>Ga0207703_10000879_pt1 | contig 29518 bp, 31 predicted proteins | sample KBSSwiS12_FD_184304 | JGI IMG/M metagenome (GOLD analysis project Ga0207703, IMG submission 184304) | Switchgrass rhizosphere microbial communities from Kellogg Biological Station, Michigan, USA - KBS Switchgrass S1-2 (SPAdes) (version 2) | ecosystem: Host-associated > Plants > Roots >...
GACGCGCACTACTGCAGCGACCGGCCTTCCACGAGGCAACCCGCCCCCGACTGGCAGGTTTACGCGCAGTGAACCCAACCGCCAGATTCCTCGGCGGGGCGCAAATAACCACCCGCACCGATCTCAACCACGCCTGCGGCTTCATCACCTCGAGCACGTTCAGCCCGACTTTGAATGAGTGGATCGGGCTCGCCCTCGTGGCACGATCAATCCCGGAGGGCGAGGAGCTCATTGCCCGGGATCCCTTGCGCGATGGCGATACTGCGGTCAGGGTTACTTCAACAGTACACTATGACTCAACCGGTGAGTTGATGCGTCAATGACAATCTACGAAGTCGTTGCATTGCGTCCATCGGCACAGCTCCCTGCGGATACGCAGGGGATGATCATGCAGATCGCGGCGGATCGCTGGCTGGTACTGCGACGGCCGCCGCTGTCACTGTCAGAAGCCGATTTTGCTATTACTGATGTCACGGGTAAATGGCGGGAAATTCGCATCGCTGCTCCGTCGAAGGTTCTTGCAAACACTGTGGATGTCGAGGAACTGCTCGCCGGATGTGACTGCGCCAGGACCGCCCTCTTCGACTGCCCGGCCATCCTTCAGCGACTCAACGACGGCCATGCCATCTGGATAGAACGCAGCTACGAGCATGCCTTCAATGTTGCCGTTCAACAGGCGGCTTCGCTTTGACGAAGGCACCTGACAGCGATCGCTGGTACGTCCTGGCGGTCATGACAATCGTCTATGCCCTGAACATTGCCGACCGGTTCTCCATCTCAACCCTGATCGAGCCGATCCGCCTGGAGCTGCGGCTCACCGACAGTGGTGTGGCCTTCCTCACCGGCGTAGCGCTCGCTCTGTTTTACGTTACGATTGGCATCCCCATCGCGCTGCTCGCCGACAAGGCAAATCGCCGCAACATCCTGGCAATCGCACTGGCGCTTTGGTCCGCAATGACCGCCGTGTGCGGGCTGGCGCAAAATTACTGGCATTTACTGCTGGCCCGCTTCGGTGTAGGAATCGGTGAGGCTGGTGGAACTCCTCCCGCAACATCGATACTCGCCGACAAGTTTCCCGCTGCAAAGCGGCCGATGGCGCTGACTATATTCGCCCTTGGCGCATGCCTGGGGGCCTGGCTCGGTTCATCCGTGGCAGGCGGCGTTGCCGACAAGGGCGGCTGGCGCGCCGCGTTTCTGGCTCTCGGTATCCCAGGAGTCGTGGTTGCGTTGATTGTCTGGTTGACAGTCAAAGAGCCCCAACGCGGACAGTTGGACGAGTCTGCGGAAAGGCCCGCACCGACCACTCTGACCGCCAACCTGATCTATGTGTGGCAACACCAAAGCGCATTCCACCTCTTGATGGGCGGCTCCATAGCAACTCTGTGGAGCTGGGGACTGATGTGGTGGATGCCAACCTTCCTCGTGCGCTCGCACCATATGACAGTAGGTCAGGCTGGCGAGTTGTTGGGACCCATGCACTTGATCGCCGGCACTGCGGGAACACTGCTGGCAAGCTGGCTGATGAGCCGCCCAGCCGCAACCAACCCGCGTCACATCACCAGGCTACTGGCCTGGGTCACCGCACTCACAACAGTTCCATCCTTGCTACTATTTATCGTTTACGATGAACAGATAACACGGCTACTGCTGTGGATATACGTCCCGTCCGTATACTTTTACATCGGTCCGATTCTGGGTCTGCTGCAGAATGCAGTCCCACCGCAGATGCGTGCCACAACTTGCGCGCTCCTGCTGTTCGCCGCCAATATCTGCAACCTCGTGATCGCACCTCAATTCATCGGCTGGCTGAGCGACTGGTTCGCCGCCGGATTCCATACTGGCCCTGAGTCACTCCGCTGGGCCATGCTAGTCCTTGCTCCAACCGGCTTCTGGGCAGCCTGGCACCTCGTCGCCGCTCAGAAAGCGATCACCCAGTCATGACTGAAGAGATTCTGCTGACTGGTGGGCGTCTGACATCCGGCGTGGTTCGGGTTGGCGACACCGTCAGGCGTCCGCATACCGCTTCTTCCGGTTTTGTGGGTCAACTACTCCGGCGCACGCGCGCTCGTGGGTTTGTCGAGGCTCCTGAATACCTCGGCTGCGATGAGCACAACCGCGACGTCTTCAGATACATTCCCGGCGATGTGCCTCCCAAGTTCCGCCGTTTCGAAGATGGACAGTTGATTACGGCCGTCAGGTTGCTGAGGCGCTTCCACGAAGCTACGCGGGAAAGTGAGCTTGCCGGGGCCTGCTCGGTTGTCTGTCACAATGATCCCGGTCCCAACAACTTCGTCTTTCAGCAATCTCAGCCTGTGGCGCTGATTGACTTCGACTTCGCCGCACCTGGTAAGCCACCTTCCGATGTGGGCTACATGGCATGGACCTGGTGTGTATCGTCCAGACCTGACCGTCAGCCAGTGTCTGAGCAGGCGGCACAAGTGCGCTGTCTGTTGGATGCCTACGGTCCGAGTCACGAAGAGCGCGCCGGGATCGTTGACGCGATGATCATGCGGCAAACGCGGAACATCGAGTTCTGGACCGAGCGGCGCCGGGCTGGCGCCAGCCCGGGCGCAGAGAAGATTGATGAGATCATTGAATGGTCGCGGCACGAGCGGTCATTCACCGAATCTCATCGAGCTGTCTTCACTGCAGCCGCAGCTCAAACGGTCCCGGCGGCACACCGGACGAATCAAACAAGGTGACCGGCGGGCTGTCAGCCCAGAGGTAGCGGACACGGGTGGGTGTGGTCCCGGCGGGAACCGTCAACTTGACCTGCGAGCCTGACAACTGGGCATCGGCGTATCGGCAGCTTCCAGGCTCGTCCGCGCAGAGCTCGAATCCGATTGGTCTGTCAGTGCCGTACGTCACCAGACCCTTCTCGATATCACCAAACTCAACAGTGACTTCCTGGCCGTTGCGAGTAGCACGCAGCGGCGTCGGACCGGATGGAATCGTTGATTCCCCATAGATGACGTGCCGTGCTGCTCGGAACAAGCGCTTCGCCACATCCTGCTTGTTGGTCGGATGCAGATTGTGGGGTTCACCAGCGTCGATCGTCACAGCAAGTCCGGCGTGAGGATCGCTTTTCACGGCGAGCCTTTCCGCCTCGCGCAGTCCGGCCCACTCGGAGTCGACGGGGGTCGATGCGAAGGGGCCGTAGTTGGGTAACTGTACTATCAGGAACGGCAGATCCGCGCCGAACTGGCGGCGCCAGTCAGTCATCATGCCGTTCAGGAGGCTCTGGTAGGTTTGGTACTCAGACGTGTTGGATTCGCCTTGATACCACAGGGCGCCACGCAGGGCGTATGAGCCCAGGGGGGCGATCATTGCGTTGTAGAGGGTGGTCAGGCCGCCGACGGATTCCCAGGGGGCCCTGGGGGGATTGCCTAGTTTCTTCGGCACTACGCGGTACCGCCAGACACCGGTGAGAGGTATGGTATCGCCGTTTGACAGGTGCAGTGCCCGATCGGGTCCGCCGTTCAACAACCCACCTACTCCGTACGTGCTGAGTGCGTTGATGGCCAGCACGTTGGTTCCAGCATGCAACATGGCTGCCGGTAGTTGATAGGTTCGGGGCGTTTCATAACCGAACGTGTTGCCCACCGCGCGACCGTTGATCCAGGTTTCATCCACTTGGTTGATTTTGCCCAGAGACAATGTTGCCGCTGCGGCGGCAGTCCGCAGGGCCTTCATCTGCGCTGGTGTCAGGTTGAACTCGGTTCGGAACCACGCCATCCCAGTGAAGGAGCTCAACTCTGGATCGCCCCAGGTCCGCCAGTCACCCAGAGCCTGCGGCGCATTGCGCCACTCTCCCGAAACCTTGACGGCCCATGGCTCAGACCCGGCATGGTCGCCGGACGCAGTTCGCCACCATTGCTCCCATTGCCCGGCGAGCTGACGTTGGCCGGCCGCGGGGTCTTTTGCATAGGTCGCGAGCACACTGAGACCGGGCTCATACCGGCCCATTGCGTGCAATGTCGACGCGCTGATCCACGGCCGGATGTTGGAACCACCCCAGGTCGACTGAATCAACCCGATCGGGACATTGATGGTCGGTTGCAGCTCCCGAGCAAAGAACAGGCACACTGCCGACCAGTCACCGACGGTGTCGGGCGTGGAGATCTTCCAACTCACAGGGTTGGCGAAATTCACCTGCGGCGTGGCACCGGTCGCATGCTCCACATTGAGCCAGCGGATGGTGTTGTTGGCAGGTTTGTTGATCTCGCCATGCGAGTCGCCGGAGCGCAGCACCGACATTTCCATGTTCGATTGGCCGGAGCACAGGAACACGTCGCCGACGAGGATGTCGTGTGCGGCTTGGGTTGCTCCGGAGCTGGTTTGAGCAGTTAGGTCATAGGGACCACCCGCTTCCATAGGTGGGAGCGTCAGGGTCCAATGGCCGTCCGCTGCCGCCTTGGTCACCGACGCTGGCGTGCTAGACGCAGACGGCTGCAACGACACTGTGACGGTTTCACCCGCCGGGGCCTGGCCCCATACGGTGACAGGCTTACCCCGCTGCAGAACAGCGTGGTCCTGGAACAAGGGGTTGAGCTGGAAAGTCTGCGACTGCGGCTGCATTGGCCCCACTGCTATTGCCGCGCCGACCGTGGAAAGGCCGCTGACCGTCGAAACGCCACTGGCAGTCGAAGTGCCACTGGCCGCGGAAGCACCGCCGGCGGTGGCAACGCCGCTGACCGCTAACGCGATGATCGACAAAACTCTCTGCCGTCGCCACACTCGCGCGCCGATGGTGTTGGATTTGGTTTTTATAGCCGGTCCCCCTCAGCAAATGCACTCGCTTGATCCGAGCGCCGCCCGATGGTAGCGCTATCAAAGAACGGACGTCAAACCATCCGGCCCCGTACAGTCTCCCTCAAAACCGTTTGCTGAGGAGGCTATCTACGCAGGCATGATCGTCTCACCCCTTTCCGACGCAGGACGATCCCATGAACGCCCTCATGCCTATCTCCATAGATGTGGTCACGTGGTTCAAAGTCACCGATTCGAGCGGGCGAACTCTACGCTCTGAAGAGCTGAAGGCGGGAGCCGATCTCCACGATCGGTTGCGACTTGCGCACCGCAATTATCAGCTCCAGGGGTGGAATGTCGACCCGCTCCTGCCGGGGCGGTGGAACTTCTGCGCCCGAAAGGCTGGGCGCCAGATTCTCATCGGCATCCGGATGCCTGCACCGCCACCGCGCGCGACCCAAACGCAGAATTCGCTGCCGATCAGCTCGCAGGCAGCTTCCTAGTCGTGTTGGTCGGACCGACGGGCCGTTGAAGCAAAGCAACGGCCCGTCGCCGCGGCTTTCATCGCCGGATTTCTTTTGAGCCGTCGACGCGAACAACCTCAATGAATCCCTCGGATACCGAGGGTGGCTCAAACTGCGCCGCGACTGACCGAATGGACGACTCCGGCACACGCTCATCTTCCCTGCGCTCAGCATTGCGCTTCAATGCAATCTCCAGCGGAGTGTCCATCCATACACAGCGTGCCCGGGCACCCGTCGAGCGTGCGATTGTTATAGCTGGCAGCCGATGAACAGCCCTGGGCAACGCCGCGTCGAAGAAAACACAAGGTGCCAAACGAGACATGTTCACTTCGATCCACGAGGACTTGCCGGCACCCTGAAGACCGCAAACCAGATATAGGGTCCGAGGTGCACCGGCGAGAGCGCTCGTCAGTTGCACGTATGCCTGCTCCCAAGCCACCGTGTTGCGCTCGGGAGTCCACACTCGACCCGATGGTGTCTGAAGATAGTGGTCCGGGTTGATCCATTCGCATTCATTTGCCATGGTATGCCGCCAGCATCCCATCCCAACCACGCTCGATCAGAGGACTGATGGTTATCAGCATCAAGGCCACAACGGCGTTCAGTTGCGTAGTCATCCTTCTTCGAGTGGTCGGACTCGCGGATCTACTGCTCGGAGCTCGTGTGGAAACTATACGACCGCGCACTGGGCATTCAGGTTGGCCGCCTGCAAAAGCTCAGCGATTTTGATCTGACCGATCGTGTTGTACGCGCGAAGATGGCTGAGCGGTATGGCAGAGACATACCCATGGACAGTACTGTGATCTCACCGGGTACCATCTTTGAGTCACCGGAATTGAAAGTGGTCGCGCACGGAGGAAGTTGACATCGACCGCGCATGGGTCCGTGCATGGACGCGCGCGGCCGAGGGACCATCGTCGAATAACGATAGTCGCTCGGGCCGCATTTTCAATGTCCGGGCGTTACTTCGGAACGTCCTTCGCCGCGTCCTTGGCGTTCTTCGCGTGGTGATGGGCCTTGGCCTTGTGCACCTGGGCTTTCGTCTTGTCGACCGACTTGTTCGGCTCGGAGGAAACGGCGGCCTGGGCCTGATCACCGTATTGCTCCGCCTTTTCACCGGTAGCCTTGGCACCTTCCTTCACCGTGGTTCCGACCTGGGCGAGGGAAATGTTGCACAAGGCCAGCGCCGCGACTGCCAACAGAATCTTCTTCATGATTTTGACCTCGGAATACTATGGCAAACTTGCACTCGAGCTAAGCAAGCGGCGTGCCCACGTCGGCGCAAACGAATTCAGCCAACATTCATGCTTTTGCTGAACCGATCCCATCCAACGCAGTGAGCGCATCCGCCGGCAGTTCCAACCTGCCCGCTGCCAGATTCTCACGCAGATGCTGAACCGACGATGTACCCGGAATGAGCAGAATATTAGGCGACCGATGCAACAGCCACGCAAGCGCTACCTGCAATGGAGTCGCATTCAAGCGCTTCGCAACATCCGACAACGTTGATGATTGCAGCGGGCTGAAGCCGCCCAGGGGAAAGAACGGCACATAGGCGATGTGTTCCCGCGCCAGGTCATCGACCAGGGAATCGTCCGCACGATGCGCGAGGTTGTACTGGTTTTGCACGCAGGCGATGTTGCAAATCTTTCTTCCTTGCGCAATCTGTGTCGGGGTCACGTTGCTGAGGCCGATGTGGCGTATCAATCCTTTGTGCTGTAATTCAGCCAACGCGTTGAGTTGGGGTTCGATGGATCCTTCAGCCGGTCCGTGGACGTCGAACATGCAACGCAGGTTTACGACCTCCATGGCATCGAGCCCGAGGTTGCGCAGGTTGTCGTGTACGGCCTCAATCAGTTCCGCAGGGGTGAACGCTGATAGCCATGATCCGTCCGCACCCCGCTTGGTACCGACCTTGGTCACGATCACCAACTCGTCCCGATACGGATGCAACGCCTTGCGAATGATCTGATTCGTATGGTGTGGACCGTAAAAGTCGCTGGTATCGATGTGATTAACGCCGCTGGCCACTGCTTCGCGAAGAACCGCCACCGCGGCATCAGGGTCCTTTGGAGGCCCAAATACACCAGGACCTGCGAGCTGCATGGCGCCGTATCCGAGCCGATTGACGGGACGATCACCTAGAACAAACGTGCTCATAAACCTAGCTCCTCTTTCGTTGCTCGTAATTTAGGCGCTGTACGACTGCACGATAATGGGTCACAATCCATACGGGCTGTACGGTATTTCGGACAATGAAGGCCGATCTGGGTGATTTGAGCGCGTTTGTGGCGGTAGCCCGGGCCGGCGGGTTTCGTGATGCCGCGCGTGTAACCGGGAACAGTGCTTCCGGACTGAGCGAGGCGATACGTCGAGCCGAGAAGGCATTGGGCGTACGCCTCCTCAATCGGTCGACGCGAAGCGTCGTGCCCACGGAAGCTGGCAGCCGCCTGCTCGAACGCCTCAGCCCCGCGCTGTCCGAAGTTGAAGCAGCGATCGACGTAGTGAACGCATTCCGCGATACGCCAGCGGGCACACTCAAGCTCAACGTCCCAATCAGCGCCGCGCGGCTGGTTCTGCCGCAGATTATTCCGCCCTTTCTCGCTGCCTATCCTGAGATTCGGGTGGAGATCGTGGCCGAGGACAGTGTCATCGATGTGCTCGCCGCGGGTTTTGACGCGGGCATCCGCTATGACGAGCGCCTCGAGCAGGACATGATCGCGGTCCCCATTGGTCCGCGAGTACAACGCTACGCCGCCGGCGCGGCTCCCTCCTACCTCAACAAACATGGCCGGCCGCAACATCCACGCGAGCTTCTGGAACATGTATGCATCCGCGGCCGATTCTCCAGCGGCGCAACCCCACCCTGGGAATTCGAGCGCGACGGTGAGTTCCTGCGGATCGAACCAACAGGCTCTCTCCTCGTCAGCATCGGCACCGCCACCGAGTTGGCCATCGATGCGGCGAAAGCCGGAACCGGCATCCTCCTGCTGTTCGACGCCTGGCTCCAACCTCACTTTGACAGTGGCGCCCTCGAACCGGTGTTGGAACCCTGGTGGCACCAGTTCCCGGGCCCGTTTCTCTACTATTCGGGGCGGCGCCTCGTACCCGCGCCCTTGCGTGCGTTTATTGATTTCATACGTACGCGGATATAATCGCCATCAGTCAGCTACCAGGAGTTTTCGATGCAAGCCTCTACCTCCTCCGACGGATCAATAAACCTGCGCCTGGAAAGCGCAGAAGCAGATAAGCTGCACAGGTCTCTCAAGACCGCTATTTCGGCCATGGTTACGCTGTATGCCCGTGAGGGCATGACCGATGCCAAGAACTTCCTCGTCACACTCCAGGAAGCGTTGCGCAAAACCTAGGGTCCACAAGTGAAAACTACAACCACGGAATGGTTCGCACGTCCGGTTCTGTTTGTTGCGGACATCCACCGCACGATCGATTTCTACGTGAACCGGCTCGGCTTCACGGAAAGCTGGCGACACGAGGACGACGGCAAAGCCCTCGTGGCCCAAGCTGACCGCCAGGGCTGTGCACTGATCTTCTCCTCGCAATGGCCGGACAAGGCGGGCACGGGCGTCATGTTTGTTTCGCTCAACGTGGATGAACCCCCGGACCCACTCAACATCAAGGGTTCAACCGCCGCCCTGGATGCCCTGCGCGCCGAGCTCGAGGGCAACGGTGTCAAGGTGGAGGACGGCGAATGGGGATATCGCCTGCTCGTCGTTCGCGATCCCGATGGCAATCAGCTCTGGTTCAACTATCCCAATACGAACTAGCAGAGAAGCGCCGTGCGCCGATCCTGGAGGGACAGCCGGTAATCAGTTCCGCGAAGACCCGATATCGTCGCCGCCGTCGATGACCGCAGACGCGGGGAGCCCGTCATTGGGTCCGACCCAGCGTTGCACAGCCTCGAGCGTGTCCGCCGGGTTCGTGTTGAAGCAGATCTTTGCCGCGGGGGCGAGCGAATGCACGAGGTTGATGAGTCTCTCGAAGAGCAGGAACTGCTCGGGCGGCAGCCGCAGGCCAGCGCCGATGACCACACAATGGAATTGCTTCGATTGCAGAGCCCCGGCAATCATCTGGTGCGCCGTCTCGCTGCCCTCGATGAGACAGGGCTCGACAACATATCCTGCCTGAGTCACCTTCTGGATCTGCGCGTCGATATAACTCCGGACGAGCTCTGGCGTGAGCCCCCGGAACACCGTCAGGTCGGCGAAGGCTGGGTCCAGGCCGATGGCGAGTACGGATGTCTTCATGGCGGAGCGCTCCTCCCTGGGCAGTACGCTCTTATCGACCTCGCCGCTCCCCGGATTGTTCCTCGCTGATGAGACGTTGGTTCAGGTAGAGGTGCCGCTGATGCGATTGTGAATCCAGGACATTGCGCCTAATGTATTGCCGCAACCAGGAGTTCCCATGCATCACTCTCGTCTTTGCGCACTATTGATCGACTGCCAGACAACTGACGTGGACGCCGCGGCCCGCTTCTGGGCTGACGCGCTCGGCCGCCCCATTGACCCCAAACACCCGGGCACGCGCGGCAACTATGTGATGTTGGAAACGCCGCCGGACGAGCCGATCGTGCAGGTTCAGCGGGTCAAACATGAGAGTCGGGTTCACCTCGACATCGAAACGGACGATATCCCCGCGGAGGTCGCACGCTTGGAGAAGCTGGGCGCCACTGTGGTGGATCGCCTGGAGCGCTGGGTTGTGATGCAGGCACCCACCGGCCAGCGCTTCTGCGTTGTCAGGATCCAACGCCCTGGATTTCCCAAGAACGCGAATCGCTGGGATTAAACCGGCATAACCGACTACGCGGTGTACACCAGCCCGCTAGTGAGTCGTAAAGAGCTCGCTGACGATTTTCCAGTGGCCGTCGACCTCGAGCAATTGCATTGTCTTCCAACCCCAGCTGGTGCCGTCGGCACTCGTGTTGAAAAATTTCAAGGTCACATCGGCAAGGACTCCGTCCTGGGTAATGCGTACGTCCTGAAATCGCTGCGTGAAAGGCGGCCCTTCAAAGACGCCCTTGCGAAACTGCTCATAGTTTTGTGTGCCATCTTCTTCAGCAGCCCGCTTCACTGCGGAGCGAACGTGGGAAAATGGAATATGTTTATTCAACAGGAGCGTCTCGAACAGCGCCTGATTCTTGGTTGATACGGCCTTCGTGTAGTTGTCGAGCAGTGCCTGAATGGCCTTTCGGTCTGCCTCGGTGCCTTGCAACCCAGTGGCTACAGGCGCCGCATCGGCCAGCCCGAACGTCATCACCATCAATAAAAATGCAAATACACGCATCGCGTCCGTCCCTGAAAAGCAGCTCTGACAGCCACGCTGCGGATGGGTTCCCCTTCCCGTCAGACTCTTGGTGTTTAGCCGGCTGCAGGAACGCGCTGACGACTTCGGTATTTCGCCTGGAGATCGAACAGGTTGGAAGACGTCCGTGGCCAGCCTATATTGCGCACATGAAAACGGTATCGTTACGCACCGGCGAAAGCGTCCCCGCCCTGGGCCAGGGTACCTGGCGAATGGGAGAAGATCGTCGCAAGCATTCCCAGGAAGTCGCGGCCTTGCAACTCGGACTGGATCTGGGCATGACGCTGATCGACACCGCCGAGATGTATGGCGACGGCGGCGCGGAACGGGTGGTCGCCGATGCGATTCGCGGGCGACGTGACGAGGTGTTTCTCGTTTCGAAGGTCCTTCCGGAAAATGCGAGCCGCGACGGCACCGTGGCCGCCTGTGAGCGCAGCCTCAAACGCCTCGCCACTGATCAGATTGATCTGTATCTGTTGCATTGGCCCGGCTCCCATCCGCTCGGGGAAACACTGCAGGGTTTCCAGGCGCTCGCGCAGCAGGGAAAGATTCGCCACTGGGGTGTCAGCAACTTCGGTGTTGATGACATGGAAGAATTGACTCGACTACCCGGCGGTGACGCGGCCGTCACCAACCAGGTTCTTTGCAACCTGACACGCCGCGGAATCGAATGGGACCTGTTGCCCTGGTGTCGGCGCAACAACACTCCCATCATGGCGTACTCTCCAATCGAACAGGGCCGCCTGCTTTCTCACGACGCCCTCGACGGAGTCGCCAAACGGCACGGTGCCACACGGGCCCAGACAGCGCTGGCCTGGGTGTTGAATTCCGGCGCCATCGCCATACCACGCGCCCGCACCGAGGCGCACGTCCGGGAAAACCGCGCGGCGCTGGATATCCGCCTGACGGCTCAGGATCTGTCAGACCTCGACCGCTCGTTCCCCCCGCCGCGGCGCAAGGAGCCGTTGAGCATCCTTTAGTACCATGTCCATGGTGCTCAATCAGCGCGCCAGTCGTGCAGTTGGTACCGCCCCGGACGGGGCGGTACCAACCCTTCCTCAAAAGCTCACGCGCAACAGCGCACGGATATCACGCCCCGGAAGCAGTACAACGTCCTTGTTGAACGAGACCGAATTGCGCTCGTCCCGATTCAGGAGGTTGGTGCCGGCAATTGCCACCTCCAATCCAGGCATTGTGGCCAATGGCCTGACGGCAACGTCCGCATCCAGGTTGAGGAACCCTGCCGTCGTCGTCTCAAACATCGCCACATCGTCGTGACTGCCCGAGTACTTGGCCAGCACGCGTGCATCCCACACCGGGCTGCGCCACTGCAGCCCCGCCCCGATGTGGTACGGCGGAATGCGAGGTACGTTGCCTGCATCGTCGCCGAGCTTCGCCCGCACATAGTCTCCCAACGCGAGTGCTTCCAGCTTTCCGGACTCATCGCCGAGAACTGTCACGGTGGACTTGCCTTCCACTCCATAGAACGTGGCGTCGACCTGTCCGTAGATGAGCTCGCGCAACTCTTCATCGTCTCCTTCGGTACACACTCCGTCCTCATCACAGGTACGGCCCGTCAAGGCGCCGTAGATGTAGTTCTGAAACTTCGCGCCCCATACCGAGCCTTCGAAGGTGACCTTCTCCTCGTGGATGCGCAGGCTTGCCTCCAGGGAGTTGGCTCGTTCGATTTTCAGTGAGGGGTCACCGGTTTCAAACGTTGCGGGGCCATCGTGCGCACCGCGAGCAAAGAGCTCCGTCTGCCCTGGAGCGCGGGCAGCACTCGATGCAGTCAGGCCAATGTGTACGCCCTTCGCGATGTCATAAAGTGCACCGATTGACCCACTGATGGGAGTGAATCCGCGCTCTGTTGCAACATCCGTACTCGGCGTGCCATTAACAGTTGCGTCCTCCACCCGCGCTCCCGCCTGGAACCTGAATTGCTGATTTACAGGTAGCTCGGTGAAGAAGAACGCTGCCGCGGACCGGGTGGTCGTGGGGAACAGATACGAGGAGTCCGCGCCAATGGCCGAGAAGTCCTTGCGCTGAAACTGCACACCGAGTGCCGAGCCACTCAGCGGCCCGATGGCATCGAAAATCAACTCGGCGCGGCTGTCCCATTCCTTGTCCAGGAAGGTGGAATTGGTGGTGCCGTCCGGGTTGCGCTCCTTGTGGTTGTAGTCGCCGTAGCCGCCCTCCACATTCAGGGTTTTGAGAGGCCCGTATCCCAGGGCAAACGACGAGCGCAGCAGTTCCTTGGTCTGATGCATGTCGATCCAGGTGGTATCACTCGGGATTCCGTACTTCGCGTCATAGTGGACCACTCCCACGCCCACGTGACTCGCATTCTGGTCGCCAAAGAAATACGAGCCACCGCCAGAGTAACCATCGCCCCTGAAGAAGGAGTTGGTCTGGACGCCATCGGGAATGCTGTAGTCATGAGTACGTCGCCCGAATGCATCCGCATGCAAGCCGAACTGGCCGACGGTACCGTCCACCATCCCCGCGGCATCCTTGCTGTCCGAGTCAGTGCCGTAACCGCCGTCGACCTCGCCACTCAGCGGCCGGTCATTCAGCCTGGCAGGCACGCGATCGTTGATTGCGTTGACCACGCCGCCAATAGCCTGACTGCCATAACGAAGAGTGCCCGGGCCACGCACAACCTCGATTTTCTGTGCCGACAAAGGGTCTACCGGCACACCATGATCCGGACCGATGTCTGATACATCAAATGACCCTACTCCGTCCTCGAGGGTACGCACGCGGTTCGCGTCGAAGCCGCGAATGACCGGTCGACTCGCACCCGAGGCGAACGTGGTGGCGCTCACGCCCGGGACATCCGACAAGGCATCCGCGAGATTGGCACCCCCGCGTTGGATGATCTGATCCCGGGATACGCTCTCTACTATTGTTGATAACTTGTCCGGGTCGTTGGAGATCGGTGATCCAGTGACCACCACGGTACGCATCGGCTCGTCGGTGTCCGAGGCGGTGGCGTCCGCGGGTTCCGCGCCGTGAGCGGCGGAAACCAGCAGACAAAAGGATCCCAGTGCGGCACCACTGCCGCGAAAATTGCTACGCATTTTGATTTTCCAGCCCTGTACACAGGCCTGCCGTCCGGCGGCAGGCCTGTTGATCTGTTAATAGCGGGTAGCCGTGCTACACGCCGACTTTTGGGGATTGGATCAGATCGAGGAGCGCGGGGGCGCGCGCGCCTGGCCGCGGTGGGCGAGAATCAGCGGAGGAGATTCGTATCCGTCACCAACATCAGCATGCACCGCGGTCGGACTGACAGCGAGCTGCGACTGGCCGCCAAACAGTAGCGGCGCAGCGTGCGATGCAATTTGACAAAGTGCGCACAGGTCCCCACGGGTGTCATATTCGAATGACGGCCCGGCGGCATGGCCATGCGCGGCAGCCGCGACCTGCTGTGTGGCATCGACGTGGGTCTGCGCGATAAACGCATTGAGCGAAACGGACAACAGCACCACGCACAGGAGAAGTGTCCGGCGCGCGCCAATCGCGAGGCGGCGGGCCTGTGCTCGTTGCTTCCACGCCAACAATTGAGTATCCAGTGAGAAAATGCTGCTGCGGGTGCTGTCTTATAGCATACAGGAGCCGAGAACAAAATCCGCCGCCCGCCTGAGCACTGCGACGGCCTCCAGTCGGCCTGCACACTGGATGAAAACCAACATCACGCCCTTTCAGGGTGCAAGTCGGAAGGACGCTGGGCAGGAGAGGTGCAGGCGATGCGCTGTGCTCGATGCTTCAGGGCCTCAGCGCAGCGTCCGCGCGCTGGCACGACCGTTGCAATATCTATCTCGTCGGGTGACCCCCTCGCTCGATTTCGACGCCGCCCGCTCTGTCATCGTGACCCCCTCGCGATGTTGGTCCGGGCGGCGTCGTAGCTTCTGCGATAGCCGATATCATCAGCACGAGTGCAATCTCCAACAGCAATTGCCGGGAGCTCAGCTCCTTGGCGGCTGACAGTGTTGCGGACGCGGTCAACCGGCTACTACCGCCCGCCGCAGATCCCGGTCCGGGCGCGCAGCGAACGCGCTACCCGCGGAGGCCGCTGACTTGCGTATGTGCTCCTGCCACGCATCAAATGCATTCCAGCGCTTCAGACTGTAGGAGTACTTCGATCCGGTCGTCTTGAACGAGCTCGGTAGCGTGTCGAGTTTAGATGACATGCGATTTTCAACCTGTGGTGAGCCTGTGTTGTGCTCACAATAGGCGGAGCCCGGGAGCGGGCGTAAGGTCGCACCGGTTTGAAACGGGTAAAAAAGGCCGCAGCCGGTGACAATCCGGTGACGAGACTCGAACGGGGCATTCCGGGCTGTCGCGACCGCTACACCGCCAACCGCACCTGTTGACGCAACCACTCGTGTGCAGGGTCCGACTGAGCTCGATCGTGCCAGACCATGGCCATCTCGAAACCTGGTAGCGGCAAGGGTGCCGCGACCGTCCGCAGTTCGCCCTCCCGGCTCCGGGCCAGGCGCGAGGGCAGCATCGCAGCCAGGTCAGACCTGGCCACTACCTCGGGAATGAACAGGAAGTGTTGAGTGGAGAGAATCACGCGCCGCTGATATCCCAGCCGCTCCAGTTCCGAATCTGTCACCCCTCTGAAGCCACCGCCCTCAGGCGACATGATGACGTATTCGAGCTCCGCCAGTTGCCTCGCTGTCAGCCGACGTCTGAGAGCCGGATGCCCCTTGCGGACAGTCAGGACGTAGCGCTCCTCAAACAGGACCTCGTGGTGCAGATGCTCAGGCACCCGGTCCAATGCCATGAGTGCAAGGTCAATTGCGCCGCTGTCCAGCAACTTGAACATCCTCGCGTGACCGCCCTGTACCGAAGCGAGTGAGATTCCGGGTGCGCTGCGACGCAGGTGCCCGAGCAGTGGCAGGAGAATCACCGCTTCCGGATAGTCCGAGCCACCAATGTGCCAGGTGCAACGTGCGCTGCCGGGATCGAATGAGGATTTCTGACTCAACAGGTGGCGCATTTCGCCGAGCGTGGCACGCAAACCAGGCAGCAATGAAAGCGCTCGCGCCGTCGGGACCATTCCGCCGGGAGTAACTGACAGCAGTGGATCATCGAAGAACTGCCGGAGCTTGCGCAATTGGACACTCACGGAAGGCTGACTCAAATGCAGGCGCCGCGCCGCGCGGGTCACGCTGCGTTCCGTCAGCAGGGCCTCGAGGGTGAGCAGCAGGTTGAGGTCAAACTTATGCATATTGTCCATGACTATGCCCGGTATTGAATCAATTCATTTCCACTATAGCTCGCCATCGGGCACATTGGGCCCATCATGAATGTCCTGATTGTGCACGCCCAACCTGAGCCGACGTCGTTGACCCGCGGTCTGGTCGATGAGTCCGTCCGAGTCCTGCGTGAGCAGGGCCATACAGTGAGTCTGTCAGACCTCTACGGCATGCGCTGGAAGGCCGTATTTGACGCGGATGACTTTCCGGTTCGCGCCAACCGCGAGCGGCTGTGCTTTATCACTGAATCCGGTCATGCCTATTCCACAGCTCAACAGTCCCCCGACGTCGAGTCAGAGCAGCGCAAGCTGCTCGCGGCGGATGCTCTGATATTGCAGTTTCCGCTGTGGTGGTTCTCGATGCCTGCCATCCTGAAAGGCTGGGTGGACCGGGTCTTTGCCTACGGGCTCGCATACGGATACCGGGGCGAAGGTAACCGTTACCGCTACGGCGCCGGCGGTCTGCAAGGCAAGCGCGCAATGCTGTGCGTGACTGTCGGCGGACCCGCGGAAGACTATTTGCCACGGGGTATCAACGGGCCACTGGATCAACTGTTGTTTCCAATCACCCACGGCACACTATTCTTCGCTGGAATGGAGGTGCTGCGCACGCATGCGATCTATGGAAGCGGCCACATCAGCACATCGCGCGTACCAGCTGAGAAAGCAGCCTGGCGCCGACGGCTCACGCACCTGTTTGACGAGCCGCCCATTCCCTTCCGCCCCCAGAACGGCGGCGACTATCCGGACGGCCACGTTCTTGCGGAGCACGTCGCCGTCGGCCAAACTGGCTTGTTGGCCCACGTTGCCGAGCGCTAAGGCTTTTGCTCCGGGTATAGCTTTCATCGCCGTGTGCGCGCAAGCCTCGGCGAAGACGTCGTGCAGAACGTCGATCGCACATGCGGCAAGCTGCTGACCCAGTGGCGCCATGAGGTGGAAACAGGATGGCTGAAGGATGTGCCGACGCATCCGCTACAACAGGCAGGCTAACTGGTCCTGTTCTCGGTTGTGAAGCCCTCGACGAAGATCAGCCGGCGCCGCAACGCTGTTTGTCGCAGCTCGAGTGCCTCGGCATACTCCGGCGAGTTGTACCATTCGTGCGCCCGACTCATGTCAGGAAATTCTACGATGACGAACAATTTTGGTTCCCAACCGCCTTCGACCGGTTCGACCGTGCCACCGCGGACAATATAGCGACCACCGTATTGAGCTATGCTCTTCTGAGCTAGATCGCGATAGCGCGCTCCGAGGGCGGCGTCGACGATCTCGGTATCGGCGATGACGTATGCGGCCATCGAATCACCTCAATGTTGGGTTCAGGGTAGGTGCTCGAGGAAGAGGTCGATGCCCTTCTTCGTACAGCGTTCGATCTTCGCCTTGCCCTCTTCGGTTGGGGTGAGAGCCCCCGCAGCGAGGACATTTATCCATCTCAACGCGGTAGACATCGATGCGACGACCCGCCAGTTTCCCGGTGATCTCCACGGAATGGGTGGCCAGTACGCGTTTGAGAGAGGCGCCGCTGCAGTGTGGGCATTTGGGAGCATCGGCAATGCAGTCAGATCGCCAGCAGCAGGAACTCGCCGAAGCGATTCAGGAGCTGCACAATGCAGCCTCTCGAACGCCGTAGGAATCTCGCGTCTTCAGGCGCGGGAGGATGCCAAGTGCATAGTTGCTTATGTCCGGCACAGCCCTCGAGCGCGTGCTGCGCCAACGATATTGCGTTATTGTGCCGCCCGAGGCAACCCAATGACCGATAGACGGATCCGCAAAATAGCCATCGTTGGAGGCGGCACAGCCGGCTGGATGGCTGCGGCCGGGCTGGCGAAATCCCTCCACGGAATGGGGATCGAGATCCGGCTGATCGAGTCCGCCCGCATCGGTACGGTGGGCGTGGGCGAGGCGACGGTGCCTCCCATCATGGACTTCATCCGCCAACTCGGCATTGCCGAGGACGACCTGGTCCGGGACGTCAAGGCGACTTACAAGCTCGGAATTGGTTATCGGGATTGGACCCGGCCGGGCCACTTCTATTTCCATCCGTTCGGCCCCACGGGGCCGGGCATTGGCAGCATTCCCTTCCAGGCCTATTGGCTGAAGATGTTCCTGGCCGGAGATGCGGCTCCGCTGGAGGACTACTCCATCCAGGCCGTGGCGGCGATGCAGGGCCGATTCACACGGCCCGTCCATGCGCCCAACACACCGCTCAACAAGATCACCTACGCCCTCCACTTCGATGCCTCGAGCTTCGCCCAGTATCTGCGCGGCTTTGCGGAAGCTCGCGGCGTGAAGAGAATGAGGGGTGACGTGCTCGGTGCCCGCCTGGATCCCGAGAGTGGATTTGTTGAGTCGGTCACCCTCGAGGGCGGAGAGTCAGTTGCCGCGGATCTTTTTATTGATTGCAGCGGATTCCGGGGCCTGCTCATTGAAGAGGCACTGGGAACCGGCTATGAGAATTGGAGCCGGTGGCTACCCTGCGACCGCGCGCTCGTGGTACACAGCGAGCCCGCCAGCGCGCCGGACCCTTACACGCTCGTCACCGCGCGGGAGGCCGGCTGGCAGTGGCGGATTCCGCTCCAACATCGTAACGGTAACGGTTATGTCTACAGCAGTGACTTCATCACTGATGCGGCGGCCGAAGCCACCCTGTTGGCAAACCTGGACGGCCGCTCGCTCACAACCCCCACGTCACTTCGCTTCACACCTGGGCGACGCCGCAAGGCCTGGAGCCGCAACGTGGTCGCGCTCGGCCTGGCGGCGGGCTTCCTGGAGCCCTTGGAAGCCACGGGTATTTATCTGATCCAACGCGGCATTGCGATGTTGTTGCGATTCTTCCCGGATCGCGACTTCGCCGCGGCCGACATCGAACGCTATAACCGCATCCTCGAGTCCGAGTTCGGGCGGGTGCGCGACTTCCTGCTCCTGCATTACTCACAGACCGAGCGATCCGGTGCGTTCTGGGAGCAGTGCAGATCCACGACGCTCACCGATACGCTGTTGGAAAAGATCGATCTGTTCCGCAGTCATGGCCGCATCCTGCGCGACGATGCCGAGTTGTTTCCAGTGATGAGCTGGCTGTCCGTCATGATCGGCCAGAACATTGTCCCGCGCCGCTACGACCCGTTGGTCGACAGCGTCGATCAACACAAGATCCATACCAGACTGGAAGAATTGCGTACAGGCGTCGAGCGCAGTGTTGCATCGATGCCGGCGCATTGGGATTTCCTGCATGCGAGACAAATACGACTGGGCCGGTAGGCCCAGCACCGACAGCGCCGAAGTCATGCAGCAGTATGATGAGATGGCGCCGACTTACGATCAGACGCTGTTGAATGCCTGGGGATATCAGGCCCCCGCGGTCGCCGCAGATCTGCTCACGCGGTATGTCAGCTCGACATCAACGGTGCTGGATGCCGGCTGCGGCACGGGTCTCACCGGGCTGGAGCTCCAGCGCGTTGGATTCGAGACACTCCACGGCGTCGATATTTCGGCGCCCTCACTGGAGAGCGCCGCGAAGAAAGGAGTTTATGCCTCGTTGGTCCGGACCGACCTGCTCGAACCTCTGCCTTTCCCTGACCGGCACTTTGATGGCGCCATCTGCGTTGGTGTGCTCTCGTATATTTCAGGGGACAGCCTGTTCCGTGAGTTGTGCCGGGTCATGAGACCAGGGGGAATTCTCGTGCTTTCGCACCGCACGGATCTCGTGGTGCAACGGGAATTCGGCAAGTTGCTCGCGGGGCTCGAGGCCGAGGGCCTCTGGTCATCCGTGTTCAACTCCGCCAATCTCCCCTATCTTCCCGGGCATCCGGACTTCGGAACCCAGATCGAGGTTCAGTTCTTTGTACTGAAGGTACTCTAGAAGAAGGAACAGTCATGTATTACGGCCATGGCAGCCTATGGAGCATTCTCGTCCTCGTCGCGGACATCTGGGCGATAGTGAATATCTTTCAAAGCGGCGCATCCACCGAGCGCAAGGTCCTGTGGACCGTGCTCGTCGTCCTGCTGCCCGTGTTGGGCTTCATCATCTGGCTGATTGCCGGACCCCGCACCGGACGGGCCTGAATTCGCAGACATTCACAGCTGGGGAAGCGGACGTTTGCCCTCGTTGCCAAATGGACTGTCATTGAATAACTTCTGGTTAGTCTCGATCTGCGCCTCCAGCACTTTCTCCAGCGCCTGATAACGAACGTTGTTTGCAAGTGGCTTGGAATAAAGCGGGTCGCGCGTGATTTCGGCGGGACCGAGTCCAGGGAAGCCTTTGGATAATCCTTCCAGCAACCCGACTGCCTCGTCTTGCGCGCCGGCCCACGCAAGGATCATTGCCGCAGTGGCGGGCGCGTATCGATCCATACCCGCGTCGAGGTTGCGGGGAGTCATTGCCAATGCGCGCCGCGCCTCCGTCGTGGCACGCGCCTCATGGCTCAGGAACAGCTCGGCTTCTGCAGCCAGAAAGCGCAGGAACCAGCTGTTCCATTTGGTTACCGGTTCATGCGCGACGAAATCCTGCAGTGTTCGGCCATCCTTCGCGGCTGCTTCACTGTCTCCCAAGAGCAGTTCGGCCCAGCCGTGCAGCTCTGCGACTGGTTTGCGACCAATCGCCGCAATGGTGACCGGGCTATGGCTGTCCTGACGTATCGTCTGGAGCCCGGAGCGCTCCAGCAGGTCGATTGAGTCGGCGATCCGGTTCCGGAACCGTAGCCGATTGAAGCGCGCCATGAGCTGACTGCCAACGTCGATCGAATCGCTCACGGGATTGATTCGCTCATCGAGTTGAGCGGTCCAGCCGGTGAACGAGAAAACAAAGCTGACGCGACCGGGCGCCCGCGCGCCGAGAAGTTGCATGAGCCGCAACGCCTCCGCGGGACGGCGTGCGTTCCATAGGACTGCATGCCAACTCAGAAACAATCCCTGGTTTCCGGGGTCCAGCCGCGCCGCTTGCTGGTAAAGAGCGAGTGATTCGTCCAGTCGGCGCGCGTTCGCCAACATCGCCGCCCTCGCCAGCAACACAGCGGGGTCTTTCGAAGCAACAACCTGGGGTGTTTGGAGCAACCGAAGCGCCTTTGCCAGATCCCAGCCGACTGCCTGCGCATAGTCGCTTTGCACTACCAACACCAAGGGAACATCGCCGGCCAGGCTGCGTACCCTATCCAGGTCCGAACGCGTCGCTTGCAGATTACTCTCGCTCGAATCGTAGCTGTTTTCGAATTTTCTGAGGCGGAGGCGACTGCGTTCCAAATAAGCCGCAGCAAAGGAGGGATCGAGGGCGATCGCCTCGTCGAGCCACCCTTGCACTGCGAGAATTCTCTCGAGCGAAGCTCTGCCAGCGAATGTCTGGGTTTCCAGCTTTGCCTTCAGATACAGATCGTACGATTCAGGATTTGCGGCAGGAGGAAGCTGCTCGCTGTTGGCGGACAACTTGACAGCGAGCTGCGATGCGACCTCCGCGGCCACTTGCGATTGCAGAGCCATCGTGCTCGTCAACTGGCGATCGTAGTTGTGCGACCACAGATGGGTGTCGGTGCGGGCATCGATCAATTGCAATGTCAGGCGTACATCGTGCCCGTCCCGCCGCACTGAGCCTTCGAGTAGATGCGTTACTCCCAGCTCCCGGGCTATGGCGGGTACAGGTTTTGAAGTTGCACGATACTGTCTCATCGTCGTTCGCGAGATCACCTCGAGATTCGTCGCGCGATTGGCGAGCGCACTCAAAATTTCTTCGTGCAGGCCTTCGGTGAAGAACGCATCTGCTGGATCCGGGCTCAGGTTCTCAAATGGCAGGATTGCAATGCGTAATCTGCTCACGCCGGCTTCCGCTCGAGGGGCGTGCTGTTGCGACGACAGAGTTCGCGTGACGACGATGACAGATACTATCGTGAGGACGAGCGCGACCACTGTTGCCCATAGCAGCGTCTGCCGCTTTCTACCGACCACTGGACGTCCATCGATTTGTGTCGGCTCATTTACAGTATTCGCCACTCCAGGCGTGGGGCCAGCGGTGATCCGATCGAGAACCTGCGTGCGCTCGGCATCGAGTTGGCCGATGAAGCGATAGCCCTGACGCGGCACCGTTTCAATATATCGTGGTGCATCGGCAACATCGTGCAGGGCGGCTCGCAGCTTACGCACGGCGGTATTGAGACTCCCATCGAAGCCCACCACACCCCTCGGCCACAGGCGTGAGGTCAAGTACTCGCGGGTAACCAGCTGATTCGGGTGGGTGACGAGCTCTTCCAGAATCTGCAACGGTTGATCCTGCAAGCGAACGCACCGGCCGTCGCGTAACAGCTCCCTTGGCGCTCTGCGCAACACCCAACCGTCGAAAGAGATCACGCGCGCGTGCGCCCGATCATCCGGTCTGTTCCCCACATCGGTGTTCTGAGTCACTGGCCCGTTCCACTCCAAGCTCAGCGATTCAAGAGCTTACACCAGTGCCAACGGGTTGATGACTAGATCAGAAGTAGTTCAGCAGCCGTCCATTGATAACCGGTGGCGATGCCATTTATCTGGGAGCCCACTCGAGGAGCACCGATGACCGCACAACTGAACCGGGGCGCCAACGCGGCTGACCGAGTCTTCTTCGGCGGCATGGGGTTTGCCATGACGCTCACCGTCTTCATGGGGTTCGCACCCACGTATTATTTGATGCGCCCCGAGGCGCCGCCGCTGACCCCGCTGCTACACGGGCACGCGTTTTTCGCGACCACCTGGATGCTGCTGTTCATGACACAGACAGGTCTGATCGCCGCCCACCGCACAGATCTTCACCGGCGTCTCGGAATCTTCGGCGCCATAGTTGCAGCCGTATTGACGATACTGATGACAATGACGAGCATCGCCAATCGCGGTTTCACCAACCGATTGGTGTTCTCGGCGGGGGCAATCCTGATGTTCGTGATTTATGTTGCCGCCGGATTGTTGCAACGCCGTCATCCGGGCGCACACAAGCGCCTGATGCTGCTTGCGACTATCAGCCTCCTCGCGCCAGCCATTTCCCGGCTCGAGCTGCCATTCCTGCCGCGCGGGTCGATTGGTCCCAACCTGGCAGCTCTCTTATTCCTTTTGCCCACTTTCGCTTATGACTTTGCCACGCTTCGAAGGATACATCCGGCATTGTTATGGGGTGGTCTGTTCATGATACTGATGCTGCCGTTACGAGCTTTTTTGAAGGCCTATGTCTTTTGACATACGTGTCGAACGGGCGCGGGGAACGGCAAACTAACTTAACCGCAGAGTGACTTCAGCGTGAGAGGCTCACCCGGTAGGCACTGGTTGTTGTGCCATCATGTGCGGTGACGCCGATGGCGACCACGTCTTTGCGACCCCTGTAGGAAATATCAACCGGCACGCCTGGCTGAACGGGATCACCGTTCACGGTGACTGATTGCACTCGTGATGAGGCAGGCTGCACCGTAATTGTGATCGGGCCGGAGCCGGACACCTTGGCCTGGTAGTCATGAGTCGTGGGGTTGAAGCGGCTGGTCAGCGTGGCGCCGTGAAGATCAATGAGAGTCAAGCTGGCGATCTCATCCGGCGGTGCCGGCAAGAACGTCTGCGCGTTGACATTGATGCCGAACCAGTTGGGATCGGTGAATCGGTCGCCGACCACAATCTGCTTGATGCCGCGCGGGCGATAGGATGGAACGAGCGCGTCATTGCCCTCATCCATGGCACGCTGTAGAGCCTTCTCGAGGTTGTCGAGATAGGTTGTACCCACGAGTGGCCGATCGTTGTGGCCGGTCATGATCAACTTGACGCGATCGCCCAGTCGCAGGCGGGCCGTGCGGACCGTCGAGAAATACTGGTCCAGCGGCTGTGTCACCCACTGCATCCACAACACATCCGGCGGCAGGTAGGAGTTGTTGCCGACGGAGTCGCCGGTGAACAGGTTCCCGGTCGAGGGATCCAGAACAATGAGGGAACCGGGTGTGTGACCCGGCACCGCGACGATCTCCAGCGCCCGGTCGCCCAGGTCCACCTTGTCGCCGTCATTCACGGCTTTGAGGTGTGAGCCGATCAGCTTTTGTGTGACTCCGTGCTTTTGCAGGAAGTCGGCCGTCGCGTCGCGGTCGCCCGCGCCAATGTATTCGGTGGAATCCGCGATGAACTGGTCTGATTGACCGATGTGATCTCCGTGGCTGTGAGTGAAGATCACTACCAGCGGCAACCCGCCCGTGTACTGGGAGATGTAGTTCCGCAGCTCACCGCGACCCATCCCGCTATCGACCAACGCATAGCGCTTGGACCCGCGGATGAGAAACATCTTGTCATTGTCGGAGTCGCGGATCATGCGCACGCCGGGCGCGACCTCCTCCGAGATGTAGGCCGTGCGATCGCGTCGCTCAACCCGGTAGGAGAACGTTACGGGCTCACTCGGAGCCATTCCATTTTTGATGGCGATGGCGCGCAGGGTATAACCGGTTTGCAATCCCTTGTTGCCCTCATACACGCCACCGATAAACAGCACTTCACGCTGGTCGTACACCGGCGAGCTCGCGGTCGGCTCACTGCCGTCCCAGGTGTAGTGGATCTCAGTGCCAGGGACTTCATCCCGCAACGTCAGGGAAGTCGTATTGAAGTAGGTGCCGGGAGCGGGAAAAATGGTAGGTGGCGGAAGTCTGGCTGCATCCGTGGGCGCCGTGGCCAGCGCCAGAACACTCATCAGGCTCGCGAAATTTTCCATGAGACTTCCGCACGCGATCAGACCGGGTTGGTGTGTCAGTCTATCTGATTCCAGTGGTCATGCCGCCGCCCGCTGAGCATCTAATCCTGCCTCGCGCAGACGCGATGTCTGGCTCAGCGGCCGCTCAACAGGCGAGGACTCGTTCCCGCTGACGGAGGTCCCACACCTGGACCCGGCTCTGAGAATGTTTCGGGCCGCATTGACGTCCCGATCGTGCCGCTCACCACAGTGCGCACATTCCCAACGCCTTACAGCAAGCTGCCTGAGACCACTGGGACCACTGAGGGCTCCACAGCTAGAACAGCCTCGCGAGGTGTTTCGCTCGTTGACGACTTGGACGGTTCTGCCGGCGCACTCGCCCTTGTACTGCAGGAATCGTTTGAGCGTGCCCCAGCCGGAGTCCAGGACGGACTTCGCCATCCGCGTCTTGGCCAGCTTAAGGCTACTCACGTCGCCTACGACAATCTTCTGGTATGTATTCACCATCCTGCGGCTGAACTGATGGCAGGCATCCTGCCGACGGCGCCGGATCCGTCGATGCACCCGCTTAGCCTGCCGCACATGGCCACGTCGTTGCAAGGCGCCGATCCGATGTTGAGCATCTCGATAAAACCGGATCGCTTCCAAGCGCTCCCCGTCGCTCGTCACGGCCACATCCTTGATTCCGAGATCCACGCCCACGGACTCCTTCGGTGCGGCGGTCTGTTCAACGCGTACCTCCACGGGTAAGCACAGCCACCAGTCCCCGACCGCATCCTGCGCAAAGCAGCCCTGCTTCCAGCTCACCCCCTCCAGGCGCTCACGCTCAAATACACGAAAGGTCTTGCCGCAGAAGCGCAGCGCGGTGCCCTTGCGCTTGAGGTTCGCCGCCTTGAAGGGGATCCAGCCCAGGCAGCGGCGGGCTCCGCGACTGACCCGCCAGCGCAACTTCAGGCGTCGGGCCGCCACGCGCTTCTGCGCGTACTCCACGCAGATGCGCTGGATCGTGTCCGCGCCGATGCGCTCGAAATACTCGGTTGCACCGGCCGTCAGGTTGCACAAGTCGTAGCCCGACAGCCATTTACGCTTACGATCAGTACGGGTCGCCGTTGCGAGAGAAATCTGATTGCAGTAGTTGAAAACACCGTTCACCTCGACCGCAGCCTCATTGAGCCAGGCATGCGACTCCGGACGGACCTTGAATCGCAGGGTTCGCGTGAAGAGGACTGACATGAGCCCATTCTCCAACTCCTCGATCCCTCTGGCGATACCGAGAAATTGCCCAAAACATCGAGAAATGCGGGCTCTGCTGCGCACGGCGAGGAATCTATCTCGTAGCGCGGGAACGAGCGCGGCGCGACCGTATCAGTCACTTTTCACGGGCGCTCGTGCTCCACGCGTGCGCAACTCGCTGGTGGGTCGTCACATCCCTGTTACTTCGTGGACTCACTGGTGGTGACTGAAGTCGATGGCAAACCGGAAGCAGGCGCTTTGGGGGTGACCATCCACGGTCGGTGGAATGTAGCGGCCCGAGTCGACGCGGGCCATTTTGATCGCACCGGAGTCAACTCGCGCGTCTCCGGCTGACTCAGCGATGACCGGGTCGCGAGTGAGTTCGCCCTTCTCGTCTGTGCAAATACAGACTACTGACTTGCCGCTCGACGGCACGGCATGAGAGCCGGGTGCCGGTGTTGGTGGTACATCGCATTGCTCGGGCAATGAGGGGCTGGGGACAACGCGCCCGTCAGGTGCGCGGGGCGCAGAGTCCCACGCGTGCGCGGCCGCTAATGGTGGCGCGGTGGATGTGGAACCAACAGCGCCGGCGCTCATGGCACCCGGGGACGTGCCTCGGGGGCCCGATCCGACGCCGGCGGCAGTCCCGGTGCCGCTGGCGGACGATCCAACACCGGCAGCAGCCCCGGTGCCGCTGGCGGACGATCCAACACCGGCAGCAGCCCCGGTGCCGCTGGCGGACGATCCAACACCGGATGCAGCCGCCGTGCCGTTGGGAGCCGATCCGACACCGGTGCTGCTTCGGGCCGCGAGCGCTGGGCCACCCGCGGGGGTCGGAGCCCGCTTCCGCGCAATATACTTCTGCACCTCCCCCGATGCCGCCCGCGAGGCACTTACATCCTTCTGTCCCGCCGGCGACCGGTAATACGCCAATATGGCATCGAGGTCACCCTCGCTGACATTCTCCGAATAAAACCTTCCCCAGGCCCGCGCGGCCTCTTCCTGGTCCGCCTTTCCGTCGACCTCATGCAGAAACTGCCGGGTTCCGGTGAGCTGCATCAACTCCGCTATCTTCGCCGCCTTGGACGAAGCATCAGCCCAGGCCAACTGGATCATCGTGCTCAGCGAGCACAGGCAAATGATAGACGCGGGGATTTTCATGGCAGGAACCGGTGTGACAAACCCACAGGTCGACCATGGTATCAGCTAGTGGTTGGCTGCCACCCCGCAGGGACCGGAATCGCCCCGTCATACCCATCTAATAGCGTTCCCGAAGATTACGCACCCAGGTGCGCGTTGTGGCGACACCGCCAGCGTCCATGCCGGCGGCGTTTGTTGCTCCATTAGTGATTAGCTGACGCGCTCGCGCCAACATTGGCGTTGCCCTGCGCTGATGCTGTTGGAGTTGAACCCGACTCCGAAGCCGCTGACTGCTGCGTCGCACTGCTCATGTTGCCAATGCTCGTGGCGGCGGCGGAGGAACCCTGCGCAGCACTGCTGAAGTTGCCAACGGTCGCGGCAGTGGCGGAGGAACCCTGCGCAGCACCGCTGAAATTCCCAACGGTCGGGGCGGCGGCGGAATCCTGGGCCGCACTGCCCGAGTGGCTGGCTGTGCCACTGGCCACGGAGTTGGCGCTGCCTAGGGCGCCTGCGCTGCCCACGGCGCCTGCGCTGCCCACGGCGCCTGCGCTACCCAGGGCGCCTGCGCTGCCCACGGCGTTGGCGCTGCCCAGGGCATTGGCGCCGCCCACGGCGCCGGTGCTGGTGTTATCCGCGGTGTTGGCTGCTTTGCTCAGGTCTGTGACGGCACCCTGCTTTCCAGCGTCGGCGGTGTGTTTTCCGCTGTCAGCGGCGGTGTGTTTGCCAGCGTCAGCGGCCTGTTTGCCACGACCAACATCCTGCCTCACGCCGCCAATGGCATTCGAGCTTGCATTCAACGCGCCGTTGCCCATCCCGCTGGCGCCAAAGTTCCTGCCCATGCCCGTGCCCTGGAGGCCGCCCCCGAAGGTGCCCATCCCCGAGGCCATGCCACCACCCAGCGCTCCACCCATTCCGCCGCCAAACCCACCGACGAGCCCACCCGCCTGAGCGCCCGCGCTGAAAACCAGGCCCGCAGCCACCACAGCAGTCGCAATCAGATTATTCGCTTTCATGAGTATCTCCTGAGGGACCGCGGCCCATCCGCGACCTTCAGGAAGTACTACGACGGCCCGCGGCGATTCCTTCCCATGCTCATCGAAAATTCTTTATTTTCCATAATCATGGGACGCGATCCGTCATGGCCCGCGGCCCCGTCATGGGCGGACCATCCCATGGGCGTGGCCGTGGTGGGCGGAACACCCACCGGGGCGCGGGCCGTGCACCATGGGCGCGGCTCGTGGGTTGCGGTCGATCTGTTGGCGGAGACGTCATGGCTTGCGTCCAACGGCCAGGTCAGCCCCCACGAGCCCGTGGCCATACACGGGATCAACCCCCGCCGCCCCTAAATCAACCGCCTCCCGACCCAACTCCTCTACAGCCCGCTGCGCCCCGGCCGGATCAGGCCCGGGCAACTGCGCAGCCAATAACCCGGCCACCAAAGGCGCGGCAAATGAAGTACCCCGCACCAACTCAAACGTCTGCACCGACTTCGCGGCAGCGATGTCAGCACCGAGTGCCGCAAAATGCACCTGCGGTCCCCGCCCTGCTTCAAACAGCACACGCCGGTGCGCATCCACCGCGGTAACTCCGACCACGCCAGGGTACGAGGCCGGATATAACGGCGGCGCAGCCGGTCCATCATTGCCCACAGCGGCAACAATGAGATGACCACGAGCAACAACCAACCGAATGATCGTTTCCAACGTGACATTGGCTGGCCCGACCAGACTGACGTTGATCACGGGCACCCGTTCGTGCGCGAGCCACGAGAACGCGTCGGCAACAGCATCCGCGGCGCCACCAGTGGGCATCCCACAGTAGACATCCACCGCGTAAAGCTCCGCACCTGGCGCAGAACCGTGGAAGTCAACAGACCGCCCTACCATTAAAGACGCCACCGCGGTCCCATGCGCATCCGGGACGGGCCCAGCCGCGCAGCCATGTTGATGAACTGACAGGTCCTTGAAAACTGGATGTTCCACATCCACACCGCTGTCGATCAATCCGACCTTCGCTGTCACCGACGCGACTGATGCCGTCGCCGACGCCAGCCGAACGCCTGCAGCCGGTGAAACACCTACAGTCCGCGAAACGCCTACAGTCCGCGAAACGCCTGCAGTCCGCGAAACGCCTGCAGTCTGCGAGACACCTGCAGTCTGTGAAGGGCCTGCGCCCTGCGAGACGCCAGCCTGCGAGACGCCAGCCTGCGAGACGCCACCCTCCGCGGCGCTGCCCTGCGAGACGCCGACCCGCGCGACGGCGGCTCGAGTGACCCCGCTGCTCGTGTAGATATGATTGAAATCGAAGCTCGCGGACGGCGCGAGAGCCCGCAACTGTGTGAGCGCACGAACCGTATCCATCCCGGCAGGCACGCCCAGAACGACAATCTGAGCATCGAGCCCTTCCAGCACCCGCGTCCGCAGGACTTTGAACCCGGCAGCCGTAGCCGCATCGATCACGCCCTGTTCCGGAGACACAACCAGGATCTCCCCACGAACAATGGGAGCTCCATTGCGATCTGCCTGAATGACGGAACGGTTGCGGCGGATGAGGTCCCGAACCGCCTGCCGACGCACTTCCCTGAGCATCTGCAGGTCGGTCCTGGCATCCTCCGCGACGGTCGACGTCAGCGGG
>Ga0207703_10000885_pt1 | contig 29452 bp, 23 predicted proteins | sample KBSSwiS12_FD_184304 | JGI IMG/M metagenome (GOLD analysis project Ga0207703, IMG submission 184304) | Switchgrass rhizosphere microbial communities from Kellogg Biological Station, Michigan, USA - KBS Switchgrass S1-2 (SPAdes) (version 2) | ecosystem: Host-associated > Plants > Roots >...
TGCCGCCAGTGCCGCCAACCAGCGACAGGCCGCGCGTCGCGCCCGTGACGGTGTTGTCGACCGTGACCGTGACGGCGCCGTTGCCGACTGCCTTGATGCCCTCAGCCGCGGTGCCGGTCACCGTGCCATGCGTGGTTACGTCGAGCGAACCCGTGCCGAAGTTGTGCGCGTCGATGCCGGTCGTGCCCGACACGTTCCCCGCGGTGACGCTGACCGCGCCCGCGCCGGCAACCTTGGTTTGCTCGGCGATGATCGCGGTGTTGCCGGTCGAGGTCACGTCGCCCGCATTCACCGTCACCGCGCCGCCAGTGGTCAGCGCGAAGATGCCGTTGCCGGTGGTCACATTGACCGGGCCGACGGTGGTGACACTGGTCGAGCCCGCGCCGAAGTTCTCGGCATCGATGCCGAAGCGTGCGTCGATCGAACCATTGGCGGTGACGCCGATGTTGCCGGTGCCCGCCGCGTTGAGGATCGCCGCCACCATGCCGGCATTGCCGGCCTGGATATTGCCATTGGCCACCTCGGTGACATTGGCGGTGGCCGACTGACTCTGCACGTCGATCGCGTCCTTGCCGGCGGTCAGCGCGGTCACCACGCCGGTCGTCACGCTGATGTCGCCGCCGATCGCGGTGTCACGCACGACGATGCCTTCGCCATTGGTCGAGCCGCTCGCGCCTGCGACATCGACCGTGACCGTGCCGGTGCCGTTGTTCTGGATGTTGACCCCGTCGCCGGTGCCGCCGAGGAACCCGCCCGCGCCGGTGACGCTGATGTTGCCCGCGCCGCCGGTGCCGCCAACCAGCGACAGACCACGCGTCGCACCGATGACGGTGTTGTCGACGGTTACGGCGACCGCGCCATTGCCGGTCGCCTTGATGCCTTCGGCCGCCGTGCCATTCACGGTACCGTGTGTGGTCACGTCGAGCGAACCCGTGCCGAAGTTATGCGCGTCGATGCCGGTCGTGCCCGACACGTTCCCCGCGGTCACGCTGACCGCGCCCGCACCCGCGACCTTGGTCTGCTCGGCGATGATCGCGGTGTTGCCGGTCGAGGTGACGTTTCCGGCGTTCACCGTGACGTTGCCGCCGGTGGTGAGCGCGAAGATGCCGTTGCCGGTCGTCACAGCAACCGGGCCGACGGTGGTCACGCTGGTCGAGCCGGCGCCGAAGTTCTCGGCGTCGATGCCGAACCGTGCATCGATCGAGCCATTGGCGGTCACGTCGATATTGCCGGTGCCGCCAGCGTTGAGGATCGCCGCCACCATGCCGGCATTGCCGGCCTGGATGTTGCCGTTCGCTACCTCGGTGATGTTGCCCGTCAGCGACTGGCTCTGTGCGTCGATGCCATCCTTGCCGGCGGTCAGCGCGGTGACGTCGTTGGTGGTTACCGAAATGCCGGTGCTGGTCGCAACGTCGCGAACGGTAACGCCCTCACCAGCCGCCGCAACGACGTTGCCGGTGACGATGATGTTCACCGAACCGATTCCGCCCGTCTGCTTCGCGTCGAACGCGTTGCCGGCGCCGTTGTTGACGATATCTCCACCCGTGTAGATGATGGGGCCGCCCGCCGCCGAGAGGGACAGGGCGGCCGTGCCACCCGCCGTCGGCGTGTTGCCGCCATCGACACTGATCGTGCCATTGTTGGTGACGGTGATGCCGCCAGTGCCGGTATTGATGGCGGCCAGGCCATTCCCGCTTATCGTCGCACCCGGAGCGACGGTGACGACGATCGGTACGGGCAACAGGCCCTGATAGTTGCGGTCATTGGGCGCGTTGGCGGGAAATGTCGTGTCGGTTGTGGTGGTGGTATCGCAGGCCACCGTGGTTGCGCCGACGAGACACTGCGCCCAGGCTTGGCCAGGCGCAATCAGGCTGATGCCCGCAACGGTCGCCGCGGCGATGGTCGAGCGCAGCGACAGCCGGCTCGCTTGTGCACACAGGCTTCTGCGCCGCGCCGCGCCCGAGGACGAAACCGGGGCGCCGGAAAGGAGAATGGGAAAACGGGGAGTAGGCATCGTGTGATTCCCTCTCTTGGGGAATCGGCCTTCTCGGCGTGGAACACCGAAACCAGGCCATCCCCTCTGTTCATTACGGGTAGCTATCCGATATCTCGCTGCCGGAATTGTAGGAATGCGACACGATGGCATTCTTTTTATTTATGATTTATTAACTACTTACGCGCGCAAAAATCCCGGGCGGCAAGCACCATGCCACCGCTGCGGCTCGACGTCGGCGGCCCGCAATTCCGCCCTGGATCTTGACGTGAACGGCCTCGCCCCGTCCGTCCGCGACTTATTGGACGATTCCAGATGGGGTTATTTGACCGTGATCAAATGGCGCGCTGGCTACACCACCTGCCCCGCCGCCCAGCCGCTGGCCCAGGCCCATTGGAAATTATAGCCGCCGAGCCAGCCGGTCACATCGACCGCCTCGCCGATGGCGTAGAGGCCGGGCACCTGGCGCGCCTCGAGCGTGCGTGACGACAGGCTGTCGGTCGAGATGCCGCCGGCGGTGACCTCGGCCTTGGCGAAGCCTTCGGTGCCATTGGGGTGGAAGCGCCAGTCGGCGAGTCGGCGGGCGGCCTCTTCCAGGCGCTTGTCGGTAGCGGCGCCGAGTTCGCCGGTCACTTCAAGGCGGTCGGCGAGGGTTTCGGCGAGACGGGCCGGAAGGGCAGTGGCCAGCGTCGCGGCGAGCGACGCCCGGGGTCTCGCGCGCTTGGCGGCGATCAGCCAGTCGGGCGCGCGGCCGGGGAGGAAGTCGATACCGACCGGCTCGCCGTGGCGCCAGTAGCTCGATATCTGGAGGATCGCGGGGCCGCTGAGGCCGCGATGGGTGAACAGCGCGGCCTCGCGGAAGCTCACCTTGCCGGCGCGGGCGACGACCTCGGTCGCGACGCCTGACAGCGAGCGGAACAGGGTCTCGTCGCCGCCCAGTGTCAGCGGGACGAGGCCGGGGCGCGGCTCGACGATCTTGAGACCGAAGCGGCGCGCGACCTCATAGGCGAAGCTCGTCGCGCCCATCTTGGGGATCGACGGGCCGCCGGTGGCGATGACCAGGGCGCGCCCGCGTTCTTCGCGATTGCCGACGGCGAGGCGGAATTCGCCATCGGCATAGCCCACATCGCGGATGGGCTGGCCGAGCCCGATGGTGACCTGGCCCTTGTCGCACTCGTCGAGCAGCAGGTTGACGATCTGGCGCGCGGAGCCGTCGCAGAACAGCTGGCCGAGGGTCTTTTCGTGCCAGGCGATGCCATAAGCGTCGACCAGGGCGATGAAGTCTGCGGCGGTGTAGCGGCCAAGCGCGGACTTGGCGAAATGCGGGTTGGCCGAAAGGTAGCGATCGGGCGCGGTGTGGATGTTGGTGAAGTTGCAGCGCCCGCCGCCGGAGATGAGGATCTTCTTGCCGGGCTCGTCGGCGTGATCGAGCAGCAGCACGCGGCGCCCGCGCTGGCCGGCGGTGGCGGCGCACATCAGCCCGGCGGCGCCGGCACCGAGGATGATGACGTCCCAGGTCATCGGGTGGGGCTCGCGAAACAATAAGAAGTAGATTGGTTCGCGCGGAGGCGCGGAGGCGCGGAGATTGTGTATGCCGCGATCGATCGAATTAACCGCCAGCAGCCGCGAAGCGGCAAATACCGGTGTCTCTTCGTGCCTTCGCGCCTTCGCGTGAACATATTGGCGGCGGCGATGCTAGCGGCAGGCGCGACACCTCCGCGCCTCCGCGCCTCCGCGCGAACAAATATCCTTTGCACCTGGAGAAGGGTGGATGCCGGAACAAATCCGGCATGACGGAAGAATATGGTATTCACGCCGTCGCCAGCGTGATGGTAAAGCGAGCACCGGCCGTTACCGGGTCCGTGGCAATGGTACCGGCACTCGCCGCCAACAGCGAGCGGGCGATGGCCAGGCCCAGCCCAGCCCCACCACTCTCCCGCCTTCCGGTGAAGAACGGTTCGAAGATGCGCTCGCGGTCGGGTTCGGCGATGCCGGGGCCGTTGTCGGTGACGGTGAGACGAACGACCTCGCCCTCGGCATGGGCCGCAATGCTGACCTCGGTGGCGCCGGCCTGGCGGCTGTTTTCGACCACCGTCTCCAGCACGGTCTCGATCACCTCGGGGGTAATGCGCGCCATGACGCCCTGCCCTTCCACCACCACTGCGAAGCGGTCCGAACGGAACGAGTCGGCGACCCGCGCCGCCGCCGCCGCCAGGTCGGCGCGCGCCTCGGCATCGATCGTCGCCATGTCGGCGCGGGCGAGGTCGAGCAGGCGCTGGACGAGGCGCGACAGGCGCTCGGCATCGGCGCCGGCATTGCCGATAAAGCGGTGGCGATCGGCCGCGCTCATCGTGTCACCATGCTCGTCGAGCAGCTCGAGCGCGCCGCGGATGCCGGCGAGCGGGGTCTTGAACTCATGGCTGACGGCGGCGGCGAAATCCTTGAGGTAGCGCGAGCGGCGCTCGATCCGCGCGGCCATGGCGGCGAAATTGGCGTAGAGCGCGCGGATCTCGATCGCGGCGGTGGCGGGCGTTTCGGGGATAGTGACATGGCCGCGCGCGACATCCTCGCTGGCATCGGCGAGCGCGGCGATCGGCCGGGCGATACCGCGCGACAGCAGCCCGGCGAGCACCAGCAGCGTCAGCAGGATGAGGCCGGCGCCGAGCAGGATCTTGCCGCGATCCTGGTAGAGCCCCACGAACAGGCCGCGCGGGGTGCGCGACAGCATGACGACGCCGACCACCCTGCCCTTGTCGATCACCGGGCGGGCGTGGTGGACGCGGATGACGGCGGCGCGGCTGATCAGCGCCAACCAGCTGTCGGCCGCGCCGAAACCGGATTCGCGCAGCACGGTGCGCGGGCGCCCGGCGAGCGCGGCACGGACTTCGGGCAGGTCGGCCATGTTGACGCCGACATCGTCGCGGCCCAGCACGACGGTGCCGTGCGCATCGAGCAGGCGCATCGCGGTGAGCGTGACGGCGGCGGTGTCGTTGGCCATCGGGGCGAGCAGGTGGCCGACCTTCCCGGCATGCGGGTCGGGCGTCATGCGGCGCAGATGCGGTGGGCTGGCCGGGAGGATCGGCATGGCGCGCAGGTCGATGGTCGGCGGCTCGGGCGCGAAATAACGCGGGGCGGGGTCGGGCACGCCATCACGCCACGCCGATTTATAGGCCGAGGCGAGCACCACGCCCTGCGCGATCAGCTCGGACTCGGTCTGCTGGACGATGGTGTTTTCATAGACGCGCAGGAACAAGGCCGCGACGCCGGGCAGCGCCGCCACGAACAGCAGCGTGCCGAACAATATCGTACGCAAGGACAGCGCGGGCCAGTGCGCCTTGGCGATATCTTTCAGCGCGGTGATCAATCGCACGGGCCGATGCGATAGCCGATGCCGGCGCGGGTCTCGATCACGTCGCCGGCGCCGCGCCCGGCGAACTTGGCGCGCAAATTGCGAACATGGCTGTCGATGGTGCGATCGGTGATGGCGAAGCCGGGGCCGTGCAGCCGGTCGATGATCGCGTCGCGCGAGAAGACCTTGCTCGGCATGCCCGCGAGCAGCTGGAGCAGCTGGAATTCGGTCGCGGTGAGCGGCACGGGCGCGTCGTCCCAGCGCGCTTCCCAGGCATCGGTGTCGAGCGTCAGGCGGTGATGGATGATGGTCTGGGGCTGCGGCACGGGCGCCGCGCTGCGTTTGAGGATCGCGCCGACCCGGGCGACCACCTCGCGCGGGGAGAAGGGCTTCACGACATAATCGTCGCCGCCGACCTCGATGCCGACGATGCGATCGATCTCATCGTCGCGCGACGACAGGAACAGGATCGGCAGCGCCGCCCCCGCCCCGCCCGCGCCGCGCAGACGGCGGCACAGGTCGAGGCCGTTCAAGCGCGGCATGTTGATGTCGAGCACCATCAGGTCGGGCATGCGCGCGGCGATACGGGTCAGCGCCTCCTCGCCGTCGGCGGCCTCGGCGATGCTCATCCCGGCCTTGCCCAGCGCGAAAGCGAGCAGCTCGCGAATATGCGGATCGTCGTCGACGACCAGGATATGGTGAGTCATGGCGTGCACCAGTGCTTGTGTCCCTCGGTCGGGTCAATGTCCGGGGGCATTTATGGCGCGGCCGGGTCGGCGGTTGATCCGGCGGATGTGGAGATTTGGTGCAGGCGGCCGGTGAAGCTTGCCGTGTTCCCGCGTGCGCAGGAACACGCTGCTGGTTCAGCGCCGCTTGCGCCCGAGCGGCGGGAGATCCGGATCAGGACAATCGCGTCCTGATCGTGACGCCACCTTCCAGCGTGCGATGGACCGGGCATTTGTCGGCGACGACGAGTAGGCGACTACGCTGCTGCTCGGTGAGCGGACCGGCAAGGGTGATGACGCGCTCGATCGTCTCCAGTTTGGGATGCCCCTCCCCATCGGCGGCGCAATCCCCGGCGTGGCAGCGCTGGTGTTCGAGCGTGATGGTCTGCCCTTCGAGCGGGATGTTCTCGCGCGCCGCGACCAGCTCGAGCGTCATCGAGGTGCAGGCGCCGAGCCCCGCCAGCAACAGGTCGTACGGTGTCGGGCCGAGCGCGGTGCCGCCGCTCGCCAGCGGCTCGTCGGCGAGGAAGCTGTGCCCGCCGGCATCGACGATCTGAAGGAATCTGCCTTCCGCGCCGGTGACGGTGACATGGCCCTCGGGCATCGCCGCGGGGCTGTTCGCAACCGGCAGATAGGCCTCCGACCAGGCGGCGATGATCGTCGCGGCATAGCTCGCCGCGCCCGGCGCGGTGAGCAGATGGTCGGCGCCGTCCAGGGCGATGAAGCTCTTGGGGTGTTTCGCCGCGACGAAGATCTTGCCGGCATTCTCGATCCCGACCGTGGCATCGGTCGGCGAATGCATGACGAGCAACGCGCGCTTGAGGCGGGCGAGGCGCGCGGCCTGGTCCTGATGCTCCGCCGCCTCGATGAATTCGCGCGTGACGGTGAAGGGGCGGCCGCCGATCGCGACCTCGGCGACGCCGTGCTCGCGCACCCGTTCGACGCCGTCGCCCAGCTGATGCAGGACGTGCGCCGGGTCGAACGGCGCGCCGATCGTCACCACCGCCTTGACCTCGGGGATATGCTCGGCCGCGGCGATCACCGCCGCGCCGCCGAGCGAATGGCCGACAAGGATGGCCGGCGCGAGCATCTCGGCGCGCAGATGTGCCGCTGCGGCGATCAGGTCGGCGACATTGGCGTCGAAATCGCTGTCGGCGAATTGCCCCTCGCTCTTGCCGAGGCCGGTAAAGTCGAACGCCAGCGTGGCGATGCCCTTGGCGGCGAGCGCGGTGGTGATGCGCCGCGCGCCGATATGCGCCGAGCTGCCGGTGAAGCAATGCGCGAACACCGCCACCGCGCGCGGACGCCCCGGCGGCAGCTCGAGCGCGCCATGCAGACGGATGCCGTCCGCGTTCAGGAAGGTCATGGTGCGGCGCATCGCTAATCCCCTCGCCCGGTGAGCGAGGGGATCATAGCCATATTCGCCGCTGCGGGAACGGCCGTTATTGCTGGAGCGCGGCCGCCGCCTTCGCTTCGGCCAGGCGATGCAAGGCCCAGAAATCCGCCACCTTGCCGCCGGCGATCCGCGTCTGGAGTACGGCAAGATGCGCGCCCCAGCCGCCGCCGAAATTGCGCGCATCGTCGGTGCCGCGCAGGCCGGTGTGGGTCAGGACCAGCCGGGTGCGGTCGCCCTGCGGGGTGAGCTCGATCGTCACCTCGCCGGCATCGCCATTGTCCCAGGTGAAGACGAGCAGATGCGGTGGTTCGATCCGGGTGATGGTCTCGTGCCAGCTCTTGCCGACATTCTTCGCATATTTCTCCGGCGTCGGCACGTCACCGTCGGACAGATTGGCATGGTCGAAGGTCATCCCCAGCTTGCCGCCGACACGGGGTTCGGTCGGGCCACCCATGAACCAGCGTGCGCGCAGTTTCTCGTCGATGAGCCAGGGCCAGACCGCGTCGACCGGCGCGTCGAGCAGCCGCTCGAAGCGCAGTTGCTGCGGGGTGAAGCTGTCGCTGTCAGCCATTGTCTTTCTCCAATGCGGTGGCGAGGTTCGCCAGGATCATCGTCCAGCCCTTGCGGGTCTGCTCCTCATAGGCAGCCCAGGCCGGGTCCATTTCATGCGTCAGGGTGAGACGCGTGCCGGCGTCGAGCGCGGCGAAATCGATCGTTACGCGAGTCCATTCGCCTTCCTTCGCCGGATCGGCGCGGAAACGGAATGCCAGCCGGCGCGGCCGGTCGATCTCGTCGAACAGCAAATGGTGATGCGCGTCGCCGCTGGCACGGCGCTCGACGATCAACGCGCGGCCGCCGACCTGCGGGTTTATCTCGCAGGTGATCATTTCGCCATCGGGCGTGGCGAACAGGAAGCGGCTGGCGATAGCGGGATCGAGCCAGGCGTCGAACACGCTTTCCGGCGACGCGGCGATATCGCGCGTCACGGTGAGGATCACGGGCCTGGTCATGCCTTCGTCTCCGCCTTGATGAGCTCCGCGAGCCGGTCGAGGCTGGCATTCCAGACGCCCTCCCATTGCCGCAGCCAGGCATCCGCCTCGGCCAGCGGCGCGGCGCGCAGGCGGCAGAGATGCTGTCGGCCGGCCTTGCGCCGTTCGACCAGCCCGGCGCGTTCGAGCACGCCGAGATGCTTGGCGGCGCCGGCGAAGCTCATCGCGAACGGCGCGGCGAGTTCGCCGACCGAACGCTCGCCCTGGCCGAGCTGGGCAAGCATCGCGCGGCGCGTGGGATCAGCCAGCGCGGCGAAGGTCATATCGAGTCGTTCAACCATATGGTTGAATTAGGTGAACCCCGGATGATTGTCAACCGATCGGTTTAATAATTGCCGCCTCGGTGCGGGGCCGTGCTGATTTCGCTTGCGGTGCAGCCAGTTGCGATGCCAGCTTGGCCAGGTTCCGGGGGGAGACAGGCAATGGGATTGTTCGGCCGCCGTCGCGACGATGACGACGAGATGGACGAGTGGGCATATGAGCTGACCCGCAAGGACAGCTTTCCGCTGGCGGCGACGATCACCGGGTCGATCATCATCCTGGTGGTCGCGGTGCTGATCAACAGCTTCGTCGGCCATCGCCATATGCTCGTGACCACGCTTGGCGCCGGCACGATCGTCGCGCTGTTCGTCTGGGCCGCGGCCTTCCTGGTCACGCTGCGCCACGCGCCGATCGGCTGGAAGATCGGGTCGTTCTTCGCCATGATCGTGGTCGGCCTGGTCGCCGGGGTCATCGGCATCGGCACGGCGATCACCGCCTTGCAGAATGACGTCGGGGCGATCGCCGAGATCAAGATCAACCCCAATTCCGGCCTGGATTTGCCCCAGGGCGGGGCGCGCGGCCCGATATCCAGGGCGGCATTCGCCTATTTCAAGGTGGTGATCGACGATGCATTGAAGCATCGCACCGCGTTGAAGGCGCTGGGCTATGAGGCGATGACCTCGGCCGAGGCGTTGCGGGCGCATCCGCAATTGCTGTCACATTGCGACCAGCGCGCCACCGTCACGCCGATGATCGAGGATTATTATGCCCGGCGCCGCGCGGCCTTTGCCCGGTTCCGCGCCGATCTGGGCGCGATCGATATCGAGGAGAATTTTCGCAAGGGGCTGATCGACGGGGTCGACCGCGCGCAAAAGGAGCATGGCGACCTGCTGCAGCGCGCCGCGACCAACGAGCATGCCCAGGTCGGCGAGCTGGTGGCGATGTGCCAGATCCTCGCCCGACATCACTGGGTCGAACAGTTCGGCACGATCGCCTTCACCAGCCCGGCCGACCTGCGCGACTTTCGGGCGCATGGCGAGCGCGAGAACCAGCTTGCCGGCGAGGAGCGCGACATGATGCGGGAGAGCATGTCGATCATCGACGCCGGGCAGTCGCAGATCAGGCGGAGCCTGTTCTGACCGCGCCCGGCCGGAAGGTCATTCCGCGAACAGCAGGACCGGCGTCTCGAGATATTTCTTGAGCGCCTGGACGTAGCTCGCCGCGTCCCAGCCATCGACCACGCGGTGGTCGCAGCTGATCGACAGGTTCATCAGCTTGGCGCGAACGATCTCGTCGCCCTGGAAAACGGGGCGCTCGACGATCTTGTTGGGGCCGATGATCGCCACCTCGGGACGGTTGATCACCGGCGTGGTGGCGATGCCGCCGAGTGGTCCCAATGAGGTGATGGTCAGCGTCGAGCCGGACAGTTCCTCGACCTTGGCCTTGCCCGTACGCGCCGCCTCGGCAAGGCGGGCGATCTCTGTCGCCAGCTGCCAGACATTGCGGTCCTGCGCGTCGCGGATCACCGGCACCATCAGCCCGGCATCGGTCTGCGTCGCCATGCCGAGATGGACGCTGCCATGGCGAGTGACCACACCAGCCTCATCGTCGTACCGCGCGTTGATCATCGGAAAATCGGGGATCGACTTGCAGATCGCGACGATCAGCAGCGGCAGCATGGTGAGCTTGGGCCGCGAACCGCGATTGTCGTTGAGGTCGGCGCGGACGCCCTCGAGCGCGGTCACGTCGATCTCGTCGACATAGGTGAAGTGCGGGATGGCGCGCTTCGCCGCGGCCATGTTCTCGGCGATGCGGCGGCGCATGCCGATGACCTTGATCGCCTCGTCGGGGCGTGCGTTGCTGGCATGCGGCGCGTGATAGCCCTGGGCAGCCCCGTAGCGCAGGAAGGCGTCGAGATCGGCGTGGCGGATACGGTCGCCTTCTGCGGCTTTGACCTGGGCGAGGTCGATGCCGAGATCGCTGGCGCGGGCGCGCACCGCGGGGGAGGCCAATACCTTCTCCCTCTCCCCGGTGGGGAGCATGGCAGCAGGTCCATCCCCCGGATGGACCAAAGAGCTGCCATGCTGGTCGGGGAGAGGGGCCGCCGCGGGCGGCGCGCTCTCGATCGTAGATTCGGGTGCCACAGGAGCAGGAGTCTCAGGCGTTTCCGCTTGTGGCGACCCCTCTCCCCGACCCTCTCCCCCCTGGGGAGAGGGAGCAGTGGCCGTTTCGACCTGTGGCGCCGCATCGGGAACGCCGGCGTCGGCCGCACCCGGTGTCTCGGCCGCAATCTGCTCCACAGCTTCCGCCTCACCCTCAACCGCATCGGTCTCGATCACCACCAGCGCGGCGCCGATCGGCACCTGGTCGCCGACCTCGCCGGCCAGCTCGATCACCGTGCCCGCCACCGGCGATTCCATCTCGACCGTCGCCTTGTCGGTCATCATGTCGGCAAGGCCCTGGTCCTCCTCGACGCGGTCGCCGACCTTGACGTGCCAGGCAACGATCTCGGCCTCGGCAATGCCTTCGCCAATATCCGGCAGCTTGAAGGTAAAGCGGGCCATCCTATGCGTCCTTCATGATCTTCTTGAGCGCCTCGCCGATGCGGACCGGCCCGGGGAAATAGGCCCATTCGAGGCTGTGCGGATAAGGCGTGTCGAAGCCGGTGACGCGCTCGATCGGGGCTTCGAGATGGTAGAAGCAGCGTTCCTGGACCAGCGCGGAAAGCTCCGCACCAAAGCCCGAGGTGCGCGTCGCTTCATGGACGATCATGCAGCGTCCGGTCTTCCTCACCGAGGCCTCGATCGTCGCGATGTCGAGCGGGACGAGCGTGCGCAGGTCGATGATCTCGGCGTCGATACCGGCTTCCTCGATCACCGCCTGGCAGACATGCACCATCGTGCCATAAGCGAGAATGGTCAGCGCCTCGCCGGGACGGACGATGTGCGCCTTGCCGATGTCGATACGATAATAGCCCTGCGGCACGGCGCCGGCGGGATGCTGCGACCAGTTCTTCGCCGGGCGATCCCAATGGCCGTCGAACGGGCCGTTATAAATCCGCTTGGGCTCGAAGAAGAGCACGGGATCATTGTCCTCGATCGCCGCGATCAACAGGCCCTTGGCGTCATAAGGCGTGGAGGGGATGATCGTCTTGATGCCGGAGACATGGGTGAAGATCCCTTCCGGGCTCTGGCTGTGGGTCTGGCCGCCGAAAATGCCGCCGCCGAACGGCGAGCGCACCGTCATCGGCGCAATGAACTCACCGCCCGAGCGGTAGCGCAGACGCGCCGCTTCCGAAACGAGCTGGTCGAGCGCGGGGTAGATATAATCGGCGAACTGAATTTCCGGCACCGGACGCAGGCCATAGGCGCCCATGCCGACCGCCACCCCGATGATGCCGCATTCGGTGATCGGCGTGTCGAACACGCGGGTCTTGCCGAATTTGGCCTGCAAGCCAGCGGTGGCGCGGAACACCCCGCCGAAAAAGCCGACATCCTCGCCCATGACGATGACGTTGGGGTCGCGCTCCATCATCACCTCGAGCGCCGAGTTGATCGCCTGGATCATGTTCATGCGCGCGGTGCCGTCAGCCGCTTCCACAGGGGCGATGTCAGCGGGCGCGTCGGGCGTGGTGGTTTCGGTCATGTCGCTCATTTCCGTGCCCAGGGGCGGCCCGAGGCGGCTTCCTCGGCGAGCATCTGCGCCTGCTGCTCGCGCAGGTGCCACGGCATCTCCTCGAACACGCCGTCGAACAGCGTGTCGAGCGGCTGATGCAGGCCGTGGCCGAGGATGCCGTTGCGCTCGGCTTCCTTCTGCGCCGCCTTCACTTCCTCGGCGACCTCCACGTCCTGCGCGGCGTGGCGCTCCTCGTCCCACTCGCCGATCGCGATGAGGTGGTCCTTCAGCCGCTTGACCGGGTCGCCGAGCGGCCATGCCGTCGCCTCGCCGGCGGAGCGATATTGCAGTGGATCGTCCGAGGTCGAATGGCCTTCGACACGGTAGGTGAAATGCTCGATCAGCGTCGGCCCGTGGTTGGTGCGTGCGCGCTCGGCCGCCCAGGCGGTGGCGGCATAGACGGCGAGCGCATCATTGCCGTCGACCCGCAGCCCGGCAATGCCATAGCCCACCGCGCGCGCCGCGAAGGTCGTCGCCTCGGCGCCGGCGAAACCCGAGAAGCTCGAAATCGCCCATTGGTTGTTGACGACGTTGAGGATCACCGGCGCGCGATAGACGCTGGCAAATGTACAGGCGGAATGGAAATCCCCTTCCGCGGTGGAGCCTTCGCCGCACCAGGTGGCGGCGATGCGCGTGTCGCCCTTGGCGGCCGAGGCCATCGCCCAGCCGACCGCCTGGGGATATTGCGTGGCGAGGTTGCCCGAGATCGAGAAAAAGCCCGCTTCGCGCACCGAATACATGATCGGCAGCTGCTTGCCCTGCAGCCGGTCGCCCTTGTTCGAATAGATCTGGTTCATCATGTCGACCAGGCTCCAGCCGCGCGCGACGAGCAGTCCCTGCTGACGATAGGAGGGGAAACACATATCCTCATAATCGAGCGCGAAGGCGGCGGCGACGGCGACCGCCTCCTCGCCGGTGCATTTCATGTAGAAGCTGGTCTTGCCCTGGCGCTGGGCGCGGAACATCCGCTCGTCGAACGCGCGGGTCAGCGCCATCGCGCGCAGCATGGCGCGCAGCGTCTCGGGGGAGAGGCGCGGATTCCACGGGCCGACCGCCTGGCCCGAATCGTCGAGCACGCGGATCAGTTCATAGGCGAGGTCGATGAAGCCGTCCGCCCTGTCCGCAGTGTCGGGGCGGCGCACCTCGCCGGCGGGCGGCAACGTCACCTCGGTAAAGTCGACCGCGTCGCCGGGGCGGAATTTGGGTTCCGGCACGTGCAGCGTCAGGGGCTGCAGATTGGGGCGCACCGGGTCGCCTGCCATGGTCTCTCCACTTCCTCCGCGAAGGATTCGCCGTTCCTCGCCTTGTTATAAAATTTCAAACGCTTTGGCGAGGGTGGCTATGGGGCGATCGTGGTGAACTGTATTCCATTGGGGCAATTGAGGCCCTGGATGATTGCTTGACTCACCCCGCCCCATAGGAACAAAATGGGAACATTGTCTTTATCGAGTCGTGCCCGTGCCGTCATGTCAGCTAGACACCTTGCGCGAAACCCTGCGCGCCATCACGGGCGACGGCCTGAAGCGCCGCCCGGTGCTGCCGTTCGGCATCGCCGCGGTCGATCAGCGGCTGGCGACGAACGGCCTGCGCCTCGATGCGTTGCATGAGATCGCGCCGGGCAGTGCCGGGCTGGGCGACGATGCCGCCGCGACCTTGTTCACCGCCGGCCTCGCCGCGCGCGCCTGGGGCCCGGTACTGTGGGTGGTCAGGCGCCGCGACCTGTTCGCGCCCGGATTATATCAGGCCGGCCTCGCGCCCGAACGATTGCTTTATGCCGAGGCGAACGACGACCCCGAATTGCTCGCGCTGATGGAGGAAGGATTGCGGCATCGCGGGCTCGGCGCGGTGATCGGCGAGGTCAAGCGCGCCTCGATGGCCAATACGCGCCGGCTGCAACTGGCGGCCGAGGGCGGGCGGACGATCGCGCTGCTGATGAAGCGCCATGCGCGCGAGGGCGGCGATCCGCTCGCCGTGCCGTCGGCGGCGGTGACGCGCTGGCGCATTGCCGCTGCGCCTTCGACGCCGCTGCCGGTCGCCGGCATCGGTCGGCCACGCTGGCGCGTCGAGCTCGCCCGCCAGCGCGGCGGGGAATCCCATCACTGGACGCTGGAGGCATGCGATGAAACGGGTCGCCTCGCTCTTCCTGCCCGACTGGCCGATCGACCGGCTGCGGCGGGCGGGGCACATCGCCGCGCCGCCTGACCTGGGGACGAGCGCAGCCCTGGTGCTGGAAGCGCGCGGCGACGGCTGGCGGCCGGGCGCGAAGTGGGCGCGTTCTTCTTCTAACACCTCCCCGGCACGGGGAGGGGGACCATTTGCTACTTCAGCAAATGGTGGAGGGGGGGCTGCCAAAGGCGAATCGTTTGCGGCGCGCCCCCTCCACCAGCCTTCGGCTGGTCTCCCTCCCCGTGCCGGGGAGGTATGCGTCACCCAGCTCCGCGAGGGCAGCAAGGTGGTAATCGCCGCCGTCTCGCCGGCAGCGCGCGCGATTGGCCTCACCCCCGGCATGGCGATCACCCAGGCGCGTGCGCAGGTGCCGGGGCTTGTCGTGCTGCCGGCCGATCCGGCCGGTGATCTGACCGAACTGGAGCGGCTGGCGCACGTCGCGGCGCGGCGCTGGTCGCCGCTCACCGCGCTGTCGGGCAAGGACGGGCTGCTGATCGACCTCACCGGCACCGCGCATCTGTTCGGCGGCGAGGCAAGGATGGCGCGGCGCATCGTGCGGCTGTTGGCACGGCTCGGCTTCACCGCGCGGATCGCGGTGGCCGATACCGCCGGGGCGGCCTGGGCGCTGGCGCGTTACGGACCGGCCGGAAGCGACGTGGCGGTCTGCCCCGCGGGTGCACACGACGCCGCCCTGGCGTGCTTGCCGATCGCCGCGCTGCGCACCGAGCCGGCGGCGATCGAATTATTGCGACGGCTGGGCATCGAACGCATCGGCCAGCTCGCCGCGATGCCGCGCGCGCCGCTCGCGCGGCGCTTCGGTGCGGCGCTGGTCGCGCGGCTCGACCAGGCGCTGGGACGGCGCGACGAGCCGCTCGACCCGGTCATGCCGGTCGAGGCGATCAGGGTCGTGCAGCGCTTCGCCGAGCCGATCGCCACCGCCGAGGTGATCGAATATTGGCTGGGCCAGCTGATGCCGCGCCTCACCACCGCGCTGGCCGAGGCGGGTCTTGGCGCGCGGCTGGTCGAACTGGTGGCGGAGCGTATCGACGGCGTGCCGCAGCGCTTGCGCATCGGCCTCGCCCGGCCGAGCCGCGACCCCGCGCACCTGCTCCGGCTGATCGCGCGGCGGATCGAGGAGATCGCGCCGGGCTTCGGCATCGACGCGCTGGCGCTGCACGTCCGCCGCGCCGATCCGCTAGGCGCGCAGCCCTTTGCCGAGCAGCTGGGGGAGCGCGCGACCGATCTCGCGCCGCTGGTCGATGCGCTGGCCAATCGCATCGGCGACCGGCGATTGTGGCGCAGCCAGCCGGTCGAGAGCGACGTGCCGGAACGATCGGTCGCGTGCCTGCCGCCGCTCGATCCGCCTGTGCAGGACATGCTCAAGCTCAAGGCCGACGATGTTCGCCGGCTCGATCGCTCAGCCGAACTCCACCCCTGGCATCATCGCTGGCCGCGCCCGGTGCGGCTGCTGCGCCGGCCCGAACAACTCGACCATGTCATCGCCGAACTGCCCGACCAGCCGCCGCGCCGCTTCAGTTGGCGCGGCGAGATGCACAGGGTGGTGCGCGCCGATGGCCCGGAGCGCGTGCAGGGCGAATGGTGGCGGCGCGCGTCGGAGCAGCACGGCGTACGCGATTATTTCCAGGTCGAGGACGAGGCCGGCCAGCGCTTCTGGCTGTTCCGGCGCGGCGATGGCGAGCGCGCCGAAACCGGCGACCTCGCCTGGTTCATGCATGGGGCGTTCGGGTGATGTCAGCGTGTCGCGTCAAGCGCCTCGACATGGCCGAGTGCGGCGTAATCGAGGATCGCATGATCCGAGGTGAGAATCGGACAGCCGAGCGAACGCGCCGTCGCAATAATGATACGGTCACAAGGGTCGCCATAGATATTCCCCGGCAGCGATCCAGCGTCGGCGGCAATGGCGGGATCCACGACGACCGTCCTGAAGCCACCGGTGTCGAACAAACGTCGCATCCAGTCCTGAAGCGGCATGGCAAGCGCGATACGGCGCTTGTCGATGAGCATCGCGATTTCCCAGAACGATATCGCCGACAGGTGGATGTTGCCGGTATTGGCGTCGATTCGACGGCGCGCCTGTACACCCAACCGCCGATCTTCAGTCAACCAGAGCAGGGTCTGCGTATCGAGCAGAATCATCGTGGCGAGGGTGCCTGGCCAGAATTATATAGTTCGGACGGATTATTGGCATCCCATTTGGCTTCCCAATCGGGGTCGATCGGACCGGTGATATCCTCCAAGATTTTGACCGAGCCCTTCAGGCAACCGATCAGGCTAGCGGGCCGCTCCACGCCAGCCTTGCGCGCGCTCAACGTCAGCGAAGCCTTGCCGCGACGCGTGATGGTCAACGGTTCTCCGCTGCGTTCCATCTCGTCGATCAGCTTGAGACTTTTGGCCTTGAATTCGGTCGCGCTCACCATCTTGCCCATGGCAAACAATCCTTCACAAATGTACATCTCATATAGTCATTTCGGGCGAGGCCAGCAATGACCTATGCCGAACTGCAGGTCACCACGCATTTCAGCTTCCTGCGCGGGGCTTCGTCGCCAAAGGACCTGTTCCTCACCGCCGTCGCCCTTGGTCTGCCCGCGCTGGGTATCACCGACCGCAATTCGGTCGGCGGGGTGGTGCGGTCGCTGGTCGCGGCGGAGGAACTGACCGCCGCCGGCATGCCGATCCGCATGATCGCCGGCTGCCGGCTCGATCTGGTCGATGGCGCATCGCTGCTCGTCTGGCCCGAGGATCGCCCGGCATGGAGCCGGCTCACCCGGCTGCTGACATTGGGCAAGGGGCGGGCCGATGCGCAGAAGGGCGAGAAGGGCAAATGCTTCCTCCACTGGGAAGATGTCGCGCAGCATGCCGCGGGGATGGTCGGCGCGCTGGTGCCGGGCCTGGCCGATCATGGCGACCCGGTCGCGATGCGCTGGATGGCGGATGCCTTCGCGGATCGCGGCCATGTCTGCCTGACGCATCATCGCCGGCCGGGCGACGCGGTGCGGCTGCACGATCTCGAAGACATGGCGCAACGGTTCGGGCTGACGCCGCTCGCCACCGGCGACGTGCTCTATGATCGGCCCGAGCGACGCATGTTGCAGGATGTCGTCACCGCGATCCGCAACAAATGCACGATCGACGATCTCGGTTTTCGCCGCGAGCGCAGCGCCGACCGGCATCTCAAGGGGCCGGAGGAGATGGCGCGGCGCTTTCGCCACCATCGCGAAGCATTGCGGGCGGTCGAGGCGATCGTCGAGCGCTGCACCTTCTCGCTACGCGCGCTGAAGGAGCAATATCGCTATCCCGACGAGGTGGTGATCAGCGGCAGGACGCCGCAGGACGCGCTGGAGAAGATGACGCGCGAAGCCCTGGCGGCGATGCACCCGCAGGGCGTTCCCCTGCCTTATGCCGCACAGCTGGAGCATGAGCTCAGGCTGGTCGGGAAGATGGGCTATGCCCCCTATTTCCTGACCGTGAACTCGATCGTCCGCTTCGCGCGCAGCCAGGGCATTTTGTGCCAGGGGCGGGGCTCCGCCGCCAATTCGATCATCTGCTTCGTGCTCGGCGTCACCTCGATCGATCCGGTCAAGCACACCCTGTTGTTCGAGCGCTTCATTTCCGAGGATCGCCACGAACCGCCCGATATCGACGTCGATTTCGAGCATGAGCGGCGCGAGGAAGTGATCCAGTGGATCTACGAGACCTATGGCCAGCGCCACGCCGCGCTGACCGCCGTGGTCAGCCGCTATCGCACGCGCGGGGCGTTGCGCGAGGTCGGCAAGGTGATGGGCCTGTCCGAGGACATGACCGCGGCGCTCGCCGGGCAGGTCTGGGGCGTGTCGAGCGGCGGGCTCGACAACGAGCATGTCGACCAGCTGAACCTAGACCGCGCCGATCCGCGCCTCGCGCTAACGCTGGAGCTGGTCGGGCAGCTGGTCGATACGCCGCGCCATCTGTCGCAGCACCCCGGCGGCTTCGTGCTGTCGCATGACCGGCTCGACGAACTGGTTCCGGTCGAGCCGGCGGCGATGGTCGATCGCCGCGTGGTGGAATGGGAAAAGCTCGACGTCGAGGAACTCGGCCTGATGAAGGTCGATATCCTCGGTCTCGGCATGCTGGGCTGCATGCGGCGCGCGTTCGAACTGCTCGAGACGTGCAAGGGCTTGCAGATGATAATGGCGTCACCGGAACTGCAGGATGATGATCCGGCGACCTATGCCATGATCCAGCAGGCCGACACGCTCGGCGTGTTCCAGATCGAGAGCCGGGCGCAGATGTCGATGCTGCCGCGGATGAAGCCGAAGGAATTTTACGACCTGGTCATCGAGGTGGCGATCGTGCGCCCGGGGCCGATCCAGGGCGACATGGTCCATCCCTATCTGCGGCGCCGCGAGGGCAAGGACCCGATCACCTATCCCAGCGCCGCGCTGGAAAAGATCCTCGAAAAGACGCTCGGCGTGCCGCTGTTCCAGGAACAGGCAATGCAGGTCGCCATGGTCGGTGCCGGCTTCAGCGCCAATGAGGCGGATCGTCTGCGGCGCAAGATGGCGACATTCAAGGCGACCGGCGGGGTCGGCGAATTTCATGACAGGCTGGTGGGCGGCATGCTGGCAAACGGTATCACGCTCGAATTCGCCGAGCGCATGGTCAAGCAGATCGAGGGCTTCGGCAGCTATGGTTTCCCCGAGAGCCACGCCGCCAGCTTCGCCAAGATCGCCTATGCCTCGTGCTGGGTGAAGTGCCATCATCCCGATCTGTACTGCGCGGCCTTGCTCAACGCGCAGCCAATGGGTTTCTACGCCCCGGCGCAGATCGTGCGCGATGCGCGCGAGCATGGCGTCGAGATACGGCCGGTGTGCATCAACCGCAGCGACTGGGACACCGGCGTGCTCGACGAGACGCCGACACCGCGGGACCGGCCGCGGATCTTTCGCGGTGACGACGCGGACTGGGCGGCGTTGCGCCCGCTCAGGTTGGGCATGCGGATCGTCCAGGGGCTGGGCGAAAAGGAGGTCGAGGCGATCCTCGCGGCGCGCGCCGGCGCACCCTTCAGCTCGATCGAGGACGTCTGGCGGCGCTCGGGGATCAAGCCGGCGGCCCTCGAACGGCTGGCGCGGGCTGATGCGTTTCAATGCTTCGGGCTGGACCGGCGCCAGGCATTGTGGGCGATCAAGGGGCTTGGGCAAGCGCCGCTGTCGCTGTTCGCCGCCGCCGACCAACGTGCCGGTGTCATCAGCGCCGAGACGAAAGAAGCGCCGGTGGTGCTGACGCCGCTCACCGCCGGACGCGAGGTGGTCGAGGATTACCGCGCCACCCAGCTGTCGCTGCGCCAGCATCCCCTCACCTTCCTGCGCGCCGAGCTGCAGCGCCGCGGTATCCGGCCATGCGGCGACCTCCGGGGGATGAAGGATGGCGCGCCGGTCACGGTCGCCGGCATCATCCTCGTCCGGCAACGTCCGGGCAGCGCCAAGGGCATATTGTTCCTCACGCTGGAGGACGAAACCGGCATCGCCAATGGCGTGCTGTGGAAAGACCGGTTCGAGGCGCATCGGCGGATCGTGATGTCATCGGCGATGGTCGCCATCACCGGGCATGTGCAACGCGAGGGGATCGTCATCCATGTCGTCACCGAGCGCGTCATCGACCTGACGCCGCTGCTGCGCCAGGTCGGCGAGATCGACCTGCCGCGCATGGTGTCGCGCGGCGATGGCGCGATACATGGCAGCTCACCCGATCGCGGCGACCCGGAGTGGCGGCCGAAATTGCGGACGGATTATCATTATCGGGAGAAGGACCGGGAGGACGTCATCCCGATCAAGAGCCATGATTTCCACTGACCTTTATTCCTCCCCGGAACGGGGAGGGGGACCGCGACGCGAAGCGGCGTGGTGGAGGGGGCGTGCCGCGAACGCAGCGCCTGCGGCACGCCCCCTCCACCATGCTTTGCATGGTTCCCCTCCCCGTTCCGGGGAGGATTTGTCGCTATTCCACCGTCTGTTCGATCACCCCGAAGACCGGATGGTGCCTGTCGTCCTCGACCCAGATGCGGACCGTGTCGCCCTTTTTGAGGAACGGCGTCACCGACTTGCCACCGTTGATCGTCTCGACGGTGCGCAGTTCGGCGAGGCAGGAATAGCCGACGCCGCCTTCCGCGATCGGCCTGCCCGGCCCGCCATCGGCGCCGCGATTGGAAACCGTGCCCGAACCGATGATCGTGCCGGCCCCCAGCGCGCGGGTCTTCGCCGCATGCGCGACCAGCGTGCCGAAGTCGAAGGTCATGTCCTCCCCCGCCTCGGCACGGCCAAAGGGCTTGCCGTTGAGGTCGACCATCAGCTTGCGGTGCAGCTTGCCGTCCTTCCACCAGTCGCCGAGCGCGTCGGGGGTGACGAACACCGGTGAGAAGGCGCTGGCGGGCTTGGACTGGAAGAAACCGAACCCCTTGGCGAGTTCACCGGGGATCAGGTTGCGCAAGGACACGTCGTTGGTCAGCCCGACCAGCCGGATCGCCGCCAGCGCCTCGTCACGGCTGGCGCCGAGCGGCACGTCGCCGGTGACGACCACCACCTCGCCTTCGAGATCGCAGCCCCACGCCTCGTCGGCGAGCGGGATCGGGTCGCGGGCCCCGAGAAAGCCGTCCGAGCCGCCCTGGTACATCAGCGGATCGTGCCAGAAGCTGTCCGGCAGCTCCACCCCGCGCGCCTGCCGCACCAGCACGACATGGTTCACATAGGCCGAGCCGTCGGCCCATTGATAGGCGCGCGGCAGCGGCGCCGCCGCGTCATGTTCATGGAAGCGATCACGCGGGATCATCGCATGTTCGAGATCGGTGGCGAGATTGCGCAGATCGGGCAGCAGCCGGTCCCAGTCGTCGAGCGCCGCCTGCAATGTCGGGGCGATGTGGCCCGCATCGGCGCACCAGGCGAGATCGTTCGAGACGATGACGAGCCTGCCGTCGCGGCCATGCTTGAGGCTGGCAAGTTTCATGCGGCTCTCTCCTGTTTCGATCACCCTTACCCGCCATCGTCACGACAAGTCGAGGCGCACCGCAGCTTGACGTTAGCGTCAATCGCCCGCAAAGCGGAAAAAGGTTTCAGGAGAGGACTGATATGACCCCTGACATAATTCCCGGCCGCGTCGCCTATAATGCCGACCATGAGGCGTTCCGCGAAACCGTGCGTAGCTTCCTGCAAAAAGAGGGAATTCCCCATGCCGGCGAGTGGGAGACCAATCGCCTGGTGCCCAAGGAATTTTGGCACAAGGCCGGCGAGATCGGCATGCTGTGCCCGACCGTGCCGGAGGAATATGGCGGTCTCGGTCTCGACTTCGGGTATAACTCGATCGTCAACGAGGAACTGAACTATAACGGCGTGCCGGCCGGCTTCACGCTGCATTCCGACATCGTGTGCGACTATATCGTCGCTTATGGCTCGGAAGAGCAGAAGAAGCAGTGGCTGCCGCGCCTCGTCTCGGGCGAGACGATCACCGCGATCGCGATGACCGAGCCGGGTACCGGATCCGACCTGCAGGCAATCCGCACCACGGCGAAGAAGGACGGCAACCATTATGTCGTCAACGGTTCCAAGACCTATATCACCAACGGCCAGAATGCCGATCTGACCCTGGTCGTCGCCAAGACCGACCCCGACGCCAAGCCGGCTTATAAGGGCATGTCGATCATCCTGGTCGAGAGCGACCGCGAGGGTTTCAAGCGCGGGCGGAAACTCGACAAGATCGGCCTGGACGCCTCCGACACGTCGGAGCTGTTCTTCGAGGACGTGCGCGTGCCGATGACCAATTGCCTCGGCGAGGAGGGCAAGGGCTTCATCTATCTGATGAGCCAGTTGCCGCAGGAGCGCCTGTCGATCGCGGTGGGCGCGCAAGCCAGTGCGCAAAAGGCGTTCGACGAAACGGTGGCTTTCACCAAGGGACGCAAGGCCTTCGCCGGCATGGTGTTCGACTTCCAGAACACCCGATTCGTGCTCGCCGACCTGCAATCCAAGCTGCAAGTCGGCTGGGCGCATCTCGACTGGGCGATCCAGCGCCACCTCAAAAGCGAGCTGACCCCGACCGAAGGCGCGGCAACCAAATTATGGCACACCGAGCTGCAATGGGAGGTGATGGACAAATGCCTTCAACTGCATGGCGGCGCGGGTTACATGAACGAATATCCCATCGCGCGGATGTGGCGCGGGGCGCGTGTCACCCGAATCTTTGGTGGTACCAACGAGATCATGAAGGAACTGATCGGTCGCAGCCTGTGAGAAAATTTTGAGCCATTATAAGGCACAACGAGGATATGGTGTTGGCCAGGATGTCACAGCCTGTCCCGAATCCGATCGTCGATGCGCCGAATACCTTGCGTGATTTGATCCAGATTGGCATCATGACGATCCGATGACAATTCAACCGCCCGACGCTTCCCGAGACAGGCGGATAGAAGATCCCACCAATCTCTGGCTGATCCATCCGGCGGCTCGGCGATTGCTGCCGATGGCGCTTGCCTGGCGGATATCGGCAAATGCCGTGTCGCTAACCGGCCTCGCTCTGGGCATCGGGGCGGCCATCGCCTATTGGAACTGGGCCAGCCCGATGGCGGCGGTCCTGGGCCTGTTGCTGTCGATCGCCTGGCTGATCGCCGATGGTCTCGACGGCATGGTGGCGCGCGCGACCAACACCGCCAGCCCGTTCGGACGCCTGCTCGACGGCATTTGCGACCATGGCGTGTTCGTTCTGATCTACGTTCTGATCGCGACGCGTATCGGCACCGGGGAAGGCTGGGCGCTGGCGCTGACGGCAGGCGCGGCACATGTCGTGCAATCGAGCCTCTACGAGGCCGAGCGCGCGCGCTTCCACCGCCGCGTGCGCGGCGATGCCGGAACGGCGCGACCGCCGCGCGCCGGCGGCGCCGTGGAATGGCTCTACGACAATATATCCCGCGGCATCGATCGACTCGCCGAGCCGTTCGATCGGCTATTGCGCGACAGCGACGACCCGCGGCGAATCGGTACCGTTTACGGCGCCCAGGCCGCGCCGGCGATGCGGCTGATGGCGATCGAAAGCGCCAATGTCCGCGTCTATGCGATCTTCCTGGCGTGCCTGCTGGGCAATCCGCGCTGGTTCTGGTGGTTCGAAATCCTGCCGCTGACCCTCATCTTGATCATCGCCCTTACCTGGCACCGCCGGGTCGAGGGGTCCTTCACGGGCCCCGACCGCACTTCACCGATACCTACCTGATCCGCCGGCCACGCCGGCAAAATCCCCATATTCAGACAAATCGAAAGGTCGTCACACATGAATTCCATCAACATCGCGATCATCGGGATCGGCAATTGCGCGAGCTCGCTGGTCCAGGGCCTGGCCCATTACCGCGAAGGCTCGAACGATCATATCGGCCTGATGCATTGGGAAATGGGCGGCTACAAACCAAGCGATATCCGCATCGTCGCGGCGTGGGACGTCGATGCGCGCAAGGTCGGTCATGACGTTGCCGAGGCGATCTTCGCCAAGCCGAACTGCACGGCGATCTTCTGCGCCGACGTGCCGGCGAGCGGCGTCGAGGTCGCGATGGGCAACATCCTGGACGGTGTCGCCGAGCATATGGCGGACTATGGCGACGACCGCACCTTCATCGTTGCCGACCTGCCGCAGCCGAGCAAGGCCGAGGTGGTCGCCGCGTTGCGCGAGAGCGGCGCCGACGTGCTGATGAACTACCTGCCGGTCGGCAGCCAGAAGGCGACCGAATTCTACGCCGAATGCGCGATCGAGGCGGGCGTCGCCTTCGTCAACAACATCCCCGTCTTCATCGCCAGCGACGAGACCTGGGCCAAAAGGTTCGAGGATGCCGGCGTGCCGATCGTCGGCGACGATATCAAGGCGCAGCTCGGCGCGACCATCGTCCACCGCGTGCTGACCGACCTGTTCAAGAAGCGCGGCGTGAAGCTCGACCGCACCTATCAGCTCAACACCGGCGGCAATACCGACTTCCTCAACATGTCGAACCGCAAGCGACTCGCCTCGAAGAAGGTGTCGAAGACCGAGGCGGTGCAATCCGTCGCGGCCGAACGGATGGACGATGAGAACATCCATATCGGCCCGAGCGATTATGTCGCGTGGCAGAACGACAACAAGGTCTGCTTCCTGCGCATGGAAGGCCAGATGTTCGGCGGCGTGCCGATGAACCTCGAACTGCGCCTGTCGGTCGAGGACAGCCCCAATTCGGCCGGCGTCGCGATCGACATGATCCGCTGCGCCAAGATCGCCCGCGACCGCGGCCTTGGCGGGCCGATCCACCCGGCATCGGCCTATTTCTGCAAGCACCCGCCGATCCAGATGACCGACGATCTCGCGCAACAGGCAGTCGAGCAGTTCATCGCGGCGTGACGCCGATCGAGACGGCGATACTATTGGCAGCCGGCGCGGGCACCCGCCTGCGCACGGCGGCCGAATCCAAGCCGCTCTGCGTGGTCGCGGGCAAGACGCTGCTCGATCACGCGCTGGAGCGGCTCGCCGCAGCGGGAATCGTGCGGGCGATCGTGGTGACGGGGTATCGCGCCGAGGCGATCGAGTCGCATATCGCGGCGGGCGACTGGCCGCTGATGGTCGAGACCGTGCGCACGCCGGACTGGCAGCTGCCCAACGGCGTCTCCGCTTTGGCCGCCGCCGGGCCGCTGGCCGGCGCGCCGACGCTGCTGGCGATGTGCGACCATCTGGTCGAGCCGGCGCTCTATGCCCGCATGGCGGCGGCCGGCGCGGGCAAGGGCCTGAGGCTCGGCGTCGACCGGCGGCTTGGCCATCCCTGGGTCGACCTCGACGACGTTACCTTCGTCGCCACCGAAGGCGCGCGGATCGTCGCGATCGGCAAGGGCATGGAAAAGCACGACGCCTATGACACCGGCGTGTTCGCCGTGGCGCAGCCCTTCTTCGACGCGCTCGCCGGGCTTGAGGCGCCGTCGATCACCGAGGCGGTACGTGCGCTCGCCGCACGCGGCGCGGCCGAGGTCGTCGAATGCAGCGACCTGAGCTGGATCGACGTCGATGACCCCAAGGCGCTGGCGGCGGCGGAAGGTTGGGCGTCCAGCTAGGCCGTTCGTCGACCGGCGGTTGACATCAGCAATACACTGCCGGACACCTTGGCGCTCAATGCGTTGAAGGGGCTCAAATCTTGCGGATGACACCGACTCTGGTGCTGGCACTTGCCGGCGCAATGATGCTGGCGGGTTGCGCGGACGATGGCGCCAGGCCGGAAAGCGCCAGCGCGGCGCCGGCCAAGGGCCCGGCGCCCGGCATAGGCAAGGGCTATAGCCACGACCCCTATCCTTCGACCTATCATCCCTATCCCGGCGTGCCGACGCTCGTCACCAACGTCACGATCTTCGACGGCGAAGGCGGTCAGATCGATCGCGGATCGGCGCTGTTCGCCGACGGCAAGATCGTCGCGATCGGCCAGACGCTGGCGGCCCCGCCCGGCGCCACCGTGATCGACGGCACCGGCAAGGTACTGACGCCCGGCATCATCGACATCCACAGCCATCTCGGCGACTATCCCTCGCCCGGCGTGCCCGCCAATAGCGACGGCAACGAAGCGACCGGCCCGGTTACCGCCGACGTCTGGGCCGAGCACAGCGTCTGGCCGCAGGACCCCGGCTTTAGTCGCGCGCTGGCCAATGGCGGCGTGACGACGCTGGAGATCCTGCCCGGCTCGGCCAATCTGATGGGCGGGCGCTCGGTGGTGGTGAAGAATGTCTATGCCCGTACCGAGCAGGGCATGAAATTCCCCGGCGCGCCCTATGGCCTGAAAATGGCGTGCGGCGAGAACCCCAAGCGCGTCTATGGCGCCAAGAACCGCGAGCCCTCGACCCGCATGGGCAATATCGCGGTCGACCGTGCGACCTGGGCGCGCGCGGTCGAATATAAGCGCAAATGGGACAAATATGAGACCGATGGCGGCGAGCCGCCGGCGCGCGACATCGCGATGGACACGCTGCGCGGCGTGCTGGCCGGCGAGATCCTCGTCCAGAACCATTGCTACCGCGCCGACGAAATGGCCATCGTCATGGATATGGCCAAGGAATTCGGTTATCATGTCAGTGCCTTCCACCATGCGGTGGAGGCCTACAAGATCGCCGATCTGCTCAAGGCCAATGGCACCTGCGCGGCTGTGTGGGCCGATTGGTGGGGCTTCAAGATGGAAGCCTATGACGCGATCAGCGAGAATCTCGCGCTGCTGCAGAATGCCGGCGCCTGCGCGATGATCCATAGCGACGACGAGAACGGTATCCAGCGCCTGAACCAGGAGGTCGCCAAGGCGCTTGCCGCCGGGCGCCGCGCAGGGATCCAGATCTCCGACGCCACGGCCTGGGAATGGCTGACGATCAACCCGGCGCGCGCGCTCGGCATCGCCGACAGGACCGGCAGCCTCAAGCCCGGCAAGATGGCCGATCTGGTATTGTGGAACGGCAATCCGTTCAGCGTCTATTCGCGGCCCGAAAAGGTGTGGATCGATGGGGCGCTGCTCTACGACGCCAATGATCCGACGCGACGACCGGTATCCGATTTCGAGCTCGGCCAGCCCGGTGCCGGAGACGTCAAATGAAGCGCCTCCTCCCGTTCTTCGCCAGCGCAGCGGCGTTCGTCACCCTCCCCGCTACCGCCCAGTCGGTCGCGATCGTCAACGCCAGGCTCGTCATCGGCGACGGCTCCGCGCCGATCGACGGCGGCACCGTGGTGATTCGCGACGGCAGGGTCGTCGCGGCGGGCGCGCAGGTCGCCGTGCCGCAAGGCGTGCAGACGGTCGATGCCGGCGGACATTATGTCACGCCGGGCATCGTCGCCGGCTTCACGCGGCTCGGCATCGTCGAGGTCGACGGTGTCGATGCGACCAATGACAGCGGCGCCTCGACCAGCCCGTTCCATGCCGCGATCGACGTGGCGCCGGCGGTCAATCCGCGCACCAGCGCGGTCATCCTCAACCGCGCCGAGGGCATTACGCGAGCCATCGTCGCGCCCGACAATCGCGGCTCGATCTTCGCCGGCCAGGGCGCGGTGATCGACCTCGGCGCCGATGCCGATGCCGTTACCCGCCCGCGCGCCTTCCAGTTCATGGAATATGGCGAGAGCGGCGCCGGCGCCTCGGGCGGCAGCCGCCCGGCGGCGATCGCGGCGTTCCGCAACGCGCTCGCCCAGGCGCGGCTCTACGCCCGTAACCCCACAGGCTATGCCGACCAGGGCAAGGATGCGCTGCTGACCCGCGCCGATGCCGAGGCGCTGCAGCCGGTAATCGCCGGCAAGGTGCCATTGCTGATCCATGTCGAGCGCGCCTCCGACATCCTCGTGCTGCTCGACCTGAAGCGCGAGATGCCGGCGTTGAAGCTGGTGCTGGTCGGGGTGAGCGAGGGTTGGATGGTCGCTTCGCAACTCGCCGCCGCGCATGTGCCGGTCATCGCCTCGGCGCTCAACGACCTGCCCGCCAGTTTCGAACAGCTTGCCGCAACGCAATCAAATGTCGGGCGGATGAAGCTGGCCGGGGTGCTGGTCGGGCTCGGCATGATCGGCGACAATGATGCGCGCCAGGCGCGCAACGAGAAGCAATATGCCGGCAACCTGGTCGCCTTGACCCGCATGCCCGGCGCCTCCGGGCTCGACTGGAACGCGGCCTTCGCGGCGATCAGCTCGGCCCCGGCCGAGGCGATCGGCATGGGCGGCGAGATCGGCTCGCTCCGTCCGGGCCGGCGCGGCGACGTGGTGATCTGGTCGAACGACCCGCTCGAACTCGACGCCGCCGCGCTCGCGGTGTGGATCGACGGGGTGAAGCAGCCGCTCGACACGCGCCAGCGCATGTTGCGCGACCGGTACATGCAGCCGCAGGAAGGGTCGTTGCCCAAGGCGTATCAACGCTAGCCGTGCTCCTGCGAACGCAAGGAGCCCAGGATTTTCGGGCGCTACCGCTTGTGGTCCTGGGTTCCTGCTTTCGCAGGAACACGGTTGGAGCAACGCCCCCGACCTTGACATTTTGCGCCGCGGCATGCAAAGGGCCGCCCATCGAGGCGTATGCAGCGTGATCGTGTCCGCAAGGGCACAGGCTCCGTCTCGGTCGTTCAACAGGCTTCCCAAGTCACGCGGGGTGTCATTTACCCCCGCCACATCTGCGTCCTCCGGACGTGGGTGCATGGCCAATATCGGACTTAATTTACATGTCTTTCAAGAATCTCGGCCTGGCCGAGCCGCTCGTTCGCGCTCTCGAAGCGAAGGGCTATACCACCCCCACCCCGATCCAGCGCGACGCCATCCCGACGGTGCTGACCGGCCGCGATCTGCTCGGTATCGCGCAGACCGGCACCGGCAAGACCGCCGCCTTCGTGCTGCCGTCGATCCAGCGCCTGGTCGAGGACGCCAAGCGCGTCCTGCCGACGCATTGCCGCATGCTCGTGCTCGCCCCGACCCGTGACCTCGCCGGCCAGATCGCCGAGAGCGCGCGTGGTTACGGCCAGTTCTCCAGAATGTCGGTCGCCACCGTGTTCGGCGGCACCAGCATCAACAAGAACCGCACCGACATGGCGCGCGGCGTCGACATCCTCGTCGCCACGCCCGGCCGTTTGCTCGACCTGATCGAGCAGCGCTTCGTCAGCCTGGCGACGCTGGAGATCCTCGTCCTTGACGAGGCCGACCAGATGCTCGACCTCGGCTTCATCCATGCGCTGCGCAAGATCGTCCGCATGCTGCCCAAGCAGCGTCAGACCCTGTTCTTCTCGGCCACCATGCCCAACGCGATCCGCGAGCTGGCCGACCAGTTCCTCAAGGATCCCGCGACCGTCTCGGTCAAGCCGGCGG
>Ga0207703_10000887_pt1 | contig 29432 bp, 22 predicted proteins | sample KBSSwiS12_FD_184304 | JGI IMG/M metagenome (GOLD analysis project Ga0207703, IMG submission 184304) | Switchgrass rhizosphere microbial communities from Kellogg Biological Station, Michigan, USA - KBS Switchgrass S1-2 (SPAdes) (version 2) | ecosystem: Host-associated > Plants > Roots >...
TGGGCGGGTCAGCGAGATTCATGCGGTCACCGACAAGTCCGCCGTCATGGCGGATCGGGATCGAAACGGGATTCCGGAGATCGAGGTGACCTTCCTGAAGGAAGACCTTCAGCTCCTGTTCGGCAAGATCCACCGGACCCGCGCGGTGACCGTCACCCTGGAAGGGACCTTGTTCGGGGGCGAGGTATTCAGCACCCACATCGACCTGACCGTGACCGGTTCGCGAAATCGCAACCTCGCGGCTTCGGTCTCGCCGAATCCGCTCAATCCCGATGCCGTGCTGAGCTTCCGCACGGAGGAGGCCGGTATCGCCAGCGTGGACTTGTTCGACGTGAAGGGGCGTCTCGTCCGCCGCCTTCTTGACCACGAACCGTTGCCGGTCGGTGATCACGACCTTCGGATCGATGGGCGCAATGACTCCGGTGAGAAGCTTGCGTCGGGGATCTACTTCTTCCGAGTCCGCGCGGGCAACGACCAAGCCACCGGGCAGCTCGCGATCCTGAAATGAGGCGGCAGGAGTTCTAGAACGCAGGCGGCCGTCAATGCATGGCGGCGACATGGGTGGCGGGAGGGGAAGGAGGCTTCGGTGACGGCATGCTTACGAGGAGCGACGTGACGACGAGCACGAGCGTCGCCAGGACGAGCTCCGCCGTGGCCGAGCCCCTCAGCGAACGAGCCCCGGCATCCGTGCCTAAGAGCGGGCGCTGCCGGCGGAAGTTGAATGCGCCCAGCGCGAGCACGCACGCCACGAGGCATAGCTTCACGATCAGCGTGATGCCGTAGGGCGTGGTCCAGAGCGCGGACAGCGTCTTGAGATGTCTCCAGGCCGTGATCACGCCGAAGGCAGCGAGCAAGGCCGCCGAAGCGAGCGCGAGCGGAGAAAAGCGCGCGACCATGTCGCGAACCCACGGACCTCGGCGCTCGGGAGTGAGCCCGCTTCGTAAGGCTGGAAGAATCCCCGCGGTCACCACGTGGAACAGCGTTCCAATCCAGAGCCCACCCGCGAGGACGTGGATCGGGTTGACGAGGCGCAGCCATTGCCCGGCGAAGGCAGGGCGAAACGTTCCGAGCACGATGCCGGCCGCAGCGAGCAGCCAGCCGGCTCCCATCCCGACAGCGGCCAAGGCGAATCCGAGAACCGACGCGCCCTCGAGGCCCAGCGCGAGCGGCGTGTCCTTGGAACCGATCAACGTACCCAGGGGAACCTGGCGCTCCACCGCTTGCGCGTGCAGGTCCAGAACGTGGAGAGCGAGCATGACCACCGCGCCCAGGCATCCGACGACGGCCGCCTGCGTGGCCGCCCTCCGCGCATGGACGTGGAGGTCGCTGGTGGCCCCTGCTTCGCGCCGAAGCCAGGGCCGGATGACGACGAACCGGAAGCCGATCGCCCCTGTCGCCATGAAACTTGCCAGGAAGCCGGCGAGCTCGAGCAGGGGCTGAGGCCAGTCCACGAGGGCTGCGAAGGAGGTCATGGTGGGCCACCTTTCTGGGTTGTCCAAGCCGATAGTACAGCTACGAATCTAGCAGAACGTATGCCGTCCCTCCCCGGCCCCGCGCCCTCTGCTTTCCCGAGGCTTGGCCTCCTCGCCCATTCGGCGGTACAATAGAGGGGTTCCCTGACACCTGCCGGGTGACCGCTGCATCTTTATAGCTAGGGACACCATGAACCGGCCAAGACTGCTGCTTCCGCTCGCCTCGCTCCTTTGCATCCTCGCCCTAGGCTTCAGCGCCTCGTCTGCCCGAAGCGCCGACTCCGAGGAGACCGGCTGGCCTCGGGTTCTCAAGACCTCGAAGGGCCGCCGCGTCACCGTCTACGAGCCCCGCGTCGACAGCTTCAAGGGCAAGGAGCTCGAAGCCCACGCGGCCGCGTCGATCGCTCCGGCCGACGAAGGCGGGGAGCCGGTCTACGGCGCGTTCTGGTTCCGCTCCGAAGTGAAGATGAACAAGAAAGAGGATGCGGTGACGATCGAGGAGGTCGTCGTCGATAAGGCCAAGTTCCCGGACACGGGGCCGGGCCTTGAAGAGAACTTCGCCTCGCTCGTGGAGCGCGAGCTGCCCAAGATCGACGAGCCGTGGCCGCTCGATCGCATCTACCTCGGCATGGACCTCGCCAAGAAGGAGGCGGCTGCCGCGGGCACGATGAACAACGCACCGCCCGAGATCTATGTGTCCGAAGGACCGGCGGTGCTCCTCATCATCGATGGCAACCCACAGCTCCAACCCATCTCGGATTCCAAGGTGTCTCGCGTCATGAACACGACGCAGGTCGTCCTCTACGATGAGGACGGGAAGAAGTTCTACCTCGCGAGCAACGGCTACTGGTACGAGTCCAAGGACCCGCTGGGCGAGTACAAGCCCATCAACAAGCCTCCGCGAGACGTCGAGGAAGTGGCGCCCGAGAGTGCGCTGAACCGCGAGGACGCGCGCTCCGACAAGCCGCCCGTCGTGATCCCGTCATCCAAGCCGGCCGAGCTGATCGTGTTCGATGGCAAGCCGGAGTTCGACCCGGTCGGCAATCTCGATCTCCTTTACGCGACCAACGCCGACAAGGACGTGCTGAAGGACGTCGAGTCCCAGAAGTACTACGTGCTCCTGTCCGGCCGCTGGTTCGCGAGCAAGAGCTTCGATGGGCCGTGGTCCTTCGTTCCGTCCAACCGGCTGCCCAACGATTTCACGCAGATCCCGCCGGGCTCGGAGATCGCGCACGTGCGCGCGAGCGTGGCCGGAACGCCGGAAGCCGAGGACCAGACGCTCAGCGCGCAGGTCCCGAAGATCGAAGCGGTCCCGCGCGACAAGGGGACCATCGACGTCCAGTACGACGGTGAGCCCCGGTTCAAGCACATCGAGGGGACCAAGATCGACTACGCCACGAACACCGCGTCGGCCGTGTTCCGTGTGGACGGCGCTTACTACGCGTGCGAGGACGGCGTCTGGTATGCGGCGCCGGACCCTGACGGCCCGTGGGCCGTGTCCGACCAGAGGCCCGAGGGCATCGAGGCGCTGGCGGCGGACAATCCGCACTACAACACGAAGTACGTCGTGATCTACGACTCCACGCCCGACAAGGTGTACGTCGGTTACCTGCCCGGGTACTACGGCTGCTATCCCTACTACGGCACGGTCTTCTACGGCACGGGCTACTGCTATCCGTGGTACGGCGCGTACTACGCGTCTCCATGGACGTGGGGCTTCGGCGTGAGCTACTGGGGGGGCTGGGGCTTTGGCTTCTATGGCAGCTGGGGCTATGGCTATCCCTACTACGGGTACCCGTACTACGGCTACGCGTACTGCGGCGGTGGCTCCTACGTCGGTCGCTACGGTCCGGGCGGCTACTATCCAGTGGGTGATGCGAGCACCAGGTATCGCGCAACCGTGGGGCCGAGCACGAAGGCGTTCGCCGACATCTCCGGACGTCAGATCACCAGCTCGCAGGTTGGCTCGACGCGCGTCCGCTCCGCGCCGGACGGCTTGAGCCAGCGCTCGGTCACGAACAGGCAGCAGATTCTCGCCGACGGCGGAAGCTATCGCCAGCGCGCGGGAAGCTATGCGCCTCGCGGCATGACGAACGGCATGAGCACCATCGGCTCGCGTCAGCGCGATCTCATGTACGGGGGTCAGCGCGGCGTGCTCAATCGCCAGAACGGCAATCTGGATCCTCAGCGCGGGAACCTCTACCGCCAGCGTGACGGCGGCCGGTCGGTGGCGCCAAACGGCACGTACCGCACGCCGCAATCGGGTGGCGGCAGCCGCGACCGCTCAGCGTACGGCGGACGCTCCTATGGCAACGGCGGCCAGCAACGCTACAACGGCGGTAGTGGGCAGCAGCGGTACTACGGCGGTGGCGGGCAGCAGCGGTACTACGGCAATGGCGGCCAGCAGCGCTCCAACGGTGGTCAGCAGCCTTACTACGGCAACGGTGGTGGCCAGCGCTATCGCAGCGGCGGAGGCTACTACGGCGGTGGCAATCAGCGTTCGTACGGCGGTGGCGGTCGCTACTACGGTGGCGGCGGTGGTCGCTCGTACGGCGGAGGTGGCGGCGGCTATCGCGGCGGAGGTGGCGGCGGTGGTGGTGGCCGTTACGGTGGCGGGGGACGCCGGTAGTCTGAGGCGATACGGTCTCACCCCACGCGCTTCAGCAGGTCCTCATTCTTGGGGAATGTCTCCAGCACCTTGAGCATGTCCAGGATCGCCTGCTTGGGCGGCATCTCGAGCGCCTGGCGGCGCATGCGATTGATGGCGGCGATCTCGTCGGCGGAGTAGAGAAGCTCGTCGCGACGCGTGCCGGTCTTCGCGATGTTGATCGCGGGGAACACGCGCTGGTCCGCGAGCTGGCGGTCCAGCACGATCTCGCTGTTTCCCGTCCCCTTGAATTCCTCGAAGATCAGGTCGTCCATCCGCGACCCCGTCTCGATGAGGGCGGTCGCGAGGACGGTGACCGAACCCCCGTTCTCCACGTTCCGCGCCATCCCGAAGAACTGACGCGGAATCTCGAGCGCGCGCGCGTCGATCCCGCCGCTCATGGTGCGGCCCGAGTCGGTGCCGCGCACGTTGAACGCGCGCCCCATCCTCGTGAGGCTGTCGACCAGCACGACGACGTGATGGCCGGCCTCGAGCTCGCAGCGGATCTGCGCCATGCAGAGATTGGCCACGCGCACGTGCTCGGCGGTGCCCTGGTCGCTGCTGCTCGCGATCACCTCGACGGGCACCTGGCGGCGGAAGTGCGTCACTTCCTCGGGGCGCTCGTCGACCAGGAGAACCACGATACGAGTCTCCGGCGAATCGGCGTGGATCGCCCTCGCGAAATCCTCGAGGAGCTGGGTCTTGCCCGCTTTCGGAGGCGACGCGATCAGTCCGCGCGTGCCGCGTCCGACGGGGGCGAAGAGATCGATGATGCGCATCGAGGCGATGCCGGAGTCGCCGAGGCGGAAGCGGCGGTTGGGGCTCGTCGCGACGAGCTTCGCGAACGGGGTGCGCGTGCGGAAGGCGTCCGGCGCGAGACCCGAGACCAGCTCGACGTCCGCGAGCTGCGGGCCCTGGCGTCCCGGCTGGCTCACACCGCCCACGAACGCCCCAGCGACTAGGCCGTAGCGGCGGATCAGCGCGTCCGGGACGAAGGCGTCGTCACGGCTCTGCTGGAACGAGTGCGCGGGGTCGCGCAGGAAGCCGCCCCCGCGGGGCAGCATTTCGAGGACTCCAGAACAGGTCGTGGCCATTGGTCGGGGAGAGAATAGCGGGGTCGTGTCGACAGGTCGAGCGGCTTACGCGCCTTCGATCGGGAGCCTGAGAACGGCGACCGAGCCCCCGCCCTCCCGTCCTTCGAGCGAGAGGGACCCGCCGTGGGCTTCGGCGATCTGGCGGCTCAGGACGAGCCCGATGCCGGTCCCGTTCGGCTTCGTCGTGAAGAAGGGGACGAAGAGATTCGCGGACTGGGGAAGGCCGGGGCCATCGTCTTCCACGCGGACGCTGACCACGCTCCCGTCGCGCTTCCATCCCACACGCACGCCGCCGCTCGTCTCCGCCGCCGCTTCCACCGCGTTCCGGACCAGGTTGATGAGCACCTGATCGAGCTGGTCGCCGTCGGCTTGAAGGGCGATCGACGGTCCGGGCACGACCTCGACCGGCTGCCTCGTCTCGAGCGCGACGACGCGGCGGATCCAGGTCTCCACGTCGAGGGGCTGGAGGCGCGGGGACGGGAGCCGGGCGAGCCGCGCATGCGCGCTCATGAACCGGCGGAGCGCTTCCGTGCGGCCGACGATGACCTCGAGACCGCGATCGAGGTCCGCCTCGAGATCCGCCGAACGCTCCTCCCGCTTCACGCGGTCCCGCAGGCTTCCGGCGATGGACATGATCGGCGTGAGCGAGTTGTTGATCTCGTGCCCGAGCACGCGGACGAGGCGCTGCCACGCCATGCGCTCCTCCTCCCGCAGCGCGCGGCTCAGGTCCGTCATCATGAGGAGCCGGTGGGGCAGGCCGCCCTGGCGGAACTGGGTCGAGCGCGCTTCCCAGCGTCCCGCGCGGCCGGGGAAGAGCGCGTCCACGGTTTGCGGCCCATCCGTCCCGAGCGCTCCATCCAGTGCAAGGTCGTGCGCGGTCAATCCGAGGAGGCGCTCCGACGGACGCCCGAGCATGCGCTCGCCGGCTCGATTCACGAGCCGGAGGCGGCCCTCGTGATCGAAGACGAAGACGGCCGCGTCGATCTCCTCCATCACCTTGCGCAAGAGCGCGCTCGCGTCGAGCGCGCCGAGCCGCTGCTCGCGAAGCGTCTGCCCCAGCGCGTTGATCTCGCGGAAGGCGAGCCCCAGTGCGTCCTCGGGGCGCGTGTCCCGCGTGCGGATGGAGTAATCCCCCTCGAGGAGCGCGGACATCATGTTGGAGAGAGTCTGCACGGGGCGGATGACGCGTTCGCGCAGCCGCACCGCGAGCGCGGTCCAGAGGAGGAGCAGGAGGATCGTTCCGGTCCATCGGAGTCGGACGTCGAAGTCGCCAGTCCAGAGGAGCACGAGCGCGAGCGCGGTGCCGGGAAGGCCGGTGAGGAGCGCCCAGATCAGGAGGCGGCGCTCGAAGCTCAGGCCGCCGTGGCGCGCCCCCTCAGGGGGTGAGGTCATGCTGCTGCAGCCTGCGGTAGAGCGCGCTCCGGCTGAGGCCGAGCGCGTCGGCCGCCCGGCTCACGTTCCCTTCATGACGGTCGAGCGCGCGCCGGATGAGATGGCGCTCCACTTCATCGAGCGTCATGTCCTCCAGACGGCCCGATCCCTCCGCCACGGGACGGAGCAGCAGATCGGCGGGGCCGATGCGTGCGTCCTCGGACGCGAGGAGCACGGCGCGCTCCACCGCGTGCTCGAGCTCCCGGACGTTTCCGGGCCACGGATGAGCCGCCATGACTGCGAGCGCTTCGGGAGTGAAGCCCACGATCCGCTTGCCGTAGCGCCCGGCGGCACGCGCCAGGAACGACGTCGCGAGACGGGGAATGTCTTCCGCGCGCTCGCGCAGCGGGGGCAAATGAATCTCGACCGTGTTGAGCCGGTAGAGGAGATCCTCGCGGAAGCGGCCTTCGCTCACTTCCTGCCGGATGTCGATGTTGGTCGCCGCGAGCACGCGGACGTCGACCTGCTTGGCTCGCGAGGAGCCGACGCGCGTGAGCTCCCCCGTCTGGAGGACCCGGAGGAGCTTTGCCTGCTGCGCGGTCTTGAGATTCCCGATCTCGTCCAAGAAGAGCGTCCCGCCGTCCGCCATCTCGAAGTATCCGATGCGGTCGACCCGCGCGTCCGTGAACGCGCCCTTCACATGGCCGAAGAGCTCGCTCTCGAAGACGCCCTCCGCGAGCCCCCCCGCGTTCACCGTCACGAGCGGCCGCTCGGCGCGCGGGCTGAGCTCGTGCAGCCATCGCGCCATCACTTCCTTCCCCGTGCCGTGCTCGCCGGTGATGAGGACGTTGGCCGTGGACGGTCCGATGCGCCGGAGCAGGTTGAGGACCGGCTGCATGGCGCGGGAATCCGCGATCAGCTCCGGAGCGCCTTCGCGTCGCAGGAGCCGGTTCTCGCTCTCGAGCCGCTCGCTCCGACGAAGCGCGCGTCCCAGGTCCACCTGGGTGCGCAGCGTGCGGAGAAGGCGCGTGTTGTCCCACGGCTTCTCGATGTAATCGCGCGCGCCCTTCCGCATGGCCTCGACCGCCCCCTCGATGCTGCCCCACGCGGTCATCACGACCACCGGGACCGTGGGATCCAGCGTGCGCAGCTCGCCGAGCAGGTCGAGCCCTTCGCGGCCGGAGGTCGTGTCGCGCGCGTAGTTCAGGTCCATCAACACGGCATCGAACTCGCGCTCTCCGAGCGCGCGCAGGACCCCGGCGGGCGAGCTCGCGGTCTCGACGCGGAACCCTTCGCCCTTCAGGAGCAGGCGAAGCGCCTCGAGGACGTCGGCCTGATCGTCGGCGACGAGGATGGCGGAGCCGTTGGCATTCACGAGCTTCATGGTAGCTCAGCCCGGGCTGGACGCCAGTGTGCTACTCCTGCCGCAGCGCGGCGACCGGATCGGTCCGGCTGGCCCGGCGGGCGGGGACCAGGGCGGCCACGGTCCCCACCATCACCAGCGCCAGGACCGCAGCCGCAAACGCGGGGAGGTCGGCCGCGGGGACGCCGTAGAGAAGCGAGGAGAGGAGCCGCGTGAGCACCATGGCGGCGCCGATGCCGAAGGCGCAGCCCAGCGCCACCAGCTTGAGACCGCGCCCGAGCACGTGCGAGATCACGCCGGTGGGGGTGAGTCCGAGCGCGATCCGGACGCCGTAGTCACGCGTCCGGCGGGACACGAACTGCGAGATCATGCCGTACACGCCGATCGATCCCAGCACGAGCGCGAGGCCGGCGAGAAGCGATAGCAAGATCGCGACACGACCCGGCGCGCCGATCGCCTTGTCGAGAACCGAGCCCATCGTGACCGCGTCCTGCACCGCGAGGTTCTGCCCGCGGCGCTCCACGGTGGCCCGGGCTTCGCGCAGCACCTCGTCCACGGCTTCGGGGCGATCCGCGGCGAGCACGTACGACACCTGCTGCGGCACGAACGGCGTCTGCCCGTAGAGCATGTAGCGCGCGGGGGCGGGTGCGTCGGTCAGCTCGGCTTCGGCGACATTGCCGACGACGCCCACGATCAGCTCGCCTCCCTCGAACCCGGTGTTGATGATCCGGCCGAGCGGATCCTCGTTCGGGAAGTATTTCGCGGCCAGAGCCTCGTTGATGATGGTGACGCGCCGCGTGTCGTTCCGGTCCGACGACGAGAAGTCGCGCCCCTTTCGGAGAGGCACGCCGAGCGTCTTGAAGTAGTCCTGGGTGACGAGACGCATGTACGTGGTGCTCGTGGGGAGGTCCGGCTTTCCTTCGATCCCGATGCCCCACGAATCGCCCGACCCGCGGAGCGGCAGCTTCTCGGTCGCCGCGACGGAGCGCACGCGGGGAAGCGCCTGCAGCGCGGGGAGGAGGTCGAGCACGCTGCGATGACGGTCGTCGATCGACAGCTGCGTCGGCATCGCGGCGTCGATCACGGCCACGCGCTCCACGCGCACGCCCGGCTCGATCCGGTGCAGGTTGGCGACACTCCGGATGAGAAGGCCGGCGCCCGCGCCGAGGAGAACCGCGAGGGCGATCTGCGCCACGACGAGGCTCCCTTCGAGCCTGGTGCCGCGGGCGGAGAGCCCGCCCGTGCGCACGTGGGTCATCGCGCCGCGCAGGTCGCCGCGCCAGACGACGATCGCCGGGATGAGCGCGGTCGCAAGCGCGGCGAGCATGGCCACGAGGATGGCGGCGGTGTAGAGCGACCAGTCAAGGTGCGCCGCGCCGGAGAGCTCACCCAGCGGAAGCGCGCGCACAAGCGTCCGGAACCCAACGGACGCGACGAGCCCGCCCGCGAGTGCGGAGAGCACGCCGATGAGCGCCGCCTCGATCACGAGCTGCTGCAGGATCTGCTGCCGTCCCGCGCCGAGCGCCGAGCGAACCGCCAGCTCCGTGCTGCGCCGGCCGACCTGCCCCAGCATGAGCGCGGACACGTTGACGCACGCCATGAGGAGGATCAGCGCCATCCCCGCCAGCGTCGCGAGGAGCCCGGGCTTCATGTCGCCGACCAGGAACTCGCGCACCGGGGTGATCTCCGGTGCGCGAGTCTTGTCCCACTGCGCCGGGTACGTGAACCGGGCGGCCAGTCGCGCGGTGAGCGCGTGGAGGGGGACCTCCATCCGGTCCATCCGGGCGGTGGGATCGATGCGGCCGATGAGGGTGTAGTTGCCGACGCGGCTCTCGGGATCGAGAGGCGCCGCGGTCCAGACCTGTACCGACGGTGACGGAAACCAGAAGCCGGGCGGCATCACCCCGACAACCGTCTTCATCTCGCCACCGAGATTGAAGCGCCGCCCGACGATGGAGCGGTCGGACCCGAGATCGCGCCACAGGTCATAGCTGATGACCGCCGTCGGCTCCGAGCCGAGCACATCGTCACCGTTGCGAAAGGTTCGCCCGAGGAACGGCTGCGCCCCGAGCACGTGGAAAAGCTCCGCGGACGTGTGGATTCCCTCGAGCAGCCGGAGCGGGCGTCCCGGGATCTCGAGCGTGGAGCCCATGGCGTGATACGCCGCCATGGACCGGAATCCCTGGAACTGAGGCCTCAGGTACAGGAATTCCTGCTCGGTCCAGTCTCCCCGGTGGTAGAGCACGCCGATCTCGCTCTCGCGCTGATAGGGAAGGGGCTCGAAGAGGAGCGGGCGCGCGACGCTGATGATGGCGGCGAGTCCCCCCGATCCCAGGGCGAGGGTGAGCACCGCGAGCACCACATATCCGGGACGGCTCAAGAGGCGCCGCGCCGAATAGCGCACGTCCATGACCCAGCGGCTCACGCTTCGGCTCCCTGCGCGGCGAGCTCTCGCGCCTCGGCCTCGTCGCGCACGATCTGTCCGTCCACCATGTGCACCGTGCGCTCCGCGTAGAGCGCGTAACGCGGATCGTGTGTCACCATGCAGATGGTCGTGCCGCCCCGGTGGAGATCCCGCAGGAGCCCCATCACCGTCTCGCCGTTCCGCGAATCGAGATTCCCCGTGGGCTCGTCCGCCAGCAGGATGACCGGATCGCCCGCGATGGCGCGCGCCACCGCGACGCGCTGCTGCTGGCCGCCCGAGAGCTGCGCAGGGTAGTGGCGTACGCGATGCGCCATGCCCACGCGCTCCAGCGCCGACTCCGCGCGCTTCTTCCGCTCGGCTGCGCCGATCCCCCGGTACGTGAGCGGCAACTCCACGTTCTCGTACACGGTGAGGTCGCCGATCAGGTTGAATGCCTGGAAGATGAAGCCGATCTCGCGATTCCGGACGCGCGCCCGCTCGACGTCGCTCAGGCCCGACACGGCGCGTCCGTTCAGCGTGTACGTGCCCTCGGTGGGCGTGTCGAGGAGTCCGAGGATCGAGAGGAGCGTCGTCTTCCCGCAGCCCGACGGCCCCGCGATGGAGAGGTAGTCGCCCGAGCGGATCTCGAGATGAATGCCCGAGAGGGCATGCGTCTCGACCTCGTCCGTGTAGAAGATCTTTCGAATGCCGTCCAGCCGGATCAGCGTCTCGCCCTTGGCCTTCACGTTGGTCTCCTCGATTCCGGTCAGCGGAGCCGGACTCGCTTGTGGTCGTCCCACTCCGACATGTCGGACAGAATCACCTTGTCGCCGGCGCGCAAGCCGGCGGCTACCTCGATCTCGCTCACGGAGCCTCGTCCTAGTCGCACCGGCACGCGAGTCGCGTGCTCGCCATCGGGATCGAGGCGGAACAGATGGGTCGCGCTCTCAGCGTCGCCCAGCACCGGCCGCCCCACGTACAGCACGTTGGACAGGCGTTCCACCTCGATGGTTCCGTCGACGCTCATGTCGGGGCGCGCGCCCGGAGGCAGCTTGCCGTCGAGCGCGACTTCCACGGTGACGGTCCCGTTCTGCACGGCGGGATCGATGCGGATCACGTGGCCGCGCGCGATGCCGTTGCGTGTATCGATCGACGCCGACTGGTTGAGCACGACATCGCGGGCCTGCGTCTCGGGTATGTGGAGCACGGCCTTGAGCCGGCCCGGCTGCGCCACGATCGCGAGGTTCATTCCCGAAGTCACCCACTGGCCGACCTCGAGCGACAGCTCTTGCACGATCCCGGCGGCCCCCGCGCGCACGGTCATGGAGGCGACCTGCCCGCGCTGGAACGCCGCGATGGCCTGAAGCCGGCGCACCTGTTCCTTCTGCACCGCGACCTGAGGCTCGATGGAGGAGGAGATCATCGCGAGCCGCTGCGTCTCGACGTCGAGCCGCGTGCGCATCTCCTTGGCGGAATCCTCGAGCCGGCGCATCTCGAGCTTCGGGATCATCCCCTGCTTGTCCAGCTCCTGCGACGCCTCGACCTGGCGGACCGCGTCGTCGCACTGGCGCCTCACCGAAGCGAGGTTCGACTGCTGCGTCCAGCGCTGGTTCTCCAGATCCAGCCGCACGGTGGCGAGCTGCGCCTGCGCGGCGGTGAGCTGCTGCTCCGACTGGAGCGCCTGGATGTTCACGTCCGGATTGCCGAGCACGAGGAGGACGGTGCTCTCCACGACCGCGGTGCCCGGGCGCACGAGGATCCGCTCCACGCGCCCGGGGGTGAGCGTGGTGATGTAGCGGATCTGCTCCGGGGCGAGATTTCCGGGCCCGCGCACCTGGCGCAGCATCGGACCACGCTTGACGGTGTCGATGGTGAGCATGGAGCGCTTCACGCTCGGGACCGCGGAATCCGCCCGCGTGAGCGCGAGCGTGGCGAGCACGAGAACGATCGCCAGGGCGGCGGCGACGAGATAGCGGGGGCGCTTGGGTTTGATGGTTCGCTGAACGTCCACGCGGGGGGAGAGGGCAAGCGATGTGCCAGGGCCTGGGATGCGGATCAAGCCCTTGCGGGCCAGAGACATCGAGCGCGCGTCCCGCCCGGCGGAAAGGATTCGAACTGCCCGGATTCGGGATCGGAAATCCCGGAATCGGACAGTCTAGGCGGTGGTTCCGCCCACCCGCGGCAGCTCGATCACGATCGACAATCCCCGCGGCAGCCGCGCTTCCGCGCGCACGGTGCCGCCGTGTCGCTCCACGATCTCGCGCACGATCGCGAGCCCGAGCCCCGATCCCTTGTCCTCGCTCCCGGCGGGGCGCGCGTGCTCCGCGCGGTAGAACCGCTCGAACACACGCTCGCGATCCTCGGGGGCGATGCCGTGGCCGTCATCGCTCACCTCGAGCCGGACGCGCCCGTTGGCCGACGCGAGTGATACCTCGACGCTTCCACCGGACGGCACGTAGCGGAGCTCGTTCGTGAGGAGATTCTCGACCACCTGCTCCATGCGTCGCCCGTCGGCCAGGATCGTGGCGTCGTCGCCGTCGCGCCGCCAGCTCACCTTGAGTCCCGCGGCGTGGAAGCGCGGTTCGAAGCGGTCGATGGTGTTCTTGGAGAGCGCGGCCAGGTCGATCCGCTCGCGCGCGAGCGGTGTCGCTCCGGCCTCGAGTCGGGCCAGCTCGAAGAGATCCTTGATGAGCTGGTCCATGCGGCGCGACTCGTCGAGGATCCCGCGAAGATAGCGCGCGCGCTCCTCGTCGGAGGTGCCCACGCCCGGATCGACGAGCGTCTCGGCGTAGCCGCGGATGGACGTGAGCGGAGTGGCCAGCTCGTGCGTGATATCGGCGAAGAGGCGCTTCCGCTGCTCCGCGGTTTCCTCCACGCGGCGCTTCGCGTCGGCGAGGTTCTCCGTCATCTCGTCGAAGCGCCGGGCGACGCGTCCGATCTCGTCTCCGCTGGGATCGTGGATGCGCGCCGAGAGATCGCCGCTCGCAACGCGCGCGGCGAGAGTTTCGAGGCCGCGCAGGCGGCGCACGAGGATGCGCACCATGAAGAGTCCCGCAACTGCGGCCGCGAGAATCGTGATGGGAAGGAAGAGAAGCGCCGGCCTCGATCCCACGATTCCTAGCGGTGGACGCGCGAAGCGGAGCGCGATCACCTCGCCGATCGGTTGTCCGGCGCGGAGGACGTCCTGATGCGCGAGGATCTCGCGGCGGGGTTCGAATCCGGGGCGCCCGAAGCCTCGTCCCCCGGGTGCACCCGGCGGAGGTCCGCCCAGCTCTCCGCGTCCGTCGAAGTCGCCGCGCCCTCCGAAGTCGCCTCGTCCCAGGGAACCGGGAGGCGCCCCCTCGAATCGCGCCCCGCCGCGTGGCCCGCGCCCGCGTCCTCCGACGACGAGCCGTCCGTCCGCCGATCGATAGAGGAGTCGCCCGGGCATTCCGGGCTCGTCCGAGCTCGCGAGAATCGAGCGGATGGCCTGCACGTCGCCGGCATCCGGAAGCGCGGCGATGTCTGCCGCTGCCCTCGACACCGCGCTCTCCGCGCGGTTGCGCGCGTCTCGCTGCTCCAGTGGACCGAGCACGCCCGCGGCGACGAACCACTGCACCGCTGCGCCGGCCACGATCGTGAGGAGGAAGACGCCGGCAAAGGTCCAGAAGAGGCTTCCGCCGCCGCGCTTCGTCGTGTCCGCGCTCAATGCTCGTACTCCGCGAATCGATAGCCTGCGCCCCACACCGTCTGGATGTAGCGGGGCTGCGAGGTGTCGGGCTCGAGCTTCTGGCGAAGGCGGCTCACGAGACTGTCGATCGAGCGATCGTCCACCACGCGATCCGATCCCCACACCTGCTGCATCAGCGCCTCGCGGCTGAACACGCGGCCCGGGCGCGACGCGAGGAAGTAAAGGAGATCGAACTCGAGCGTGCTCAACGCGACGGGCCTCCCCTCGCGCTCCACGACGCGGCGCGCGGGATCGATGGCGAGCCCGCCCAGCTCGATCGTGCGCTCACGCACGGTGCCGGTGGACCGCCGGAGGAGCGCGCGCACGCGCGCCACGAGCTCCGCGGTGCTGAACGGCTTCGTGACGTAGTCGTCGGCGCCGATCTCGAGCCCGAGGAGCTTGTCGCTCTCGCCGGAGCGGGCGGTGACCATCAGGATCGGGACGTCGCTCTCCTTCCGGATCCGCCGCGCGACCTCGAGGCCGTCGAGCCCGCCGAGCCCGAGATCCAGCACGACGAGAGCGGGGCGCAGGCGTTCGTAGTCCGCGAGCGCGCGCCCGCCGTCCGGCGACGTGTGACACGCGTATCCGACCGCCTCCAGGTTCTTCACGATGAGGTCGGCGATGCGGGCGTCGTCTTCCACGACCAGGATCTGCTGCTTCACCACGGTCTCCTTTCGGGCGGTGCCTTCATCCTCAATCTACCCTCGAAACCGCCCGCAATGCCACACGCCCGGGCCACTTGCCCGACTTTGCCCGACCCCTGCCACACTTCTGCCACACCTTGGCCGGTATCTTCTTCCAGAGAGGACGGGGAGCGTCGATCCTCGCCGCCCGCGCGACGCGGGCGGGAGGGCGTTCGCACCGCCCCAGGGAGGAAACGACATGAAACGGATCATCTTGGTCCTCGGGCTCGTCGCGGTGGTGGCGCTGGCAGCCGGCATCGCCGTAGCCCAGAGCGACCACAAAGACGACCAGGGAGGGCCGCATCGCATGATGAACGGCCACGGCGGCCCGGGCATGCACGGCGGCGGTCGGGGCGGCTTCGGAGGGCGCGGGGGCATGGGCATGGGTGGCGGGATGTTCCTCGGACCGGAACGCATTCTCTTGATGGACAACGGTGGGCGTCTGGCCGAGAAGCTCGATCTCACCGGCACGCAGAAGGACAAGCTGCGCGACATCGGCGGCGACCTCGAGCGCAAAGAGATTCAGCTTCGCGCCAATCTCGAGACCGCGGGACTCGACCTGCGCGATCTCATGCGCAACGACTCGCCGTCCGCGTCGGCCGTGGACGCGAAGATCGAGAACCTGTCCCAGCTTCGCGGCGAGCTCATGAAGGCGAACGCGAGAGCGGCGCTCGACGCGCGCAAGGTGCTCACGTCAGACCAGCGCAAGAAGCTGGCGGACATGCGGCCAGGGCGTTTCGGTGGTGGCCCGGGACACGATGACGATCATCGGGGACCGCCGGAGCGGCGGAACTCGAGGTAGGCATCGGTGTGGGTCTCGAATAGGGAGGAGGGAATCATGAAGCGAATCCTGATCGGGGTGGCGCTCATCGGCCTTGCGACCGCGGGAGTTGCGGTCGCGGCCAAGAGCGCCCCCAAGGCGGGGGATCCCAAGGCTGGGATCGCGGACTTGAGCGGTGCCTGGCGCTTCGATCCCGAGCGCAGCGACAAGCCGCCCCACCGAATGGGGGGCGGTCATGGGGGTGGAGGGATGCACGGCGGAGGCATGCATGGCGGCGGGATGCACGGCGGATGGGGCGGAGGAGAGGGCGGACCACCACCTGAAGGCGGCGGTCCCGGCGGTCCCGAAGGGCGCGGCGCGGGTCGTCCTGGACGGTTGCCCAATCTGATCCATATCGCGCAGCACGACGGCTACGTGAGCATCGAGGACTCCACCGACACCGAGATGCTCCGGATCGCGACCGGCATCGCGCCGGCAGCGCCGATGAGCGTGATGGAAGCCCAGGGCACATGGAAGGAAGGCAAGCTCGAGGCCGTGAGCGAGCCGCGTGAAGGCGTGAAGGTGACGCAGACGTACTCGCTCAAGGACAAGGGCGCCACCCTCGAGGTGAAGACCAAGGTCGAGGGACAGCGCTCGTTCGAGATGAAGCGGGTGTTCGCGCGGGAGAAGGCGTAGGGCGAGCTAGCTCGCCCACGCCTCACTGGGCGTGGTTGTGCGTACTCGTCGTCTTCGTGGTGCTCGACTTGGGAGTGGATGCCGGGCGAAGGCCCGGCTTCTTCTTTCCGGGTGCGCGCGACGTCTCGAGCCGCCGGCTTGCCGCGGTGGTATCGGACTTCGCGGTCACGCCCGCCTTGTCCCGAGCTTCCATCCCTGAGGCTTGCACCCGGGATGGAAGCTCGGCGACGACCTTGTACTGATCGATCTTCGGCTTGCCGAATCGCTCGAGATCGATCTTCACCAGGTCCGCGAGCTTCACCGAGCCGTCCTTCTGCACCGCATAGGTCTGAAGCTCTCCGCCCCCGAACCACAGCTTGAGCAGCGTGAAGTTGTTGATCATCGCCGTGTACACGTTCTTCGGCTCGATCTTGGCGCCGGGAGGCGTGGACGAGCTGGCGATGATCGCGGCCGACTGCGCCGGCGGCTGCAGTGGATGAAGCGGCGCGCCCGCGCCCCCCTGCACCATCGCGATCAGGACCTGCCCGTCCGACCACGTCAGGAGCGCCCGCTCGTAGTCGTGCTCGTGCCCCCCGACGAGCACCGAGATGCCGCCTTCGTGCATGGCCTTCACGATCTGGTTCCGGCGCTCGCGCATCACGTCGTCCATCTCCCAGTCCATGCGGTGATAGCCCGCGGAGTAGGGAGGACTGTGCATGAAGACGAAGGAGGGACCGCGATGCTCCTTCAAACGCGCGGTGAGCCAGTCCACCTGCTCCTTCGAGTACTTGACCTGCACGTCCTTCGACCAGTGCACCCCTGGATTGGTGATGGGATTCGAGTCGAGCGCGATGAAGCGGACCCACCCGTCGGCTGAATCGAAGCAGTAGTAAAGGCGGTCGCCCGCGATGGGGAGTCCGGTCGCGGCGCGCCAGTTGGCGAGGCCGTCCTCGGACCACGTCTTCTCGTGGTTGCCCGCCACCGCCATGTAGGGAACGCGCGCCGAGAGCGGCTGCCAGATGCGCATGAACCGCTCCCAGTTCGCCGGATTCCTTCCATCGTAGACGAGGTCTCCGGTATTGATCGCCGCGGCCACGACCTGATCGTGGGCCTTCAGCGTATCGATCTTCGTCATGACCGCGTGCAGAACCTGGTGCTCGCGTCCCCACTTCGGATTGTTCGTGAAGAGATAAGGAACATCGCGGACGAGTCCGGCATCGGGAACCATCCCCTTCACGAGCGCAATCGGAACGTGGATGAGGCCTCGCGCAATCTTCACCGGATTGGGCGAGATCCCTTCCTTGATGATGGCGATGTCCCCGTTGATGCGCGTCGTGCGGAAGCCGGGACGGTTGTCGCCGAGCAGGATGAGGTTGAGGGTGTCGGCCGTGTACCCGGAGCGCAGGCGGCCCAGATAGCGCCGTGCGGAGTCGCCGGTGCCGGGCACGAAGCCGACCAGCGTGTCCGCCCCGTACATCGGGTGGTAAGGAGCGGCTGCGGTGTGACGCACCGCGGCTTGCGGATTCTGGCCGCCCGTCGTGTCGACGGGGGCGATCGTCTGGGATAGGGGCGTGAGTCTGCCGACATGCGAGCAGCTCGCGAGAGCCACCAGGAGCGCGAGGCCGACCGTGACGTGGAGCAGGGCCTGCGCGCGCGTCGATGCTGTAGGCCGAGGAGTCATAGTGGATTAGCAAGGAGCGAACGCCGTGCCAAGCCAGCGAATCGGTTCTAAATCGTTGGAATCAGAGGATGTGCAGGGCCGCGCACACGCCCCGCAAGGCGCCCCCATTTTCCATTTCGCGCATGGAAATGTAACCCTCGGTAGGGGGGTGCCCCGGGCGCCGGGGGGGCGAGCCTCTCAGCCCATCCGCCCCTTGAGCTCGCGATGGAGCCACGCGCGCGCGAGCGTCCAGTCGCGCTTCACCGTCGCCGGTGAAACCGCTAGCGCCTCCGCCGCTTCCTCGATGGACAGGCCGGTGAAGAAGCGCAGCTCGACCACGCGCGCCTGGCGCTCGTCGAGCATGGCGAGGCGATCGAGCGCCTGATCCAGCTCCTCGGCGGGGACGTCGAGCGGAAGCGCGCTCGAAAGCGCCTCGCCCGCGGCGTCGGCATCCTCGAGCGTGACTCGCATCGCGCCTCCGCCGCGCTTCTGTGCGTCGCGTCGGCGCGCATGGTCCACGAGGATGCGTCGCATCGCCTGCGCGGCGAGCCCCATGAAGTGCGCCCGGTTCTGCCAGGACACCTGGCGCTGATCGAGCAGCCGGATGTAGGCCTCGTGGGCGAGCGCCGTCGGTTGAAGCGTGTGTCCGGCGCCCTCGTTCCGGAGGTAGCTGCCTGCGAGGCGGCGCATCTCGTCGTAGACGAGCGGGAGCAGCGCGTTCAGCGCGTCGGGGTCGCCCTGACGCCAGCGAAGAAAGGTTCGGGTGACATCGGAGGGGGACGGAGTCCCCTTGGGGGATTCCATGAGCGGCGGGAGTATAGCAGGGGCGGCGGTCCCTTCGATCAGCCGGCCGACTTGCGAGCGGACGAGCCCGAGTCCGGACTCACGGCCCGATGAGCCATGTACCATCCGGGGAGCATCGGCAGCCAGAAGCTGAGCCCTCGGAAGAGCAGCGTGGACGAGAGCGCGACCGGGAGGTCGATGCCCGAGAGACGGAGCATCAGCACCGACGACGCCTCGAACGTGCCGAGGCCCCCGGGCACGATCCCCATCATGCGCACCATGCTCGCGATCATGAAGCTCGTGAACACGGCCCCGATCGGCGCCCTGATCCCGAACGACGCGATGAGAGTCCAGATGGTGCCCACGTCCAGCACCACGATCGTGAGCTGGAGGAGGATCGTGTCGCGGAGGATGCGGGGACCGCGCACGATCTTCGGATCGGCGGCCGCGAGATAGGCGTACATCTTCCGGAGAATGGGGAGTTTCTTGAGCCACCCAGCGACGCGATTCAGGCCGTGGCCGGACGCGGCCAGAAGGAGCGCGCTCACCGCGGACGCGAAGATGAGCGACGCGATGGCGGTCCCCAGAATCACGCGATGAACGTGGCCGTGCCGCACCAGGATGAAGAGCGCAATGACCATCGCGATCACGTACGAGAGATAGAACGAGGCGAAGTTGAGGAGGACAGCCGCCTTCACGGCCCGCTCGGGCATGCGCTGCTCGAGCGCCTTGGCCACGAAGATGCCGCTTCCAACCCCGGCCGAGGGAATGGCCTGGTCGACGAAGAGCTTGGCCACGCTCAGCTCGAACGCCTTGTGCCGCGACAGGCGGGAGCCGGATGCCTCACCGACGCGCAGCCAGATCCCGGATTCCGTCACGTAGGTGAGGATCTGGAGGACGATCGCCGCGACGAGCCACCATGGGTGGGCCCGCTGCATGAGCTCGATGATCTGCTGCTGTTCGGAGTAGTGGAGGGCGGCGATGACGACCACGGTGAGGAGCGCGCCACCGAGGACCCACGGAAGCCAGAGCGTCAGCCTGGCTGGTCGCATGCGTCGCAGCGACCCTCGATCGTTCACGCGCTCCTTGGCCATGCCTGGGTTCAGGCTACCACAGGGCTACGACGATCAGCGGCCGGCGGACTCCGTTCGTGGAGCGGGGAGCGCGGTCGCGCGAGCGAGAATCTCGACCGAGTCCGGGTGCGCGGAGGCGCCATGGAGCCGTGCCGTGACCCTGTGGTCGGACCGGTCCCACTGGAGCACCGCGCCGCTCAACGTGTCGGGCGGGCCGAAGGCGTGCGTCAACGTGTCCGCGAGAGCCTGGTAGTACGAGCGCCATTCGCCGGCCTCGGCGGCGGCCGGGACGCGAACGGTCCAGCGGACCTGCACGAGAAGCGGGGTGCTGCCGGGCGAGGGACAGGCGAAGAAATTCTCGCGCGCGGCGGATGCGTCCAGTCCCGCGCACCGCATGGCCCAGGGCTCGGGGTCATCGGGAGGGTGCGATGCGGCGTCGAAGGGCGTGCAGCGAAAGCCTCCGCCGCGTGGGAGTGGATACGTCTCCCCGATCATCGGGACGGCCACCGCCTCCTTGAAGATCGCGATCTGCCGGCCCACGGCGGCGCGGTCCGAGAACCAGGCGTGAGTCCACGGGGACGGTCCCGCGGGCGCGTGCACGGACCGGGTGGCGCCAGGCGCGTGGTGAACCGTGGATGACGGCGGCGTGCTCGGAAGCGGCGACGCTCCACGCTTCGTGTGCGCCCCGGCCTTCCAGTACTCGAAGATCCCCTGAGCGGACGCGGTCGAGGCGAGGGCGAGCGTCAGTACGATGAGATGGATCCGGCGCATCTCCTAGGTATCGGCAGATGGACCGTCGTGCCTGAGCCGCCGCCCTTGACCGCTCCCAGACGACGCCGTACCATTTCCGCCGAGGGGTTTCGCGCGGGTACCTCGTGAGGCGACAGCCAAAACATCGCGTCCTCGAGCCACTTTTTCTCACGGAGGACGTCCATGCCATCGCTCCACGAAATCACCGTCGCGCAGCTCTCCCGCCTCCTAGGAACTCCCGAAGCACCCGTCGTGGTCGACGTCCGCGTCCCGGATCATCGGGCCGAGGACCCTCGCTTCATTCCCTGCGCCGTTCAGCGCGATTTCGCCGCCGTCGCCGAGTGGGGCCCGCGCTTCGCCGGCCGCCCGGTGGTCGTGCTCTGCGAGCGCGGCGGCAAGCTGAGCCACGGCGTGGCCGCGTGGCTTCGCACCGCCGGCATCGAGGCCGAAACGCTCGAAGGCGGATACGTCGCGTGGCGTGACGCCGGCCAGATCCTCGTCAAGCCGGACCGACTCCCAGCCCGGGACGTCGACGGACGGACGCGCTGGACCACGCGCGCGCGGCCCAAGGTGGACCGGATCGCCTGCCCCTGGCTGATCCGCCGCTTCGTCGACGCGAACGCGCTCTTCCTCTTCGTGCCGGCGTCCGAGGTGCACGACGTCGGGGAGCGATTCCAGGCGACTCCGTTCGACGTCGAAGGCGAGTTCTTCAGCCATCGCGGCGATCACTGCACGTTCGACACCATGCTCGACGAGTTCGGCCTCGAGTCCGAGCCGCTCCGAAGGCTCGCCCTCATCGTGCGCGGCGCCGACACGGCCCGCATGGATCTCGCGCCCGAGTGCGCGGGACTCCTCGCGGCGTCGCTCGGCTACTCGCGAATGTATCGCGAGGATTTGCCCCAGCTCGAGCACGCGATGGAGCTCTACGACGCGCTCTATCGCTGGTGCCGCGACGCGACCGAAGAGACGCACAACTGGCCCGCGGCCAAGGTCGCGGCCCAGCGCGCGTGACAGGGCCGGCCACCCCGGCAGCCCCTATCGTGGTTCCTCCGCCCGCGTCGGTATCGCGGGCGGAGGCCAACCGCGTCTGGGCGGGCATCGGGCTTCAATCGTTTGGCGGTCCCGCGGCGCAGATCGCGCTCATGCATCGCGTGCTCGTCGAGGAGCGCGGGTGGATCGACGAGCGGCTCTTCCTGCGCGCGCTCGGCTTCTGCATGCTCCTGCCGGGTCCCGAGGCGACGCAGCTCGCGACGTACATCGGGTGGCGTCTCCACGGTGTGCGCGGCGGCCTCGTCGCGGGTTTGTGGTTCGTACTTCCGGGAGCCGTGCTCCTCGCCGCGCTCGCGACGCTCTACGTGTTGTTCGGTCAGATCCCCTGGGTGAGCGCCGCGTTCCTCGGCATCAAGGCAGCGGTCCTGGTGCTCGTCTTCGAGGCGGTGGCGCGGCTCTCCAAGCGCGCGGTGAAGCGAGGCGTGCACTGGGTGATCGCCCTGGCCGCATTCCTCGCGCTCTTCTTCCTCGCGATTCCGTTTCCGTTCGTGGTGCTCGCCGCCGGCGCTACGGGAGCCGCGCTCATCGCTCCTGGCGCCAGGCCGGACTCGAGCGCGAGGGCGAACACACCCTGGTCGAAGACGGCGGCGACCGCGGCCACGTGGCTCGCGATCTGGCTCGGTCCGCTCGCGGCGCTCGCCCTCCTGCTCGGGCCCGGGCACATCCTCGCGCAAGTGGCCGTCTTCTTCGCGAAGCTCGCGGTGGTGACGTTCGGTGGCGCGTACGCCGTTCTCGCGTACATGGCGCAGGACGTCGTCGTGAAGCACGGCTGGCTCACCGCGAGGCAGATGGTCGACGCGCTCGGCCTCGCGGAGACGACGCCCGGCCCGCTCATCCTGGTCAACCTGTTCGTGGGCTTCCTCGCCGCCGCGCACGCGCACCCAAACGCCGCCATCGCGCTCGGGCTGGCGGGCGCGGCCGTCGCGCTCTGGGCCACGTTCGCCCCCTGCTATCTCTGGATCTTCACCGCGGGTCCCTACGTGGAGCGGATCTCAGCCGACCCGAGACTTCGCGGCGCGCTCGAGGGCATCACCGCGGCGGTCCTGGGTGTGATCGCTAGCCTGGGCCTCTGGTTCGGGATTCACGTGCTCTTCAGCGAGGTGCTCACGGGGAGCTGGGGGATCGTGCGCTGGACCGTGCCGGTGCTTTCGAGCTTCGACCCGCGCGTGATCCTGCTCACCGCGGTCTGCGCGGTGCTGTTCCTCCGCTTCCGGTGGAGCGTCCACCGCGTGCTCGCCCTCTCGGCCCTCCTCGCGCTGGGCATCTGGTCCCTCCGGTAGCCGCCGGAACCCATCGACTTTCGGGGCATTCTGGTGCATCTTTCCGGAGAGGATGATCACCCCCCGTACCCCAGCCCGAAGGAGACCCGGACACCGCATGCGGTGACCGCGGAACCGCCATGCCCACCCGCCTCGGAGTTGCCCTAGCAGGGACGCTGCTCGCTGTAGCCATCACTCACGCCGCGCTCGCGCAGTCGGCCGATTCGACCGCGGCCGCTCCACCGCCGGCCGCCACGGTCGCGCCCACGACGGAGCCGCCCGCGACTACCCCGGACGCTCAGGCAGCGCCTGCCGCGCAAGCACCCGCGGCGACGCCGACCGCCGCGGTCGCGACGCCTGGGGTCACAGCCGCGGTCGCACCGCCGCCTGGCGCCGCGGATACCTCGGACGACGACGCCTCGACCGGCGACGGCGGCTGGCCGCGTGCGATCGAGGCGCCGAGCGGCGCCCTGATCGTTCTCCACCAACCACAAGTGTTGAGCTGGGAGAAGCAGCAGCGGCTGGTTGCAATGGCCGCGGTCGAATACACGCCGAAGGGGGGCGGCCAGCCCAGCCTCGGGACCGTGCGGCTGGAAACCCCCACCTCGACATCCGTCGAGGATCGAATGATCAACTGCCAGAAGGTCGAGGTCACCTCGATGAGCTTTTCCTCGCTCGACAAGACCCAGAGCCGGGAAGTGCTCGAGGAGATCCGGAAATCGCTCCCTCGTGAAAACATGCTGGTGAGCCTGGACCGCATCCTCGCCGCGGTGGACCGCTCCACGATCACGGTGAAGGGGGTCGACGTCAACACGGAGGCGCCTCCGATCTTCTGGAGCCAGAAGCCAGCAATCCTGGTCCAGTTCGACACGGATCCGATCTGGATTCCGATCTCGGGGACGTCGCTCTCATACGCGGTCAACACCAACTGGGACGTGTTCGTCGACAACGACACCAAGATCACGTACGTCCGGAACGACACCTACTGGCTCAGCTCGAAGGACATGAAGAAGTGGCAGGAAGCCAAAAAGCTTCCCCCGAGCTTCGACAAGATCCCGAACGACGGAAACTGGGCCGAGGTGAAGGGCCACATCCCGCCCGGCAAGCGGAAAGGTCCGATGCCGGTCGTGTTCGTGAGCTACAAGCCGTCGGAGCTGATCCTTCTCGACGGAGGGCCCGACTTCGAGGAAGTCGAGGGGACGAATCTCCTCTGGGTCCAGAACACCGAGACGGACCTGTTCCGGATGAAGAAGGACGACAAGGAATTCTATGTCCTCCTCTCGGGGCGCTGGTTCAAGAGCAAGAAGCCGGAGAAGGGAGGCTGGTCGTTCGCCACGACGAGCCTGCCGCCCGATTTCGCGAACATTCCGAAGGGGCATCCTCGGTCGCGTGTCCTTTCGTCCGTGCCGGGCACGCCCGAGGCCTCGACCGCGATCCTGCTCGCTCAGGTCCCGCGGACGGCGCGGGTGGACGCCAAGAACCTCAAGCCGCCGGACGTCGTGTATGACGGGGAGCCCAAGTTCAAGAAGATCGAAGGGACGTCGGTTTCCTACGCGGAGAACACGGCCAGCGACGTCCTCCAGGTGGGGAATCAGTACTACCTCTGCTCCCAGGGCGTGTGGTTCACGTCGCCGAAGCCGGGAGGTCCGTGGGTGGTGACCACCAACGTGCCGGCGGAGATCTACAAGATCCCGTCGAACTCGCCAATGTCGCACGTGACCTACGTGACAGTGGTCGACGATGACGACGACTATCCCGTGTACGGCTACACCGCGGGCTACATGGGCATGACGATCGCGTTCGGGTGCGCGATGTGGGGCGGCGGCTGGTACTACCCCCCTTATTACCACGGCGGCATCTACTACCCGCGTCCCGTCGCTTACGGCGGCGGTGTTGCCTACAACCCGTGGACGGGCGCCTATGGCGGCTATCAGGCCGCCTATGGACCGTACGGCGGCGTCGCGCGCGGCGCGAGCTACAACCCATCGACCGGCACGTACAAGCGCGGAGCGGTGGCGTGGGGCCCGACGGGAGCGAACGGCTACATGCAGGCCTACAACCCGCGCACCGGGACCTACGCCGGCACGCGTCAGGGCTCGAACGTCTACGGAAGCTGGGGGTCGTCGCACGTCCAGCGCGGCGACGACTGGGTGAAGACGCAGCGCACCACCGACAGGAACGGCAACACGAAGTGGCAGGCGCAGGGATCGGGAGGCGGCAGCTACAAGGGCTGGAAAACCGACAATCGCCAAGGCTTCGTCGGGACGAAGGGTGACGACGTCTACGCGGGACGCGACGGCAATGTGTACAAGAAGGGCGATAACGGCTGGCAGCAGTGGGACAAGGGGAATGGCTGGTCCGACGTTCAAGGCGGCGGCAACCGTCCCAGCCAGCAGCCTTCGGGCGGCCGCGGCGATCGTCCCAGCGCGGGCACCCAGCCGTCGACCGGCGATCGCAGCCGGCCCAGCGCGGGGACGCAGCCCTCGACGGGGCAGCTCGATCGGGATGCGCAGGCGCGGCAGCAGGGCTCGCGTCAAACGCGCGATTACGGGAACTATCAGCGGGGCGGGGGCCAGTCCTCGTACGGCGGCGGATCGCGCGGTGGCGGCGGATCGCGCGGTGGTGGCGGCGGCCGGCGGCGCTAGCGCTCTGGAATACGGGAAGGATCGCGCGGTGGTGGACGACCATCACCGCGCGATTTCATTTCATGGTCGCGAGAACGTGAGCGAGGCCCAGGTGCTCTCCCAGTCGGCCTCGCTCGGCTCGGCGCTCGGCACCATGTCCACGAGGCTCACGAGCCACTCGCCGGATTCGCGCACGGGGACGGTGATGCAGCCATCCGCCCCCGTGCGCCCCTCCCACGCCATGGCCGACGAGTCGCGTACGGCGGCGTCGAGCGCGGCCCCGGACGCGCCGAGCGGCGCCCGCCACGCTCTCACGAGCGCACCGCGCAGCGGCTGACCGCCGCGAAGCACCGCCACGGGAAGCGTGCTGTCCCGCCCCGGAATGGACGCCGGGATGATCTCGAGCGGTAATCCCATCGGCTTCGTCGCGCGCCTCACATCATCACCGCTCAGCCACGCTTTGGCGCAGCGCCGGTAACGCTCGCGGCCTGGCTCCTCCGAGGCGCCGCGAGCCGAGAGTGGCTCCGTCAATCCTTCCTCGGCGAGGTAGGCGTTGAACTTCGCCGCCGGCAGCTGGATCGGCGTGAACGTCGACTCGAATCCCAGCATGGCCCCGCCCCGGTCCGTGGGGGCGAACCGCACCCACGGTCCGTCTCCAGCGAACGCGACATCGGTGAGGTTGATCAGGCGGGACGTGCGGACGAGGAATCGAACGCTGCGCTCCCGAGCCCACGTTTTGGATGGGCCGCGAAATCCCTCGCCGGTTCGGGCGGTGACCGCGGTGGCTTGCCCGGGCGCGGTCGCGTACGTCGTGGGTGAGAGCCAGAACTCGTGGGCCCGCGCGAGTGCGGGCGTGATCGTCAGTGCGATTGCGAGTGCGATTCGGATGGGTGTTTTCATGCCCCTACTACGGGCGCCAATCCGGATCGGATGAGGCTCTAGCCGCGAAGCTTTCCGAGCATGACCACGGGGCCGGCCGGCGAGGTCGGCGTGGGAGCGCCGCCCTGGTTCTCGAGGGAGACCGCGAAGCCAGCGAGGCCTCCTGGGGAGCCGGCGTCGGGCAGGCGGACCACCGAGCGTCCGCCCGTGTCGGCGTGGATCACGCCGAGGCTCGAGGGACCGGTGTCGCGGATGGCCCAGAGCTCGTAGTCGTGTCCGGAGGGAGGCGTGAAGTTGGTGCACACCACCACCGCGCGCCGCGAGACCGGATCGTAGGTGATGCGCGCCGCGATCTTTCCGGGCGCGTCCGGTGTGGGGGAGAGATCCAGGGCCACTGCGAGCGGCGCCATCGGAACCTCGGCCCAGCTCCGCTCCTCCTCGGAGCTCTTCCTCAGCTGATCGAGGGACGCCTGGGTGTTGGCCAGCTGCTTCTTCAATTCCTGGTTGGCGCGCCACTCGATGACGCCAACGACCGCGATCAACGCGGCGGCGATCGCGAGCCCCCACGTGGCGTACGAGGGCCGGCGCTTGGCGAGCGGCGGCTCGAGGCGAAGCGGCGGCCCCACGCGCTCGGGACGGAACGCCTTCGCGTCCGCCTCGACCGCGGCCATCACCTTCGCCTTGAGCGCCGCGGGAGCCTTGCTTGCGGGGGACTGCACCGCGAGGAGCGTGGCGGCCCCGCTCAGGTGCCGGATCTCGCCCTCGCAGATGGCGCACCCTTCCGCCAGATGAGCCTCGAGCGCTTCCCGGTCCGCGCGGTCGAGCGATCCGACCACGTAGCCGGCGCAGAGCTCGAGATATTCGGTGCGGTGCTCCCTCACAGCCATTCCTCCCGGGGGACGAGCTTCTCCAGGCGCGACAGCGCCTGGCGCGTCCAGGACTTCACGGTGCCGAGCGGCGCGCCCAGCCGCTCGGAGATCTCACTCTGGGACAGTCCGGCGAAATAGGCGAGCTCGAGCACTTCGCGATGCTGCGGGTCGAGCTGCGACATGGCCAGGTCCACGTGTTCGCGGCGCTGCCGGTCCACCGCGGACTCGGCCGGGCTCTCCGGTGGATCGGGCGCGTCCACACCCGATGCGTCGGTCGCGCGCTTGCGTGATCCTTCGCTTCGAAGGCGATCGATCGCTCGGCTCCGCGCCATCGAGACGAGCCATCCGCACACGGTGCCGCGCCTGGGATCGTATGTGCGTGCGCCGCGCCAGGCCTGGAGCCAGATTTCCTGGATCACGTCTTCCGCATCTTCCGCGCGGCTCAGGATCCGGCGCACGAGCGAATAGAGAAGGTCGCCGTGCCGGTCGTAGATCTCTTCCAGCGCGCGCGTATCCCCGGCGACCATCCGCTCCAGCGCGGAGCGGTCGCGATCGGGTTGATTCATGCGCTCGATGCCGCCAAGAAGGGCGTCCACTCACCCATCACTACGAAGCCCGGGCAAGTTTGGACGAGGGAAGGTGGGCTCATCCGATCGGCGCCGTGGGCCGTAGTGCGTGATGTCGGGGGAAACCCCATGCCACGCACCTGCCTCGGCACGAGGCCCATCTGGAAAGGAAGGCTCGAGCATGTCACGCCGTCACGCATCGATCTGGTTCGCCACCATCCTGCTCTTCGCGCTCGGGAGCACGCCCGCGCTCGCATCGAGTCACAGCGAGGCGCCGGGCACGAGCAAGGACCGTCTGGCCGATGACACCGATCTCTACGCCTGGATCGCCTCGGACGCGCCGGAGGCGGTCACCATCGTCGGCAACTGGGTGCCGCTCATCGAGCCGAACAGCGGGCCCAACTTCGCCGGCTTCGACGACGAGGCGTCGTACTACATCAACGTGGACAACGTGGGCGACGCGAAGAAGCACGTGCGCTTCGAGTTCACGTTCCACACGACGCGGCAGAACGATAACACATTCCTCTACAACACCGGCCCGGTGGGGAGCCTGAGCGACCCCAATCTGAACGTCCGGCAATTCTGGACCCTGACCCGGATCGACGTCGACAGCGGGCAGGAGACCGTGCTCGGCACGGGGCAGGTGGCGCCCTACTTCGTCGGGCCCACGTCCATGCCCAATTACGACACGCTGGCCCAGTCGGCCATCACCACGCTCCCCGGCGGCTACAAGGTGTTCGTGGGGCCGCGAGATGATCCGTTCTTCGTCGATCTCGCGGCGGTGTTCGATCTGCTCAGCATTCGGAAGCTCCCCGGCAACGCGGGCAAGGGCGTCGACGGCGTGGGCGGCTACAACGTCATGAGCGTCGTTCTCCAGGTTCCCAAAGACAGGATCACCAAGGACGGAATGACGCCCGACGCGAGCCGAAACAATCACATTATCGGACTCTGGGACACGGCCGAGCGCCGGCAGACGCGCACCATCCAGGGCGACGGAACGGTCGCGCTCTCCGGGCCCGAAGTCCAGGTGTCACGCCTGGGCATGCCGCTCGTGAACGAGATCGTGATCCCGGTCGGGAAGAAGGACCTCTTCAACGCGAGCGAGCCGGCGCAGGACGTGGCGAACTTCGGCGCCTACGTCGTCGACCCTGAGCCCGCGCGGCTTCTCAACGCGCTCTTCGGCATCAAGGTCCCCGCCGTGCCGCGGAACGACCTCGTGCAGGTGTTCGCGACGGGCGTCCCGGGATTGAATCAGCCGGCCGGCGTGTCGCCGGGCGAGATGCTCCGGCTCAACCTCACGATCCCGTCCGCCGCGAAGCCGAATCGCTTCGGCGTGCTCGCGGGCGATGTGGCGGGATTCCCGAACGGGCGTCGCCTGGCGGACGACGTCGTCGACATCGAGCTCCGCGTGGTGGCGGGCGTGCTGGTGGATGGTTTCAACATCGCCCCCAACAATCAGCTCGGCGACGGAATCGACGCGAACGACGTTCCGTACCTCCCGTATTTCCCGTACGTGGCGCCTCCGCACAATCCGCGGAACCACGAGCACCACGATCTCCAGCACGGGCCCAGCCCGAGCTCCGTGGCGGGTTCAGTGGGCGCGACCAAAGGCTCTCTCGCGATGGCGTCGCCGAACCCGAGCCGCCAGCCGATCCTGAGCTACTCGCTGGCCAAGCACGGGCGCGTGACGCTCAAGGTCTACGACGTGCAGGGGCGCTTGATCCGGACGCTCATCGATCAG
>Ga0207703_10000894_pt1 | contig 29263 bp, 24 predicted proteins | sample KBSSwiS12_FD_184304 | JGI IMG/M metagenome (GOLD analysis project Ga0207703, IMG submission 184304) | Switchgrass rhizosphere microbial communities from Kellogg Biological Station, Michigan, USA - KBS Switchgrass S1-2 (SPAdes) (version 2) | ecosystem: Host-associated > Plants > Roots >...
CCGGACTTCTTCCGATGACACCACGAGTCCCACGGGATGCTCGAGGTTCAATCGCAGCGAGTCCGTGCCGAGTATCTGCATCGACTGCAGTTGCCCCCGCCACGCGCCATTGGTGAAAGGCCCATTGGCAGCCGCGGCCAGCGACAGCCCGAGCCCCTTGGCATCGAGCCGCACGTCATAGTTGCTCGAGCGGCCATTCAGCTTGAAATTCAGCTCATCGAGCGCGCGGTCGTTGTACACGAGGCTGTGGACATGGGCGGTGACTTTGGATTCGTACGCAGGGTTCGGATTGAAATCGATGTCAGCCAACAGATCCCGGATGCTGACGCCCTCATGTTGAATGCCGTTGCCATGGAGGGTTGCGGCAACGATCGGGTCCTTGGGAGTGCCGCGGATGGTGCCATTGGCTTCCAACGTGCCCCGGCTGTCAGGTGCCAACAGGCTCAGGTCCTTTGCATTGACGCCGAAGCGCAGGTCGAACGTGTCATCCAGGTGGCCGTCGACTGCAAGGTTGGTTGTACCGAGCACCATCCGCAGTTTGTCGAACTGCCAGGTGGCACCGGTGCGGGTGAATTTTCCGCTGCCGCTGGCGGGTACATTGCGCAGGCGGCCGTTGATATCGCGGATATCCACTGAGAAGTCGCCCGTGCCGTCGAACTTCTGACCCTGGGTGGCGAAATTGAAGCTCAGCTTCCCCGGCAGGTCGCTGCGAATCTGGGCCGGGTTGACATCGGAAATGTGTCCGGCGAAAGACCAGGTGTCGGCCGGGTTCCACACGGTTTCGCCGCTGACCGTGGCATGACCGCCATATAGGTCTACGGCGCCCGTCATGAATGAGAATCGATCTCTCGCGAGAGCACCCACAATGGTTGTTTGCATGGGTGGAAGTTCTTTTGCCTGCGCCATTCCCGTTGCATGCACGGAGTAGGGCCAGGTTCCTGCCAACGTATATTCACCGCTGGCGCTGTGAAAAGGGATGTCCTTGCCGATCAGGGGCCATTGGAAGTTCTGCCAGGTACCCCGCAGGTTGAGCAGCGGACCGTTCTTGACAACTTCGATGGTACCGCCCGCCGTGGCGTGTGCGCCGGATGTGCGATGGGTCACATCGATGCGCTTGGCCCACAGAACGTGGTTGCTGTAAGCCCCCTGAAACTCAGAGTCGAAAAGACCGACATTGAGGCCAGCGGAATTCAACGGGCCGTGGAGGATGAAGCCGTTGGCGTTGGCCTTCATGGCCACCTGGCCTGAGATCAGGCCGAGAATGTGGTTGCCACCCCAGGACGTGACGTCGAGATCGTGCACGATGGCATTGCCCTGCCAGTGCCACTGGTTGGTCAGGCTGAGAAACTGGCCGGTGATGTCGGACCGGAACGGCGCGAGGGTGTGGGCAGTGACATCCAGGCGATTCAGATCGCCCTTGGACACGGTGTTGAAGGTCCAGGCCGGCTGATCGTCGGGAGTCCAGGTGAACTTGTTCTCGAAATTGAAGCGCAGGGGATCGTACGCGAACAACTCACCGACACCCTCCATGTGCAGCTTGCCTGACTCCATTGCGGCTCGATACAGTCGGATCTTGCGGTAACGGGCGATGCCGGATCCTTCCGCGTTACTGAACTCCATGTGAAAGCCGTTGTACACGGCAAGAGTTATGTTGCCGATCCGCAGGTGATCCGCGCTGACAATCAACCAGTGAGGCAGGAAGAACGGTGTCGAGGGCTTCGGCGGGATTCTGCGGCGTTTGATTTCAACCGCCGCACTTTCAATTGAGGCGCCCTTGGTGCGCACGGTCTGCAGCAGCAGTGGCGTGAGCTCAATGCGAGCGTTGAGGTTTTTGAAGGTCAGGTGGACCAGGTGATGGTCGATTTCAACCTGGTCAATGTGAAGGCCGTGGGCGATCGTGCCACGGACGCCGAGGAACTCGAGTCCCGTGTTGCCGGCCTTATGGGGAATCTTGCTGAACAGATACTGCAGGCCTTCTTCAGTGAAGGCGAAGTAGTAGACTGCCGCGCTGGGCACCGCCACTGCTGTGAGGATCAGGATACCGGCGATGATCAGCAGCAGGCGGCGCATGGCAATCTAGAGCTTCGGCGAGAAGTTGATGTGCAGGCGTGGGCTGGCCGGCAGCCGCGAGATGGGTTCCGCGATGTCGACCCCCAGGGTCACGACAGGTAGCCGGACCCGGAATCCCACACCCACAGAGTACTCCAACGAAGCACTGCCCCAGGCGTTGAATGCGTTGCCGTAGTCAAAGAACGTGGCGATACCAAAGTTGCGCGGCAGATCGCGGATCACCTCGACCGTACCGGTGATGACGTCCTTGCCGCCGACCTTGGCCGTGCCGAGCTTGTTGGCGCACCCGCCCAGGGAATTGAGGATGGGCTGGCCGTTCGAATCTCTCTCGCAGACATCCTGGGTAGGTGACAAGGCGTTGTAGGCAAACCCACGCACGCTGTTGTCGCCGCCGGCGAAGAATCTCTCTACCACGGGAAGATTACTGAAGCGCGACACCAATGTGGCACCTATCTCATCTCGCAGCAGGAGGTGCCACTTCGGGAAGATGTTGAAGACGCGCACGCCGGTCAGGTGAGCCTGAAGGAAGCGGGTATTCGCGCCCACGAGGCCGTCCGCGCCTTTGACTTCGAGGAACAGCCCATGTTGAAAGAGGGGCTCGCCCAGGTAGCCCTTGGGAACCGAGGCAATGTCGATGCCCGGGATCAGCAGCTTGTCGCTGCGCGTTTCCGCGGCTGACTCGCCTTGCGTTTTCATGGCCTGAAGGAACCAGACGTACTGCCAGTTGCCTGCGACTTTCGTGATGCCCGGCTGCAGGTATTCGTTCCGGGTCGTGACATCCGCCAGGTCACGCTGCTCGACCACACCCTGGAAGGTCAATTTTTCCACTGCCGGGTCGCCGATGGGAATGATGTAGTTGCTCTGAACCTGATATTTCGTGACCTGGGCCGCCTGGACCAGGACGTTGAAACGGTGACCGCGGGAGTTGATGCGGCGGTTTTCCCAGGTCAGGGTTCCGCGCGGCCCGGTGTCGGTGGCGTAACCACCACCGACGGAGTACCAGTTGCGCCGGTTGAGGTCGGCTTTGATGTTGACCGGGACCACGTGGGCGTTACGGTCCGGCTCACCGGGCAGCACTTCGAGGTTGGCGAAGTATTGCGCGTCATCCAGCGCGAACTGGGTGCGCAGGATTTCGGTGAGATCAAACGGCTCGTCCTGTTTGTAACGCAGGTAGCGGCGGACCAGGGAGTCGTTGACCGCATGCTGTTCAATGTGAGTGGTACCGAAGCGATAGCGCTCACCGGTCTGGAGCTCGAGATTGATGGTGGCCTTGTGGGTCGCGGGGTCAACGACGAGATCGCTGCGTGTCAGCTTTGAATCAAAGTAGCCGTAGGTCGCCGCGGTGCGCTGCAACTCGCCTTTCAGACTGTCATAAGCCGGGTGATTCAACCGGTCGCCGCGGTGTATGGGCAGGTTGTCGGTGATCCGGGTGAACAGCGCATCCTTTTCGCCGGCGCCATGCACCTGGACGTCGATTTTGTCTATGAGTACGGGCGGACCGGGATCGATGTTGACTGTGACCTTCCAGTCACCACGGCCGGTATTGTTGACTTCGGAATGAACCTCGGGATTGTAGAAACCGTAGGGGCGCAGCGCTGATTGCACTTCCCGCTCAACTCGGTCGTGGAGGCGCTCGATGGTATCGGCACTCAGGTCAGTGGTCTTTTTGTACCGCTCAAAGCTCAGGTAGGCGAGCACGTTGGTGCGCAGCTCATCCTCGACACCGTGAATCTCCACGGTGACGTTGGCGCGGACGAGTGGGCTGGCAATCAGGCACAACAGAAGCAGTGCGGCCCGGGCCTGCAGGGAGGAAGTGCGCTGCGCCATCAAATCCGTGCGATATAACGTGTGAGGTCACGAAGGATCACGTGATTCTAGCCGGGCCGGCGCGGCGCCTCACGGCCATTCGTGCGGGCCGAGGTCGAAACGGGTGTCACCAAGAAGGACGCCCTGGGGTCCGAAACGACGTTCAATCAGGGAAACGGTGCCCGAGTTCCCTTGCAGGAGCACCGTGGAACAGCGTGTTCCGTAGTCCTGGTTGCTGATGAAGGGCGACGACAGGAGTTGCTCCCACTCCTGTGAAAGACCGCTGTCCGGGAGCGCATCGTCAACGCCGGCCTGAGTCGGGTCGGCGAGAATGGCGAACAGCGCTTCTTCGGAGATGTTGCCAGGCTGATCAATCAGTGTGTCAAAACGTTTGCGGACGCGTTGGAGTTTTGGCCACGGCGTATCCAGCAGCTCGTTGGAAAGGCCATAAATGCCGGGCGGCAGCGATTGCGCGAACTGGGGAGCGCGGTTGGATACGTACCACAGGGAATCGCCGCTGGCGGAGTCGGCGTGGTGGCCCGCGTCGGCGCGGTGGTGGCCGACATCAGCGCGGTGGCCAGGATGAGCGCGGTGTCTAGGATCGGCGCGGTCAGCGGGTTCGGCGTGATCAGTCAACAGGAGATTGAACCCGGAGTACTGATCAGCCACCGGCTCCAGATCTCGTATGTACTGAGTGACCGGCGCCGGATTACGTAAATAACCCGGAATCAGGTTGCCGCGCGAGGGAGCGCCCGGCGCCGGGCGCTGCAGCTCGCGGAAGTTCGTGACGATCCCGAACCTTCGGCGCCGATCGATCCCCAGCCACGTTCCACCCGCGCGCAGGTCGCGGCCGGCAATGATTTCATCCGGCGCCGGCCACCGGGCCATCGGCTCCGTGGGCCGTTCATGAAACTCATCACGATTGGCGGCAACGACGAGGCGATAGCGAGGATGCACCTGCCAGGCAATGACGAGCAGACACATCGATCAGGAATGCCTCTCCGCTTCCAGCCACGTTGAGATGAGGCGGTAGGAAATGGAGTGTGATGGAGGCACGAGGGGCAGGCCGTCCGAGCGGATCTCGGCGCGGGTGAACCAGCGGGCGTCTTCCAACTCGTCGCCGATGCGGATGGGGCTCCCCTTCTGCGCGTCCGCCTGGAATCCAATCATCAGTGAGGACGGAAACGGCCAAGGCTGAGAGGAATCGTAGCGCGGGTTTGTGACAATGACGCCCGTCTCTTCCTCGACCTCTCGGAAGACGGCGTCTTCCAGGCTCTCTCCCGGCTCGACGAAGCCGGCAATCGTTGAATAGCGCCCGGGTGGCCAGCTCGCTTGTCGTCCCAGCAGGGCGCGCTCCCCATCGGTGATGAGCACGATGATGGCGGGGTCGATGCGAGGGAAGAACTCGTGTGGGTCCGCTTCGTTTGTGCAGCGGATGACATGGCCGGCCCGTTCCGGGCGCGCTATGAAGCCGCATACGCCGCAGAACCGCTGGCGTTTGCGCCAGATGGTGAGTCCTCGCGCATAGGCAAGCAGGCCGGCTTGCGCGGCTGGCAGCATCGGGGACAGCGGACGAAGCTCTTCGAAGCTCGTGCCGGGCGGCTGGTCGAACGGTTGCCCATCGTCGAGCTCTGCCAGCACGCATCGTGCGCCCTCATACCAGCCAAGCAGAAGGAGCGAGTGTGGATCGGGGTCATGCAGCGCGGGATGTTCGCGCGTAATGAACGCGATGCGCGGCTGTGGGGCCGTGTATACCAACTGAGCGGTGTCGCGCGCGACGATGTACAGCGTCTGCGGATCGGCTAGCGCAGCGGCTGGCCAATCGGCTTCTTCGCGCACGTCCGCGCGCCGATCGATATATGGGCCAGCGAAGAAATTCGGGCGAATGGGGTCCATGAGCTCGGCATTGGCTGGGCTAATGGGGCATTGTAGTGCACGGGTGGGGATTGGTGCGGATCCGCGGCTTCGCGGCACTGTGGATGGCGCAGAGATTGCGTCGTTGACGGCGCATGCGGACTTCCGCGAACGCCGAGCTGCGAGGCGTCGCGGTCGCTCGAGGGCCGCTACAAGTACGTCGACCGTATCGGCCGCGGCGCGTTCGGCACCGTGCTGCGGATCGCCGGTGCCGCGGCCGGCTGACATCAGAGCCAATCGAAGGGCCGCGCAGTCGCGGGCCGGCCACGCAAACCGGCAGGTCGCGAACTGCTTCAGTCGTTGTCGGGGTGACGAACGCGGGCACTGCGCGGGTCGATTGATGCGCGGTTGAGGGCGCGGACTGCGGCGAAATGGGCGTCGTGGTTATCCCTGTCGAACAGGGACCACTTCTGCGCTGCCTCCAGCGTTTCCACGGTCGATGCGAACTCGCGCCTGAGGTCGGCGAGCTGTGCGGCCGCTTCATCGAATTTTGCGTACTCGCTCGCCGCGCTGATTTGCCTGCTTACTAACACCAGGTTCTTTACTTGCGCGCGGGCACTGGAGCGAGATGCAGCTCCGCCGGTAACGGATGCATTTCGCGGCTCGGGGAAAAATTCGGACAGGTCGCGCAGCTCGCGATCAATTGTGTCAGCGGCCAGGCCGGCGATCTGCGGATTGTGCTCGCTGAGTGCCGAATCGAGCACTGTCATGAAGTCAGAAATTTCCGTGGGTACACCGTCCTTCGCGCCGGCTGTCTGCGCGGCCGCGCACGTCCTACACCCGGATGCAGTTCGTACGTTTGACGGAAATCTGTCGATTCTTCATCCGGTGCGTGCGGACTACAACCCGCATCACTCACCGTTCCAGTATTACGCCTCCACGCGCAATCCTCACCACCTGCCGCCCACCTCGGTCAGTACGATTGGCAAGACGGACCAGGCCAACCATCAGTACGACTTGTTGGACTTCTACGCAGCACTGCGTAATGGAAACCTGCCGGCCGTGTCGTTCATCAAGGCAATCAACCGCGACGATGGCCACCCGGGTTCCGAGTCAGATCCGCTGGCTGAGCAGCGCTTTCTGGTTCAGACGATCAATCTGCTGCAGCGCTCACCCGAGTGGGAATCCACTGCGGTATTCATCGCCTGGGACGACTCGGATGGTTGGTACGACCACGCCGCGCCTCCTCTGGTAAATCCTTCGGCGGCGGCCGGGTTTGATGCAGGGAGCTCCGACAACGGCGGAAACTGCGGCACTCCAAAGGCGGATGCGCTGCAGGCACGCTGCGGTTTCGGACCCCGGTTGGTACTCAACATGGTTTCACCCTGGTCAAAGGTGAACTACGTTGATCACACGCTGACAGACCAGTCCTCGATGTTGCGTTTCATTGAGGATAACTGGGGACTCGATTATATCGATGGGCCCGCCAGGCGGGATTCCGCGAATGGGCGCCGGCAACCGGGCTTCACGGTTGCGCCGCAGAAGCAGTCGTTTGATGTGGTGACGGGGTCGTTCGATAACCTGTTTGATGATGAGCCGCATATGCAGCGGTTCATTCTCGACCCGGTGACCGGCGTTCCGGTCAGGGATGAGCGCGGCGGATACTGAAACAGCCTTTCGCGGCGAGGCCTCGGCCTCGCCGCGACCCGCAGGCCATGCTACACCGGGGCCACCAAAGGGTTGGAGAGCCGCACGGATGGCGCGCGCGCTCGCGACTTCTCGCGCGCCAGGGACCTGGTCGTGCGCTCGATGTGTGCGAACAGGCGATGACCCGTTTCTTCCCAGGAGTAACGGCGACTCACCCATTGCCGACCGTGGGCGCCGAACTGCTCAGCGCGTAGCGGATCACGGAGCAAGTCATCCAGGCGAGCCGCCAGCTCGGGCACATTTTGCGGCTCGACGATATAGCCTGTTTTTCCGTTCATCACGATTTCCGGAATGGCGCCAATGCGGGTTGCGACCACGGGCAATCCGAACGCGGCGGCCTCAAGGAAAACGAGCCCGAAGGGCTCATTGAGCGTTGGAAGACAGAACACCGAGGCCGCGCGATAGTATTCGGGGACTTCAGCCAGGGGAACCCGGCCTACGATGTTCACCCCAGCTTCGCTGATCCGCGGTGAGCAGCCCACCACCGTGAGTCGTGCCTCGGGATGCGTCCGACGCAACATCCGGAATGCTTCGAGCAGAAACGGACCGCCCTTGCGGTCCCACTCAACTCCAACAAACAGTATGTTTTTGGCACTGAAGCGACTGTTGTCAATGTTGCCGGACACTCCTGAACCGACGTTGCTACCCGCGTAGACGCATTTGACCTTTTGCGCCGAGCACCCGTATTCGCTGACCAACGAGCGGGAGATGTTGCGACTCATCGTAAAGACCAGGCGGGCATTGCGATAGGCGCCCTTTTCCATCTCGGCCCACGTCAGTGACAGTGGCGTGGCGGCTTCAGGCACCGGGTACTTGCGATTCTCCAGGTGCGTGTGGTCGGTGTATATGAAATTCGGAATGTCGGGCAGGCTCGCATCAAACATCGCCTGCGTCTGAAACGTGAACACGAAATGGGAGCCACGCATCCGCTCCAGTATGGCTGCGCGGGTGCGCCGGAACATATAACTCGTCTTTTGCACGTGCCGGCGGAGCTTGCTGGCGCTGAGACAAACTGCAGGACCAAATTCGCTGGCCGCTGAAAGAACCAACCCGGGAACGTCGCGCTTGCGAATGACGTCCAGCTCATGCACGTCAATGACCGTCGGCTCGAGATGGGGAAATCGCGCCTGTAGCTGGGCAAACACCTGCTGGTTGATATGCGAAAATTCACCTATCTTGATGTACGCAAATCCCGGTGTTCGGGATTTCTGATTCCCCAAGTCCGCTCTCCTCGCGAGATCTTATTATTCTTCCTATAGTTTACTCGCGTTCCGGGCGAGAAAGCGCAGCGCATCCGGTTTCGCACGAAAATAGTGCGCCATGGAGTTATCGTAAAGTGATCGGAGTGCGACGGGCAGGCGATGATGTCTCAGGGCAAGGGTGCCGGGGAACTCAGATACGCAGTACTCAGCGCCTGGTACTGGCCGCCATCCGTCGCCAATGCGGTCTGATTGGATGCCCCGGCGCCGAACACAACTGCCAGCCCGCCTACAGCCGTCAACTCAGACGGATGCTTCAGGAAGTAGTCCTCCCGATTGTCGCGATAGTGGCCAGGTGCGCCGCCCGGCGAGCTCGAGGGCGCGCCCATGGGCGTCTGCCACCAGATCACGGGCAAGTTGCCGAGACCCGAGTGGTATTGCCCGACGTGGGCCAGATGTTCGCTGAAAGTCGGACTCGTTTGATTTGTCTCATCCCAGTAGTACCCCGTGCCGCCGCGCGAGCACTCGGAGGGTAGCGGGGTAACCTCGAAGCATCCGGCATCCCGATCCAACGTCATCGCGACAATGAAGTCCGCGTTCTGGGCGCCGACTTTCGACATGAACGTCACGACTTGCGCAGTGCTGCTGCCACCCCAGTCAGAGATCGGAAAGCCGACGTAGGCCTTCGGCGCATACTGCCGCGCCATCTTGACCAAACACCCCGCGAGTCCAACGATGTCGTTGCTGAGTGAGGCGCAATCCGGATTGAGGGTAACGAGTGCCGTCAGCGTGGTTGGGTTCTGATTCGACTGCACCTCGGCATAGCCCCAGAAATCCGGTTCCAGGTTGACGATGGCAGGCTTGCCGTAGGCGGCGATCTGCTGGTACAGCAGCTTGATGTTCGACCAGTACCGCGTCATGAAGGTCGAGTCGTTCAGATCGGCCAGATTGCCATCGCCATTGGTTGCCATCTGGTAGAGCGTGTACATCGGGATCGCGCCCACCTGCTGTGCATTGCTGGCGACGACTCCCACGTAAGCCCCCGCCGGACTGTTCCAGGTTGTCCAATCGCCGTTGCCGACACCAACCAGATACTGGTCCAGAATGTCGGGCTTCAATCCCTGGGAAATGATCGTGGAGTTCGGTTGACTACCGACGCCCACCAACAGGCGCGACGCCAGACCCAATTTCGCGGCGAGGACCGCCGCCGGGCCGGATCCAGGGCTACCACTCCCGCCACTGCCTGAACCGCCGGAGCCAGTGCCACCTGTGCCACCAGTGCCAGTGCCGCCAGTGCCAGAACCTGAGCCACCGGAACTACCCGAGCCGCCTGAACCCGAGCCACTGGAACTCCCGGAGCCGGTGGAACCGCCTGAGCTGGAACCGCCAGTATTGCTGGTCCCACCCGAACCGCTCGACCCAGTCGCACTCGACCCGCCCGTCGTCGCGCTCGAAGTCGACGGACCAGAGGAGCTGCCACCTCCGCACGCGGAGAGTGCCAGTGCGGCAACGCAAACGGCCGCCAGGGGCAGCGCGACACGAAATTTCTGCAAGGCAACCATCCGGTAACTGGCTAAATTTACATCCTTTTAAGTTGAAACCAGGATCAACACAACACGTCGCACATTGGCGACCCGCCTGTTTTCGCGGCGGCGCGCGCATTTGCAGCCGCTGTCAGGTCTGAATTGTGACCGCCGTATCATTATCCCGTCCGAGGCCGGTGCGGTTGTACCCCGCCCACCGCGCCGAACTCGGCGGCGACCGCTATGACGCCGTTGACCAATGTCTGACTTGCGTCAGTGCGGTATTCAGGAATACCGGGTGCTCGAAGGAGATCTGCGATGCGGGGATCTTCGATTTGAACAACTCGAACGCGCTACAGAGTTTCTCGCCGCGCGTGACGGTGGGTAACGTGGCTGCCAGCTCGGGGTTCGGTTGCCCCGGGATGACACCGAACAAACTCAACAGGCTGGCGAGCTGAGCGCTCTCCCATCCGATTCAATGTTGAGTGTTATTTTGAATGGAGTCGCTCGACACCCGCGCATAGTGGATTGAAGCTGCATTTCAATTCCATGAAATCCATGTGAAAGAAAAGCCCGTGGCGCAATTTCCGGATCGTGCATTGCAACACTCGGGAACGTCCATCCAGCTCGAATCGCACCCTGTCTTGAACCGCCGACAGCGGCTCCTGCACCCACCTGCGCTGGAAGTCTCCGCCCAATCACATAAAAGGGGATTAGACATGGACCCACTCTTTCGCAAGCTCGGTCTCACGATGGTCATCGCGATATTCGGGTCGGTCACCGCATTCGCCGGTGACGATGATTCACGCCGGGAACGCGATGCCTACGTGGTTACTCCGCTCGTTTCAAACCTCTCAGGCCACGCTGAGCACGTGGATGCCGTCCTGCAGAATGCATGGGGTATCGCCTTCTCGCCGGCAGGCAGCCCCTTCTGGGTCAATGACAATGCCACCGGGTGCTCAACTTTGTACGATGGCACCGGCGTCAAAGTCACCGCCCTGCAAGTTTCCATCCCATTGCCCGGTAACATCGTGCCGGCAACCTCCTGCCAGCCAAAAGATCCGAACAAGCCATCCAATCCAGCTCCGGCCGCCCCGACGGGCATAGTGTGGAATCCGGCGGCATCATTCCTGGTGCCGGGCACGAAGATCCCGGCCGTCTTCATCTTCTCTACCGAAGATGGAACGATTTCGGCGTGGGCTGGCGGGCTCAATCCGCGGGACAACGCGGTCATTGCCGCTGACGAATCGGCGAGTGGCTCCGTTTACAAAGGTTTGGCCTACGGTGTGAATGCCAAGGGAGCATTCCTGTTCGCGACTAACTTCCATAACGGCACGGTGGATGTCTTTGGGCCGAACGGATCAGACGGACTGTTCACCAAGGTAACGACTCTCGACGGCCATTTCACCGATCCGGAAATACCGGGCGGCTATTCCCCATTCAACATTGCCAACATCGACGGCGACCTGTTCGTGACATATGCGAAGCAGGATGCGCAGAAGCACGATGACGTAGCCGGCGCCGGTCATGGCTTCGTCGACGTGTTCGATACGGACGGCCACCTCATCCGCCGCTTCGAATCACGCGGCCGGCTGAATTCACCCTGGGGCATCACTCGGGCTTCGTTCGCGTTCGGGCCCTACAGCGGTAAGATTCTCATCGGCAACTTCGGCGACGGCCGTATCAATGTGTTCAACAATGACGGAACCTTCGTCGACCAGCTGGAAGATGCGCATGGCAAGCCGCTGGTGATCGATGGACTGTGGACGTTGACGCTCGGCGGTGGGCTCAATTCCAGCCCGGATACGCTGTACTTTTCCGCGGGACCTGGCGATGAGACCAACGGACTGTTTGGCACCATCACGCTGGTTCCTCCGCGACACTGACTCCAGCAAATGCCAGTAGGGCCCCGCACGGACGCGGGGCTCGGCCTGCAAGGGTCGCTCGCCAAGACAGCAGAACGAGCATCAGCGCATACGAAAAAAAGCGAATGTGCTGGCCGTCACCGGTGGCGTACCCCGATATATCGAGAAAATGGATCCCGCGGGAACGATTCGCAGTCCTGGTCGGCCCTTCGCGTGCGTTTTTTGTGCACGAAGTTTTCTCAGTTGTCTACTCTCGTACAGTAAAGGCAACGGCGCTCACGAATGGGGAGCCGCTCAGTGACCAACAGGCCGCCGCATTCGCGACAGCCGGTGAGTTTCAGTTGGTCGCCGCGCGTCAGTGCGGTAGTCAGGAATACGGAGTGCTCGAAGGAGATCTGCGATGTGGGGATCTTCGATTTGAACAACTCGAATGCGCTACAGAGTTTCTCGCCGCGCGCGACGGTGGGTAACGTGGCTGCCAGCTCGGGGCTCGGTTGCCCGGGGATGACACCGAACAAACTCAACAGGCTGGCGAGCTGAGCGCTCTCCCATTGGACCCGATGCGAGCGCATGAAGTAGGCGGCCTGGTGTGGCGATTTCCCGCGGTGGCGCGGGATGAAGTGACCCCCACGGCTCATATAGCTCCTGTATAAATTCCGGATCCTGTCATCGCTCAATCCGGTCCATGTGCGGATGGTTTGTGTGCGTGCTTCGTGGCGCAGAAATTGTAGCGCCAGATCCAAACTGGAGCGTTCGCGGTCGTAGCGGTCGTCGGAGATTCGCATGACACGTCCTATGTGCTGCAGGTGACGACCACAGTTTTGGGAAAAATTTCCCAAAAGACAACTGGTGTAAATTGGGTCGTTTCCGGAGAAATACTTCGAATGCGGCGGCTGACGGAATGGGTCCGGCATCGGCACGGCGGTTCGATCGCCGAATGAGGGTTAGTGCCCCGAAACAGGGTGCACCGGGCGCATGACGGGCGACCCGGTATGAATAGATCCTGATTCAGCCCCCTCAGTACGCGGGGTGGACCACGCCAGGAGCAAAAAAGAACAGCACTGCATGAACATCGCAGCGACGCGGTGATTTCGATTTTTGTTGTTGATTTACGCTCGATAATCGGGCATTTCTGTGCGCGTATCACTGGGAGGGACCCAAAGGTGAGCGAGATCTTTGCGCGCAGCGTGTTTCAGTCTTCGGCGTTAGCCGTGACCGGCACTGACCGGGACATCGCCCAAACTCATGAGGGATCCACGCTGGGCTGTTTCCAAATTTCGAGGCTTTCGCGATGACGGCGGTATCAACACCTGTCGCGATGAAGCAGGGCACTTACATCGGTCCCGACGTCTGGACTGCGCCAGTAGTAGGGGCAATCGTCTATCCCCTGCTAGTGAAGGGATTCATCCTCACCGTCCATTCATATCAGGCCAATGACGACGTCACACCAAAGGTTGTACTGGCTGCGGCCGCCCTTGTGTTCATGGCCGCAGAGCTGGCCGTCCCTTTTGTGGCGTTTCGCGCGCTCCTGGCAATACGAAATAGCATCGAGCCCAACGCGCCGTTGATTCGCCGCGTTCTGCATGTGGTCTTTGCAACTCCACCGCTAATAACGGTAACCGGGTTCGCCACGTCAGCCTTGGGTGTCCCTCTGACCTGGGCTTGGTACGGCGGTTGGGGACTCGTGGCGATGATCGCATTTCTCGTGCGCAAGGGCTCGAGCAGCAGCTCCCCCATCACCTTGCGCGACTCGACGCGGCTGCGAAAGATTCATGGCTTTTCAGCCTTGTTTCTCCTGTTGGGTTTTTTGGCGCTGCATCTGGGTAACCATTTGACGGCACTGTGGACTGTTCAAACCCAGAATGAGGTTATGATCTTTCTCCGGGGCTGGTATCGCTCAGCGTGGGTACAGCCCATCATAATCGGATTGTTCGGTACGATGATTGTGACCGGCATCCTGCTGGTTATTCGCCATACGGCGACCACGGCCGATAAGTTTCGCACCCTGCAAACGGCCTCGGGTGGCTATTTTGCGGCATTCATTGCCTCCCATACGCTGGCAGTTTTTACAGCGCGCGGCGCTAATGTGGACACCAACTGGGAGTTTGCGGCTGGTGGTCCCCTCGGACTTCTGCACCAGGCTTGGCGCGGTGCCCTGGTTGATTACTACGCGCTTTCGGTATTTCTCATAGCAGTACACACCGCGCTCGGCTTGCGAATAGTGTTGTTGGGCCATCACGTCAGTGAAACCACTGCAAATCGCGTGGTCTACGTGGGCACGGTTGCTGGCTCCCTTGTTACTGTTCTCATCATGGGCGCCGCGCTGGGGCTGCACCTTGGTGCCTGAATCCGTCATGAGATGCGCGTCCACTTACCATGGCTCTGCCTTCCTTTGCGCAACACGTCCAGATGCTCGTGCAATGCGGCGTTATGCGTGGCAGTTATGAAGACGCGCTGGTTAGAGGCGACGCAGAAGCTAGCGCCGAAGCGCTGGTTGTGGTTCCTGCGTCGAATGAGTGGGACACGGGTCAGGGTTTGACCGGGAAGCACTGCAAATCATCGGCAAATGTCACCGCTGCGCCATAGGACGAACGGATGGCGGCGAGGGTCTCGGTCTCCCGACCGAGGGTGCGCAACATCCGGTGCGACAGCACGAGTTGTTTCACCGCGGCGGCTGAGGCGATCTTCCCGATCACCGACGGCGGCATGTGCAGGGAGCGCTCGATTCCGGTAGCCCCCTCCGGAACGGCATTGTGCGCAACAAACAGGTCCGCATTGTGAGCCACCCGCTCGAGGTTGCCGTTGTTGCCATCTGTATCGCCGCTGAAGGCAACGCTGACATTGTCGAGCTCCACGCGATAGGCAATGGCAGGTACGCCTCCGTGCACAACCTGCGCTGCGACGATGCGTATTCCGCCAGTGTCGTAGATCTGCCGGATCTGGTTTGAACCAGACACAACATTGTGGGCAGTGAGGGGGATCTCACTCAGGTAGCGATACGCGCCGTTGGGATTGCCGAACAATGTCTGTATGAAATGGGTGGTGGAGGGAAAGTTTTGATTGCCCGGCGGCCCGAAGAGCGGCAAAGGACGTTGACGGTCTTCGAAAAATGCAGACTTCACCAGGGCTGACAGGTCCGCGGTGTGATCCACATGCAGATGTGTCAGCAGGATGACATCGAGATTTGACATCGTCGCGCCGCTTTCACCGAAGCGCAGCGCGGACCCGCCGCCGCTGTCGACCAGAACTCGCGGAACACCGTCACGCCAGATGAGATAGCTGCTGGAGGCGCGTTTGTCCTGCAGCTCCGGACCTCCGGAGCCCAGCACCTGCAAAGTGACTCCGTGCGCGCCGCACTCCGCCGCATTGGCGTTGAGCGCGACCAGGCTCATTACAATTCCCCACATCTCAGCCCGTCCACAAGTACGCAGCCTTCCCACCGCGGGACGCCCAGGGCTCTCCAATTGCAAAGTTCGCACAGACCTCGCCGCGGCCACGCTGATTTTCCTTCGAAGTTCACCCGACATAATCTGGCAGCAGAGACTGAAATATCTCAGATTACTTTTACTCGCGACTATTGCCTGAATCTCCCCAAGAACCCTGAACACTTTAACTTTCGGATACGATCATCCGAGATCGCCGGGACCGGTGGCTGTGAGCCGGGAAGAGATGCGCCAAGTGTTGAGCGCCCGGGCGCGATGCGCCTGATCTGCAGCAGTCTTCGCGGCGGCCGCCACCGTTCGCACCTGACGGCTGTGCGATAATCTCCGCATGTTGAAGGCACTCGGTTGGTGGATCACGTCGCTAGCGGATGAGAGCCTGCCGGCCCCGCAAGAGCTCGTCGGCGAGCTTCCGTGGCGAGTCAGAATCCGTTTGACCCGATATCTGGACACAGGGCTACACCTGGTCCAATCCCGAGGTCACTCATGGTGTCGCTTCGATTGCGGGATCAAGGACTCCAGGATGGGCAGTTGGGACCTGACCGACGGCACCTGGGTATGGCCACAAGGGCTTTCTCATTACGTGGAAGCCCATAGCGTTGTCCTACCCGAGGAGTTTATGAGCCATGTGCTGTCGGGCCACGTGCCCATGAAGCCGGATCCTCCGCACACCTACGATTTCGACTACTGGACCAGCTGGAGTTCCGCGCGGCGCACACCTGCCTTCGCAGATAGTTTGCGTGCGGCCGCATTGGCTGTTCAAGAGCCGATAACCGCGCTCTTTGTGGAAAAAATCAGCGCCATGGAGCGAGAGCATGGTCTCTCCGGCAACCAATGCGTCTGGAGGGACTGCTCACGTAAAGCACTAACCGAACGACTCGTGTGCGCCGAACACCTCCTCGGCAAAGCCTCACCTTCTCCCGCGGAGCCGGCACTCCGAACAGGACTACGCGAATACTTACGGACAAGGGGTAGCTAATTCACCGTCTGCCCCTGGACATTTCTTCGCTCGATCGCGGCACGACACGAAATCCTGCTCAACCGTAAAGTTACCCAAACCTACCTGCGAGCTCAATCGAAGAAGTTGGCCCAAAGCGTGGAAACCCCATTCGATATCTGCTGCCAGGCGGCAACCGCAGTGCCATTGGGAGCAACCGCAAGAGCCGGCTCGTCGATGTCAGCCGTGTTGCCCGCATCCACCGGCGCGCTCCAACCTGTTCCGGGTGTGTAGACCGCCGAGCGCGCGTTCTCGTGGCCATCCAGGAAGCGGGACCAGATGGCGAGCGCCTCTCCCCGCGCATTGAAAGCAATCTGCGGAACTTCGGTGTTTTCGGAAACGCCTGCATCCGTTGCCGATACTTCCACTGAGGCCGACCAACTTCCACCGGCGGGTAAAGTCGCGTAGCGAATGTGCGAAGTGGGAGTATTCGGATCCATTCTTTCCCACAGCGCCAGTACATTGCCGCGAGGATCGATGGCCATCCGGGGCGTCTGGTTGCCGTTTCCGCCGGCTTCGACTAACTTGGCGCCCTCCCAGCCCGCAGCCGGCCCGTACCGATTCGACCAGATCGAACCATCGAACAGCACCCACATGGCCGCGGCAGTTCCATCTGCGTTGCTGGCCACGATGGGGAAGATTGCATGTAATGTCGGATCATCACCGACAACCGTGGGCGGGCCCCACGTTCCGGTACTCGACGTGTAAATGCTCGACCAAACGTGGAAAATCGCACCGGGCTGGTCGGAATCGGTCTGGGTCCAGAGGGCTACGACGTTACCGTGAGCATCCGCTGCCAACTGAGAGCTTACGGCGCTACCCGCCGTTGTATCGAGTCGCACTGGCGCGTTCCAGGTAGTCGCCGCGGCGGCGAGCCAGCTGTAGTAGATGTGGTATCTCGTGCCGTCGAGCTGTTGCCAGAGGACCAGCGCGTTTCCGTTGGAATCGTATATCACCCGTGAGTATGCCGCCGCCGACGTGGCCCTATCGACCCGTACAGGAGCACTCCACCCAGTCGTGTCCATGTAGCGACTCTCCATGATTTCGTACACTGAGCTCACCAATTGCGGCCATACAGCCAGCGTGTCTCCGCTTTCGTTGATTGCCACTTCCGGCATAGCCTCGGCGCTGACTGCGATCCCACCCCCTTGCGGACCCAGGCGTGTTGGCGTACTCCACGTTTTCTGCTCCGGCGTATATCGGCTCGCCCAGATCTGTACTACGCCATCCAGATCCCGTTGCCGCCACACCAACGCCGCCGTTCCATGTGCGTTGATTGCAAGCTCGGAACCTTCCTCCGCACGTGCATCATCCTGGTGTAGGGGTATCGCTGTCTTCCAGCTCCGATTTGCTTCGGGTGTTTCGCAGGCAACGGCGATGTTTGTAACGTTGGTCGCCCCTATAGTGCCGCCTCCGTTGGTAACGGTGCACACCTGAGTAGGATTCGAGGGTTGAGTCTGGATGGATACTGAATAGGAGGTACCACCGATGAGCGCATCCGGAAATATGAATGTTCCATTGCTGGATACAGACAAGTGAGCATTGCCGTTCTGGAGCGCGAGCCCGGAACCCTGCAGGCCAGTAACGGTTCCGCCAATGGTGTAGGCAGGCGGCGGTGGCGGGGTACCCGGATTGTTGCCGGGGCCATTCCCCGGGGTGCTTCCCGAGTTACCCCCACCTCCACAGGCTGCGCAAAGCAGGAGAACAACGGGCGCGCTGAGTGCATTTCGAGATCGCATAGTTTGCTCTTTACCGGCTGAGACACGGGGACACCGTCTAAATCGCAAACGCGCTTTCAGAAGGCGACAGATCGACAGTGTCTTCGCTGCGTCGGACGTTCCCGCGCGGGTAGGAATGGGCCAGCGCGGATCGCGCGGTTCAGGCATCCGACGCCGGACGAACCGGTTCCTACGCGGTCCGGTTCACGCGCCCTCGGCAGAACAATGAAGAATCTCGAGGCTCGGACGGCAAACTCAACATCGGGCCGAGGAACGTCGCGAGCAAGCTCTCGCGGAGTTGAATGAGCGCTGTCTGGCGCTGCCGGCCGGGCAGGCACTGCGCCCGACGCCGCCGACGCAGCCGATGTTCGGGGAGCATTTTGGGAAAAATTTCCCAAAAGGCAATGGGCGGATATCCAGTGTTTTTTGCAAAAATCGGCTGTAAACAGGGCTGCGCCAGCTTTGCACAGTTTTTGTGCCAAAGAGGCACGACTTCTTTTTGGGAAAATTTTCCCAAAAAAGCAGGATATGAATTTTCGTCCGACCGAGCGAGGATGCAGGAAACGAAGGGAGGCGTGTCATGTGGAAGAACAACGGCGAGTCGGGCGGAGCCGAAGGCAAACTCAACAGCGAAGATCGGCCCCCGGCCGGTGAGGATATCTTCGGGATGCTCGCGGAGTTGAATGAGCATTGTCTGGCGCTGCTGGCAGAGCAGGCGCTGCGGCCGGTTCCGCCGGCGCCGCCGATGTTCAGAGAGCTCGTGAGCTTATGGAGTCAACTTGACGTTACTTCGCGAAAGCGGGCCGCGGCGTGTCCGTACCTGCTCATGGATGCAGGCTTTTGCGATCCTTACCGATGGCGATGGCTGAGCGATCAACATGCGAACGCGCGCTCCGGCGTGAAGGACACGCAGCGGGCGCCTGTCATTTTCGGCAAATTCTTCACGGCGCCCAGCCTGATCGAAGTGGCGAGGCTCGTGTTTACGCACGCTTGGCACATCGCCCAGTCGCAACCTTTGAGGGCAACGCTGTTCCTCGGCATGCCTTCGACCTGCGTGGCCCTGCTGCGCACGTGTTCGATGCGCCAGTTGATTGAACTGGCAGATCAACACGCCGGTTGGCTGCGCCCGCGGTGGCCTGGGCGGCCGAACGTTTGGCGCGAATTGTTGGAAGCCGGCATTTCCGGCGATCCCGAGGAGCTCGAGACGGCGCGACTGCACGGGGTGCAGCTGCTGGCTATGGAGCTGAAGACGCTCGAGCGATTGAAGGGGTTCGGGCGGTGATTCCGCCGATTGGCGGCGCTGATTGAGGGTAATCAACCGGGCTGGATCGATTGAATCGATGGGGAGTCAGGGATCATGTGATGCATGTGGCGGCGAAATCGCGGAATAGGTTGCCCGGGAATGGGGAGCGGTCAGGCAGCAGGGTCCGTGGCGGGCTGTGCGTTGAACGCTGTTGGTCAGGCAGCAGGGTCCGTGGCGGGCTGTGCGGTGGACCCTGTTGGCCGGGCATCCGGCTGGGGATCGCGTCGGTAGTGTTGATATGCGGGCGGTCTTGGACAGGATCGGGTGGTCTGCGTCCGCGCGGGTGGTGCGTTCGGCCCCACAGTTTGGCGCCCTCAGCCTCCGCGGCTGACCCACTCAGCCCCCCCCGGTCGGGCGCATACAGCCGCGAACCGTGAGCGGAAATCGGCGCCGCCACCTCCCCACGCGGACCAAACAACAGGGGCCGGTGATCTCAACCTCACCCGCCCCTCGACCTCAAAATCGTGCGAACGACCTCACTGCCAATCGCACAAATTCACCGCGATCAGGCGCGAAAATACGAGTCAGACCGCGCGCAATCCAATAATCAAACTCGGAGCCGTGCAAAACGGTGACACTTCCGAAAATTTCTTCACGTGGTTGCGGCAGCGGAGCCCTTGGGGAGCCAGCGCCGCAGCCCCAAAAGACCGGTCACAAACAACCAGACCGCGGCCGGAATCGGCACGGTCGGCGCGAACGTCATCGTGAAGTTCGCCCTGCTCGTACTCGCACCGCCCATGTAGTCCATGCCGGTGTTCGACGCCGTTACGAGTAACTCGTAGAGCCCTGGAGCGAGAGTGGTCACCGAGTATGGCGGCGGAAATGGGTTCTCGTTTGAGTACCTGCACGAATTGTAGTCACCCGAACCGCCGCAGCTGATGTCGGCAATTCCGAATGTCGACGGCCCGGTCAAGGAGATCAGAGCGTCTCCGCTCGACCACGAGTGGCCGAATTCGCCTGACATCGTGAAGCTGGTTGGAGCATCGACCGTGAACTGGAGGTCAAACAACGACCAATCACGATCGTACTGCGCCTTGAAGGCGCTCATGTTCACCGTTACCTGGTTTGCAGTCAGCGTCGATTGCTGTGAAACGCGGTAGCTGCTCCAGTGGTCCGCGTCAGAGGGAACCGCCAGACTGCCGGAGAAGGGACTGAGGTCTGTGCTGGTTTGAGTCTGCTCAACGCAGTCACCCCAGACGGACACGAGAAACCGGTGATGGTGCTCGATCGCGAGTTGTAAATCACACTCGCCTGGGCCGGCAGCCCCGCCAGGAGCCCCACAGCCAACACGAAGGCCGCGACAATTCCCTTCGACATACGCCTTCCCCCCAAAAAATCCTGCAGTCAGGGTGGGGGAGCAGCGTGAATGTTATGTTAATGTTTGATGGCAGATGCGCCCGGCTGGCCGGCGGCATCGGCCGCGGGCGGTCACGTCGGCCATCAGGCGGTCGGCTGGGGATTCCCAGCCCGCCCATCGCCACGACCGGGTGCTTACTCCTGCACGCCGAGAATCCCTACGACGATTCCACTGATTTCCGAAATACGACCGCGCCACCAAACTCCCGCGTTGGCGGGCACCGGCTTGCCGTCGGTGCTGTAGAAGCGAGCGTTCCGCAGATGGACAAACTGAGGCACCGGGCGGTCTTTCTGGTTGGGATCGTTGGGATAGGCGGATTCGAACGTGGCAAACATCTTGCGCATCTGCTCCGCGAGCTCCGGGTTCTCCTGGAGCCCGCCGACGATCTGCTCACCCGTCGCCTCGAAGTAGGCCTTGCCGCTGACGAGGTAACCTGACACCAACAGGCCGCTCACCTGCAACGTAACCCCGAAGCTGAGTGGCGCCACGTTGGCGACGTTGACCAGGGACTGGATGAACCAGTCGTGTTGAGCGCTGGGTGTGGCCGAGATGGCGTCTTCTTTCATTTGAACCTCACGTTGGCTGACGTCGATGCGGATCGTCTGTGACAGCACCAAGGAGCCTGTCTGACTAATGTTCGCCTGCTGCGGCCGGCCCGCAGCGGCATCTTTGGGCGATCCTTTCACTTACATAGTGTCGACTATGCGCGTGAAAGGATCGCCCAAATCTGCGCGCTGGGGGCCAGCCTCGCGACGGCGCCCATTAGTCAGACAGGCTCCAGCTAAAGGGTGCTGAATACCTTCTTGATCAACGAGCTCGCCTGCCCCATGGGATCCTTGCGGATGGCGCGCTCTTCCTCGGCGATCTCGCCGAACAGGCCGTCCAGCGCACGGGCGGTGACGTAGTCATTGAGGTTGGCATCCTCGGCGCTGATCAAGCCCACCTGCGCTGCCTTGCCTGCATACTGATCATACAGGGCGCGTAGTTTGAGTTTCTCGGTTTGCTTCGCCACGATGGGTTTGAAGCGGGCGGTGAGTTGCTCTGTTGTGGCCTTGCGGAAGTACTCCGTAGCTGAAGTTTCGCCGCCGGTCAGGATGCCCTTGGCATCGGCGACGGTCATCTTCTGCGCCGCCTGTTTGAAAACCGGCTTGGCATCGGCCACCGCCATTTCGGCGGCGTGATTCATGGCTACCTTGAGTTGGTCCGCATCCCCCGACAGGCCGATCATGCGCAACGCCCGATCCGCTTTCTCCATGGCCGACGGCAGCGGGATGGTGTACTTCGGGTTATCCAGAAAGCCGTTCGGGGCACCGAGTTGGGCAATGGCCTTATCAATGCCCTGGGAGATGGCGGCGCGCATGCCACCGGCCGCGTCTTTCGACGACAGGGCATCCAGCGAACCGGCCGCCATCACAGCGAAGGGGGCAAGCGAGAGCAACGCGGCCAATGAGGCTACAACCAGCAGCGCAGCGGCCACTCGCTGTCGCACCCCGTCGCAGCCAGCGGCCACCCGCCGTCGCACCCAATCGCAACTTGCGGCAACTCCGACCATGAAAATCTCCCGGCATAATTTGGCGGGCCCGAGTATCCGCCATATCGCAGTGCAGCAGTCAGCCATCCGCCGGTCCGAGCCTTGCCGGCCCCTGCCGCCCCCTGCGGACACGCCGCGGGAAACTTGACCCGAGGTGCATGAATATGCACAATACGCAGCCCTTTATGCGCTTGATTATGCATCGTCCCGACCGTGCTCACCGATACTCAACAACACGACCGTCGAAGCGCCATCGTGCGCATCCTGCGGGCGGGCTTTGTCCGCAAGCAGGAGGATCTCGTGCGCCTGTTGAAGAAGGAAGGGCACGAGGTCACGCAATCGTCCGTGAGTCGCGATTTGCGCGACATGGGCGTGTTGAAAGCCAGCGGGCGCTATGTCCTGCCGCCTGATGACCTCGCCCGTCCGAATGGCGAATTCGGCACGCTCGCGCAGTTCGTGCGTGGTTTGAAGCGCGCCGGCCCCTCACTCACGGTGCTCAAAACGACTGTGGGTGCCGCTCAAAGTGTCGCAGTCGCCATCGACAAGGCCGAATGGCCGGAAGTGGCCGGTACCATTTCGGGCGACGACACGATCTTCATTGCCACCGTCAACTCCCGTGCACAGGACGAGCTCCTGAGCCGCCTGCAATCCATTTTCCGTCTGACGTAAGAAACCATGCCCCACACCGCCGCTAACGCGGGCTCAAAGCCCATTGTTCTTGCCTACTCCGGTGGGTTGGACACCTCATTCCTCGTGCCCTGGGTCGCCGAAAACACGGGCCGCCCGGTCATTACCGTCACCGTCGATACCGGCGGAATCGATGCCGCGACAGCACGAACGCTGGCGGAACGCGCGAAGGCGCTCGGCGCCATCGAGCATCATCAAATTGACGCGCGCGCCGATTACTTTGAGCAAGTGCTGCGCTTCCTCATCATGGGCAACGTCAAGCGCGGGCAGCTCTACCCGCTGTGCGTAGGCGCGGAACGCGTTATGCAGGCACAGACGATGGCGCGGATGGCGCGCGAGCTTGGCACCAACATGATTGCCCACGGCTGCACCGCGGCAGGTAACGATCAAGTCCGTTTTGAAGTCGCATTGCGAACCCTGGCTCCGGAGCTCGAGGTGTTTGCCCCGGTTCGGGACAAGGCTTTCAAACGTCAGGAAGAGCTCGATTACCTGCAGACGCGCAACCTGCCGGTGCCGCCGCATGGCGCCGCGTACTCGATCAATCGCGGTCTGTGGGGCGTCACCATCGGCGGAACCGAAACTCTCACGTCCAAGGGAAGCATTCCTGACAACGCCTGGGTTCTGTCGCGCGATGCCTTTACGAACCCGCGCGCGCCTGAGAAGCATGTCGTGTCCTTTGAGAAGGGCCGGCCTTCCGGTATCGATGGCAAGAAGTTGTCGCCCGTCGAGGTCATTGAGACCCTCGAAACCCTGGCCGCGCCTTTTGGCATCGGTCGCGGAATTCATCTCGGCGATACCATCATCGGCACCAAGGGCCGCGTGGCTTTTGAAGCGCCGGCCGCGGAAGTCCTGCTGACAGCCCACCGCGAGTTGGAAAAGCTCGTGCTGACCAGCCGGCAGCAACGCATCAAGGAGTCGGTCGCACAGCCCTACGGGGACCTCGTGCACGAAGGCCAGCTGCTGGATCCGGTTTGTCGCGACATCGAAGCGTTGCTTCTGTCGTCGCAGGAGCGCGTGACCGGCGACGTGCACGTGCTGTTCCGCCCGGGAAGTCTGTTCATTGAAGGTGTTGAGTCACCCTACTCGCTGATGGCCGCCTCCAAGGGTGTGTACGGCGAAGCGGTGGGTGAGTGGACCCCAACCGATGCCCTGGGATTCTCCAAGATTGTTTCGCTGACGGGCGTGTTTGCGCGCCGTGCGGCAGAACGCGCGAAGGACGCTTGAACAATGGCCAATGGGATGACAAGTGGGATGAGAAGTATCGTTGTCGACAAGATTGCGTCAGTTACGCAGGCTTGCGGGCTGTCGCATGAAGTGCGCGTCTCTGCGGATATTCCCGCGGAGGAAGGCGTTGTCGTCGCGGTCGAAGTGCTGACCAACAAGTCGACCTACAACACGCTCGAGCTGACCAGCGGCCGCATGGCCAAAGTGGGCAAAGGCGATATCGTTGTCGGCGCCCTGGGACATCGCAAGGCCCTCTTTGGCTACTCCGGCCACATCCCCCAGTCCGTGCAACCAGGCGACATCATCCAGATGCTCAACATCGGCGGTGTGCTGGGAGTGTGTGACTCCGTCAATCCCGACAAGGGCAAACCGTTCGACTGCCGCGTGATCGGCGGCGTCCTGCATTTTCCATATCTGGGCGAACGCATCGGCGTTCCTGCGCGCGTCGGCCACAAGCGGTTGGATTTCGAGGCGAAGCTCGATACCCGAGGCGTACCGGTCGTGGCGCTGGCGGGAACCTGCATGGAAGCTGGCAAAACCGCTGCTGCCTGCGCAGTGATCAGCCGCATGCGCCACCGCGGGCTGGTCATCGATGCATTCAAGGCGACAGGTGTCTCTCTGCGGCGCGATATTCTCGCGATGACCGACGCAGGCGCCCGCAATTCGCTGATCTTCACCGACCTCGGTATCGTGACAACGACCAGGATCAACGGCCCCGCGCTCACCCGCACCATGTTGACTGAGTTGGCCGCGCACAAACCCGATGCCATCGTGTTTGAGCTGGGCGACGGCATCCTCGGCACATATGGAGTGGATTCGATCCTCGAGTGCCCGGATATCCGCTCGGCACTCACGGGTGTCATTCTCTCCGCGAACGATCCCGTGGCCGCCTGGGGTGGTGTCAAACTGCTGCGCGAGCGCTTTGGCATCGAGCCGTGCGTGGTCACCGGCCCCTCGACCGACAACCAGGTGGGTGTTGATGTCATCACCGAGCAATTGGGTGTCTCTGCCTTTAATGCCATGACGAACGGCGCTGCTCTCGGCGACCGCGTCATCGAGGCGATTGGCGTGAAGGCTCCACAATGACGGCGCGCATTCCGACGATTGTCCTGGGTGGGACCGGCTATGTTGCAGGCGAGCTGTTGCGCCTGATTGCCGGCCATCCGCAGTTCGAGCTGGCGGCCGTGATGTCGGACAGTCAGCCGGGCGAGAGCGTAATCAAATCATTCCCGCACCTGGCAAGCGCGTACGCGGATACCCGCTTCAAATCACAGGCGGAGATTGAAAAGCTGCTGGCCGAAATTCCACAGGCGGCGTTGTTCTCGGCCGCACCTCATGGTGTATCAGCCGCCCTCATCGACTCACTGTTGGGCGTGGCCGCCAAAGCCGGCACTCGTCCCCGTGTCGTCGATATTTCCGCCGATTTCCGCTACTCATCGGCCGCAGCCTATGAAGCTGTGTACAAACACCCTCATGGAGCACCGAAGCGGATCGCGGAGTTCACCTGCGCGGTTCCGGAGCACCTGAAAAGACTGGAGACGACTCACGTCGCTCATCCGGGTTGCTTCGCCACTGCCACATTGTTGGCCAGTGTCCCATTGCTGTCCTTGGGCGTCGCATCGCCGGCGTTGTTTGTATCCGGTGTTACAGGCAGCACCGGAGCAGGTCGCAAGCCGATCGAGGGTACGCATCACCCTGTCCGGCACAGTGACCTCTATTCCTACAACGCACTCTCGCATCGTCACGCACCGGAAATTGCCGCCTGTGCCAAGGCCGCTTGCGGTGTTGAAGCTGACTTCGCCTTCGTTCCCCACTCGGGTCCGTATGCGCGCGGTATTCACGTTACCGTGCAGGCGTCACTGAAGACTGCCATTGATACGCCGAAGATCCTGGGGGCGCTGCGTGAATTTTATGCAAACTGTCCCTTCATCCGGGTGACCGAACAGGCACCGCGTGTGAAGGAAGTTGCTACGAGCAACTACGCGCATCTGTCCGCTGTGGCGAACGGTCGAACGGTCGCTGTCATGTGCGTAGTCGATAACTTGAACAAGGGTGCAGCAGGCGGCGCTGTGCAATGGATGAACCGGATGTTCGGCCTGGACGAGACCTCGGGTCTCACGGCTCCTGCGCCCGGATGGACCTGAAGCGAGAGACCATGAATTCACCGATCCCATCCCGGCCGTCCGCGGCCGGCCCTGATCTTCTGGCGCCTGTATTTGCGCAGTATCCCATTGAAGTGGTGTCCGGACAGGGAGTCTGGCTCATGAACAGCCGTGGCGAGCGTGTGCTCGATATGTATGGCGGTCATGCCGTGGCCGCTCTCGGCTACGGACATGCCGGCTTTACGCGCGCCCTGACGAAGCAGGCAGAAACCTGCAACTTCCAATCCAACGCAGTGGCAATGCAGGTTCGCACACGCGCGGCTGAGCGGTTGGTACGCTTTTCGCGCCTGCCCATCACCAGCGTGTTCTTCATCAACACCGGCGCCGAGGCGAACGAGAATGCGCTGAAGCTGGCATTCAAAATGACCGGCCGGTCGCAGGTCTGCGCGGTTGTTGGCAGCTTCCACGGGCGTACCGCTGGCGCGGGCGCAGTTACCTGGGGCGCGCAACAGAAGTGGTACAGTTACCCCCGAACCCCGTTTGATGTCAGCTTCATTCCTCGCGGCAACATCGACGCCATTCCGGGATTTGTGACCCAGCAGACCGCTTCGGTCATCGTTGAGCCCGTCCAGGGCCTCGCCGGCGCGGTGGATCTCAGCAAGGAGTTCCTGCAGGCGCTGCGCAAGCGTTGCGACGAAGTCGGCGCTCTGCTGATTTTCGACGAAGTGCAGTGCGGAATGGGTCGCGTTGGCTATCCGTTCGCGGCCAACATGTATGATGTGATGCCTGACATGATCACTACGGCCAAGGCGTTGGGTAACGGGTACCCCTGTGCGGCGTTGCTGACCAACGCGAAAGTCACTTCGGCGTTCAAGCTCGACCTGCTGGGCACGACCTTTGGTGGCGGGCCGATGGCTTGCGCCGTGATCGAAGCCGTCATTGACGCGATCGAGTCGGAGAACCTGCTGGAGCGGGTCCGCCGGGTGTCGAGCTATATTCGCCAGACCTGCATCGTTGGCCCTGTGACAGGACATCAGGGCGCGGGCTTCCTGACCGGCCTGCGCACGAATCGCCCGGCGAAGGAAGTGCAGGCTGATCTGCTGGAGTGCGGGATTCTCGCCGGCACGGCCACGGATCCCAACATCATCCGCCTGCTGCCGCCGTTCATTCTGCAGGAGGAACAGGTGGACATGCTGCGCGATGCGTTGCAGGACCTGACTGCATGAAGCGCTTCCTGGATCTTGCCGATTTTGAGCGCGACGAAATCAGCGCTCTTCTGCAGCTCTCGCGCCGGCTCGAGACGAGCCCGGAACCGCGCGCGCTCGCCGGCAAGATCCTGGGACTGTTGTTCTTCAATCCCTCGCTGCGCACGCTGGCGTCGATGCAGGCCGGGATGGCCCGGTTGGGTGGCACCTCCTTCGTCATCACACCCGGCCAGGGTACCTGGCAGCTCGAGACAAAGCTCGGCGCTGTCATGAATGGTGCGGCGGCGGAGCATGTGCGCGAGGGAATTCCCGTGCTCGCTTCCTACTGCGACGTTCTGGGGATCAGGGCGTTCGCGGATGGCAAGGACATGGCCTTCGATCTCGCCGAAACCAACTTCATGGCCATGGCCGAGCTGGTGGACAAACCACTCATCAACCTGGAATCGGCCATGAACCATCCGTGCCAGGCGCTGGCGGATTGGAAGACCCTGGATGATCTCGAGGTTCCCCGCGGTGGCAAGTTTGTTTTATCCTGGGCTTATCATCCCCGCCCACTGCCTTTAGCCGTTCCCTCCGCAGCTGTGCAAATGGCTGCGATGCGGGGGATGGAAGTCATTGTGGCGCGTCCCGAAGGGTTTGCATTGCCCCCCGCGGTGATGGATAAGGCGCGAAGGGCAGCCGCTGTGTCGGGTGGGTCAGTTCAAGAGACTTCCGATCTTCGGCAGGCGCTCGAAGGGGCGCATATCGTCTATGCCAAGGAATGGGGATCGACACAGTACTACGGCGACGTTCCCGGCGACGCCAAGTTGCGGGCTGAGCTCCTGCACTGGTGTGTGCGGAACGATTGGTTTGCTACCACGGCACCTGATTGCCGACTAATGCATTGTCTACCCGTTCGCCGCAATACTGCGATCGCGGACGAAGTTCTCGACGGCCCGCGCAGCATCGTACAGCGCGAGGCGTTCAACCGGCTGGTCGTGCAAACGGCCGTGCTCTATCAAATGCTGAAAGGAGTTTGAGGTAAATCTAATGATCATGCATCGCGGCGAACAGACACTGGCCATCCGGGCGCTCAAGAGCGCCGCTCCCTACATTCGCATGTACAAGGGAAAGACTTTTGTCGTGAAGGCCGGTGGCGGTGTGTTCGCCGATACCGAATCAACACGGGCGCTGCTGGAGCAGGTGGCAATCCTCCACTACTTCGGCGTGCGGGTCGTGGTGGTGCATGGTGGTGGGCCTCAGACGACTGAGATTTCGGAAGCGCTCGGCGTGTCGGCGCGGATGGTCGAAGGCCGCCGGGTCACCGACGAAAAGACTATCGATGTCACGTCGATGGTGCTCAACGGCCTGATCAACACGCGAATCCTGGGAATCTGCCGGTCGTTGAATATCGATGCGGTTGGCATAAGCGGAGTTGACGCCGGTTTGGTACGTGCGCACAAGCGCGCTCCGGTGAAAGTCGGGTCGGGCGAAACTGTTGACTATGGATTTGTCGGTGACGTCGACGGGATCGACACAACGGTCATTCGCAAGTTGCTCGACAACGGCCTCATGCCGGTTGTCAGTCCACTGTCGGCGGACGAGCAAGGTGTGTTACTCAACATCAACGCGGACACAGTCGCGGCTGCGATTGGTGCCGCGCTGGGTGCCGAGAAACTGGTCCTGTGTACGGGCG
>Ga0207703_10000896_pt1 | contig 29159 bp, 27 predicted proteins | sample KBSSwiS12_FD_184304 | JGI IMG/M metagenome (GOLD analysis project Ga0207703, IMG submission 184304) | Switchgrass rhizosphere microbial communities from Kellogg Biological Station, Michigan, USA - KBS Switchgrass S1-2 (SPAdes) (version 2) | ecosystem: Host-associated > Plants > Roots >...
TCGGCACCAAGGTGACCGGCGTGAAGGTCGATGGCGGCAAGGCCACCCTCACTGTCGAGCCTGCGAAGGGCGGCGCTTCAGAAACGATCGAGGCCGACGCGGTCCTGGTCTCGATCGGCCGGCGTCCCAACACTGATGGCCTCGCGCTCGACAAGGCCGGGCTCAAGACCAACCAGCGTGGGCAGATCGAGACCGACCACAGCTTCAAGACGTCGGTTCCGGGCATCTGGGCGATCGGCGACGTGATCCCCGGCCCGATGCTCGCCCACAAGGCCGAGGATGAAGGCATCGCCGTTGCCGAGAATATCGCGGGCCTGACCGGGATCGTGAATCACGACGTGATCCCCTCGGTCGTCTACACGATGCCGGAGATCGCCGGCGTCGGCCTCACCGAAGCGCAGGCGCGGGAGCATGGCGAGGTCAAGGTCGGCAAGTTCCCGATGCTCGCCAATTCCCGCGCCAAGACCAACCATGAGCCCGACGGCTTCGTGAAGGTCATTGCCGACGCCAAGACCGATCGGGTGCTCGGCGTCTGGATGATCGCGAGCGTCGCCGGCACGATGATCGCGCAGGCCGCCCAGGCGATGGAGTTCGGCGCGACCAGCGAGGACATCGCCTACACCTGCCACGCCCATCCGACGCATTCCGAAGCGCTCAAGGAGGCGGCGATGGCGGTGACCGGCAAGCCGATCCACATTTGATTCCCGCGCGCGGCTACTTGTGACAGTGGCCGCTTGACTCTTGATTGAACGTTCAACTAAATGGTCTGCGTGAATAAGGATACACGCACGCGGATCGTCGAGGCGGCGATGGAGCTGTTCTGGCTCAAGGGCTACGGCTCGACCTCGATCGCCGACATCCTGAGCCGCAGCCAGGTCAACAGCGGCAGCCTCTATTATTTCTTCCCCGGCAAGCAGGACGTGCTGGTCGCGGTGCTCGAAGCCTATCGCGATGGGATCGGTCCGATGCTGCTCGAGCCGGCTTGGTCTGGCGTCGATGATCCCGTCGAGCGCGTGTTCGCCTTGCTCGCCAGCTATCGCCGGGCGTTGGTCGAGACCGATTGCACCTACGGCTGCCCGATCGGTAGCCTCGCACTCGAGCTGCACGAGCCCGATCCGCCGGTCCGCGAGCTGATGGCCGCGAACTTCCGGGCCTGGGTCGATGCGGTCGAAGGCTGCTTTGCGCAGGCGCGGGATCGCTTTCCCGAGGAGACCGATCTGCGCGCGCTGGCCGAGCTGGCGCTGAACGTGATGGAAGGCGGGGTGATGCAGGCGCGCACCTTCCGCAACATCGGACACTTCGACCGCGCAGTCGCGCAGCTCCGCGCGCATGTCGACGCAATTTCGGTTCGGGAGCGTGCCGCGTAGAATCAATAAAGGGGAGGGCTGACGTGCCACAGGTCAATTTACTCGCGGTCTTGCTTTGCGGCGTCTCATCACTCGTTCTCGGCGGCATCTGGTATTCGCCATTGCTCTTCGCGAAGGCCTGGCAACGGGCCGCCGGCGTCAGCGACGAGCAGGCCAAGAGCGGCAACATGGTCATGATCTTCGGCCTCACCTTCATGCTGAGCCTCATCGCGGCCTATGTGTTCGCTATGTTTCTCGGCCGGTCGATGCCGCTCGCCGGCGCCGTCGGGGCAGGCTTCGCGGCGGGCCTGTGCTGGGTCGCCGCGGCGCTGGGGATCGATTATCTGTTCGAGCGCCGGCCGCTCAGCCTGTGGCTGATCAATGGCGGCTACCACATGCTTCAGTTCACATTGTTCGGCCTCATCCTGGGCCTTGTCCGATGATCGCGCTGATCGCCGCCGCCGCCGCCTTTGCGCAGGCTCCGCTGCAGCCCTGGGCAGCAATAACCGGCCATTGCTGGGTCGGCCCCGCACCCGGCAACCAGGGCGTGGACAAGCATTGCTTCGAAGCCGTCTACGGCGGCCAGCACGTCCGCGACCGGCACGTCGTCACGGTCGACGGGCGGGCCGTCTACGAGGGCGAGACGGTGTACAGCGCCAAGGGCAGCCAAGTGATCTTCACCTACTGGAACTCGCTTGGCGGGCTCGGCACGGGCAATGCCCTGGTCTCCGGCGACAACTGGCGTTTCAGCGGAACGATTCACGCGACCGCGACCAGCGCTGAGCAACCGATGAGCGCCGTCTGGAAGCTCCAGCCGGACGCCTATGAAGTTACCGCGGAGGGCGGCGGAGCGCGCCTGTTCAAGCGCGACGACTGATTGCCTCAACGGGTGGGCGTCGGTTTTCCGCCGGGACTCCACGCCGGCACGAAGTCGCTGTTCGCGAGCCATTCGAGCGGCGCCACCAGCGATCGGATCGCGCTGGTCATGAACGGAATGTTGAGGTTGGCCGCCGTGTCGGTCGGCTGGTGATAGGTTGGCACCACCGCCCAGCCTGACACCGTGTGCGCGACCACGCCCTGCAGCGCCAGCGAGTAATTGTCCGACCGCTCGAAGAAGTGCTGCTCCGGATAGGGGTCGCCGGTCACGAGCGCGCCATGCTGCTTCATCGCCGCGCCGAGGTTGGAGCGATCGAAGCCGGTCATCATCAGCGTATTGTTCGGAAGCTTCGGGTCTTGCGCCCCGATCATCTCGAACTCGACGTTGGCGATGATCCTGTCGAGTGGAACCGGCGGGTGCTTGGCGAAATAGGTCGAGCCATATCCGCCGATCTCCTCGCTGCCGTAAGCGACGAACAGTATGCTGCGCTTCGGCTGCTTGCCGCCGGCGAGCGCTTCGGCAAGCTCGAGCACAGCCGTCGTTCCGGAAGCATCGTCGTTGGCGCCGTACATGATCGTCCCGTCCGGCCGGCGGCCGAGGTGGTCGAGGTGCGCGGAGAACAGCAGAGCGCCGGCCGATGGGTCGCTGCCCGGCAAGTAGCCGACGGCATTGGTCGTCGGCGACCGCTCCTCGCTGACGGCGACGGTGAGCGTCACGTCGGTTCCACTCTTGCTCGCCAACGCGTCAACGGCCGAATCCGGCAGCGTCACTACGGTCGGTCCTCCCTCGGGAGCCTCCCCATCGAGATAGCTCGGCAGGCGCGGCGCATTGATCATGGTCGCAAGCTTCCGGGTGGCGTCGCTTTCCCGGATGAGGACCAGCGCGACCTGCTTCTCACGTGCCGCTCGAAACAGCTGCATGGCATCCACTGCGCTGGCTGTAAGCAGCACGACTGGAGCCTTGGGCAGGTCCTTCACGCTATTCGCGACCGCGAGCTTCCCCGACACCGACTTGCCCGACCCTGCCAGCATGGTCGGCTGGGCAACTGGCGCACCATTTGCGACGAGGGTCACGGGACCGCCAAGCTGCTGCTTCACGATGGTCGCGGTCTGCAGATAGCCGCTCATCCCCGGCGCCGGAGTCAGGCCATAGGCCTCGAACCGGGACGCCACGTAAGCAGCCGCAATAGCCTCGTCGCGGGTCGCGCTGCCGCGGCCCTGCAGGGCGTCGCTCGCAAGGAAATGCTCGTGCGCGGCGACCGACCGTTCGGTGATCGTGCTCTGGCCGATCGCGGGCGAGGCGGTGAGCGCAGCGCCGGCAAGTAGGATGACAATGATTGACTGCCGCATGCGGCCCTCCCGAGACCGTATTGGTTTCAAGTTGGAATGCCGGTGCTGCCGGTCAGCTGAGCCATCTCTTGATCAGGCCGAGGAGCGTCAGGTCCTTCTGATCGAGTGCGGCCGGCGCGACTGCCGGGCATTCGAGGCAGCGCGCCTGGATGCTGGGGCCGGCCATGATCGACCGGACCTCGGCCAGCGCCGCTGCGAGCTGCTCGCCGGGCTTGCGCGCCAGCACAGAAAAGGCGTCGGCGGGGCCTGCCATCCCGTCGTCGTCACGGTCGGCGAGCGCCTCGATCAGCTGGTCGCGGAAGCGTGGCTGCTGCTCGAGGTAGCGAACCCCGCGCTCGTCGCCGAGCTTCGCGAGCTGCGCCGCCTTGGCGATCGCTTCGCTCATCCCGCCGAACCCGTCGACCAGGCCGAGCTGGTGCGCGCTTCCGCCGTCCCACACCCGCCCTTGGGCGATCTGGTCGACCTGTTGCGGCGTCTTGTGGCGCGCCTGCGCGACGATTCCGAGGAAGCGGCTGTACATTGCCTCGACGCCTGTCTGGATCAGCTGGTTGGCTTCGGGTGACGGCCCCTTGAACAGGTCCGGCTCGCCGGAAAGCGGCGTGGTCTTCACGCCGTCCGCGCCGACGCCGAGCTTCTGCAGCGTCCCCTGAAAGCTCGGGATGACTCCGAACACGCCGATCGATCCCGTGATGGTCGAGGGCTCGGCATAGATGAAGTCGGCCGGCGTCGAGACCCAATAGCCGCCCGACGCGGCGACGCTGCCCATCGACACGACGACCGGGATCTTCTTCGACTTGGCTTCGAGCAGCGCCTGGCGGATGCGCTCGGACGCGAGCACTGAACCGCCGGGGCTGTCGACACGAACGACCAGCGCCTTGATGCCCTTGTTGCGGACACCGTCCTCGATCTGGCCGGCGATCGTGTCGCCGCCTGCCGTGCCGGGCCCGGCCTTGCCGTCGATGATCGTTCCGGCGATCGTCACGACGCCGATCGGCCCGCTCGGGTTACGCTCGACGACGTCAGCGATGTACGACCCGAGCTTCACCTGGCGGAATGCGAGGCCGTGCGCGCCCGGTCCGCCGCCGAGCTCGGCAAGCCGCGCTTCGAACGCGCGACGGTCGCCGACGCGGTCGATCAGGCCGGCGTTCAGCGCCGCCTTCGCCATGTCGCCGCCGGCCGCGGCAACCGCGCCGTTCATGTTCGACAGGAACAGGTCGATATTGGCCTTCGGACGCGCCTGCTTCACCTCCTGCCGCCAGGTTTCGAGGCGCGCGTGGTCCAACGCCATGTAGTTCTGCTTCGCCTCGGGCGACATGTCGTTGCGGATGAACGGCTCGACCGCCGACTTATAGGTGCCGACGCGATAGACGTTGGCGGTCACGCCGAGCTTGTCGAGCAGGCCCTTGTAATAGAGGTTCGACCCGCCCGGGCCGCTGATCAGGACTCCACCCAGCGGATTGAGCCAGATCTCGGACGCCGCCGCCGCCAGCGCATAGCTGTCGTCGGTATAGCCCACGCCATAGGCGATGACCGGCTTGCCCGCCGAGCGGACCCGCCGCACGGCGTCGGCGAGGTCCCCGATCGCGGTCGCGCCGCCGCCGTTGAAGCCGCCGAGGTCGAGGGCCACCGCTTTGACCCGGCTGTCGTCGCGCGCTTTGTCCAGCGCTGCAATCAGGTCGCGGAGCCGGAACTGGTCGATCCTCGGGGAACCGGCGACGTCGGCCCACTCGCGTCGCGCAGGCTGCTCGACGAGGGTTCCGTTGAGGTTGAGATCGAGGACGCCGTCGCGGACCGGCGCCGGGCGTGCCGAGAGCGCGCCGTAGAGCCCCGCGAAGAAGATGATGAGCACCGCCAGGACGAGCGCATCCTTGATTCCCACCAGCAGTTTCCAGATTGCGCCGACGAACTTCATCTTGGGGCCTCGCGAAAATTTCATCCGTTGCTAGCGGAGGTGCAGGCGAACGGCCAAACCTTTTCGACGCGGGGCGGGCCAGCTAGGCGGCGGCGATGGATGCGGCCTCGAACAGCAATTTGGATCAACAAGCCGCGCCGTGGCGTGAAGAGCTGCGGGCAACGCTCGCGCTCGCCTGGCCGCTGATCCTCGCCAACCTTACGCAGCAGCTAATCCAGGCGACGGACATCCTGCTGATGGGTCGTCTCGGCGCGAGCCAGCTCGCAGCGGCGACGCTCGCGCTCAACCTCACCTTCACCTTCAACCTCCTGATGCTGGGGCTGGTGATCGCCTCCTCGCCGATGATGGCGACGGCGCTCGGCCTGCGCTTCAACGCCGTGCGCGACGTGCGGCGGACCTTTCGCGCGGGCTTGTGGCTCGTCGCGGTCATGTTGCCGCCCTACTGGCTTGTCCTGTGGCATGTCGGCGACCTGATGCGCCTGTTCGGCGAGCCGGCCGACCTCGCCAGCCAGGGGCAGACCTTTCTCCGGGCCTACATGTGGTGCACCGCCCCGTGGCTGCTGTTCCAGTTGCTCAGGAATTTCGTCTCCGCGCTCGAACGGCCGCGCATCATCCTTTGGCTCAGCATCGGAGGGATCGCCCTCAATGCCCTGCTCAGCTGGTCGCTCATCTTCGGCCACTTCGGCATGCCGGCGCTGGGGCTGGTCGGGGGCGGGCTCGGCAGCACCTTGACCTGGCTCATCATGTGCGGCGCACTCGTCGCCGTCATCTTGAGAGATCGGCAGTTCCGGCGGTTTCACCTGTTCGGCCGCTTCTGGCGGTTCGACGGGCAGCGAACCATGGCGATGGTCCGCCTCGGCTGGCCGATCGGCGTCACGATGGCGCTCGAAATGGGCGTGTTCGCGCTCGCGGCTTATTTCATGGGCTGGATCGGCGCGCCCGCTGTCGCGGCGCATGCGGTCGCACTGCAGCTCGCGGCTTTGACCTTCATGGTCCCGCTTGGCCTCGGCCAGGCTGCGACCGTCCGCGTCGGGCTTGCCCTCGGGCGGCAGGACAAGGCCGGGATCACTCGCGCCGGCTGGACGGCGTGGATCCTCGGCGTCGCGTTCATGGGGACGATGGCGCTGGCGATTTGGCTTATCCCTCGCCAGCTCGTCACCTTGTTCCTCAAGGATGTTCCGGCCAACGCAATGGTCATCGCGCTGGCGGTGAGGTTCCTTCGCGTGGCCGCCGCTTTCCAGCTGGTCGATGGCGCGCAGGTGATTGGCGCGGGCATGCTCCGCGGCCTCCACGATACCCGCTGGCCGCTATTGTTCGCGCTGGTGGGCTATTGGGTGGTCGGTCTCGGGATCGGCGCCTGGCTGGCCTTCGCTCGTGACTGGCAAGGCGTTGGCATCTGGGTCGGGCTCGCGAGCGGACTGGCGGCCGTCGCGGCGCTGATGCTGGCCCGCTGGCTGATGCGTGACCGTCTCGGCCTGACACGCGTCGGTCACGCCTGAGGACAAAAGGCGCGACGACCCGTTGACGGACGATTGAGCCGCAACCATATGCGCGACATCGCTGGCACTCTCCCAAGGCGAGTGCCAACGGAAGGTTCAACTTTGAAAGAGCACAAGGGGTAAAACCTATGGGTTTCAGGCCGCTTCATGACCGTGTCCTCGTCCGCCGTGTCGAGGCTGACGAGAAAACTGCGGGCGGGATTATCATCCCGGACACCGCCAAGGAGAAGCCGCAGGAAGGCGAAGTGGTCGCCGTCGGCGCCGGTAGCAAGTCCGAAGAGGGCAAGGTCACGCCGCTTGACGTCAAGGCCGGCGACAAGATCCTGTTCGGCAAGTGGTCGGGCACCGAGGTCAAGCTCAACGGCGAAGACCTGATCATCATGAAGGAAAGCGACATCCTCGGGATCGTCGGCTGACTTCTTCCGCGGGGCGCTAACTTCACACGAAATGGCGCCCCACCTCGTGAATTTAGTGAATTTAGACAATCGGAAAGGGTAGCCAGATGGCAGCCAAGGACGTGAAATTCAGCCGTGATGCGCGTGAGCGCATTCTGAACGGCGTCGATATCCTCGCCAATGCCGTGAAGGTGACGCTGGGCCCGAAGGGCCGCAACGTCGTCATCGACAAGAGCTTCGGCGCACCGCGCATCACCAAGGACGGCGTCACCGTCGCCAAGGAGATCGAGCTCAAGGACAAGTTCGAGAACATGGGCGCCCAGATGGTGCGCGAAGTGGCCTCGAAGACCAACGACATCGCCGGTGACGGCACCACCACTGCAACGGTCCTTGCACAGGCGATCGTCCGCGAGGGCATGAAATCGGTCGCGGCCGGCATGAATCCGATGGACCTCAAGCGCGGCATCGAAAAGGCGGTCACCGCAGTCGTGGCGGACCTCAAGTCGCGTTCGAAGGACGTCTCCGACTCGAAGGAAATCGCCCAGGTCGGAATCATCTCGGCCAACGGCGACCGTGAAGTCGGCGAGAAGATCGCCGAGGCGATGGAAAAGGTCGGCAAGGAAGGCGTGATCACCGTCGAGGAGGCCAAGGGCCTCGAGTTTGAGCTCGACGTGGTCGAGGGCATGCAGTTCGACCGCGGCTATCTGTCGCCGTACTTCATCACCAACCCCGAGAAGATGCAGGTCGAGCTTTCGGATCCGTACATCCTGATCCACGAGAAGAAGCTCTCCAACCTGCAGGCGATGCTGCCGATCCTCGAGGCGGTGGTCCAGAGCGGCCGCCCGCTTCTGATCATTGCCGAGGACATCGAGGGCGAGGCTTTGGCCACGCTCGTCGTCAACAAGCTGCGCGGCGGCCTCAAGGTCGCGGCGGTCAAGGCTCCGGGCTTCGGCGATCGCCGCAAGGCGATGCTGGAGGACATTGCGATCCTCACCGGCGGTGAGATGATCAGCGAGGATCTCGGCATCAAGCTCGAGAGCGTCACGACGAACATGCTCGGCCAGGCCAAGCGCGTCACCATCGACAAGGACAACACCACGATCGTCGATGGCGCCGGCGCCAAGGAAGGTATTGAGGCCCGCGTCAGCGCGATCCGCCAGCAGGTCGAGACCACGACGTCCGACTATGACCGTGAAAAGCTGCAGGAGCGGCTGGCGAAGCTCGCTGGCGGCGTTGCGGTGATCAAGGTCGGCGGCGCGTCCGAGATCGAGGTCAAGGAGCGCAAGGACCGCGTTGATGACGCGCTCCATGCGACCCGCGCCGCGGTCGAGGAAGGCATCGTCCCCGGCGGCGGTACCGCGTTGCTCTACGCCACGAAGGCACTCGAAGGCCTCAAGGGCGAGAACGACGACCAGACCCGCGGCATCGACATCATCCGCAAGGCGCTTCAGTCGCCGCTGCGGCAGATCGCCGAGAACGCCGGCTGGGACGGCGCGGTCGTCGCTGGCAAGCTGATCGACGGCAATGACCCGACGCTCGGCTTCAATGCCCAGACCGAGGTTTACGAGAACCTCGTCCAGGCCGGCGTGATCGACCCGACCAAGGTCGTTCGCGCGGCTCTGCAGGACGCGGCCTCGGTTGCCGGCCTGCTGATCACCACCGAGGCGACGATCGCCGAGCTGCCGGATGACAAGCCGGCTCCGGCGATGGCCGGCGGCGGCATGGGCGGAATGGACTTCTAAGTCCGACCGTCAATCGGTTGAATTGGAGGGGCCGGTGGAGCGATCCGCCGGCCCTTCTTCATTGGCCGCCATATTGTCGAGCAGGCCCTCGGCCTCGTTGAGCTGGGCCGACTGCTCGGCAGTGGGTTGCGGCGGATGCTGATCCCTGCAGCTCGCCACGACCAGCGCGGCGCACACGATGAGCTTCTTCACCTGGGCAAAGTGCCACTTCGCCCAACACAAAAAAAGGGCCGCCCGAAGGACGGCCCTTTCCTTGAATGCGTGTAAGCTTGGACGCTTACTTGTTCTCGACGGCCGCCTGGGCGTTGTCGACAGCATTGCCGGCGTTCTCGACGGCATTGCCGGCAGCGTTGAGCGCCGCGTCGGCGTTCGCCGTCGCGTCGGTCGCCGCATTGACGTCGGTAGCCGCGGTGTTCTCGACCGCAGTCTCGTTCGCCGCATTGTTGGCGGCGTCATTCTTGTTGCACGCGGCGACGCCGAGCGCGAGGACCGCAACGGTCACGATCGCAAGCTTCTTCATGAGTCTTTCACTCCCTTAAAAATGCCCCTGGGGCGGGCATGCCCGGGCCTGTCGCTGCGAGTCGTCAGGCCAGGCGAGCGGGAATAGCGACAATCCCTATTCTCGTACAAGGGATTATTTCAAAACGTTGAATTGACCATATAAAGATATCTTTATATCCTTATGCCGTGACTGTGACGCTGCCCTTGGCCGACCGATTCCAGGCGCTCGCCGATCCCACGCGGCTGCGCATCGTCGCGCTGCTGCGGCTGATGGAGCTGTCCGTCGGCGAGCTCGCGCAGGTCCTCGGCCAGAGCCAGCCGCGCGTTTCGCGCCACCTCAAGATCCTCGCCGACGCCGGCGTGCTCGAGCGCCGCAAGGAAGGCAGCTGGGTGTTCCTGACCCTGGCCGATGCCGACCGCGTAGAGCCCTTGTTCTCCTTGATCGACCAGTGGGCCGACAGTGCGACGCAGGCTTTGTTCGCCGGGGATGCCGGACGCACCGAATCGATCCGCGCGGAGCGAGCCGAAGCCGCGAACCGCTATTTCGCCGGCCATGCCGAGGTCTGGGACCAGATCCGCTCGCTCCATGTTGCCGAGAGTGAGGTCGAGCGGGCGATCGACGCCTCGCTCGGCAACCGTTCGCTTGGCCGCCTGGTCGATATCGGCACGGGCACCGGCCGTATGATCGAGCTGTTCGGCCCCCGCTCGGCTCATTCCATCGGCATCGACCGGTCGTCTGACATGCTGCGCGTTGCGAGGGTCAAGCTCGAAGCCGCGGGCATCGCTTCGAGCCTGCGGCAGGGTGACATGTATGCCTTGCCGCTCGCCGACCAGAGCGCCGACTGCGTCATCATCCATCAGGTGCTGCATTACGCCCACTCTCCAGCCTCGGCGATCGCCGAGGCGGCGCGGGTGCTTGCCGCCAACGGCACCTTGCTGGTCGTGGATTTTGCCGCGCACGAGCGCGAGGAGCTTCGCGAGCGCGACGCCCACATCCGCCTGGGGTTCGAGGACGAGGTCATGCAGGGCTGGTTCGCCGCAGCTGGCCTCACTATCGATCAGGTCCGGCATCTCGAGGGGGGCGAGCTGACCGTCACATTGTGGCGCGGCGTGAAGGCGGCAGTGCCGCAGCGGAGGGCGGCATGAACGCCTTCGAATCCCTCGCCACGCATTTGCCGCTGTTCGCGGAGGCGCGCGGCGACATCCAGCTCAGCTTCGAATTCTTCCCGCCGAAGACAGAGAAGATGGACCAGACGCTGTGGGAGTCGATCAAGACCCTCGAGCCGCTCCACCCTCGCTTCGTCTCGGTCACCTACGGTGCCGGCGGCTCCACGCGTGAGCGCACGCATGCCACCGTCGAGCGAATCCTCAAGGAAACAGTGCTTACCCCCGCCGCGCACCTGACTTGCGTCGCGGCCAGCCGCGACGAGATCGACGGGATTGCCAAGGACTATTGGGACCTCGGCGTCCGCAACATCGTCGCCCTGCGCGGCGATCCGCCCGAGGCCGGGACCAAGTATCAGCCGCATCCCGATGGCTACCGCGACGCCGCCGAACTGGTCGCGGGGCTCAAGCGCGTGGCCCCCTTCGACATCTCGGTCGCCGCCTACCCGGAAGTCCATCCGGACTCGTCCTCGCGGCAGTTCGACCTCGAAAACTTGAAGCGCAAGGTCGATGCGGGCGCGGACCGCGCAATCACCCAGTTCTTCTTCTCGGCCGACTGCTTCTTCCGCTTCCGCGACGAAGCCGCCGCGGCCGGTATCGATGCCGAGATCGTGCCCGGCATCCTGCCCGTATCCAACGTCGCTACGACGCGCCGCTTCGCCCAGAGCTGCGGCGCCAGCATTCCGCAATGGCTCGACCAGCTATTCGAAGGCCTCGACGATCTTCCTGCGGCGCGGCAGCTGATCGCCGCGACGGTCGCTGCCGAGCTGTGCGGCCAACTCTATGCCGGCGGGGTCAGGCACTTCCATTTCTACACGCTCAACCGCGCTGAGCTCAGCTACGCGATCTGCCACCTTCTCGGAGTCCGCGCGAAATGAGCGCCTCAAGAACCATTCGGGCCGAAGCGGCCACGCGCATCCTGATCAAGGACGGAGCCTATGGCACCTCGATCCAGGCCAGGAAGCTGCAAGGAGCCGATTATTGCGGCCCGCTGGACCTGCTGAAAGACCAGCGCGGCAATAATGATCTCCTGAACATCACACGGCCCGACGTCGTTCGCTCCATTTGCGAGAGCTTTGCCGATGCGGGCGCCGAGATCCTGGCCACCAACACCTTCAACGCCAACGCGATCAGCCAAGCGGATTATGGCGCCGAAGCATTGGTGACGAAGATCAACGTCGAAGCTGCCCGGATCACTCGCGAGGTTGCGGATCGTGACGGCAAACACCGCTGGGTGGCAGGCGCGCTTGGGCCGACCAACAAGACCCTGTCGCTGTCGCCCAACGTCAATGATCCGGCTTTCCGCGAAGTCGACTTCGATCAGGTGAAGGCCGTCTATCGCGAGCAGATCGATGCCCTGGTCGAGGGCGGCGTCGACTTCATCCTGATCGAGACCATCTTCGACACGCTGAACGCCAAGGCGGCGGTCATGGCGACGCTCGAAGCCGAGCAGGCGCTGGGCCGCGAGCTGCCGCTGATGATCTCGATGACCCTGACGGATCTCAGCGGCCGCAACCTTTCAGGCCACACGGTCGAAGCCTTTTGGGCCTCGGTCCGGCACGCGCGGCCGGTCACCATCGGACTCAACTGCTCGTTCGGCGCTGCACAGCTGAGGCCGCATCTCAGCGCGCTGGCGGCGCTCGCCGACACGTTGGTGATGGCCTACCCCAATGCCGGGCTTCCCAACGAGCTTGGCGAATATGACGAGGCTGCGGAGCAGACCGCGGCCCAGGTTCGCGACTGGGCCGAGAATGGCCTGGTCAACATCGTCGGCGGTTGTTGCGGGACGACTCCCCTGCACATCGCCGCCATTGCCGGGGCGGTGCGCGATTGCACGCCGCGCGCCGTCCCGGCTCCTCGCTCCGGCACCTTGCTGGCGGGGCTCGAGCCGATGCTCATTGCCGCCTGATCCAATGGAGATGTCACGCGTGAATGAGGCCGGCGCAGGCGCGCGCTTCGTCAATATCGGCGAGCGCTGCAACGTGACCGGTTCGGCCCGCTTCAAGAAGCTGATCCTGGCCGGTGATTATGACGCGGCGGTCGAGGTTGCTCGCGACCAGGTCGAAAACGGCGCGCAGATCGTCGACGTGAACATGGACGAGGCTTTGCTCGACAGCGAGCAGGCTATGACCATCTTCCTGAAGCGCATCGCCGCCGAGCCGGATATCGCGCGCGTGCCCGTGATGATCGACAGCTCGAAGTGGAGCGTGATCGAGGCGGGCCTGAAGTGCGTCTCGGGCAAGCCGATCGTGAATTCGATTTCGATGAAGGAGGGCGAGGGGCCCTTCCTCGAGCTCGCCCGCAAGTGCCGGTCCTATGGCGCCGCGGTCGTGGTGATGGCCTTCGACGAGGTGGGTCAGGCGGACACCGAGCAGCGCAAGGTCGAGATCTGCGAGCGCGCGTACAAGCTGCTGGTTGCTGACGGCACCGACCCCAGCGACATCGTCTTCGATCCCAACATCTTCGCGGTCGCGACCGGCATCGACGAGCATCGGCGCTACGCGATCGATTTCATCGAGGCGGCGCGCGAGATCCGCCGCCGTTGCCCCGGGACCCACATCTCCGGCGGCCTGTCGAACCTCAGCTTCTCGTTCCGCGGTAATGAGCCGGTGCGCCGGGCGATGCACAGCGTGTTCCTGTACCATGCGATTCCCGCGGGCATGGACATGGGCATCGTCAATGCCGGCCAGCTCGACGTCTATGACGCGATTGATCCCGCGCTTCGCGAAGCCTGCGAGGACGTCATCCTCGATCGGCGGGACGACGCCACCGAGCGACTCATCACGCTCGCGGAAAGCTTCAAGGGCACCGACGAGGCCGAGGAGAAGAAGCTCGCCGAGTGGCGTTCGCTCCCGGTCGGTGAGCGGCTGTCCTATGCATTGGTTAAGGGCATCGACGCCCACATCGTCGACGACACCGAGGAAGCGCGCCAGCAGGTCGCCCATAGCGGTGGACGCCCGATCGAGGTGATTGAGGGGCCGCTCATGGACGGCATGAACGTCGTCGGCGACCTGTTCGGATCGGGCAAGATGTTCCTGCCGCAAGTCGTGAAGTCGGCGCGGGTCATGAAGCGCGCGGTCGCACACCTGATTCCGTTCATCGAGGCCGAGAAAGAGAAGACCGGCGCGACGCAGGGCAAGGGCCGGATCGTGATGGCCACCGTCAAGGGCGACGTCCACGATATCGGCAAGAACATCGTCGGCGTTGTCCTTCAGTGCAACGGCTTCGAGGTGATCGACCTCGGCGTGATGGTGCCGTGGCAGGACATCCTCCAGGCGGCCAACGACAACCAGGCCGACATGATCGGTCTATCTGGATTGATCACGCCGTCGCTCGACGAGATGGTGACGGTCGCCGGCGAGATGCAGCGCCTGGGTTTGAAGACGCCGCTGCTGATCGGCGGCGCGACGACCAGTAAGGCCCACACCGCGCTCCGGATCGATCCGGCTTACGAAGGCCCCGTGATTCACGTGCTCGACGCCAGCCGCGCGGTCGGCGTTGCCTCGTCTTTGGTCTCGGATACCCAGCGCGAGCCGCTGATCGCGACGACCGCGGACGACTATGACAAGCTCAGGAAATCGCGCGAGCGGAGCGGCCAGAGCGAGCTTGCGACCCTGGACGAAGCCCGCGCCAACGGGTTCGCATTCGATCCGGAAGGCCAGGCCCCGGCCCCGCAATATCCGGGCTTGCACCATTTCGGCGAATGGCCGCTCGCCGATCTCAAGGCGTCGATCGACTGGACGCCGTTCTTCCGGGCCTGGGAGCTGGCCGGCACCTACCCGGCGATCCTCGACGACGAAGTCGTGGGCGAGAGCGCGCGAAGCCTGTTCAAGGACGCGAACGCGATGCTCGACCAGCTCATCGCCGAGCGTTGGGTCACGCCCAAGGCGACCGTCGGCCTGTGGCGCTGCAAGCGCGAAGGCGACGACGTGCTGGTGCTCGCCGGCAACGACTGGACACGCGTACCCTTCCTCCGCCAGCAGGTGAAGAAGCGCGAAGGCCGTTCGAACATGTGCCTGGCCGACTTCATCAATCCCGAAGGCGAGGACTGGATTGGCGGCTTTGCGGTCGGCATCCACGGGCTCGAACCGCACCTCGAGCGCTTCAAGCAGACGATCGATGATTATGACGACATCCTGCTGAAGGCACTGGCGGATCGCCTGGCGGAAAGCTTCGCCGAGGTCCTACACGCGACGGTCCGCAATCGGCTTTGGGGTTATGCCGAGGAGCATTTCTCCACGGCCGACCTGATCCGCGAGAAGTTCATCGGGATCCGCCCCGCGCCCGGCTATCCAGCGTGCCCCGATCACAGCTTGAAGCCCATGCTGTTCGAGATGCTCGGCGGTAACCCTGGCGAGGTCACGCTGACCGAGAATTTCGCGATGTTGCCGACGTCGGCCGTGTCGGGCTTCTACTTCGGGCACCGCGACAGTCAGTATTTCGGGGTGGCGCGGATCGGCCGCGATCAGCTCGAGGAGTATGCAGAAAGGCGCGGCGTGTCCGTCGAACAAGCGGAGCGTTGGCTGCGCCCGAACCTCGACTAGCCTCTCATTGCCCACTAGCGCCGTAACGATGTTGCGACGGCTGCTATTCCTGCTGGCTTTGCTGGTGACGCCCACCCTTGCGCAAGCGCGCGGGATCGAGCCGGAGCTTGTCGCCGAGGGGCCGGCGCCGCCGGGCGGCGAGGTCGAGCTGGCGCTCCACATGCGCACCAACCCGGGATGGCACGGATACTGGCTCAATCCGGGCGATGCGGGCCTGCCGATGACGGTCGACTGGAAGCTGCCCAAGGGATTCTCGACCGGGCCGATCCGCTACCCCGTGCCGACGCGGCTGACCGTCGCCGGCCTGACGAATTATGTCTTCGAGCGCGATTATTCGGTGCTGGTCCGGCTGAAGGTGCCGCCCGGCGCCAAGGGCTTAATCCCGATCCGCGCCGACGCCCGCTGGCTGGCCTGCACCGACAAGGTCTGCGTACCGGAGCAGGGCCAGCTGGCGCTCGACCTGCCTGTCGGCAGCGGGACGCCGAAGCGGGCGCTGTTCGACACCTGGCGCCAGGCCCTGCCACAGCCGCTCGGCACGCCGGCTCATTATGTCATCGAGGGCGGTCAGCTCCGCCTCGCCATCCCGCTGCCGGCGTCAATCGATGTCCAGAGGCCCTACGTCTTCGCAATCACCGACAAGATCGTCGACTACGAAGGAACCCAGCGCTTTCGGCGATCTGGCGACTGGGTGATCGTCGAAATGCCGACCAATGACTGGCACGGCGATCATTTTGATGGCGTCCTGGCCCTGGAGGACAAGCGTGGACTTCAGTTCCACGCCGTTCCGAGCTCGGTGCCGAGGGCCGGAACGCCCATTGGCGAAGTCGGCTGGAAGACGATCCTGATCGCCGTCCTGGGCGCGATCGCCGGCGGAATCCTGCTGAACCTGATGCCCTGCGTCTTTCCCATCCTCGCGCTGAAGGCGCTTCACTTGTCCCGCGCGGGAGGTGAATCGGGCGAGGTTCGCTCGGACGCGTTCGCCTACATCGCCGGCACGACCATCGGGACCGGCGCACTGGGCGCGGTGCTGCTCGCAATACGCGCGGCAGGCGCTGAAGCGGGCTGGGCGTTTCAGCTCCAGGACCCGCGCACGATCATGCTCCTGCTGCTGCTGGCTATCGCAATCAGCGCGAACCTCCTCGGGCTGTTCGAACTGCCGGTGCTCGGCGGCAAAGCGCAGCCGGCCGGCAGCTTCGGTACCGGGGCGCTCGCAGCCTTCGTCGCGACGCCCTGCGCCGGGCCATTCCTCGGGGCGGCGTTGGGAACCGCGCTACTCCTGCCGCCGGCCGGATCGGTCACGGTGTTCGCGGCGCTGGGCGTGGGGCTTGGTCTCCCCTTCGTCGCGATTGCTCTTGTGCCCGCGCTGCGCCGCTGGCTGCCTAAGCCTGGGCGGTGGATGGACCGTCTCAAGCGGTTTCTCGCGATCCCAATGGCCGCAAGCTCGGCGGCCGCGTTGTGGCTGCTGTACCGGCTCACGGGCGATCGCGGGCTGGTGATGGGCCTCGCCCTCAGCCTTGGCCTGTTATTCGCTCTTTTCGAAGCGGGGCGTCTCCAGCGGCGAGGGAAGGCGGGTGCTTGGGGCTCGGCCGTGGCTGCGGTTGCGCTGCTGGTGGCTGGAATCGCTTTCGTCCCGGCGCGGACCGCGTCATCGCACGGAGTTGCCGGCGCCGCGGCGTGGAGCGAGGCGAGGGTTGCTGCCGATATCCGGAATGGTCGGCCTGCGTTCGTTTACTTCACCGCCGACTGGTGCCTGACCTGTAAGGTGAATGAGGCTGCCGCGATCGACCGTTCCGAGGTCCGCGACGCGTTCAAAAAAGCGAACGTCGACGTGCTTGCGGGCGACTGGACCAACGGCGATCCAGCCATCACCCGGTTCCTCGAGGGGAGAGGACGCGCGGGCGTTCCGCTTTACCTCTGGTATGCGCCGGGAGCGGCGCCGGAAGAACTGCCGCAGGTGCTGACTCCGGCGATGCTCATTGACCGCGCTCAGGGGCTACAGAAGCGCGGTTGAAAACGCGCTTTCCGGCCACCCAAGTCTCCAAAACCTGAGTTTTCGCGAGTGATTGTGCGTCAACTTGCGTCGGATCGCGGTCAATCACGATGAAATCGGCCCATTTCCCCGGCTCAAGCGAGCCGATCCTGTCCTCGGCGAAGCCGGCGTAGGCAGCGCCCCGCGTATATGCGGCTAGCGCTTCGGCGAAGGTGAGGCGCTCGGCGGGGATCCAACCCCCCGGCGGCTGGCCGCTCATGTCCTGCCGGCTGATCCCTGCGGCGAGGCCGGGGAAGGGGTTGGGCGATTCGACCGGGAAATCCGTCCCGAAGGCGAGCTTCCCGCCTGTCTTGAGCACCGTTTGCCAGGCATAGGCACCGGCGAGCCGGTTCGGGCCAAGCCGCGCTTCGGCCATCAGCCGGTCGCTGGTCTGGTGGGTCGGCTGCATCGAGGCGATGATCCCTGCAGGCGCGAGGCGCGGAATATCGGCCGGGTCGACGATCTGGAAATGCTCGATCCGCCAGCGTCGGTCGCGGCCGTACTTCTTCGACAGCTGCTCGTAGACCGCGATGATCTGCGCATTTGCGGCGTCGCCGATCGCGTGCGTCGCAACCTGGAACCCCGCCGACGCGGCCTTGTCGGCGAGTCCGAGCATCTCGGCGTCCGAGTGAAACTGTAGCCCGCGACTGTCGGGCTTGTCGGCGTAGGGCTGTTTGAGCCAGGCGCCGCGCGACCCGAGCGCGCCGTCTGCGAACAGCTTGATGCCGGAAGCCCGCAGCCGGTCTCCGTAGAGCCAACCGGTCGGGTGCGGGACTGCCGCCATTGACTGCGTACCCGACAAATACGCCATCAGGCGGACGTTGAGATGACCGGCGCGGCCAGCGCGATTGAACGCGTTCCAGTCGGCGACCCGCGTGCTCATCGAGCCGACGCCGGTCACGCCGACGCTGAGCAGGATTTCCTGCGCTTTCGCCAAGGCCTGGTCGTTCTCCGCGTCCGTCGGCTCCGGGACGACCTTGTCGATCAGCCCCTTCGCGTTGTCGACGAAGACGCCGTCGTGAATTTCGCCGCCGTGCGGGGCCGGCGTCGCCGACGTGACCCCGGCGGCCTTCATCGCGGCGCTGTTCACGACATAAGCGTGGCCATCGACGCGCTCGAGGACGACGGGCCGGTCCGGAACGATCGCATCCAGATCGGCCGCGGTCGGAAAGCGTTTTTCGGGCCACAGCTCCTGGTTCCAGCCGCCGCCCTGAATCCACTTCAGGTCGGGATGCGCGGCTGCGTAGGCGCGAAGTCGCTGCTGCAGCTCGGAAAGCGAGGCGGTTCCGACAAGGTCGAGGCGAAGCGCGGCGAAGCCCAGGTCGACCACGTGGCCGTGTCCGTCTATCAGCCCCGGAAGTAGCGTCCGGCCGCGGCCATCGACCGTTTGGGTGATTCCCGCGAGACGAACCAGCTCGGGATGCTCGAGCACCTGGCGGACCTTGCCGTCGTCGCTCACGACCAAAGCCTTGAAATGCTGGAGCTTGCCGTCGGCCGTCGCCTGGATGCCGTTGACGTTGCTGATCAAGGTGTCGGCGGAAGCGGCCGAGGCGGAAAGCGCTGCAATGAGCGCGATGAGATGCGTGCGCATGCCGCGCTGCTTAGCATTGTCGCTGGGCAAGTGAACCGCTAGGCCGCGCAGCGCATGCTCCAGCCTCCGACGATCGACGACATTCGCGCCGCCGTCCAGCGCATCGACGGTAACGTCGTCCGCACGCCGATGCTGGTCAGCCGGACCTTGTCAGAGATCATCGGCGCGGAGGTCTGGCTGAAGTTCGAGAATCTCCAGTTCACCGCCGCCTACAAGGAGCGCGGCGCGCTCAACAAGCTGCTGCAGCTGACGCCGGAGGAGCGGGCCCGCGGCGTGATCGCGGCCTCGGCCGGAAACCATGCGCAGGCGGTCGCCTACCATGCGAAGAGGCTTGGCATCCCCGCGGTAATCGTGATGCCCGAGCCGACGCCGACGGTGAAGGTGACGCAGACCGAAGGCCACGGCGCCAAGGTCGTGCTCTACGGCAACATCGTAGACGACGCCTTTGCGCGGGCGCGCGAGCTCGCGCTCGAGAATGGCTATGTCTTCGTCCACGCCTTCGACGACCCGCAAATCATTGCGGGCGCGGGGACGGTGGGGCTCGAGATGCTCGAGGACGCTCCGGACCTCGATACGATCATCGTGCCGATCGGCGGCGGGGGCCTGATGTCCGGAGTGTCCATCGCGGCGCGGGCGATCAAGCCGGACATCGAGCTGATCGGCGTGGAAGCCGAGCTTTATCCCTCGATGAAATGCGCGATCCAGCATTGCAACATGCCGCTGGGCGGCGACACGTTGGCCGAGGGCATTGCCGTCAAGCAGCCGGGCGAGCTGACGAGCCGGATCCTCGCCGAGTACGCCAACGATGTGGTCCTGGTGTCGGAGCGCGACCTAGAGCGTTCCGTCGCGATGCTGGTCGGGATCGAGAAGACCGTGGTCGAGGGGGCAGGGGCAGCGGGCCTCGCCGCGATGTTGTCCGACCGTGAGCGCTACAAGGGCAAGAAGGTCGCGACCTTGCTGTGCGGCGGCAACATCGACACGCACCTGCTCGCAAACGTCTTGGTCCGCGACCTCGTCCGGCAGGGCCGCATCGCGCGGCTCCACGTCGCGGCGCACGACCAGCCCGGCGCGCTCGCGGCGATCACGGCCAAGGTCTACGAAGCCGGGGTCAACGTCCTCGAGATCAACCACAGCCGGATCTTCACGAGCCTGCCGGCGAAGGACACGATGATCGAGGTCGAGTGCGAGGCCCGCGATCCGCAGTCGATCGACGACGTGGTCGCACGACTCGAAGCCGCGGGCTTCCGCGTCGAGCGGGCCTCGCTCGACTGATTCTTCTCAGTACTGACCGCCAACCCTTGTCCCTCGGGGGGACAGTTAACGCCTTCCGTCGAAATTGACGCCTCCGAACCCTTTTCTTCGGCGTTCACCAGCCGCATAAAGAGTTTCGTAACTATTCAAGCGAGGCATCCGGGGTTGAGCGCACCATTTCGCTTTCCCAAATTCTTCGTGACCAACCCGAGCCCGTGCCCGTACCTTCCGGGCAAGGTCGAGCGGAAGGTTTTCACGGAGCTGAGCGGCCGCCACGCGAGCGAGCTCAACGAAGCGCTTGGCCGGATCGGCTTCCGCCGCAGCCAGTCGGTCGCCTACCGTCCCAGCTGCATCGAATGTTCGGCCTGCGTCTCGGTTCGGGTCCTCGCCGCCGAGTTCGAGGCCAGCGGCACCCAGCGCAAGCTGCTTCGCCGCCATGCCGATCTCGAAGTCAGCGCGTGCAAGCCGTGGACCACCGACGAGCAGTACCAGCTGCTGCGCCGCTACCTTGCCGTCCGCCACCCCGGCGGCGGGATGGCCGAGATGGACGAGAGCGACTTTGCCGACATGGTCGAGCAGACGCCCGTCCGAACCTATGTGATCGAATATCGCGAGCCGTCAGTCGACGGCAGGCCCGGCAGGCTGGTTGGCGCGTGCCTCAGCGACCAGCAGGCCGACGGGCTTTCGATGATCTACAGCTTCTTCGATGTCGGCCCGGATGCCCGGAAGGGCCTCGGCACGTACATCATCCTCGACCACATCATCCGCGCGGCGCGCGCCGGCCTGCCTTACGTCTATCTCGGCTATTGGGTCGAAGGCTCCAACCGCATGGCCTACAAGACCGGTTTCCGGCCGCTCGAACGCCTCGGCCGCGACGGCTGGCGGCGGATGGATGAGCTTCAGGGCGACCTGCCGCTCGAAGAGCCGCTTACGCTGCCGGCGCGGCGTTCGGCCAAGAAGCTGATGGTCGACGCTTAACTTCTCCCGTCGGGTAGCGTCCGCTTTCGACCCATTGCGGACGCTAGATCGCCCGTTAGAGTTTACGGATGGCGTTTCTCCGCGATCTAAGTAGCAGAGCTGAGACCGCACTTTTGCGTTGGCCGTGGCGACCAAGCGTGTTCAACTCTAAGGTGATGGCATTGTTCAGCCTTGCGTTTGGGGTCTGGGGCATTCTCCAAATAATTGACGCAGACTATTTCTGGGCGCTGGTTAGCTTCGCTGAAACTTTGTTCTTCGGCTTCTGGGCACGCGCACTGTGGCGACGCGATCATGCTTAGTGGCAGCTTTCCACCCAAAGCCGACATTTAGCGTCGCCCTTGGTCTCGCGCGGCCAGCGCCATCGCACTGACGACGCCGGCGGCGAACAATGCGCCTTCGAGCACGCTCGTCACGGTGCGGGTGACCGGCCCGAACGACGCCTCGCCGAACAACTGGCTGATCTGGTCGAGCCTGAGGCGCGAGCCGGGCATTTGCCGGCCCAGCGAGTCGAGGCTGCCGAGCATCATCCGGCCGCCGAGCAGCGCGATTACGAGGCCTCCGATACCGCCACATAATGCCCCGACGAGGGCGCTTGCGCGGACCGACGCCGTCCGCCGCGCCAGCCAGGCGCCCGCGCCGGTGCCGGCGCCGATGACGAACCCCTCGAGCGCGCCGGTGATCTCCCCCGGCGACTGGCCCACCAACAGGCTGAACGCGTCGAGTCCGAGCAGCTTGAAGCAGGCGCCTATGACAAGCCCGCCGGCCGCGCCTCCCGCAATGACCCAGGGGCCGTGGCGGCGTGCCAGTGCGATGCCGGTCGCCACGCCGGCAGCGCCGAGCAGCGCAACGAGGATCGTGACGCACAGGAGCACGAGCAGAACCGATGTCGCTCCCATCCCGGGCTGAAGCGGCTGCGATGCGCCGACGAACCCGTAGAGAAGGCCGCCGATGAACCCGGCGAGGCCGCCGCCGACGGTGCCGGCGAGCGCGAGAACGAGCGTTCCCTGCCAGGCCGACGGCGGCGCCATCGCCCGGGCGGTGCGCGGCTCGCCGGTCTCGATGCAGTCCACCGGCGCAATGAAGCGGTAGCCGTGCTTGGGCACCGTCTCGATGAAGCGCGGCCTGGCCGCGTCGTCGCCGAGCTGGCGCCGTAGTGTCCGAACGCATTGCGTGAGCGCTTCGTCGGTGACCGGGACCCCGCGCCAGACCTCATCGAGGAAACGGTCCTTGGAGACGAGCTTGCCCTGCTCGCGGACCAGCAGCGCAAGTGCGTCAAAGTAGCGGCCGTTGAGCTCGACCGGATCGCCGCCGCGCTTCAGCTGGCGGTCGTCGGGATCGAGCACGAACTGCTCAAAGACGAAGCTTTCGGCCATTTTTCAGCGAAACCTCATGCTTTGCTCATGCCCTTCACCGCCAAAGCAGGCAGGGGCAGTCATGCATGGAGAGAGACGAATGGCAACAGACGGAGAGATCAACAAACATCAAGGCGCTAGCCGGTGGACCCTTGTCATCTGGGGAACGGCAGCGCTGCTGCTGTCGGTACCGTTTTTCGCGATGCGCTTTACGAGCGAGGTCAACTGGACCGCGGCGGACTTCCTGATCATGGGTGTGATGCTTGGGCTGGCGTGCGGGGCCATCGAACTCGTCGTCAGGCTTTCGGGCAATTGGGCCTACCGGTTCGCGGTCGCGGCCGCGGTCGCAGGTGCGTTCCTCGTCACCTGGGCAAACCTCGCGGTCGGCCACGAGCACACGCCTTACGACTATCCCTTCTATCTTGCGCTGCTGGTCGGTCTCGTCGGCTCGGCGATCGCAAGGCTCCGACCGAAAGGGATGATGGCCGCGATGCTTGCGACGGCCGCGGCGCTCATCGTCGCGCTTCGCCTGCTCATGGTCCATGAGGCGGATGCCGAGGGTGGCAATCTTCTCGTCACGGCAGTCGCGTCCGCAGCGATCGCTTCGCCGTTCCTGATCTCCGCATGGCTATTTCGAAAGGCGTCGCGAACTCAGGTTTGTTCGAAACCGTAGCCGGCAAAATGCTCGATCCGGCGAGGGGCGATGATGAGGCCATCGACGCCTGGCGTGTCCAGTACGAAGCGCAGCGCTGCGGCCGCCATTGGTTCCCCACGTCCCTCAGCCGATTGCCTCAGCCGATCGATCTTTTCGAACGATTCTTCGGTGAGATAGTCGGCGTAAAAGCCTGCCGCGTGGGCGAGGCGGCTGCCCGCGGCCGGGTCCTCGCCGAAGCGATACTTGCCGGTCAGGATGCCGCCTGCGAGTGGGCTGAAGGCCGTATAACGAAGGCCGTGGTTGGCGCAGTAGGGAATCACGTCCTCAGCGTCCGCGGTGGCGAGCAGGCTGTATTCGTTTTGAACATATTCGAAGCGAGGACCCAGCACGCTGCCGGCGAGGTCGCGGATCGCCTTTACGTCGGCGAGCGAGGCGTTGGAGATGCCCAAGCGGTCGATCTTGCCGGCGTCCACCGCCCGGGACATGGCCTCCAGCGTTTCCTCCAGCGGCGTCACGCGATCGAACTCGTGGATGTAGTAGAGATCAATCCGCTCGACACCCAGGCGGCCGAGTGATTCATCGAGGTGGAGCGCGACCTGCCTTGCGCTGAGCGGCGTGTCGCCGGGCGGGCAGCCAGCGGGGTTGCCGACCTTGCTGGCGATCTGGGCGATCTGGATGAATCCGGCGCCTTGGGCGTGAAGCCATTTGCCGAGAAAAGCCTCGCTCGCCCCGCCGCCGTAGGTATGTGCGGTGTCGAACCTGCGCAGGCCCACCTGCCGGGCATGATCGAGCAGCTTCAGCGCGGTCTCTTCGCTGTCGCCTGCGTGGCGCAGATGCGGCGAAGAGCCGAGGCCGCCGAAATTACCGCAGCCAAACCAGATCCGCTCAATGTCTCCGGGGCTCAGCATCGCCAGCCCACATAGCCGCGTGCGAGCAAAGAAAAAGGCGGAGCCTTGCGGCTCCGCCTTCTCCCGCCCCTGTTACCCCTATTAAGCCTTACGCAACTTGAGCCTGGGGCTCACTCGCTTCGTCCTCGTCGGTCTCGCGCAGCACATAGCCGCGGCCCCAGACGGTCTCGATGTAGTTGGCGCCGCCGCAAGCCAGCGAAAGCTTCTTGCGCAGCTTGCAGATGAAGACGTCGATGATCTTGAGCTCGGGCTCGTCCATGCCGCCGTAGAGATGATTGAGAAACATCTCCTTGGTCAGCGTCGTGCCCTTGCGGAGCGAGAGCAGCTCCAGCATCGCATATTCCTTGCCGGTCAGGTGCACTCGGGCGCCGTCGACCTCGACCGTCTTGGCGTCGAGGTTCACGGCGAGCTTGCCGGTGCGGATGACCGATTGCGAATGGCCCTTCGAGCGGCGAACGATCGCGTGGATGCGGGCGACCAGCTCATCGCGGTGGAACGGCTTGGTGACATAATCGTCGGCGCCGAAGCCGAGCGCGCGGACCTTGCTGTCCATTTCACCAATGCCGGAAAGGATCAGGACCGGCGTGGAGACTTTAGCCGTCCGAAGTTTCTTCAGCACGTCATAGCCGTGCATATCGGGGAGGTTCAGGTCTAGAAGAATGATGTCGTAATCGTACAGCTTGCCGAGATCGAGGCCCTCTTCGCCAAGATCCGTCGTATAGACATTGAAGCCCTCGGTCCCGAGCATCAGCTCGATGCTCTTTGCCGTCGTCGGCTCGTCCTCAATCAGCAGCACGCGCATTGCTGGTCCCCCCGTCGAAGACCCCGAACGTAAATCGCTCTTAAGGGCCTTGAAGCATCCATTAACCATTCGAGGTCTGAAGGGAAAAGGTTAATATTTCCTAACACGCTGGATTCCTTGGGTTCGTTGCAAAGGAGTCACAAAGTCCTCCACAGCTTGTCCTCCGGGCTCTACCCGGGAGCCATGACGCTTTCCGATAGAATCCTCTTCATCGACGCCGAAGCGTTGGTGCTCGACAAGCCCGCTGGAGTGCCGGTCGATGCGCCGCGCCGCGGAGGAGACAGCATCGCGCATCGGATCGGCGAGCTGAAATGCGGGTTCCAGCGCCCGCCGACGGCAATGCACCGGCTCGACACCGACACCAGCGGCTGCCTGCTGTTCGCCCGAACTGCGAAAGCGCGCGCCGCCTTCCAGCGGGCGTTCGAGACAAGGGCGGTCGAAAAATATTACCTTGCCGTGGTGGCGGGAGAGCTGACGGAGGAGCAGGGGGTGATCGACGCGCCGCTCGCCAAGGTCTCGAGCGAAAGGGCCGGCTGGAGAATGGTCAAGGATACGCATGGCCTCGAAGCGACAACGCGCTGGCGTCGGATTTCTATTCGCGATGGCTCCACTCTGGTCGAGTTTCGTCCACTGACGGGACGCACTCACCAGATCCGCGCGCATGCCCGCGAGGCCTTCGGCAAGGGCATCGTCGGAGACCGGGTCTATGGCGTGCCGGGCGGGCCGATGCTGCTTCACGCCTCTCGGCTGGTCGTGCCGCGCGAACGCAAGGAAACGATCGACGTCAGTTCGCCGCTTCCTGACTATTTCGGGCACTGGTCCGATGCGCCCTGAGGATGTGAGCATTCCCGAAGACGCGTTGAGCGAGACCTTCCTCGCCGCGACCGGGCCTGGCGGGCAGAACGTCAACAAGGTGGCGACGGCCGTCCAGCTGCGCGTCGACCTGTTCAAGCTCGGGCTTCATCCCGATGCCTATGAGCGGTTGAAGGCGATCGGTGGGAGCCGGGTGACGGGCGCGGGCGAATTGCTGATCACCGCGCGGCGATTCCGCACGCAGGATGCGAACCGGGCCGATGCGCGGGCCCGGCTGGCGCAAATGATCGCCGATGCCCATATCGTCCAGCGCAAGCGCAAGGCGACGCGGCCGTCGAAGGCTGCCAAGGCTAAGCGCGTCGAGGGGAAACGCCAGCGCAGCGCGGTGAAGCAGGCGCGAGGAAAGGTGACGTTCGACTGATGAATTACGACTTCACGATCGACGCGGCGGACAAGGCCACGATGTACCGGGACCTTGCGTCTGCGGTCGAAGGGCTGGTCACTGGCGAGAGCGACACCGTGGCCAACATGGCCAATGCCGCGGCGGTGATCTTCGAAACGCTGCCCGACGTGAACTGGGTCGGTTTTTATCGGAACCTCGGCGGCGAGCTGGTGCTCGGGCCGTTCCAGGGCCGGCCGGCCTGCATCCGTATCCCCTTTGGCACCGGTGTCTGCGGAGTCGCCGCACAGACTCGCCAGGTCCAGCGCGTCGAGGACGTCCACGCCTTCCCCAGCCACATTGCGTGCGACAGCGCGTCGAACAGCGAAATCGTGGTTCCCCTGATCCGCGATGGCGAGCTGCTCGGCGTACTGGATATCGACAGCCCGAAGCACGCGCGGTTTACGAAAGAGGATGAGGCCGGCGTCGTGAAGCTCGGCGAGATTTTGGCGCGAGTGCTCTAGCTCAATTGCTCCAGCCGCTCATCGGTGAGCGAGCCGGGGATGATCATCACCGGGCAGGGCAGGAGGCCGGCGTCATTGCCGGTGAAGTTCGCAACCAACGGTCCCGGTGAGCCGCTCGGCGCGGCACCCAGGACGAGGGCGGCAACTTCATCGCGCCCCTCGAGATAATCGCGCACGGTCCGTACCGCTTCACCCGAGCGCAGGATGATATTCGCCTCAAGCCCGGATTCGTCGAGGATCTCGCCGATCGAGGCGCTGACCACGCCTTCGATCCGGAGGCGCTGCTCCTCCTCCATTGCCGCCTGCACGCCGCCGAACTGCACGAAGTCCTGCGGCTCGACGATTCCCAGCACCTCGATATTGCCGCCGGTCTTGGCCGCGCGGCGCGCGGCAAAGCGCAACGCGACGCGCGACTCCGCGCTGTCGTCGACGACGACGAGATAGGTGCGTTTTGCCTCGGCCCCCATTCAGACACATGTGCTGCGCCAAGCGGGCGACATGTGCAAGTCGCGGGCCAGAGTTTCGGCGCAGGCTTGACCGCGCCCGCCGCATTGGCTTTGAGCCGCGCGAGCCTTTTCAGGACAGATCCTCATGCCGATCGAACTCAAGATGCCCGCCCTTTCTCCGACGATGGAGGAGGGTACGCTCGCCAAATGGCTGGTGAAGGAAGGCGACGAGGTGAAGTCGGGCGACATCCTTGCCGAGATCGAAACCGACAAGGCGACCATGGAGTTCGAGGCGGTCGACGAGGGCAAGATCGCGAAGATCCTAGTGGCCGAAGGCACGGACGGGGTGAAGGTCGGCGCGCCGATCGCCATCATGGCGGGCGAGGGCGAGAGCGTGGACACGAGTGCCGCGCCAAAGGCCGACACGGCCGCGCCCGCTCCGCCCAAGGCTCCGGCAGCGCCGAAGCCGGACGCGACTCCCAAGGCGCCGCCAGCGCCGGCCGCGGTCGAAACGCCGCCGGCCCCGGCCGCGCCGGCCGCGCCGCCCCACGCCGAGGGCGATCGCGTCAAGGCGTCGCCGCTCGCGCGTCGCCTGGCCCAGGCACAGAACATCGACCTCAAGGCCATTCAGGGGACTGGGCCGGGCGGACGGATCGTTCGCGCCGACATCGACGCTGCCGCCGGCAAGGCGCCCGCGGCAGCTCCGGCGGGTGCGGCCGCGGCGGCTCCAACCGCCCCGGCGCTCGGTGGGCATCTGGTCATGCCGGGGCCGATGGAGCAGGCGATCCCGCACGAAGAGGTCAAGCTCTCCAACATCCGCAAGACCATTGCCCGCCGGCTGACCGAGGCGAAGCAGCAGGTCCCGCACATCTATCTGACCGTCGACATCCAGCTCGATGCGCTGCTGAAGCTCCGCGGCGAGCTCAACGCCGGGCTCGAGAGCCGCGGCGTGAAGCTTTCGGTCAACGATCTGCTGATCAAGGCCCTTGCCCAGTCGCTGATCGAGGTGCCGGAGTGCAACGTCGCCTTCGCCGGCGACCACATGCTGAAATACAGCCGCGCCGACATTTCGGTCGCGGTGTCGATCCCGGCCGGGCTGATCACGCCGATCATCGCCAACGCCGACACCAAGAGCGTGTCGGCGATCTCGACCGAGATGAAGGAGCTCGCGGGCCTCGCCAAGGAGGGCAAGCTTCAGCCGCAGCAGTACCAGGGCGGCACCGCTTCGCTCAGCAACATGGGCATGTTCGGGATCAAGCAGTTCGAGGCGGTGATCAATCCGCCGCAGGGCATGATCATGGCCATCGGCGCGGGTGAGAAGCGGCCCTATGTCGTCAACGACAGCTTGCAGATCGCGACCGTGATGTCCGCGACCGGAAGCTTCGACCATCGCGCGATCGACGGCGCCGACGGGGCGAAGCTGATGCAGGCGTTTAAGCGGCTGGTCGAGAACCCGCTGGGGATGCTGGCTTGAGATCTTCGAGGACGTCTGGCGGCGTGATTTTGCGTGCCTTCGTGGCCTCTTTAATTGCAACGATCATCGGTGCGGAGCTAATCGGCTTGTACTTGAGCATTTCGTTGTCCGCGTACGGCGAAAGCTCAAATTCCATCATGCTGTTTCTTGCAATGATCGTTGGCGCACCATTTCTGGCAGCGCCATGGGTTATCCCCGCAGGAACAATTGCCGCCGCGGTCTTTGATCCACTTGCCCGGCGCGTCGCACCCGAAAGGACTGGACGCGGATTGGCGTGGCTGGTGGCCATCGGCGCGCTAATCGGCTTTGTTCTTATTTTCCTCTTCGGCCTCGGAATCTCTCTATTCTATCACGTCGACTATCCAACGAATCCTGCCCTTACTGCGGTGAGGATCGCGCAGATCTACGGGCCCGTATTTGGCGGGCTTACGGCGTTTGGTTGGTGGTTGCAGTCTCCTCGCCCGGTCGAGAATGGCTAATCGCGTACCTCTCATCCGCGTCACCGCCATGCCCGCCGACACGAATCCCTATGGCGGCGTGTTCGGCGGCTGGCTGATGGGCCAGATGGGCCTCGCCTGCGGATCGTTCGTTTCGCGGCGGACGCACGGCAAGGCGCTGCTGGTCGCCG
>Ga0207703_10000903_pt1 | contig 29058 bp, 31 predicted proteins | sample KBSSwiS12_FD_184304 | JGI IMG/M metagenome (GOLD analysis project Ga0207703, IMG submission 184304) | Switchgrass rhizosphere microbial communities from Kellogg Biological Station, Michigan, USA - KBS Switchgrass S1-2 (SPAdes) (version 2) | ecosystem: Host-associated > Plants > Roots >...
ATCACTATTGCAGAACCGGTCTTCGCACATTTGAGACAGCAATTCTTCTCTCGGCGCTATCGCTTCGTGCCTGAGTTTCCAGATGTTGAGTGGCTTGACGTACTCGAATCCTTCTCCCTCTACAACAGTATCATTCTCATGATGGAGGATCTGCTCTTGTTGAGCGGAGGCTGTTCAGAGCGATTGGCGGTTCTGTACATCGTGCAATGTTGTAAGTGTCTGGATGTATACGAGGCATTGGAGACCCATTATAGAAGCCCAGACCGGCCGGCAGTTCGACATCATCCGGCAATCAGGCGCGTTCTGAAGCGTCTCAGAACTCGCCTTGCTTCTACTTATGCGTATGATGGCGACCTCTCCGAGCCGCGGATAGTTCAGTCACAGATGACATAGAGAATTTTCGAGGTCAGCCGCGTGGTCTGAACCGGCCGCTCGAGGTCAGTTGTAGACTAACGCCAACGGCTAACCGATCATCGCGCACGTCGTCTCCCACGCAGCTGACGATCCCCGTCGAAGAAGAGAGGAAAGTTCCCTTTCGCGAGTTCTTCGGGCATGAGGGCATACGAACTCCAATGACAAAACCAGGCAGCGAATTCCTTTTTCGATTCCAATACGTGGATGGGCCTTTCCAGGAGTGTCCTAAACATGTCCGCCGTTACCGCCCCTATGAGCGGTCCAGGAATCCGTACGTCTTTGCCCTGTGGGTCGCGACCAATCCAGACGCCGGAGAAACCGACGCTGTTGCTCATTGGAGAGAACAACCTGAACTGATAGTAGGGGTAGTGGGGAGATGGGATGCGTTTGAGGCAAATCCGACACATCAGATCCAGGGAAACACGTTCGAATTGATCGGCCGGAAGGCCATTGGTAGTCGCGAGGCCTTTGATGGCTTGGATGACTTCATCGCATTCGAACAACATTACACACTCCCAAAATAAACTGACCCCGAAGTACCAGAACTTCAATTGAAGCACGCTGCTTGCTACTGGGCCGTGAGGGTAATGTGTAAGGACGCATCGTCGGTTTTTCCCATGCAGCGGGGCGGAAACCAGACTGAAACCATCGTTTTACGATATCAGGATGCTCAACCGTCCGCGACGCCGTGCCTCCTTCGGCGCAGCAACAGAGAGTTGCGCAAAGGCTCATCCTTGGCAACCGGTGGCGACGGGGAGCCGATGACCGCTCTTGGACTGTTTTGTTGAAAAACTCCTCTTGCGCGTGGGTCGGAAACTTCGCGGTGTTGCGGAAGGGCGCCATCTCCCTGGTTCGAGGAAACAGCTGCTTTCAGCGATCTCACACGAGAGGCTGAGCGGAGCTTGCGGGGGTGCTGGGGACTTCTTTGACCATGTTCGCCGGATGCCCGATCCTTGCATCTGGACAGGACCTCGAGGTAACGCGACTTGTCTACCGCCTTGGTGATGGGACTGATGCGCACGTGCACGATCGCGAACAGGCCGGCTGGATTGGCTCGGGACGATTTCGCCTGACTCTTGGAAACAACGTGGTTCTGCTCGAATCAGGTTCGGCATATGTGGTGCCGGCTCATGTGACGCATGTATTCGAAGTGCTGGAGCCGGGGATCGTCGACATCGTGACGTCGCCCACGCAACGAACCTACAGGACGCAGGGTTAGGAGGTGTTGTATTTCAGGATGATGGCTGTGAAGCCGCAGTCAGGTTGGGAGGCATCAATGTTGAGTGCGGTGGAACAGAGCGGCCAGCGTAACTGTTTCATCATTAGTTAGGCGACCGGCCGCGGTCACTGCGGGAGACAAGAACCTGCCGCCGGAACTGGGTCTGTCCAGGTGGACTGTTGAACGTTGAGGGTGACGCCGCTTGCACCGCTCCTCCAGCGGGGGCGGGCCCACACCCTGAATCCGGCTCCCGGGAGCTGACCTCGGCGGGCACCGTCCGTAACCCTCGGTTACCGGGGCCAGTCGAGCTGCAATATGGAGGTGGAGTCTCCGCCGGGCGGCTGCTTTCTGTAATAGAGTCGATCAGAGGCCCCAGAAACGCCTTACCATGTACCCCATGATTCTCATCCGTAATGCGAACGTCTTCAGTCCGCGGCCGTTAGGGTTACAGACACTCCTGGTGGGTGGCGAAAGGATCCTGTGGCTGGGAGCGGACACTGAGTTGGACCTACCTCGGGCTCTGCGCGCGACCACTGAAGTGCTGGATCTGCAGGGCGCGACACTGATACCCGGTTTCATCGACGGGCACGTCCACGTCACCGGGGGCGGGGGGGAAGCCGGATTCAACACTCGCGTGCCGCCGCTGCCCTTGAGCCGCTTTACGACATCCGGCGTGACGACTGCCGTTGGGCTGTTGGGCACCGACGATGTGGCACGTGGGCCGCGGGAGTTGCTCGCAACGATCTACGCACTACGCGAGTCCGGTCTGAACACCTGGGGTTACACGGGCGGATATCATGTGCCCCCGGCGACCCTGACCGGCGGCGTGCGCAGCGACCTTGTGTTCATCGAGCCGTTGATCGGTGTTGGTGAGCTGGCTATCAGCGATCACCGCTCCAGCCAGCCTACTCTCGATGAGTTACTGCGGATTGCCTCGGAGGCGCACGTGGCGGGGCTCATGACCGGCAAGGCAGGCATCGTCCATCTGCACTTGGGCGACGGGGTGCGCGGCCTGGAGCTGGTGCGCAATGCTCTTGCGCAGAGCGAGTTGCCGCCCAGGGTTTTCAACCCCACGCATGTCAATCGCCGCCGGCCGTTGTTTGACGAGGCAGTGGATTTGGCCAGGGCCGGGTGCACGGTGGATGTCACGGCGTTTCCGGTAGCCGATGGTGAAGATGCCTACTCGGCTTCCGAGGCGCTGCTTCGGTATCTGTCCAGTGGCGCGCCGCCGGAGCGCGTGACCGTGAGCTCGGATGCCGGGGGGTGCCTTCCCTGTTTCGATTCCGACGGCAGAGTATGTCGGATGGACGTCGGATCGGCTGGGGCCCTCCTGCAGACCCTGCGGGAGGTGTTGGCAAAGGGGGTCCCTCTCGAACAGGCTCTACCGCCGTTTACTGCCAATCCGGCACGCCTTCTGCGCCTAACCGGACGGGGCAGCATAGAAGTGGGGAGTGCTGCCGATTTGATTGCATTGGAGGCGACAGGAGCCATCGAGACGGTCATCATTGGTGGCACGACACATGTTCGGGCGGGCAAGCCCGTTGTGCGCGGACCGTTCGAACCATGAGACCAGGAGCAGTTGAGGATGCCGAGTAGAGTGCCGGACGGCGGGCAGCGCGGCTGGATCATCCCCATCGGGGGAGCGGAAAACAAGGAGAATGATCGGCGGATTCTCGAGCGTTTCGTGCGCCAGTCTGGCAGTGCCGACGCCGAAATCGTCGTGATTCCCACAGCCAGCCGCATGCACGAAACCGGACCGCGCTATGAGAAGCTCTTCCGGGACCTCGGCGCCGGCCAAGTCGGAGTGATGGATTTCGATACCCGTCGCGACTGTCAGGAGCCGGGCCGGCTGCGGCGCCTGGAGGCGGCGACTGGGATCTTTTTTACCGGGGGTAATCAGTTGCGGGTGACCACGTTGCTGGGTGGTACGCCGGTGGCAAAGCTGATTCGCCAGCGTAACGCCCAAGGCGTCACGGTCGGTGGGACCAGCGCCGGAGCCAGTATCCTCAGCGAGCACATGATCGCCGGTGGCGATGAGGGTTCGTCTGCCATCGACGGTAGTGTGCGTCTGGCGGCAGGTTTAGGTCTGACAAACCGATTCATCATCGATCAGCATTTCCGCCAGCGCGATCGTCTCGGCCGCCTGGTCACGGCGCTTTCCTACAACCCCTTCGCCGTGGGCATCGGTCTCGATGAGGATACCGCGGCCTTCATCGGTCCCGATGACACACTCGAGGTGGAGGGCAGCGGCGGAATCACCATCCTCGACGCCGCGGACGTCAGCTTCTCCTCGATCGATGCGACAGCCGAGGGGCAACCTGTCTGCGTGCTCGGGATGAAGGTGCACTTCCTCACCGCCGGAGCGACATTCAACCTGACCACGCGCACGCCATCCGCCGGCGACCTGACTCGGCGGAAGGAATGAGTCGCGACCTGCACTGACCGCTTTCGCCGCGAAGGAACATAACAATTACGACGGAGTAAGCCATGCGAATCCTCGATCGTTCCGTCTATGTGGGCCCGTCGCACTACGCGCGCTTTCCCGTCATTCGGTTGGAGCTGGATCTCGGTGAGCTCGAAGCGTGGCCCACCAGCCGACTCGGGGCCCCATTCGTGGATGCGCTCGCGGAGGCGCTCCCGGGCCTGTTCGAGCACGGCTGCTCCTATCGCGAACCTGGCGGATTCCTGCGGCGCATGCGCGAGGATGAGGGAACGTGGCTGGGCCATGTTCTGGAGCATGTGGCCATCGAGCTGCAGAACATTGCGGGCGAAGAGGTGACCTTCGGCAAGACCCGCAGCGCGGGCGCTCCCGGCCGCTACACCGTGGTGTACGAGTATGCGCAACGCGACGAGGGCGTGGCCGCGGGAGAGCTTGCATTGAGGCTGCTCTGCTCGCTGCTTCCGCCAGAGCTGCGGCCAGCTGATGTCGTGCCGGAAGGTTGGAACTGGCCGGAGGCCCGTGATGATTTCATCCGCTTTGCGCAGCGCCGAGCGCTGGGACCGTCCACCAGCTCGTTGGTCAAGGCCGCGGAGGGCCGCGGCATCCCCTGGTTGCGTCTCAACGATCAGTCGCTCGTGCAACTGGGACACGGCAAATACCAACAGCGCATCCAGGCCACCGTCACTGGCCGCACTCCCCATATCTCCGTCGAGCTTGCCAGCGACAAGGAAGAAACCAACAAGATCCTGGCGAGCCTCGGCCTGCCGGTGCCTTCCCAGGAGCTGGTGCAATCGGAAGAGCAGGCCAAGCGAGCCGCGCGTCGCATCGGCTTCCCTGTGGTCACCAAACCCTACAATGGCAATCACGGCCGCGGTATCTCGATCCGCCTGACCACCGAGGAGGAAGTCGCGCAGGGTTTCGCGGTAGCGCGCGAACACTCGCGCTCGGTGATCGTCGAGACGTTCCTGGAGGGAGACGACCATCGTCTGTTGGTTGTGAACGGCGAACTGGTCGCCGCGACGCGCCGTACTCCGGGTCATGTCGTGGGAGATGGCGAGCACACCATCGTGCAGCTCATCGAGATCGTGAACCAGGACCCGCGCCGCGGTGTCGGTCACGAGAAGGTGTTGACGCGCCTGGAGTTGGACGCACAGGCGCTGAAGATGCTGGAGCGGGTGAGCCTGACGCCCGAGTCGGTGCCTGCGAAAGGTATAGTAGTTTATTTGCGCTCCACCGCGAATCTCTCCACAGGGGGTACCGCGACTGATGTTACGGACATCATTCACCCCGACAACAAGGATATGGCCGAACGCGCGATTCGCGCCGTAGGTCTGGATGTCGGTGGAGTGGACTTCCTCTCCAAGAACATCACCGAAAGCTATCGGACGATTGGCGGGGGCATATGTGAGGTCAATGCCGCGCCAGGCTTTCGCATGCATATCGCGCCGAGTGATGGAACACCGCGCGATGTGGCTGCGCCCGTCATTGACATGCTGTTCCCGCCCGGGGCGCCTTCGCGGGTGCCGATTGCTGCTGTGACCGGCACGAATGGCAAGACGACCACCGCCCGCATGCTGGCTCACATCACCAAGATGGCCGGTTATACCCCGGGGCTGACTACGACCGACGGCGTGTACATCAATGGCCAGCGGACTGTGCAGGGAGATATGACCGGTCCGGTTTCCGCGCGCATGGTTCTCTCCGATCCGCAGATAGACATCGCTGTGCTGGAGACTGCCAGGGGCGGCCTGTTGCGCGCGGGGATGGGTGTGCGGGAAGTCAATGTCGGTGCCGTTCTCAACATCCAGGCCGATCATCTCGGTCTCAAGGGCATCGACACGCTGGAGCAGCTCGCCGAAGTGAAACGGGTCGTGGTGGAAGTTGCAACCGACTGCGCGGTGTTGAATGCGGACGATCCCCTGGTGATGCGGATGTCTGGGCACACCGAGGCCAAGAATATCTGCTATGTCACCTTGAACCCTCAGCACACCCTGGTACGGGAGCACATCAGGGCGGGGGCCAGAGCGTGTGCCCTCGAAGCCGGCGTGAACGGACAGATGATCACCTTGTACGACCGCGGCAGTCATATCCCGCTGCTGTGGACACATCTGATACCTGCGACGCTCGAAGGTCGCGCGACGCACAATGTTCAGAATGCGATGTTTGCTGCCGCTATGGCGTTCTCCTTGGGCGTGAAGCTCGATGCCATCCGCCAGGGCCTGCGCACATTTGACTCGACTTTCTTCCAGGCACCCGGCCGACTCAATGTATTCAACGAGCATCAGTTCAAGGTGTTGTTTGACTATGGTCACAATGCGCATGCCGTCGGCGTAATGGCTGACCTGGCGCAGCGCCTGGACGTCAACGGCCGCAGAATCGTGGTACTGGCCGGCCCCGGCGATCGCCGTGATGAGGACCTCGTGGCCATTGCTAGGGCCGTAGCGGGTCGCTTCGATCATTACATCTGCCGTCGGGACGACAACCTGCGCAATCGAGCCTCCGACGAGGTGCCGCGCATTCAGGCTGCGGCGTTGGTCGAAGCAGGTGTTCCCAAGGGCGCGATCTCGGTGATACCGGATGAGCAGGAGGCCATCGACGCCGCATTGAAGATGGGTCAGGCCGGCGACCTGCTGCTGATCTTCGCCGATGCGTTGGCGCGCTCCTGGAAGCAGATCACCAAGTTCAAGACAGTTGGCTCGCAGGTGGCTCCCCAAAGCATCGCCTCACAGATGCTCCAAGACCCGACGCTCCGAGGCGTAGCGGCCCGCGAAACTGCCAGCGGTGGCGCGGCGGCTACGGCGCATTCGCAGACCGCGCACTCGGCGGCGGAAAAGTGGAATGGCGGCGGTGGAAGCGGCGAGCAGACGGCCTTCAGCCTGGAAGGACTGATTCGCGACGAACGTGGTGTCAGGTTTGCGCCGGAGGCGGAAGACTGAACGTCTCGTTGGCACTGCCGTTCGATAACTCCAGGCGCTTGATTGGAGCGAATCTTTTTTTCGCGACCACGGGCGCGGTGCTGGAGCTCGCGGGAATTGCTCCCGAGTCCGAACTTCTCCAGGCATGGCATACCCGCGTGGCCGCCGTCCGGTCCCGATTGGGTTGGGACGGTCCGCGAGCCGTCGCTCGAGTCCACCGGCGTGGTGCTTCACTGGCGTTCCCGGCACCTGTAGACCAGCTGTTCGTGGCCACGGAAGTCAATGAATGGGCGCTATGCGTTTCGTTGTTGGAACGTGATCCGCAAAGGTGGCAGGGCTTGCAGGAGGCGCTCATAGCAGCCGCTGTCGAAGCGGCCGAGGACCCCGAAGCCGTCATTTCCCCAGTACTGGAGGAATCCGCAGCGCTATTACGCTTCGAACGGCTCGCTGCACTGGAGGTTCGGCCGCGACTCACCGCGCTGTTGGACGCAGCAACCGAAAGGAAGCTGCTGTATACCGTCGACGATGAGATTCTGACATTGGGCGGCGGTGAAGCGGGTCGTGATTTCCCGATGGGGGAACTACCTTCGGTGGGCGGTGTGGCGTGGAACCAGTTGCGTACCGTGCCTACAGCCGTGGTGACCGGGTCGAATGGCAAGACCACGACCGTGCGATTGATCGCCCGTTGTGCCCGGGCCGCGGGTTTCGAGTCAGCCCATAGCAGCACCGATGGTGTCTTTCTCGACGATGAGTTGCTCGACACGGGTGACTACTCCGGCCCCGCGGGCGCCCGCATGGTTATGCGTGAGCGACGCGCACAGACGGCGATACTCGAAACCGCGCGGGGTGGCATCCTGCGCCGTGGGATCGCGGTTTCCCGCGCCAAGGTAGCCGTTGTCACCAATGTCAGCTCGGATCACTTCGGTGAGTATGGTATCGACGATCTCCAGGGCCTGGCCGATGTCAAACTGTCCGTGGCGGCGATCGTTCCCCCCGATGGCCTGTTGGTGTTGAATGCAGACGATGCGCTGCTGCGAGCCAAGGCCAATGGCCTGGCGTTACGTTGGGGCCGGTGCCCGCCGCTGGGTTGGTTTTCACTGGATGTGCTCAGCGCGCCTTTGACGGAGCACCGCGCGCGTGGCGGTGCCACCTGTGGAGTCAAAGACGGACATCTGCAACTGACCTACGAGGGCATAGATACCGATCTTGGCAGCATTGCATCCATGCCTTTGACTGTGGACGGTCATGCGACTTACAACATCGCCAACTTGGCGGCGGCGGCGCTCGCAGCGGCAGCGCTTGGCATTGCTCCGGAGGTGATTGCCCGCGTCTTCGCGAGCTTCGGTGCCGACCCGGCGGATAATGTTGGACGGATGATGTGCTACGAGTACCGCGGCGCCCGGGTTGTCGTGGATTACGCACACAATTCGGAGGGCCTTCGCGGCTTACTCACGGTGGCCGAGCACTTGCGGCGCGCTGGCACACAATCGCCTGTCGGCCGCCTCGGTCTGCTCCTGGGTCACGCGGGAAATCGCCGGGATGAGGAGATCCGAGACCTGGCGGCGGTGGCGGCGCAGTTCCGGCCGGATCTGATTGTGGTCAAGGAGAACGAGACCTACCTGCGGGGCCGGGAACCCGGGGAGATTCCGCGGATTCTGCGGGAGGCGTTACTGCAATCGGGCATGGCGGAGTCTTCCTTGCGGCTGCGGATGAGCGAAATGGAGGCGGCACTGAGCGCCCTCGAATGGGCCCAGCCGGGCGATGTGCTGGCGCTGCCCATTCACTCCTCGCAAGCGCGCGCCACGGTACTGGCCATCCTCGCGAACGGCTGATGGCTGGCTTGGCCCAGCCGTTGACTTCCCATGTCACCGCAAGAGAGCTTGGAAGCGCCTACACATCCCCACGGACGTGCTTTCTTGTGTCCAACACGTTACTGCGCTTTCTTCCCGCATTGGAATCTTGAGTCTTGATGCGTCGAGTCCTCATTTTCGGCGGCACCGTATTCGCGTTGTCCGTGTCGCTGGGCGCATTCGCCGCCAAAGAAAATCCTACTGCAAACTCGGCGGGGCGCTTCGTGGATACGAGTGGCGGGGGCGACTGGCCTGGCTTCGGTCGCACCTATGGCGAGCAACATTACAGTCCGCTCGCCGACATCAATCGTTCTTCAGCGACGACGAGGAAACAGCGTAGGTGTCGTAAGTCCATTCATGCGGCTCGCGATGCCTCTTGAATCGCGTTAGCGATTTCGCCTTCGCTGCGTCCGCCGGTGATCGCAACACGGTTATCGAAGACGAAGTGGGGGACCGAGCGAACGCCTGCCACGGCGGAGTTTGCTGCCTCGTGTTCGACCTGCTGGTGCAGGGCGACATCGAGAGCGATGGCATGGGCTTGGTCCCGGTTAAATCCGTGGACTGCCCCGCGTGCGCAACAGATCTGGAATATAGAGCCCTGCCGCAGGCGCATTCGGCAGCAGCAGCACTGGGTGGTGGTGAATGTCCACGACCAGCTCGGGGAAGCGTTCCGACAGAACCTTGTCGAGCCGGTGCAGACCGACGAAGCACCAGGGACAAGTAATCTCGGTATAGAGATCGATTCGCAACATGACACCCTTCTCCTTCTTCAACGATTGGCGATCCCCGGCGCAGCACGCACGAATGTCGGGTCCGCGATCTGATCGACCAGAAACTTCGCCAGCTTGCCTCTGGACAGCTTCATGCCCAGCCTGCTCCTTCCGTACCAACCGACGTTCATCTCGCCGTCTGCGGGTCCATCCACGAGGTTCGGAATCCGCACCAGCGTCCAGTCGAGATCCGAATGGGCGATCAACTCGCCAGTCGCTTTGATGTCGTCATACGCCTTGCGCACGATCACCCTGAACAGCAGGACGAATGCATGCGCGTTGAGGGCGAAGCCATCCTTGGGATCGCGGTAGGCGGCTGTGGAAATCTGGATCAGCCGGCGCACCCCCGATTGCTTCATGGCGGCAATGATGTTGGACAGTCCATGCATGACCGGCCGATCCCCCTGCACCTTCAAGCTGTTGGGACCCAGTGCGCTGATGACCGCATCGGCACCTTGCAGACACTTGGCAATGGCATCCCGGTTCTGCAAGTCGCCGACAACAACTTCAACCCGTCCGGCAAACGATTCGAGTTTCCTGGCGTCGCGCGTATAGACCGACAAGTAGTAGCCCTGCTTCAGGGCTTCCTCGATGAGGTGCTTTCCGGTGGGACCGGTCGCACCGAACAGTGCGACGGTCTTTTGCGTAGCCATGAGTCAGGCTACCTTCGCCAGCAAGGCATTGACGGCCGTTTCGGTATGGGCAATGGCGGCCTTCGCGGCATCGGGGCCGAACACAGTGCCTTCGATGCGCACCACTTCAACGTCGGTCAGGCCGATGAACCCGAGCAGGTGTCGCAGATAGTGGGTCTGGAAATCGAACGGCGCCCAAGCGCCTTCCGAAAACACGCCACCGGCGGCGGTGACGAGATAAACCTTCTTGCCGGTCAGCAACCCCTGCGGCCCGGCGTCGCCATAGTTGAAAGTGACGCCGGGCCACGTGACCTGATCGAACCAGGCCTTGAGCTGCGAGGGCAAACCGAAGTTGATCATGCCCGAACCGAGCACGATCACATCGGCGAGCTTCAACTCATCGACCAGCTCTTGAGCAACCCTCACCGCCTCGACCTGTTCCGAGGTGCGCACTTGGGGCGACGTGATCCGCCCCTGGATGTACGCCCGCGTGATGTGCGGCGGGGGATTCGCAACCAGGTCGCGCACGGTCAGCGCGCCACCTGCGCGGGCCTGAATGCTTTCGGCGATTTTGGTGGCGAACCGGGGTGGAAAGACTGTCAACTCCGCGAGGGCTGGAAGCGATAAGGAGCGTATGGTTCATGATTGCACGTAGGTATAAAAAGAGAACCAAGAAACGAATTTCTTCTGAGTTACGAACTAATACCAAGAATGGTATGGTTCCTGTCATTTCGTCGCAAGAAGGCACATGCATGTCACTGAGTCACATCGAGCTACCTGCCGATATGCCTGCACCGGACGCTGGCGGGTGTCTGGCAACGCGAGAAATCCTGGATCGCATCGGCGACAAGTGGAGCCTCTACATTGTCGCCCTGCTAGCTAAGGGCCCGCGGCGCTTCAACGAATTGAAGCGCGGCATCGACGGCATTTCCCAGCGCATGCTGACGCTGACCTTGCGCGGGCTGGAGCGCGATGGACTGATAACGCGAACGCTGTATCCGACGATTCCTCCGCGCGTCGATTACGAACTCACTGACATGGGAAGAACGCTACTAAAACCGGTCATGGCGCTGGTCAACTGGGCGAACAGGAACCAAGTCGCGATTGCCGAAGCGCATAAGCGCTTTGACGAGAAACCGGAGCCAGATCAGGTCTTGATTCAAGGCGTTGTCTACCAACGTCGATGAGCAAGCCCCGTGAATGCCATCGGCTTTTCCTGAGGTAGTGTCGTAGCGCGTCGCTTAAAGGTCTGTCGGATCGCTTCGGTTAGCGCAGTGCGGTCGAGCTCGAATGTTTCGGCGATCAGCCACAGATCGTAAAAGTCCTTCAGACGACTATTGGCAATGCCCCGGGTGACCAACGCGTGGAATTTTTCTGCTATCACTGTCTCGATCGGATAGACACGCAGGTGGGGCGCGGGCGCATCGAGCAATGCGGGATAGTCGATCTCAACAGGACCCGGAGTGATCGCATCGCCGAACCCGATGTCGACCTGGATGGGAACACGAGCGGCGGCGATCGTGGCGCGAGTGCGGATGCGCACGCCACCATACTCGAACGGCTTGCGCGAGTACGCTCGAATGTTCAACTCCAAACTGTTCTTCGCAGTCTATTGGTCGCGCGCTAAGCAGTGGACACTATTGGCCGTGCAGGACCTAGAAGCCGATGTGGGCTCCTTGAGTATTACGATGCTTCAAGCTCTCCAGCGGTCGCGGATGCACTTGCTCGGCGATCGAATGATCGGCACCTTGCCGCTACTCAGGCTCCGCCTCATTGGCGCAGTCGATAGTGGTTATGCGAGCGGCGAAGACGGGCAGTACCTTTTCAGTATCGCGTCGGCTGAGCTTTACTGTGGTGCCGCGCTCATCACAGATCCGGTGGAGCAACAAATTGCGTGGTTTCTGATGAACAACTGTCTATGGGATGTATCGGACACGCCAGCCGAGTTCGACGGCCCCCGGCTTGCAGCGATGACGTTCGTGATAACTCCACCCGAGCGTGCGAATCCCAACCAGGAATTCGAGATTGTTGGAAGACTAAGCGAATTGGTGTCCCGCCAATTCGATGCTTGCACGACTCGCGATGGTGAGAGCACGGGTATCTCTCCACAAGCAGAGCCTGAGGCGTTTGGGGTCGCGATTCCCAACGACTTCAAGGGTAATGCATTGAGGCTATGGCGATTTGATTTGCGCCCTCCGCGCCCTAAGACGTGTGCGGCGGACCACGGAACGCGGAATCAGTAGTTTGCTGATCCCGGTCACCGCTCTCTTGGGATCGAGTGTCGTCGATGACTCGGCTGCTAAGCGGCGGATCGCGAGTCTCTGAGCCGCTGCCGCGCCTGCGGGCCGAGTGGGCAAGCGGAACAACTGTTGAGGCGTATGCCTCGTAGTCCACGCGCGCACATCATTGGTTTTCACTCACGTTTCACCTGATTCCGCGACGCGCCCCAACCTGCTGAATGACATCCAGAATCGCGTCGACAACCACCCTGTAGCGCAGAGTACGGTGATCGCCGATATTGGCGGTCAGAAATCCGGGCACGGGTTTTTCAACGGGAAGTCCAGCCAACGTCTGCTGTGCGTGCGCGAAGTGACCCACGAGCGCAACTCCCAGCAGAAGCGGGCGCCAGCTCGGCCGCAAGGCACGTGCTGCAAGTACCTGTGCTCATCAATCGATCTTGCAACCCCACCACGCTTGGCAAAACATGTCCGATGGCTTATCGGGCTTTGGGATCTGGCTAAGAGCTTCCTTCTTGATCTTGGCAACGACGTGGACCCTCGGGTCGACGACCGTCGCAATATCATAGTGAATCGACGATGCGAGCACGGTCGCGACTTCGGCGCTGTTCAGTTGATAGTAGCTCTTTAACCAGTTCGATAGGCCCGCCGTTGCGATTTGAAGTGCTTCGCCCAACGAACCGCCAATTCCGGACACCATGATGTATTCGTCGTTTTCAGCCCAGGGCTGATCCAAGAGTTGGCTGGGCAGGAGATCGACCGTGAATTCGACATCCATGGAGGTCTCGAGTCCGTTGCCGGTGATCTCCCCATCCTCTTGCAGCGCGTGACCGTCACCGACCGTAAGCAATGCGCCTGCTTGGTACACCGGTAGGTACAGCGTCGTACCCTCGACGATCTGGTTGTAGTCCATGTTTCCCCCATATTGACCGAGATCCGCGGATGCATTCGACAAGTTCCAGTAAGGTGCTACGCCGACGCATCCGAGCATGGGGATCAGCTTGACCTTGAAGTTTTTCAGCTTATCAGAAGGCTTGTCGGGGGTCGCCGTACCCTGGACACGATCCAACTTCCAGATGGAGCTCCAATCTTTGGGAGCTTCCTGCTTATACCCGGGAGGGAGCACTCTGGGACTCAACTCACCACGGGACTGACTCGCGGTGTCCCGATTGAGTCGAATCTTGTTGAAGTGGACGGCGATCGTATCGCCCGGCATTGCTGCCTCTATGTAGAAAGGTCCTGTCTGGGGATTCTGCGGAAGTGAGCGAGGAACATCGTGCTCATCGTCGCCACCGGCGTCCACCGTCTTGGTACGCACAGTGTCACCGGGGAAGATGTGCAGCGCCGGCGGATTGGCGCCGGAAAATGAGCGGTAATATATATGGGGCTCAAACGTATGCACGGTCGGCGAAGTGGGGCGCGGCGCTGGCCTTTGCCCGACGAGCGTCACCGCGATACCGTGAATCGTCCCCGTCCCGCTCAGCGTGCCGCGAGCGGATTTAACGGTAATCTCTCCAATGTCGCTGCCATCTTTGTAAGTGATCTTTAGGTGCAGTGTACGGTTCTCCCAGGTCCCGTTGTAGTAGAACACTGCCCAGTCCGGTACCAGCCAGCCAGATCTGCCGGTGACTTTCTCTTTATCCGTGGAGAGATCGAGTCCTGCGACATATGAGCTTCCCGGATAGGAGGTCGTGACCTCCCAACGGCCCGTGAAGTCTGAATCGCTGCTTGCACCAAGGGCGCTGACGCTGACGAACACCGAGCCGTAAAGCGCGAGACTCCAAGCCGATTTCATTTGCACTCTCCTACAGGACCGGCGGTCGGCCCCTCAGCAGGATGGCAGATCACCAGGGTTCAGTGAACAGACCAACTACAGCCGCCATAGCCACCGGCGCAGCTCGCTGCGGTCCAGTCGGACATGCCGGGCCTTGGGCGCACCGAGAGTCTCCGGAATATCTGCGACAAACGCCTGGCGCTTCAAATCCATGTCTGCGCGGGCATAGCGCGTGGTCGTGTTAAGGGTCCAGTGCCCCTTCCACTGACTGATCGTCGCGAAGTGGATGCCGGCTGACTTTGAACGCGGCCTGCAAGCTGCGCAGGTCTGATGTGCGGAGTTTTTCGCGAGTTCGCCGTTGCGCGCTTCGGGGCTCAGATTAAACGCTTCGAGGACAAGTGTAGGCCGCTACCCTCAGCGCCACAGAATCTGACTTTGGTGGCAGTCTAGTGGCAGGGGACTCCAGGGGGCCTGTGACGCTTGCGACGGGATGGCATGTCCGCGCTGCTGCTAGCCGTCTGATCAGGATCTAAGCCGTCCAGCTTCACGCTCTCTCGCTCACTTGCCTCGCTCCCGGGGTGGGAAAGCATGCTGGCTCTGCAGTTTGAAAACCTGGTTCTGAACAACAGCCGCAAGGTCATCGAATGCCTCGATGTGCCGCCGGAAGACGTGATTTTCGCCAGCGCTTTCTTTCAACGTAAAACCCTACTCCAGCCCGGCTGCCACATCGATCTGGCTACCCAGACGCGCTTCAACACCCTGTATGTCTGCGAAATCAAGTTCTCCAGGTCGCCATTGAAGTACTCGATCATCGAAGAAGTCGAGAAGAAGCTCGGGGCGCTCAAGTTGCCACGACAATTCTCTGCACGGCCCGTACTCATACACGTGAACGGCGTTCACAAGGATGTAATTGATAGTCGCTTTTTCTCGCAGGTCGTCGACTTCGGTGAGCTGCTGGAAACTATTAGATAGAAGCGGGGGCAGGATTCCTGCAACACGAATCAATGCGCCTTTTCGAACGGTTTGCAGGATGCCTAGCGGCCGCTGGTGTTTAACACTGCGCAGCAATGGCTGCGAACCCACTCATGCTTTTCGAGCATCGCCAGAGATCAAGGCGGCGCTGCACTCGCTGGCGCGCAATCTGAGAGACTCGGCCTTTGCAAAGGCTCGTCGAGCTGGCCGTGCAAAATTCCGAAATTACGAGTGCACAGCGCGTCACTCCCGTTGGACCGGTCGCGCGCGGCGCCCGACTTTACGTGCGACTACGTTCAGAGGATCACGTCCTGCTCCGGGAGCGTGCAGCCTCACGGGGAATGGATCTGCCTGCGGATAGTGCCGCGATCAGGATTTCAAATAGCGCATGTGTTCTGCACACGATGCGACAACTTCTGGCCGGGCGCCGTCAGTGTGAGCTCACCTGACCCAGGATTTCATGACACATGGCGCGCACTTGCTTCGTCGTCATGGCAGCGAACACTCCATTCCAGGCCGATGACTTGGTGTCATAGGTCTTCGTGGCCCATGTTTCTCCAGTCTTCAGGTCGCGAAATCCAACTTGCGCATTGATGAACGCATTTCCCGTCATGACCCCAAACATGACCCGGGCTCCGATGGAGACATAGCGGTAGTCCACAACATTGACCACAACCAAGGAACCTTCTGAACCCGTGGGCTGGGGTGCTCCGTCCTGCATCGAAAACTGCGCTTCGGCTTCGTGAAACTCATCGGAGCACTCATCATTCCAAATGCCCTTGAAGTCTTTCCAGTCCTTGGTAGAAGTCGTAACGTCGCTCCCGGTCAGGTTGAGGACAACGTTCTTGCCCGGAGCCTTGGTGCCGACGGGTATTGGCGCGTCGCCGTCCTGTTTTTTCACAGTCGCCGCACAGCCCGTCAGCAACAACAGCAGGCTCAACGAGCAGATCAATCGTCTGTGGTACATGATCTCTCCCAAAAATCGTTTTTTGTTTGTTCCAGGGCGCGCCCCACCTCAACGCCGCCCATGACACAGAACCACGTGGCGGTCATCTCGAATGTGAGATCGGCGCAAAGGAGCTGAATCATAGCTCAGAACAGCCTGAACGGCTGTGAAGTCGAGGACCCCCCGACATGGCGAGGTCGTCTGGCGAACTGAAAGAGGCATCTCGCGACCTTTGAGTTCGCCACTCCGACACAACTGGGTGCCTAAGCGATTGGGCTGCAAAAGCGGTGATTCCTTACGCCGCGCTACTTTACCTGTCCGGCCTGCGCGCTGGACGCGTGGCTTCCACTTCGCAGCCCGGTGAAAAATCGAAATTCCTCGTAGTTGCCGTACTATTCGCCGCACATGCGATTTGAGGCTGCGATAATCGACTTGGCGTCCTGGATCGTGAACCGGTTGACCTTCGGGCGATCCCTCACCGTAATTCGGAACGATGGCAGGGAGAGCACCGGAGTGGATTTTCCAGGAAGATCGTTGTAGCAAACTCAAATGCCGTGCGCACAGCGCTGGTCATGTTGCTGTATGTCTTTGTTCGCCGGTGGCACTTGCGAGGTGTAGTGAATGAGAGAGTCATACGGTGAGGTTGGCCACCCACCGCCATGTCATCTTTGCTCACGCGCACGCTTATTGGTGACACCCGGGACGCTTCGAGCGCTGCACCAGCGCAGCCGCGTCTTTGCGATAGTCGTTCTGGACCGTGGTATCCCGGTTGAGATCAAACAAAAACTTCTGCTTCTGATAGAGGCTCATCTATTTGCCCCAGTGAGGAATGGGGTGCGAGCCTAGGCTGACACTCACGTTCTTGGGCTCGAGGAACACCTCGTAGCTCCAGGTACCGCCTTCCCGCCCGACGCCGGAAGCTTTGGTGCCACCGAAGGGTTGCCGCAGGTCGCGCACATTCTGACTGTTAACGAAGCACATACCCGCCTCGATGGCAGCGGCTACGCGGTGGGCCCTGCCGATGTTTTCACTCCAGATGTAACTGCTCAATCCGTACTGAATGTCGTTGGCCTTGGCGATCGCGTCCGCTTCATCCTCAAACGGGATCAAACACGCCACCGGTCCGAAGATCTCGTCTTGCGCGATCTTCATTCGATTGTCGACATCGGCAAACACGGTGGGCCAGACGAAGTTGCCGGCGCGCAGACTGGCCGGCAATTCCGGCGCATAGGAAGGACGATCGATGCCCCCGCACACCAGCGTCGCGCCCTCCCTGGGTCCGCGGTCAATGTAGCTGCGGACCTTTTCCAGGTGGGCTTTGCTGATCATCGGACCGACAATGGTTGAGTCCTGCAGCGGGTCGCCCACGCTGATGCGCTTGGCGCGCTCTGCAAAGCGACTGGCAAAGTCAGCATAGATGGAGCGTTGCACCAGGATGCGGGAGCCGGCGGTACAACGCTCTCCGTTATTGGAGAAGATCATGAATACTGCGGCGTCCAGGGCGCGGGCCTGGTCGGCATCGTCGAAAATCACAAACGGACTTTTACCACCCAACTCCATACTGAACTTCTTCAGTCCGGCGGCGCGAACGATGCGGTCGCCGGTGGCGGTCGAACCGGTAAACGAGATTGCCCTTACGTCCGGATGTCGGCACAGAGCCTCGCCTGCATCCTTGCCATAGCCATGGACGACATTGAGGACACCCGGAGGGATCCCGGCCTCGAGCGCGAGCTCGCCCAGTCGTGCAGTGGTCAGCGGAGACAGCTCGCTCATCTTCAATACGGCGGTGTTGCCAAACGCAAGCGCCGGGGCCGTCTTCCAGGTTGCCGTCATGAACGGCACGTTCCAAGGAGATATCAGTCCACAAACACCGACGGGATGAAACAGCGTGTAGTTGAGATGAGTCGGGGTAGGGTAGGTGTGTCCGTCTACGCGGACGCACATCTCAGCGAAGTAATAGAAGTTGTCGGCGGAGCGCGGTATCAACTGCTTGCCGGTCTGGGCGATCGGCTGACCCGTGTCCGTAGACTCTGTCCGGGAGATCTCCGGCACATGCTTGGCAATCGAGTCACCCAACTTGCGCAGCAGGGAAGCGCGCTCAGTGGCGGGTCGTGAGGCCCACGCCGGAAAAGCCGCTTTTGCAGCGGCCACCGCCGCCTGAATCTCTTCCTCACCGCCGGCTGCAACTTCCGCGAGCACTTCCTGGTTGGTTGGGTTGATATCCTCAAAGTAACTCTTACCGGGCAACTTCCTGCCGTTGACCAGATGATCAATCTTCATTTCGCTGAATCCCTTCCAAAAGCGGCATCGGATCCCAAGGTGTTGTGCAATCGTCCGAGACCTTCGATTTCGCAGATCACTTCGTCGCCTTCGTTGACGTTGACGATGCCTTCGGGCGTGCCCGTCAGGATGACGTCGCCGGCCGACAGGGTCATGAATGAGCTGAGGTACTGAATCAGGCCGGGCACATCCGTGATCAGATCACGAGTGCTGCCCTGCTGGACCTGTTTCCCATTGACGAATGTTTTCAGCTCCAGGTTGCCGGGGTCCCGAATGTCGGCCGCGTCGACGAGCCACGGACCCAACACGGTGCCGCCGTCGCGATTCTTGACCCGCAGATTGGGCCGATACCAGTTTTCCAGGTAGTCGCGAATGGCATAGTCGTTGGCGACACAGTAACCGGCAACATGCGCCAGCGCATCTTCCCGGCTGACATTGCGAGCGGTTCGGCCAATTACGACAGCCAGCTCACATTCGTAGTGCATGAATTTGACGCCGGCCGGACGCCGGGTGACGCCGCGATGACCGATGACACTGCCCGGGCCTTTCAGGAATACGAGCGGCTCTTCCTGGGCACTGAAAGAAAGCTCTTTCGCGTGATCAGCGTAGTTGAGACCGAGTGCGATGATCGTGCCCAGCTCAAAGGGACACAACCAGACCACTTCCTGTTCTGAGACCCGACGCCCGTCAGCAAGACGCAACCCCTGCCCATCGGGGCTCGCAGTGTGAATGGCACCTGCAAACGCAACGCGAGCCGTCTTCATGAAGACACTCCGACGAACGAGGTCATGAGTCTTCCCACACGCTCGATATCGATGACCACGGATTGGCCTGCACGAACGCGAGGCGCCGGTGCGGCTGCGCCTACCGCCAATACGTCCCCCGGGGCCAGAGTCATGAAGTCGGTGACGTCAGCCAGCAGGCGCGCTACCGGGCGTGTCAGGTCTTTTGTGCTCGCCGATTGCCGCCGTTCGCCGTCCACGAAAACATCGATCTGCAAGTCATCCGGATTTGGGACGGCCTCTGCGGGCACCACGCGCGGGCCGATCGGGCAAAAGCCATCGCGAGCCTTGAGCCGGATGGAAGGGCGATAGAACACCGAGTGAGGCACGCTGACATCGTTCACGATCAGATAGCCGGCTACAAAATCCAGCGCCGTCCGTTCCGACAGCGCGCACGCAGTCCGGCCGATGACAATCCCCAGGCACGCGCCCACTTCCAACTCCTGCGTATCGGCTGGAACTGCGACGGCGTCGCCGGACCGAGCCAGCGTGTTGCGGGGCTTTATATACAGAACAGGCGCAGCAGGAAGCGCCTCATAGGGGGCCGCTGAGGCGGCTGAGCCAAGCTCCTGCAGCGCGCTCCGATGATTGACGAGGGTGCCGTAGACGCATCCAGACAGCCGGTAAGGGGCTACCTCCATCGGAACGATCGAGTCGCAAAGTGCCATAACGGCCCACCCCGGGTGATTACTAATACATTAGCAATTTGATTACTAATATGTGAGTATGTCAACCATGGCCGATTCGAAACCCTGCCGACCCCACCACCGCAACCTGCCGCTGCTGCTGTTACAGGCGCGAGAGCGGGTCATTTCGTACTTTCGGCCGATCCTCAATGCCCATGGGATCACCGAGCAGCAATGGCGGATCGTGCGCGTGCTGCTCGAGGCTCCGGCCCTCGAGCCTCGCCAGATCGGCGAGTTGTGCGCCATTTCCAGTCCCAGCATGGCCGGGGTGCTCGAGCGGATGGAACAAGCGGGGTACATTACCCGGCGGCGCGTGCAGCACGATCAGCGTCGGGTTCTCGTCTCACTCACCGCGAAGTCGCGGCGGCTGGCCTCTGAGATGTCTCCCGACATCGAAGCCACCTATCGGCGGCTCGAAGACACGCTCGGTATGGAATTCAGCAACCAATTGCAGTGCGCGCTCGACTATCTGTTTGAGAAGCTGCCGCTGTTAGAAATTTCATCCGACACCGGCATCGACCGCAGTGAGCGTCGCTCACGTCGGCCTGTGAGGTCAGCGACGGGTTGATGCTCCCGGTGGGCGGCGCGGCGAGTTATCAGGTATGCGGAGCCCGGGCCCTGCAGGACTCACTCATCCGCCCATTCGCGTACCAGGTTGTGATAGTGCGCGCTCAAATCGAGAATTGAGGGGTGATCGGGATGGTCCCGACTGAAACGCACCAGGGAGCCGCCTCCCTACGGCGTCGCCCCCGACCATGGTATTTCCGCATCCGAAGACGCCGGCTGCATATTGCGTTCAGCTCTGGCCATCGACGGCGCCTCAACTCCTCCGCCATGCCGGCTCATTCTCATTCGCCTGGATTACCAGCATTGCTCTCGTGGGTACGTTGTGGACCTGGATAATCATTTTGATATCGCACGCCAAGTACCGTGCGGCAGTCAAAGAAGGGCGCGCGCGAAGCGTGAGTTACAAGATGCCGGGAGCGCCTGTCACGAATTGGGTGGTGGTGGCCTTCTTACTCTCAGTCGCCACGATGCCTGGCTTCAACCCAGGCACGCGAGTCGCCCTGTACGTCGCGCCGATATGGTTTGGGCTGCTGGGGATCGCGTATTACGCGCGCGTTTTCCGGAAAACCACCTGATTCATCCTGGCAATGGACGTTGCGCCATAAGCGATCTTCCCGTCATTCAGTTGGTCATGACCATCGGCGAGGCCACTTTCGCCCGCAGCGTCCTGGCATTCTGAGTGGACGCGCCGGACGGTGATTGATCGAGCATCACGTCATCGGCGCGTCTGAGGCACCGAGTCGCTTCGACATTTGTTGTGCCTTACGCATCGTGGCCGACGCGATTGCCTGTATCGAAGACTCGAACGGCCCACTGTAGCCCAGCGCAACGATCGCCATCGCCAGGGAGCCCGAATGATCAAACACGGGGGCCGCGATGCCTGCGATTCCTGGAATGAACTCGGTGGTGTGTGAAAATCCCCGCTTGCGCGTTCCTGCGATGATCTCATCGACCTCATTGCGGGTGCGGGGAGACACGCCAACTTGAGCCTGCGCCAGCTCCTGCTTCACAAAGGGTCCAGTTGTCTTTGCGCTCAGATAGCTGAGGAAAACCTGTCCTGTCGCCGACCGAGTCAGAGGCATCACGGAACCGACTCTCAAGCTGGCCGACACGGGGGCGTCGGCACCGAGCCAACGCACGATGGTTGGACCATGATTGGCCCAAACGGCCAGCGCCACGGTCTGTTCAATTTCCTCGCTCAACTCAGCCAACAGTGGCGCTGCCACAGTCACAGGTTCGAGTCGTGCGATCGCACTCAAACCCAGTTGGAGCGCAAAACTGCCCAGGTCGTACAAGCCGGTTGCACTCTGCTGTTCCACCAATCCCATGCGCATGAAGCTGACGAGGTAGCGGTGCGCTTTCGCCGGCGGCATTTGAGCAGCGGCCGCCAAGTCCCGCAGCATCTGAGGTCGCGGCTCATTGGCCATTGCACGAAGCAATCGCGCACCGACTTCAATCGACAAAATTCCCTGTTGTGCCTTTGGCTTACGTGAGCTCATGCCGCAACTCTAGCAATCGATTGACCCTAGCGTCCATTTTAGTTACGATAAAGTAAATTAGTTTACCATTGTGTAATTGTTCTGAGGGGGCAAGAGATGACTAGCACCAGAGGCTCCGGAGCACGGCGCGGCGCGCAGGTTCTGCAGCGATTGCGTGAGAGACCCCCGGCGATCTGGTATCGAGGGGAGTTGGTCAAAGATGTCACGACGCATCCCGCCTTTCGCGGCGGTGTGGATACGCTCGCTAAGCTGTATGACCTGCAGTGGAAAAACCCTGAGGTCAGTCTCTACAACTCCCCCACGAGCGGCCACAAGGTTGCACGCTCTTTCCTGATGCCCAAGACCCAGGAGGAGTTGGTCTCAGTCAGCCGGGCGATGAAGGTATGGGAGGACTACACCCACGGGATGATGGGTCGTGTCCCGGACTACATCAATCGCGCTATGACCGGGTATGCGGCAGGAGCCCCTTTCCTTGCGGAGGCGGATCCGCGGTTCGGCGAGAACGCTGTCCGGTACTATGAGTACCTGCGCGAAAATGACCTCTGTCTGACGCATACGCTCATTCCGCCCCAGGCGAATCGTGCCATGAGCTCTGCAAAGCAGGCGGATCCTTTTCTGAGCGCCCGAGTCAAAGAGGAAACAGACGCTGGCATCGTGATCCGTGGCTGCCGAATGCTGGCGACCCTACCGATCTCCGACGAGATCATGGTGTTTCCATCGACCCTGCTCAAGAACCCCGAAGAAGATGCACCGTACGCATTCGGATTCTCGATTCCGAATGACACTCCAGGGCTGCGTTTCATTTGTCGGGAGAGTGTTGACTACGGACGGTCTCATTTTGATCATCCTCTGGGATCGCGCTTCGAGGAAATGGACGCAGTCGTCATCTTCGATGATGTGTTTGTGCCATGGGAGAGCATTGTTCTCTACCGTGATATCAAACGCTGCAACGAGGCGTATGCCCGAACCGGCGCGGTCGTCCACATGACGCACCAAGTCGTGGTCAAGAACATCGCGAAATGCGAGTTCATGTTGGGGTTGGCCTCGCTGATGGTGAATACCATCGGTGCGGAGAGTTTCCAGCACATTCAGGAGAAGCTCGCCGAGATCTGGGTCAATCTGGAAACGATGAAGGCGTTTCTGCGTGCTGCGGAAGCCGATGCCGAGCTCGATGAATGGGGCGTCATGCGGCCGGCCTGGAATCCCTTGGATGCCGCTCGCAACCTCTTTCCGCGTCTGTATCCGCGCATGGTGGAAATCATCCAACAGATGGGTGCCAGCGGACTGGTCGCGATGCCGACCGAGGCGGACCTCAAGGGTCCGCTCACGGAAGACATCAAGAAATACTATCAGGCCGCACGCGCGGAGGCGTTCGACCGAATCCCGCTGTTCCGATTGGCTTGGGACGCGTCCATATCTGCCTTCGCAGGGCGTCAAGTATTGTACGAGCGTTTCTTCTTCGGAGATCCGGTGCGCATGGCGGGCGCGCTGGTCACGGGCCACTCGAGCCAGATCCAGCAATACGCAGAGCAGGTTCGACAGTTTGTGAAAGAGGCGCGGGACGAAGCATTCCAGTGAGCGATGCCGTAAAAACGCCGGACGTCAGACAGTTTCGGAACACCATCGGGCTGTTTGCGACCGGCGTAGCGGTCATCGTTGCTCGGGCGAATCAGGAGATCCTCGCGATGACAGCGAACGCGGTGTCTTCGGTCTCGCTCGATCCCATGCTCGTTATGTTCTGTCCAAGCAAGCGTTCCAACCTGGCGAAGCACCTGGACTCGCTCAGCGCATTTTCCATCAACATCCTGCGGCACGATCAGCAAGCCCTGTCGACCTATTTTGCCGGTGGCTGGAAGCAGGCGGAGCCACCGCCGTTTCGACTCGTGCCCTCCCGACATGCGCCGAGACTCGAAGGAGCCCTGGCCTCTATCGAGTGCGAGCCGTGGAAGATTCTGGATGTGGGGGACCATAACATGGTGTTAGGGCAGGTGTTGCACTTGCACACGGGAGTGGAGCCCCTCCAGCCTCTACTATTCCAATCCGGTCGATATCGACACTTGCAACCCGGCGACAGCGCACCGGCGCCTGATCTAATCGACGTCAGGGACGAGCCGGCACACATCTACTACGAGTGAACGGCCTGAGCACCGATCCCTCTCGAGGCGCTCACGCGTGATTCCAATATGAAATTGACAGATGACAAATTGCTGAGAACCCAAGCGTATGTAGATGGGCACTGGGTAGATGCAGAGGGTGGTAAGACCCACGACGTTCTGAATCCGGCGACCGGACAGAAGGTTGGCACCGTCCCCAACATGACGGCCGTGGAGACGCGCCGAGCTATCGAGGCGGCGCACAGAGCCTTTCCAGCGTGGGCGGCACTGACCGCCCGAGAAAGATCTGTGATCCTCAGGCGCTGGTTCGATCTCATGATGGCGAATCAGGAGGACCTGGCGCTTATCATGACTACGGAGCAGGGCAAGCCTTTAGCGGAGTCCAGAGGGGAGATTGGTTACGCGGCTTCCTATATCGAGTGGTTCGCCGAAGAAGGCAAACGAGTATACGGCGACATCATTCCCGGGCATCAACCGGGCAAGCGGCTAATGGTGTTGCGACAGCCTGTGGGGGTGGTTGCGGGGATTACTCCTTGGAACTTCCCTGCCGCCATGATCACCCGCAAAGCGGGACCCGCGTTGGCCTCAGGGTGCACCTTTGTTTGCAAACCGGCGATCCAAACACCGTTTTCGGCTCTCGCCCTCGCTGAGTTGGCTGCTCGTGCCGGAATTCCTCCCGGTGTGTTCAACATCGTGACTGGCACGGGTGCAGGCGGAATTGGCGCTGAAATGACTTCCAATCCTGTCGTGCGCAAGCTGACGTTCACTGGTTCCACGGAGGTGGGTAAGAAGCTCATGGAGCAGTGCAGTGGATCAATGAAGAAGCTGTCACTCGAGCTGGGAGGGAATGCGCCTTTCATCGTGTTCGAAGACGCCGATCTGGACGCGGCCGTGGTCGGCGCGATTGCCAGCAAATACCGTAACACCGGTCAAACATGTGTGTGCGCCAACCGGTTGCTGGTGCAGAGCTCGATTTATGAGAGGTTCACTCGAAAACTCGTGGCTGCCGTGGCCAAACTACGGGTCGGGAATGGTCTGGAAGGACCCACGGAGCAGGGGCCGCTGATAGATGACAAAGCGGTGGCCAAGGTGGAGGAACATATTGCCGATGCGGTGTCAAAAGGGGCGCGAGTTGCATCCGGCGGCAAGCGACATGCCCTCGGGGGCACGTTCTTTGAGCCGACCATCCTCACGGACGTGACGCCGGAAATGCAGATCGCACGTGAAGAGACCTTTGGCCCCGTCGCGCCACTGTTCCGCTTTGAGACCGAAGCTGACGCTATTCGAATGGCCAACGACACTGAATTTGGCCTGGCCTCTTATTTCTACACGAGAGACCTGGCGCGCTCGTGGCGTGTCTCTGAAGCGCTCGAGTACGGTATCGTTGGACTGAACACCGGTCTCATTTCGACGGAAGTGGCGCCATTCGGCGGAATAAAGGAATCCGGAACCGGACGGGAAGGATCGAAGTACGGGATTCTGGACTACACGGAGCTGAAGTATGTCTGCGTGGGGCTCGACTGAACTTCATTGAGAAAAGCCAGCGGCTTCCACCGGCTTGGTCGATCTCCTTTGAGCAGCAGTTCCATGCATTCCATCGACGGTTCGACACCACAATCAGGGTTGGATTCGATTGTTGTACTGGATCTTGGGGCCGCTACCATCTTTCGAGGCAGGCACGTCAATGCGTTTCCAGCGTGCCTGTTTCTTCCGGATATTCCGCATTCCTCGTCCGTGGTAGAGCGCATACATACCTTAACGAGGATCGAGCGGGCGCCCTTGGAGGAATTGATCGTCGGGCACCGCGGCAAATCAATTCATGGTCGACCTGGATTCGACGGCAAACTCGACGCCCACTCGGATTTTGCCCGCGCTTGGCGTCAACTCTTGTGCCACCTTTTCACGCTGGCGTGTGATACGCCTGGAATTTTTGCGATCCGGGAGATCCGCGTCCAGGCAGTATGCGTGCATCCTTATGGAGCTACTGCTGCGCTCAGCAGCGACCGGCGAGCGTCCAAAGATTGATTTCGGGATTGGGGCAATATGGCCTGAATCGAAGAGCATCAATCAAACGTTGCCTAAATCTCACTCGCATTCAGCGCGCCACGACGATATCTGGGTTGCCGCTTCGGTTTGATGTTCATACTTCCTCGTTAGCTTGGGATTATTGACGGTTTTGATCCCGCCATTCGGAGGTTCGAATCACGACGTGCCCGCGTGTTGCTCTAGGGCGGTGCACCTCCGAAGGGCGGCCCCAAAGGGGTGAGGCCGGACCGCTGTCGCCGCTTTGGATGTGGCGAGCGCGCGGTTGGTGTTGAGTGGCGCGGTCGCTGGAGAGCACCCGTACGCGAGAGCAGGCGGGGCTCGATACCAACGTAGAGCTGCGGGAGGCTTCAGCGGCCGTGCCCCAGATCTCGTACTGATGCACTCAATGGCGCCGCGCCGCCAGGACGGCTAGCTTCACGCGATCCACGACTCCGATCTTGCGGAAGATCGCTGTGAGGTGATTCTTCACGGTGCGCTCCGTGATCGCCAGATATCGTGCGATATGCTTGTTGCTCTCTCCTTTCGCGATCAGCCGGGTAACTTCCACTTCCCGGGGCGTCAGTATCGCGAACTGGCCTGTGCTTCCCGTCGCCGCATTCGCCGCCTCTGCGGCAACGCTAGCGAGCAATTTTGGCACCAGCCCACGCCGAATCCAGAGCTCCCCGTCCAGCACCGCGCCCACGATCTTCATCAATGCCTCGCGTGAGACATCCGCTCGGCAGACAGCCCGGACACCCGCCCGGAATAGAGCAATCTCCAGGTCCTCGTGACACTCTGCGGCCAACGCGACCGCGCACGTGCCAGGACACACTTTCAGTAGCTGCGCGATATCCCGCAACATACCTGGACGCAACAGCCGCAGATCGAGCAGCAACAGCCGCGGCTGTAGCTGCATCAGACACTCAGTCAATGCCTCGATGCTCCGCACCTCGATGGACGGACCCTCCTTGGCCAACCATTCGCGCCAGCGCTCGAGTCCATCCGCGTCCGCGCTTGCGACAACTAACACCTGTTGTACCTCATCAGTTGTACCTCATCAGTTGTACCTCAGCGCTCACGAAGCGCAGTTTGCTTGGCACGAAGTATTGGTTTGAGAATGTAATGCAGAACCGTCCGTCGCCCGGTCCGGATATCGACGCTCGCCTGCATTCCGGGAATGATCTTCAGGTGCTTGTCGCCGCCTCCCCGGCTGGTATGAGCGGTGCGAACGCGAACGAGGTAATAGCTCTCAGGCTGCAGTCCGGGCCGCTCGTCTACGATCGTATCGGCGCTGATATGCTCTACGGTCCCCTCCAGCCCCCCATAGATCGAGAAGTCATATGCAGTCAGTTTGACCATCGCCTCGAGCCCCGGTCTGAGGAACGCAATGTCTGCCGGGCGTACGCGAGCCTCCACCAGAAGTGTGTCTTCAAGCGGCACGATTTCAACCAGATCCATGCCCGGCTGAACGACGCCGCCAACGGTGTTGATCTTCACCTGTTTGATCGTCCCCGCAAGGGGCGCGCGCACCGTAGTACGCGCGAGTCGATCCTGCAGCTCGAGTTTCGAGGCGCTGGCCATTGACTGCTCCGCGCGTGCCTCGCTCAACTCCCGACTTGCCACCGAGCGGAACTCCGCGACGACCTGATCCGCTTTCTGGCGCACTTCGCTCTGGGCAGCTTCCAGGCGCGGCACACTCAATCGGGCCACCTCCAGCTCACCTTTGAGATCGTTGGCTTGCCGCTCCAGCCGTAGCAAATCCACTTTGGGGAAGACATTATTGTCCGCAGCGCTACGTACAATTTGCAATTCCTGCTCCACCAATTCGTAGCTGTGCTGCAACCGGACGGCGTGGGCCTGTGTTTCGGCCAGTTCGTGGATGCGCTGCTCCCGCTGTTGTCGCAGGACTGCAAGATTGGCCTGCAGGTCGTTGTACCGGGATTCATACACGGATTTCTCCTGCCGCATGAGATCCGGCTTGTCCCGTGCCAGGTCCTGTGGTGGGTTGAAACGCCCGAGCTGTGCTTCGGCCTCCAATCGTGCAATCCGGGCCCGCAATGCATCGTCCTTGGCCGCACCTTCGAGGTACGATGACGAAAATCGCGTGTCGTCGATGCGCATCAGCGGCTGGCCCTTGGCAACGACCTGACCCGGCTCGATGAGGATTTCCGCGACGATGCCTCCCTCGAGATTCTGAACCACCTGAATCTTGCTGGAGGGAATCACGCGTCCGTGCCCGACCGTGATCTCGTCTACCTGCGCACAGCTGGCCCAGACGCCGGCTGCCAGAACGAAAGCAACTGTACTCCAGAGAATCCAGTGCGTCCGCGGATGCGCGCCCTCCATGGCGGCGGCGCTGGTCTCACTCATGAAATCACTGTCGTCCGCACGCGCTCGCAACACTTTTCCCAGTCGAGTCAGCAAGGTGCGAACTACAGACCAACGCAACGGATCCGGCAAGGCCGCCTGCTTCGCCGAGGCAGGCGCCCCGGAAGTTGCTCTAACGGGTTGCAACACTGATCTTCCCTCCAGCCAGTGCCGCCAGGACCTGGTCACGGGGCCCATCGGCAACGACACGTCCTCCCTCCAGAACGATCACTCGATTGATCAATGACAGGAGCGCGGCGCGATGAGTAATCAGCAGCAGTGTGCGCCCGTCGAGCCGCTCGGCGAGGCGTGCTTTGAACTGTTCCTCGGTCCTGTTATCCATCGCGTTGCTGGGCTCATCCAGCAGCAGGATGGGTGGCTGCAGCAGGCAGGCTCGCGCGATTGCGACCGCCTGACGCTGACCGCCGGAAACACACTCACCCCGCTCTCCCACCTGCATCGCAAATCCACGTGGGTGCCGGTTGACGAACTCCGTCACACCCGCCTGCTCGGCAGCGCGCAGCACCGCGGCATCGTCAGTGCCAGGAGCGCCAAGCACGATGTTGTCG
>Ga0207703_10000905_pt1 | contig 29007 bp, 26 predicted proteins | sample KBSSwiS12_FD_184304 | JGI IMG/M metagenome (GOLD analysis project Ga0207703, IMG submission 184304) | Switchgrass rhizosphere microbial communities from Kellogg Biological Station, Michigan, USA - KBS Switchgrass S1-2 (SPAdes) (version 2) | ecosystem: Host-associated > Plants > Roots >...
GGGACGCCGATTCGCTGCCGTGACGGATGAGGGCTCTCCGCTCGACCGGCTCGCGCAAGAGCACGGATTCCGCCACGTATTCCGCAATCCGGGCGACATCGGCGGCCGCTACTCCGCGCTCAGCTACTTCGGCATGGTCCCCGCCGCACTCCTCGGTCTCGATCTCCGCGTGCTCCACGCGCGCGCCGCCGCGGCGCGGAAGGAGTCGCTCGAGCCGGAATCGGTACGGAACGGAGCGCTCCGGCTGGGCGCCTATCTCGGCGGAGGCGTCCGGGCCGGCCGGAACAAGCTCACCATCGAGACGGCGAAAGCGCTGCGCCCTCTCGGCTACTGGATCGAGCAGCTCGTGGCCGAGAGCACGGGAAAGGAGCACACCGGCATCGTGCCGATCGAGGGCGAGCCCCTCGGCCCCGCGCATCACTACGGGGAGGACCGGCTCCTCCTCACGATCCGGCTCCAGGGCGAGCCGGAGCCGGACCTCGACCGGCTCGAGGGCGAATGGACGCGCACCGGCGCGCCGTGGCTTCGCATCGATCTCCCCGACCGCGACGCGATCGCGGGCGAGTTCTACCGCTGGGAAGTGGCGGTCGCCCTCGTGGGCGCGCTCCTCCACATCGATCCCTTCGACGAGCCGAACGTGCAGGAGAGCAAGGACGCGACGCAGCGGATCCTGGACGAGCTCGCGAAGGCGGGCCGGCTCCCCACGGGCGAGCCTCGCTCGCACAGCGCCGGCATCGAGATCCACGCCACCGACGAGGTCTGGAAGCGCATCGAGGCCGACGTTCCCTCGCTGCCGAGCCTCGAGATGATCCTGAACCGCTTCCTCGGTCTCGCGGCACCGCACAACTATCTCGCCGTGCTCGCATTCATCGAGCGATCCGCCTCCAGCGAGGCGTCGTTCGCGCTCCTGCGTCGGGCGATCCGGAACGCGATCCACGTGCCCGTGCTGCAGGGCTACGGCCCCCGGTATCTCCACTCGATCGGGCAGCTCTACAAAGGCGGGCCGGACGAGGGGATGTTCCTCATCCTCACGACGGAGCACAAGTCGGACCTAGCCATACCCGGCAAGCCATTCACCTTCGGCCAGCTCGAGACCGCGCAGGCGCTCGGCGACTACGAGGCCCTTGCGGCGCACGGGCGGCCGGCGCTTCGCCTCCACTTCTCCCACGGGGTCGAGGCCGGTCTGGCCACCCTCACGGCCGCGGTGGAGCGGGCTCTGTCGGCCATGCAGGGGGCGTAGCAATCCCAGCTCGGTTTCGCTAGTCTTTGAGGGCCCCCAAGCCCCGACATCCAGGCACCGCCGGAAACCCCTGGGTCCAGGCCTTGCAACCATTCGGCCGTCCACAACGCGCGCACCTGCTCTACGGCGCCCTGTCGCTGATCTTCCTCGGGCCAGCCGCGTCCGCCGACCAGAGCCCGATCCTCGACGCGCCCCCGATCGTGGAAGCGGCCGAGCGGGACACGGTGCAGTTCAACGTGTCCGCCTCGGATCCCGACGGCGATTTCATCACGGGCCTGGGCGTGCTCCAGCTGCCGGACGGCGCCGTGTTCGACGTCGACCTCCCCGCCTCGAAGGGCACCTTCCATTGGCGGCCCGATTACTCGAGCGCCGGATCCTATCCCCTCGCGTTCTACGCCGAGAACACGGTCCGGAGCTACGGCTACACGCTGCTCCAGGTCGCCAACACGGATCGCCCACCGGTCATCGACGTGCCCGCCTCCGTCTCCGCGGTGGAAGGGCAGCCTGTCGAGTTCACCGCCGCCGTGACCGACCCCGACGGAGACACCTTCACCTCGCTCGTGGCCGACGGACTTCCGGAAGGCGCCTCGTTCACCACGAACCTGCTCCAGTCGTTCGCGCGCATCACATGGATCCCTCAGCCGGGCCAGGGTGGGTCGTACAAGGTGAGGCTGATCTCCACGACGCGTCCCCTCCTCGGTCCCGCGGGGGTCGATACCGCCGCGGTCACCATCGCGGTGGCCGGCGGACAATTCTCGCCCCGGGTCTTCGTACAGGCGGACGACAAGACCGTCCTCCTGGGGCCGGGAACCGGTGAGGTGTGCATTCACATCGAGCCGAGGGGCACCTACTTCGACCCGAGTCTGATCGTCCCTTCCACCGTCGAGCTCGTCTGGAGCGCCGGACTTCACCCTCTGCCCGCCGACGAGGTCGATCTGAATCAGGAGGACGCCGATGGCAATCGGGTGAAGGACGTGACCGCGTGCTTCTCCAGGAACGACCTGAAGCACCTTCTGAGCAATGAGGAACTCCCCAGGACCGCTCGCGTCACGGTCCGGGGCAGCCTCGTCGGGGGCGGGACCTTCAGCGGAACCGTCGACCTGAATCCCGTCATGGCGTGGACCCGCGTGTTCCTGACGCCCAATCCGAGCCGTGGAAACGCGGTGCTCTCGTTCTACACGTCGACGACCGGCTGGACCCGGCTCAACATCTTCGATGCGAGGGGTCGTCTCGTGCGTGCGCTGATCGACGAGCCCTACATGCGCGCCGGCTTCCACGACGTGCGGCTCGACGGCGATGCGTCGAAGCGGCTCCCCACCGGCATGTACTTCTACAAGCTGGACACGGTGAACGCCAATCTCAAGGGTCAGTTCCTCGTCATCAAGTAGCGCGCCCCTATCGAGCACCCGAGGCCACAGGCAAGACCCGGCCCAGGAACGACAGCGCGATCTCCCACTCGTCCGACGCCAGCGTGTTGCGACCCGCGATCACCCGACGCCAGGTCAACGAGAGCTCGGTCGATCCGGCCAGCCCCATGGCCAGCGTGGGAGCGATGCGATGGTGGTCCTGCTCGCCCGCGCCTGGAACCGGCGTTCCTCCCGCGGCCACGCCAGAGCCCGCTCCTTGCGAATCGATTCCGTCGTAGCGAAGCCGCGCGCGCACCGAGCGCCAGGGCTCCGAACCCACTTCGACGTCCCAGTAGAGCTCTTCCGACGTGCTCCCACCGCGAATTCGATAGCCGAGACTCGCCTGCGCGTAGCCGCGGACCCGAGGCACGCCCGCGCCGAGCGCGGCGGCGGCTCCGAAGTCGACGAACCCACTCCCCAGCTCGGGATCGTCCGAGACCGGGTCGGGCGGACCGTACAGAGGAATCTTGAGGTCGGGCTCGACCGCGGCCAGCCATCGTCCGCGATGGAGCGGCAGCCGGGCGCCAAGGTGCACGTCCCCGAAGCCGAACGACGATCCCTCGATGTCGGGCACGGGGACGACCGCATCCGCTTCGTGCTCGGCGAGCTTCAGCGGGACGCTCGCGATCAAGGTGAGCCAGCGCGCCGCGCCGTACTCGGTGTAGAGCGAGGCGTTCACCTCGTGGTACTGCGCGGTCGCATACAACCCAGGATCGTCGAGCGGCCGGCGCTCCCCCTCGGCATCGAAGGCCTCGCTCCCCGTCAAGCGCGCGACCGAGCCCTTGGCGTACGCCTCCCCGGCCTCGCGGAGCCAGGCTCCGGCCTGCGCCGGCCGGGGCGAGCCCAGCGCGACGGCCAGCGCCAATCCTGCCCCCAGCCAGCATGCCGACAGCCACCGCGATATTCCGCTCACGCCCGCATCCTACCCCGCTCCCGGCCCCTTGCGCCGTCCGCGACCGTGCGGCATGATCGAATGACGTGGTCGGATCGATTCGTACGGCCGTCTCGATCCCGTTCGTTTCCCGCCGGGATGGTGCTGAGGAGGAGTTATGCCTGCCCGCAAGAAGATCGCCAGGAAGGCGTCTCGCAAGGCTTCCACGAGCAAGAGGGCCGCGGCACAGAAGAGCAGCGCCAAGAAGGCGCCCGCGCGGCGCTCCACGCCCACCACAAGCCCCGCGGCTCCGGCCCCCACGCCGAGCGGGATCGGAGCGATGAGCCACCACTTCGACTACACGACGCACGATCCCGAGGCGATCCAGCGCTTCTACACGCAGATCCTCGGCTTCAAGAACTTCAACCGCGACCCCAACTTCAACTATCTCTGGATCCAGACGGGCGCCACGTCGAGCCTCGGATTCATGCCCCCGATGCCGGACATGGGCGAGGCGAGCCCCGCGAAGGAGCCGACGCTCTACTTCATGGTGAAGAACGTGGACCGCGCGTACGAGTCCCTCGCGGCCAAGGGCGTGATGTTCGAGGGTCCGCCCGCGGACATGCCCTGGGGTCATCGCGTCGTGCGCACCGCCGATCCGGAGGGGCGCACCGTGATGCTCGCGGAGCCCAAGAAGTCCTGACCCGAGCCCACGCAGGAGGCGCTCCATGAAATCCTCACTCGTCGCGCTGCACGATCTCGGTCAGAGCGCCTGGCTCGACACCATCAGCGACGGGCTCATCGTGTCCGGGGAGCTGAAGCGCCTCATCGACGAAGGCTCGATCTACGGAGTGACCTCGAACCCGACGATCTTCAAGAACGCGATCGGCGGGAACAAGGATTCGTACCCGGAAGCGATCTCGCGCCTGGCGGGAGAGGGCCAATCGGCCGAGCAGATCTTCGATGCCCTCTCCGCCCACGACATCATTCGCACCGCCGACCTCCTCGCCGGCAGGTTCCGGGACGGAAGCGGCCGTGACGGATTCGTGAGCCTGGAGCTGCCGCCGGCGATGTCGAACGACACCGCCGCGAGCATCACCGAGGCGAAGCGGCTCTGGAAGCTCGTGAGCCGGCCGAACCTCTTCGTCAAGGTGCCCGCGACGCCGGCCGGCATCCCCGCGATCGAGGAGCTGATCGCCGAGGGGATCAGCATCAACGTCACGCTCATCTTCTCGAGGCCGCAGTACGCGCAGGTGGCGGAGGCGCACCGCCGCGGCATCGAGCGCCGCCTCGCCGCCGGCAAGTCGCTCGACGGCCTCCACTCGGTGGCGAGCCTCTTCGTGAGCCGGCTCGACACCGCGGTCGACAAGGATCTCGAAGCGCGCGCGCAGAAGGCGGACGCCGCCCTGCGCGACCGGCTCCTCGCGCTCCGCGGGACGGCCGCGATCGCGAACGCGCTCGACGTCTGGGAAGAGTACCGTTCCCAGTACTTCGGTCCGTCGTTCGAGACGCCACGCTCCAAGGGGGCGCGGCCGCAGTGGATCCTCTGGGCCAGCACCGGGACCAAGAATCCCGCCTACTCCGACATCAAGTATGTCGACGAGCTCGCCTGTCCGGACTCGATCAACACGATGCCGCGCGAAACCATGGACGCCTTCCTCGATCACGGCCAGGTCACGGGCGACAAGGTCGACCCGGCGCTTCCCGCGGCGCGGAAGACCCGCCAGGCGTTTGCCGAGGTCGGGATCTCGCTCGAGGAGCACTGCAACAAGCTCCTCGACGAAGGGGTGGCGTCCTTCGCGAAATCGTTCAACGAGATGATGGACGTGATCCGCGAGCGCGCGGCCGCGCTCGCCCCGCGGGGTTAGCGTCACCCACCCCTCGCGAGAACGCCCATGAATCCCGCCCCGACCGGCGCGGCGGAAGCCGTGCCCGCCGACAATCCGCTCCGCGAAGGGAGCGTCACGCTACGGGCGGCCGAGCCCTGCGCCATCGTGGTGTTCGGCGCGACCGGCGATCTCGCGCACAAGAAGCTCATCCCCGCGCTCTGTCGTATCTCCGCGTCCAACGCGCTCCACCCGCGCACCGCGGTGCTCGGCACCTCGCGACGCGCGATGACGGCCGATGAGTTCCGCAAGGACATGGGCGCGGCGGTCGCCGAGCAGGGGATCGATCCACGAGAATGGCGCCGAGTCGCCGAGCGCATCGACTACATCCCGGCCGACTTCGACGATCCGGCTTCCTACGCGGCCATCAAGCAGCGGCTCGAAGCGCTCGAGAAGGAGCGCGGGCTACCCGGCAACAGGATCTTCCATCTCGCCGTTCCGCCCGCGGCGTTCGAAACGATCATCGGGAATCTCGGCGCGGCCGGCCTCGTGCACCCGCACGCGGAAGGGAGCCCCTGGGCCCGAGTGGTCGTGGAGAAGCCGTTCGGCCACGACCTCACGTCGGCGCGGGAGCTGAATCGCTGCCTCCACTCCGTCTTCGACGAGCGCCAGATCTTCCGCATCGACCACTATCTCGGCAAGGAGTCCGTGCAGAACATCCTGATCCTCCGGCTCGGGAACGGATTTTTCGAGCCGCTCTGGAACAATCGCTACGTGGACCACGTGCAGATCACCGTCGCGGAGACGCTGGGGGTCGAGCAGCGGGCCGCGTATTACGAGCGGGCCGGCGTCTCGCGGGATATCTTACAGAACCATCTGATGCAGCTCCTCTCGCTCACCGCGATGGAGCCTCCCTCGCGCTTCGAGGCGGATTCGGTCCGCGACGAGAAGGTGAAGGTCCTGCGCGCCATCCGTCCGTTCGATCCCGAGGACGCCGTGCTCAAGACCGTGCGCGGGCAGTACGAGGCCGGCGCGGTCGCGGGAGAGCCGGCGCCGGGCTACCGCGAGGAGCCCGGGGTCGATCCCAAGTCCCAGACCGAGACCTACCTCGCCGTGCGCTTCGACATCGACAACTGGCGCTGGGCGGGCGTTCCCTTCTATCTCCGGTCCGGCAAGCGTCTCGCGAAGCGGGCGACCGAGATCGAGATCGTGTTCCGCCAGCCCCCGTACGCTCTTTTCCGCACGGCCGGAATCGACCACCTCGAGCCGAACGTGCTCCGTCTCCGCATCCAGCCCGATGAAGGCGTGTCGGTCTCGTTCGGCGCCAAGTCCCCGGGCGCCGCGCTCCACATCGACCCGGTGCGGATGGACTTCTATTACCTCACCGCGTTCGGCTCGGACCCGCCCGACGCATACGACCGCCTGCTCCTCGATTGCAATCGCGGCGACATGACGCTCTTCGCGCGGAAGGACGAGGTGGAGCTCGCGTGGGAGATCGTGGACTCGATCACGAAGACCTGGGAGAAGGGCCAGGGCTCTCCGCTCGCCACCTACCCGGCCGGCACGTGGGGGCCGCGCGAGGCGGACGCCTGGATCGCGAAGGACGGAAGGAAGTGGCTCCACCTGTGAGCGATCGACAGGACCCGGTTCGCTTGGAGGGCGTCCCTTCGCGCCCGTTCGATCTGGCCGAGCTCGAGAAGGATCTCCGCGCCATGTGGCGGTCCACGGCCGGCTCGCCGGGCGGGGCCCCGAGTGTCGAGACGCCGCGCACCGGGTCGGTCTATCGCGCAGCGATGTCGAACCTCGTCGTGCATGTGGACCCCGAGCGACACGCGCGATTCGCGAGGGTCCTGGTCGAGATCACGCGGCGGCAACCCTCGCGACTCCTCCTCGTCGAGATCGGAGGGCACGGATCGTCCGAGCTCTACGCCGAGGTCGCCGCCCTGTGCCATTTGCGCGCCGCCGGCGGCCATGTCTGCAGCGAACAGATCATCCTTCGTGGGAATGCCGAGGCTGGTCCGCTCGTTCCGAGCGCCGTGCGCGCGCTCCTTCTCGGGAATCTTCCGACCGTGTTCCTCGATCTCCACGGCGGCGAGCCCGGCCCCTGGGTCCAGGAGCTGGCCGACCGGGCCGATCTCGTCCTCTCCGACACGAGCGAGAGTCCGACGCTCGAGGACGCGGGGTCCGTGTGGCGCGCGATCGCCGCGGACACGGATCACCGCGTGCGCGACCTCGCGTGGTCGAGACTCACGCCTTGGCGGGAGATCCTCGCGGAAGGCTTCGACTCCGCGCATCTCGCCTCCGCGTGCCGGAACCTGAACGAGGTCACGTTCGAGCACGGCGCGGCGGAGACGCTCCCCTCCTGCCTCTTGCTCCTCGCGGGCTGGCTCGCCTCGCGCCTCGGTTGGCGCGTTCGCATGACGGAGCGAGACGGAGCGACGTTCGACGCGCCCCATGGATCCGTCCGGCTCCGCTTCGAGCTCCATCCGGAGGCGGCGGCCGGCAGTCTTCATCGCATCCACGTCCGCTCGGGGGCACCTCAGGCGCTCGACCTTCGGGTGACCCATGAGCCCGCGCACCGCGAAGCCGTCGTCGAGGTGTCCGCGCCGGCTCCGCGGCGGATGGAGGTCCCGTTCCACTACCGCGATCTCGCGGAATGCGTGGTGACCGAGATGCACCGCCACGAGCCCAATCCGCAGCTCACGAGCGCCGCCCAATGCGCGCTCGCGCTCCTCCCCACCATCGGAGATCGCGCCGCGTGACCGGACCGGTCCCGCGCGTTCGCGTGTTCCCCGATGCCGACGCCGCCACGCTCGGCGCCGTGGAGGAATGGAGCCGCGCGCTCGCGCGCGACGAGGAAATCGCGGTGGATCTGGCGGGAGGCGCCCCGAGTCCGATGAGGCGCGTCCTCTTCGCCGGTGGGAGCACCCCGGAGCGGCTCTACCGGAAGCTCGCCGAGCCCGCTGCGTTTCCGCGCGCCGACTGGCGCCGCGTGGAGGGCTTCTTCGGGGACGAGCGCTGCGTGCCTCCGGATCATCCCGACTCCAACTACGGCCTCGTCCGCCGCACCCTCCTCGATGCGCTTGGGGAGGACGCGCCCAAGGTACACCGCATGCGGGGCGAGGATCCGGACCCGGGCGAGGCGGCGCGCGCCTATGAGCGCGCCATCGTCGACGCGTTCGGAGCGGAGGATGGTGACACGCCATCGTTCGATCTCGCGCTCCTCGGCGTGGGCGACGACGGCCACACGGCGTCCCTCTTCCCCGGTCGCTCGATCGATCAGGATCGCCTGTGCGTCGCGACGACGAAGCCTGAGGACCAGACCGCGCGCATCACCGTGACGCTCCGCCTCCTCGACGCCGCGCGGCACGTGCTTTTCTTCGTGCTCGGCGCGGCCAAGGCGGACGCCGTCGCGCGCTGCGTGGGACCGGATGTCGCCGCGCCGCTCGAGCCTCGGCCCCGCACGCTTCCCCACGATCCGCCGCCGGCCGCGCTGGTCCGGCCACCGCGCGGACGCGTGGTCTGGATCCTCGATGAGGGCGCGGCACGGGAGCTCCGCGCGTGATCCTGGCCGGCGACATCGGCGGCACCAACGCGCGCCTCGCCCTCTTCCAGCGCTTGGACCATGGGCGCACGGGCCCCCCGCAATCGCTCGAGGATCTGCACGCGCACGAGTACCCGACGTTCGAGGACCTCCTCGGAGCGTACCGGAAGCGGCACCCGGAGCCGGTCGAGATCGCGAGCTTCGGGGTCGCGGGCCCTGCCGTCGATGGCAAGGTCTGGGGCACCAACCTCGCGTGGGACATCGATACGCGCCCCGTGTCCCGGCTCCTCGGCGCGCCCGCGTACCTGATCAACGACCTCGAGGCCACCGGATACGGAATTCCGGCGCTCACCGACGCGGATCTCGAGACGCTTCAGGAAGGCATCCCCCATGCGCGCGGAAACGCGGGGATCATCGCCGCCGGCACCGGGCTCGGCGAGACGCTCCTCGCGCGCGTGGGCGAGGATCTGATCCCGGTCGCCTCGGAAGCCGGCCACGCCGATTTCGGGCCGCGCACGGATGACGAGATCGAGCTCTTCGTGCTCCTGCGGGCTCGGTTCGGCCGCGTGAGCTGGGAGCGGGTGCTCTCCGGCCCCGGTCTCGCGCTGATCGCCGAGTGGATCCACGCGCGTGACGGCGCGGCGGGCCCGGGCGCGGCCGCGTGGGGCCGGCACGTCGACGAAGCCGGCGAGCACGGGCTGCCCGCGCTCGTCAGCCACGCGGGGCTGGGCGGGACGTGTCCCTGGTGCGTGCGCGCGCTGGAGCAGTTCGCTTCGGTGTACGGAGCGGAGGCGGGAAACGTCGCGCTCCGCGGCGTCACGCGGGCCGGGCTCTATCTGGCCGGCGGCATCGCGCCCCGCATCCTGCCCGCGCTCCGGAAACCCGGGTTCCTCGCCGCCTTCCGCGACAAGGCGCCGCACGAGAAGCTCCTCACCGAGATCCCGGTGCGTGTGATCCGGAACGAGCACGCCGGCATGATGGGCGCGGCGCGGTACGCCACCCTGGTTGCGGCCGGAGACGGAAGCCCCCTATAATCCGCGCATGAATCCGAACGTCGCCGAAGCGCCCGCCGAGACCCGCCGCTCCTCCGCCCGCGTCCGGGAGATCCTCTCCTGGTACGCGTCGGACAATCCCGGAACCAAGGCGAACCTGGCCCGGATGATGAATCATGGCCACCTCGCGGGGACCGGCAAGATGGTCATCCTTCCCGTCGACCAGGGCTTCGAGCACGGCCCGGCGCGCTCGTTCGCGCCCAATCCGGCCGGATACGATCCGCGCTACCACGTGGAGCTCGCGATCGAATCGGGCTGCAACGCCTACGCCGCGCCGCTCGGCTTCATCGAGGCGGGCGCCACGGAGTTCGCCGGCGACATCCCGCTCATCTTGAAGCTCAACAACCATGACGTGCTCCACGACGAGAAGGACCCGCTCTCCGCGGTCACGGGCTCGGTGGACGATGCGCTCCGCCTGGGTTGCTCGGCGATCGGCTTCACGATCTACCCGGGCTCGGCGAACGCGGGGCACATGTACGAGCAGATCCGGGTCCTCGCCGAGGAGGCGAAGGCGGTGGGGCTCGCGGTCGTGGTGTGGTCCTACCCCCGGGGCTCCAGCATCTCCAAGGCGGGCGAGACCGCGATCGACGTGGTCGCGTACGCCGCCCAGATCGCGGCGCAGCTCGGCGCGCACATCGTCAAGGTAAAGCTCCCGACCGATGCCATCGAGCAGGATGAGGCGCGGAAGGTCTACGACAAGATGGCGATCCCGATCGGCACCCTCGCCGACCGCGTGCGCCACGTGGTGCAGTCCACGTTCGACGGGCGGCGGATCGTGATCTTCTCGGGGGGCGCGAAGAAGGACAACGAGGACGACGTGATCGCGGAGGCCCGGGCGATCCGCGACGGGGGCGGGTTCGGCTCGATCATCGGGCGGAACAGCTTCCAGAGGAAGAAGCCCGACGCCATCCGGCTCCTGCACCGGATCATGTCCGTCTACTCGGGCGAGACGGCCTAGCTCTTCTCCGCCGGGGCGCCCGCCTCGGCGTTCCACAGCCTACCCTAGTGCCCCGGAACCTTGAGCGGCAGCGGCTGCGTCATCAGCCAGCGCGCGTAGACGAATCCGATCGCCGCGAGCAGCACGCATAGGACGGCGATCGCGAGGAGCACGCGGCGGTGCATCGCGCGCACGCGCGGATCGCGCTCGCGGGGGGATTCCGCAACGGCAGGCGCGGGAGCCTCGGCCGGGGAGGCCTCCATCGTGGTCTCGTTCAATTGACCTCCTTCGCGGGGACCGGCAGGCTCTCCTTCGGGTCCCGCGGGAAGAGCGAGTAATTGAGGACCATCTCGTTCACGTTCGTCGGGAAGCGGGGCGAGAGCGCGAAGTAGACGGGGAGCACGCGCGTCTCGCGCGGCCCCAGGCTCTGGTCCTCGAAGCAGAAGCACTGGATGAGCTGGAACTCGCGCGCGGCCGACATCGGCGTGATCGAGTGGACCGCGCGAAAGAAGACCGAGTCGTCTCCCATGTTCGTGAACGTGTAGCTCAGATGGACCGGCTTTCCGATCTTCACGGTGATCTGCGGCTCGGACGGGCCGAACCGGACCGGCAGGCTGGTCCCCGACACGCCCATGAACTTCACGTTCACGCTCCGTGCGAGCACATTCCCCGCCGCGCTCGACATGAGCGGCGCCAGCTCTCCTTCCTTGTTGGCCGCCTTCCCCGCGTCGTTCAGGCCGAACCGCGCGCAGAACATCTTGAAGAGGGGCACGTTCGCGTAGGCGAAGGAGAACATGACACTGACGAGGAACGCGAGGCCGAGCGCCAGCGCGAGGTTCGAGGGTTTTTGGAGCTTCACGGCGGAACTCCTAGGCGTGCAGCGGAAAGTGCCACACCGCGTCGACGATGATCGCGAGGAACAGGACGAAGAGATACACGATGGAATAGCCGAACACCTGCCAGGCCGACCGGGTGGTCATGGACCGCTTGGCCTGCCACGACTTCCACACGAACACCCCGCCGAGGAGGAGCGCGGCCACGCCGAAGATCGCGCCTCCCGAGTTCAGGAACGGCATCGCGAGCGTGAGCGCCACCAGGCCGATCGTGTAGAGCTCGATCTGGCGGTAGGTCTCCGTCTCCCCCTTCACCACGGGAAGCATCGGGATCCCGGTCTTCTTGTAGTCGTCCTGCAGGCAGAGCGCGAGCGCCCAGAAGTGGGGCGGGGTCCACAGGAAGATGACCAGGAACATGAGCACCGGCGGAAGCGCGATCGTGCCGCTCGCCGCGGCCCACGCGATCACGGGGCCCATCGCCCCCGCCGCGCCGCCGATCACGATGTTGTGCACCGTCCGGGGCTTGAGCCAGAGCGTGTAGTAGAAGCCATAGAAGACGATCGTCGCGGCCGCGAGCGCCGCGCTCAGCGCGTTCGCCACGAGGGCGAGGAGGACGACCGACAGGGCGCCCACGGCGATGGCGAAGGCGAGGGCGCCGCCCTCCGGCACGCGATGCCGTGGCAGCGGGCGCTTCAGGCGAGTCCGGTCCATGGTCGCGTCCAGGTCTCGCTCGAAGTACTGGTTGAACGCATTGGCGGAGCCCGCCGTCATCGTGATCGCGAGGAGGACGATCGCGAACTTCGCCGGATCGTGGAGGAGCGATCCCTCGACGACGAGGCCGGCCACCGCCGTCACGATGACGAGCAGCACGATGCGGGGCTTCGTGAGCTGGATGTAATCAAGCACGGCGTAGCTCGTGGGCTGAGGTCAGGAGCGCCCCGAAGAGGACAAGCGCGGTCCCGAGATGGGCGGCGCTCACCGGCAAGGGCACGCGCAGGACCACGTTGCCGATGCCTAGAAGGAGCTGAACGACGACGAGTATACCCGAAAGCCGCAGGGGCCACCGGGCCCGGTCCGGGAGGGGCCCCGAGAGCGACGTGAAGCAGAGGGCGAGCACGGTCAGGAACACGATGTAGCCCCCGAGCCGGTGGGCGTAATGGATTCCCACGAGTCCCACCATCGGCGGGAGCCACATCCCCTGGCAGGTCGGAAAGTCAGGGCAGGCCATGGCCGCGCCCGAGGACGAGGTCCAGGCGCCGAGGCCGGCCTGCAGGAACACGAATCCCGCCGCCAGATGGGCGAACCGCGCGAGCCCCCTCGCTCGCCCCACGGACGCCCCCGCGGCCACCTCCCCCGCTTTCAGGCGCATCGTGACCAGGATCGCGAAGAACGTGAAGGCCAGGAGGAGATGCGCGACGACGCGGTCCACGGGCAGCTCCTCGAGAACCACCCTCGCCCCCATGAACACTTGGAGCCCGAGCGTGATCAGGAGCGCGATCGTGAGCCCGGCGAGGCGCGGGCGGTAGACGGGCGAGCGGAAGACCATGATCGCGATGGCGAGCGTCGTGAAGCTGACGAGCATGGCGAGGAAGCGATGCCCATACTCGATCAGCACGTTGGGGTGCGGCTTCGGGATGAGCTTGCCTTCGGCGAGCGGCCAGTCGGGGATCGCGAGCCCCGATCCGCTCAGGCGAACAACGCCACCCCAGACCACCAGCACCAGCGTGAGGACGACGGCGAAGCTGAGGAGCGCGGGCAGGCGGCCCGGCCGTGAATCCATCCTGTCCGGAAGCCCGGCCGGTCCGCTACCGGATGACCGGCAGCGTGTGGAAATTCTCCGCCGGCGGCGGCGACGAGACCTTCCACTCGAGCGTCTTGTTGAACTCGTCGTGGTCCCAGGGATCCGCCGGAGCGCGCTTCCCGCGCGCGAGGCTATAGAGCATGTTGATCGTGAAGATGAGCATGGCGACGCCGAGGACGGCCGCCCCCACCGAGGCGATCTGGTTCCAGATCGTGAACTGCGGCTGGTAGGTGTAGATGCGGCGCGGCATCCCCAGCATGCCCGCCATGTGCATCGGCATGAACGTGAGGTTCATCCCGATGAAGACGAGCCAGAACTGCACCTTGCCCCAGAACTCGTTGTACATGCGCCCCGACATCTTCGGGAACCAGTAGTAGATCCCCGCGAAGATCGACATGAGCGAGCCGCCGAAGAGCACGTAGTGCAGGTGCGCCACGACGAAGTACGTGTCGTGCACCTGCACGTCGAACGGCACGAGCGCGAGCCACACGCCGGTGATCCCGCCGATCGTGAACAGCGCGATGAAGCCGAGGCCGTAGAGCATCGGCGTGCGGAACCGGATCGATCCGCCCCACACCGTCGCGAGCCAGGACCAGATCTTGATACCGGTTGGAACCGCGATGACCATGGACGCGAAGCTGAAGAACCGGCGCAGCCCCGGATCCATTCCGGTCGCGAACATGTGGTGGCCCCAGACCAGGAACCCGATGAAGCCGATGCCGGCGGTGGCGAGCACCATGCCCTTGTAGCCGAAGAGCCTCTTCGACGAGAACGCGGGCAGGATCTGCGACACGAATCCCATGCCCGGCAAGACCATGATGTAGACCGCCGGGTGCGAGTAGAACCAGAAGAGGTGCTGCCACAAGACCGGATCGCCTCCCGCGGACGGGTGGAAGAATCCGGTGCCGAACATTCGATCCGTGAGGAGCATCGTCAGCGCGCCCGCGAGGACCGGGGTCGCGACGAGGATGATCGACTGCGTGATCAGGACGTTCCAGCACAACATCGGCATCTTCATCATCGTCATGCCGGGGGCGCGCAGGTTGAGGATCGTGACCACGAAGTTGATCGCGCCGAGGATCGACGCCATGCCCGCCAGGTGGAGTCCCAGGATCCAGAGATCCACCCCCGGTCCCGGCGAGTACTGGCGATCGGTGAGCGGCGGATAGCCGGTCCAGCCCGCCGCCGCCGCGCCACCCTGGAGCCAGAGCCCCGAGAGCATGAGGAGCCCGGCCGGGATCAGGAGCCAGAACGAGAACGCGTTGACGCGCGGGAAGGCCATGTCGCGCGCGCCGATCTGGATCGGCACGACGTAGTTTCCGATCCCCGCCATGATCGGGATCGTCCAGAAGAAGATCATGAAGGTCCCGTGAAGGGACATGATCTGGTTGTAGACGTCGGGACGGAGCACGTGGAGCCCTGGCGCCGAGAGCTGCGCGCGCATGACGAGGGCAAAGACGCCCGCGATCGCGAAGAAGGAGAAGGCGAGCCAGATGTACATCACGCCGATCTTCTTGTGATCGGTGGTGAGCAGCCAGTCGAGGATGGTGCTCCTCAGGCCGGCCTTGTGCTCGGCGTGCACGCCCGCGTGCGGCCGGGTCAGCGTTCCGGCTTCCATGGTCCTAAGCTCCCTTCTTCTTCTGCTCGATCCAGCGTTCGAACTCTTCGGGCGTGACGACCTGCACGGTGATCAGCATGTCTCCGTGGAGCACGCCGCACAGCTCCGCGCACTGTCCGCGGTAGGTGCCGGGGCGCTCCACCTGGAACCAGGTGTGATTCACGCGCCCCGGGTTGGCGTCCATCTTCACGCCGAACTCGGGCATGAACCAGCTGTGCACGACGTCGATCGAGGTCACGTCCGCGGCGACGATCTTGTTGGCCGGGATCACGAGCGGCTCGTTGGCGAACACGATGCCCTGCCCCGGATACCGGTACTCCCAGAACCACTGGTGCCCGACGATCTCGATGGTGAGGTCGGACTTGGGCACCGTCTCGAGATACTTGAGCGTGCTGAACGCGGGCCCCGCCAGGATCACCATGGCGAGGGCCGGAATCGCGGTCCACACGAGCTCGAGCTTGATGTTCTCGTGGAACGTGGCCGGGGCCACCCCCGGCTTCGCGCGGAACTTGAGCACGGCCACGAGGAGGATGCCCTCGGCCAGCACGAAGAAGAACATCGTGACTCCGACCGCCTTGTACCAGAGGTCTCGGACCTCGTGCGCGACCGGGGTCACCGGATTCACGAGCCAGGCCCACGCCGTGCCCACGCCTCCGAGGAGCGCAAGGAGTCCAATGGCGAGCGCGATCGCGTGGGTGCGGCGGAAACGGGTCATCGTGGTCAGCTCCCGGGGCGGCGCGCGCCCTGCTGGAACGCGCGAAGCTTGAGTGTATACCCGCGGAGGTCCTGGAGCGCCTCCCGCGAGAGATCGCCATTGGCGGGCATGACGTAGCCCGGAATGCCGTTCAGGATGAGCTTCTCGAACGCGCCGGCGTCGCCGGTCCACGCTCCCTGCGCATCGCCCAGGCTGCGGGACGTGACGTACGCGTACGGAGCGGAGCCGATCATCCGGACACGAACGCCCCCTTCGCCCCCACCGCCGTGGCAGGAGACGCAGCGCTCCGCGTAGAGAGACGCCCCCGGCTCGCCCGTGTCGGACGAGGCCGTCATGGAGACGCCCATCTTGGGCTCCGGCTGGGCGAGGAGCGCGATCGCGGCCTCGATCGGCATCGTCGCTTTGGAAGGCTGCGGCGTCGCGGGACCGGCCGTCGCCGTCCCTCCCGGCGCGCTCGTGCCCCCCGTGGGCCCGAGCCAGGCGAGGTCCTCGGGCTTGTCCTCTTGCTCCTTCGGACCGAGCGAGCGGACGTAGTGCGCTAGCGCGAAGCGATCCTCGAGCGGGATGCTCGTGAACGCGGCCATCGCGGTTCCGGGCGACCCCTCGCTGATCGTGCGAACCACCCGAGCCTCACCCCCGCCGTAGCGCCAGTAGCCCGACGTGAAATCGCGCGGCTTGGGATTGAGCGCCGCCGAGGCGGGACCGTTCCCCTGCCCGGTGTTCCCGTGACACGAGGCACAGTTCACGGCGAAGAGCGACTTCCCTTTCGCGATCTGCTCGGGCGAGTCCTTGAGGAGCGCCTGGACGTCCACCTTCGACGCGGGGGCGGCCGACGTCCCGCCTCCCTCGCCCTCGCCGCCGTGGCCCCCCTTCGCCGAGTGCATCCCGGCGACGTAGGCGAGGCTCGCGATGACGAGGATGAAGATCCCGGTGACGACGAACTGCATCCTCGCGAGGGTCTTTGAGAGCGACTCCTCGTGGTCGTGTCCGTGCGGGGTGTGCGAGCCGTGCGGGTCGTGGGTCATCCGTGGAACCTCACGCTGGCCTCGAACATCGGATCACGCCGCGGCGCGACCGGATACTTGGCGAAGAAGCGCAGGAGACAGAAGCCGAAGAGCCCCAGGAACCCGAGCGTGATCCCGATCTCGGTCCATCCGAGGACGACCGCCTGACGGGAGAACGCCGGGAGGATGAGCCAGTAGAGATCGAGCCAGTGCCCGATCAGGATGACGCCCGCGTTGACGAGGAGCCACACCTCGCTCTCCTTCGCCCGCTGATGCATGAGGGCGAAGAACGGGAACCCGAACCGGAGCACCATGAGCGCGATTCCGACGCTGCCCCAGCTCGTGTAGGTCCGCGGGATCATGTAGTCGATCTCCTCGGGGAGATTCGCGTACCAGATGAGCATGAACTGGGAGAAGGCGATGTACATCCAGAACACCGAGAAGGCGAACATGTACTTGCCGAGGTCCCAGTAGTGGTAGCGGCTGACGACCCCCTGGAGCGCGCCCTGGCGCCGGAGCAGCACGACCACGATGGTCAGCGCCGCGAGTCCGGCCTGCCACAGTCCGGCGAAGCAGTAGACGCCGAAGATCGTGCTGTACCAGGTGGGCTCGAGCGACATGAGGAAGTCGAACGAGGCGAGCGTCAGCGTGAGGGCGAAGACCACGATGAAGATCGACGAGGCCCGGATGCTGGCCTTGGTCAGCTTGGGATCGCCCGTCTCGTCCTGGCGCGTCGAGTTCCGGACGAAGTACCAGGCGAACACGCACCAGATCACGAGGAAGATCGCGCTCCGCACCGCGAAGAGAGGCTTCGAGAGATAGCCGCCCTTCGTGATGTCGATGGCGTGCCCCGCCTCGCCGGCCGCGTTCGAGGACCAGACGTAGAGGTTGGGGATGCCGAGCCACAGCACGAGCAGGAGCACGAGGGAGACCGGAAGGTACGACGTGAAGGCCTCGGCGACCCGGCGCACGACCACGCTCCAGGTGGCGCCCGTCGCGTAGTGAATCGCGGTGAAGAAGGTGCCGGCGAGCCCGAGGCCCATGAAGTACCAGAAGCCGAGCAGGTAGCCCGCGTACGCGCGCGTGGGGTCGGCGGACTTCTCGACGAGGAAGCTGATCACGCCGAGCGCCATCAGGACGAAGAACATGGCCCGAACCCCGCTCGGGATGCGGATGGGGCCGACGCGCTCGCGAAGGGCTTCGAGGTTGGGAGCGGGAGCGTGGCTCATCGCGAGGCTCCCTTCATGGCGGCCTTCCCCGCCACGCCGCCGGCCGCCTTCGACGTGTCCGCCGGAGCCGACGACGTCTTCGTCGAATCCACCGGCAGGTGCGACCGCTCGAGCGCCCGCACGTAGTGGATCACCGCCCAGCGGTCTTCCGGAAGGATCTGCGTCGCGTAGCTGGGCATCAGATTTTGACCCCTCGTGATCACGTGGAAGATCCGGCCGTCCGGCCAGTTCCGCACCTTCAGCGAATGGAGGCTTGGCGGCATCGGGTAGATCGGCACGATGTAGCCCTGGCCGTCGCCCTCGGGTCCGTGGCAGACGACGCAGGTGTTCATGAAGACCTTGTGTCCGCGCTCGAGCACGGCCTGCGTGCGCGGGAGCGGATTCACGAGCTCCGCCGCGGCCTGGAGGCTGTCTCCCGCCGCGTAGCGGTACGGCGTGTATCCCACCGGCACCGTGCCCGGCACGGGATTGCGCATCACGGGGTCGCCCGGATGCATCGGGTCTTCCGCCTGCGCCGCGACGCGCGGCCCATACGCCATGTTGGGCATGTACTCCATCGCGGTCGACTGCTTCCGCCGCTCGCATCCCGTGGACGCGACCGCCAGAAGGAGAAGGGCCGACAGCGCGAGCGCGCGACGATCAGACACGGACCACCCGTATGTCCTCTGCGTGCGTTCCGCGGAGCAGCTGAATGACGCGCTGCTCGTTCCACTCCGGTCCGATCTCCGGAACCCAGAGGCCGAACCGATCGTTCGTGAGATCCCGGTCGAGGATGGGCTTCGCGAGATTCGGAAGTCCGCACGCGAGCAGGAGCGCCGCGAGCGTCATCGTCCCGCCGATCAGAACCCCGCCCTCGAACGTGATCGGGATGAACGCCGGCAGCGAGATCATCGGCTTCCCGCCCACGTTGATGGGCCAGTCGAACGCCGACGTCCAGATCTCGAACGTGAGGGCGAGACACGCGCCGGTGAGACCCATGACGAGCGTGACCCACGGCACCCACGATTTCCTGACCCCGAGCGCCTCGCTCAACCCGTGCACGGCATAGGGCGTGTACGCGTCCAGGTCCGCGAACCCATGCTCCCGCGCGAGGGCCGCCGCGTGAAGGAGCTTGTCCGGATCGTCGTACAGGGCGAGCACGCCCCGGGTCGGCGCCGGCTTCCGCGCGAACGGATTAAGCATGGACCGTCTCCTCCGCCATCGGCTCCTTCGACTTGCCCTCGGCGGTCTTCTTCGCGCTCCAGAGCACGCTCTTGACCTCGGCCATCGAGATGGTCGGGAAGAAGCGGCAGAAGAGCAGGAACCACATGAAGAAGAAGCCGAAGGAGCCCACGATGACCGAGTAGTCGAAGATCGTGGGCTTGTAGTAGGACCAGGCCGACGGGAGGAAGTCGCGGTGGAGCGAGGTCACGATGATCGTGAACCGCTCGAACCACATGCCCACGTTGACCAGGAGCGATATGACGAACATGACCGGCAGGCTCCGCCGGAAGCGCTTGAACCAGAAGACCTGCGGCGAGATCACGTTGCAGGTCACCATGATCCAGTAGGACCAGGCGAACGGCCCGCCCGCGCGGTTCAGGAAGGTGAATCGCTCGAACGGATTCCCGCTGTACATGGCCACGAAGAACTCGGTGGCGTACGCGTAGCCCACCATCATGCCCGTGACCAGGATGATCTTGTTCATGTTCTCCAGGTGATGGATCGTGACGTACTCCTCCATCTTGAAGACCTTCCGGAGGATCACGAGCAGCGTCACCACCATGGCGAACCCGGAGAAGATGGCCCCCGCGACGAAGTAGGGCGGGAAGATCGTCGTGTGCCATCCCGGGAGAATCGAGGTCGCGAAGTCGAAGGACACGATGCTGTGCACCGAGAGCACGAGCGGCGTCGAGAGGCCGGCGAGCATCATGTAGGCGCGCTCATAGTGTTGCCAGTGCCGCTCCGAGCCCCGCCAGCCCAGCGAGAGGACGCCGTAGATCCCGCGCCGCCAGCCGGTCGAGCGGTCCCGGATCGACGCGAAGTCGGGAATGAGACCCGTGTACCAGAAGCAGAGCGAGATCGTGAGGTAGGTCGAGACCGCGAACACGTCCCACACGAGCGGCGAGCGGAAGTTGACCCACAGGAACCGCACGTTCGGATACGGGATGAGCCAGTACGCGAACCAGGTGCGGCCGAGGTGGATGAGCGGGAACAGTCCCGCCGTCATGACCGCGAAGATCGTCATGGCTTCGGCGGAGCGGTTGATGGCCGTGCGCCACCTCTGCCGGAAGAGGTGGAGAATCGCCGAGATCAGCGTGCCCGCATGTCCGATACCGATCCAGAACACGAAGCTCGTGATGTCGACGGCCCAGCCGACCGGATGGTTCAGCCCCCAGATCCCGATCCCCTTCACCATCTGGTAGGCGATCTCGGCGAAGAACTGGAGGGTGAGAAGGACGCTGAGGCCGAAGAAGACCTTCCAGAGCATCCCCGGCTTCTTCTCCATCGGAGCGGAGACGTCGGCCGTGACGTCGGCGAAGGTTTTCTTGGGATCGATGAGAGGCGGCTCGGCGAGGCCCTGGGCGACGAGGTCGGTCACGCGCTGCCACCCCCCTCGCGATTCCGGATCTTGGTCTGGTACGTGATGCGCGGCCTCGTGTTGAGCTCCGCCAGCACGTGATAGCCGCGTCCGTTCTTCGCGAACTGCGCGATCCGGCTCTTCGGATCGTTCAGGTCGCCGAAGATGATCGCGTCGGTCGGGCAGGTCTGCTGGCACGCGGTGACGATGTCGCCGTCCTGGACCCGCGTCCCCATCGCCTTCGCGTGCTCCTTGCCGTCCCGGATCCGCTGGACGCAGAACGTGCACTTCTCCATGACGCCCCGGCTCCGGACCGTCACGTCCGGGTTGAGCGCGAGCCGCAGCGACTTCTCCTTGATGTTGCTGTACTCGAACCAGTTGAAGCGGCGCACCTTGTACGGGCAGTTGTTCGAGCAGTACCGGGTGCCCACGCAGCGGTTGTAGACCTGGATGTTGAGCCCTTCGCTGGAGTGCACCGTCGCGAGCACCGGGCAGACCGTCTCACAGGGCGCGTTCTCGCACTGCTGGCAGAGCATGGGCTGGTAGGCGAAATCGGGATCGTCGGCGTTCCCCGAGTAGTACCGGTCGATGCGGATCCAGTGCATCTCCCGCCCGCGGAGCACGATCGACTTCCCCACCACCGGAACGTTGTTCTCGACCATGCAGGCGACCATGCACGCGGAGCAGCCGATGCAGGTGGTTAGGTCGACCGCCATGCCCCACTTGTAGCCGTTGTATTCGTGCGGCGTCCACATCGAGGGGAGGTGGGTCGGCTCCTCGATGCCGGCGCGCGGATCGCGCTGGTACTCGGCGTAGGTGGCGTCGTAGACGATCGGCCGGTGGTCCGTCGTGTGGTGCATCTGCACCACGGCGAGCGGCGCCACGCGTCCCGTCTTCGTAAGGCGCACCGGGATGCCGCTCATGCCGATCCGGCCGGCGGTCGCTTCGGCGAGCCGGTACGCGTTCTGGCCGACCCCGTTCCCCACGCGTCCCGCGGCCGTGCGTCCATAGCCGATCGCGATGCCGACGACGTCGGGATGGAGTCCGGGCGCGACGTGCACCGGGAGGTCGAACTTGGCGTGTCCCACGTCGACCGTGACGACGTCCGCCTTCATCTCGTATTCCCAGACGCCGAGCGCTTTCGCACGCGACGGCGCGATGGCCACGTAGTTGTCCCACGTGCACTTCGACATGGGATCCGGCAATTCCTGCAACCATGCGTTGTTCGCGAAGCGCCCGTCGTAGACCGTGACGGGCGTGTAGAGCGCGAGCTGAAGCCCCTCGGTGTCGCCGCCCGTCTTGAGCGGCGGCAGGGACGTCATCGCCTCGCCGCGGAAGGAGCGCGCGCTTCCGTTGCTGTCGGCCCCTTGCGCGACCTGGACACCCTCGCGGAGGACGCCTTCCCACCAGAGATCGAAGCCCGCGGCCGCGTTCGCCGACGGGTAGACGTCGTTCCGCCACCGGTCGCGCAGATACGCGTGCCAGCTCCCCGACGTTCCCGCCGGAGCGCCTCCACTCCAGACGATGAGCGAGTCCTGGATCTGACGGACATCGTAGAGCGGCGCGATGGCCGGCTGTCCGAGCGAGCGCACGCCGGCGCGCGGCTCGTAGTCGTTCCACGACTCGAGATAGTGGGCGTCCGGCGCGATGACGTCCGCGAGCGCGGCCGTCTCGTCGACGCGGTCGGCGAAGCTCAGCGTGAACGGAACCCGCGCGAGCGCCTCTGCGAATCCCAACGCGGGGGGCAGCGTGTACGCGGGGTTCACGCCGTAGACGAGGAGCGCGCCGATCTCTCCGGCGCGCATCCGCTCGACCAGCTGGAGCACCGCTTCCTCGGAGCCGGCGGCCTGGCGCGACGGATGCGATCCGTCCACCGTCACGCCCTCGTTTCCGAGAATGCTGTTGAGGAGCCCGGCCGCCACCTGGAGCGGCACCGCCTGCTCCGCGGGCGCCGCCTGCGACCCGGCCATGACGAGGCTCTTGCCCCGCGCGGCCCAGAGCTCGTCCGCGAGCCGCGCGATGGTCCCGAACGGGAGCCCCGCGCGCCGCTCCACCGTCGCCGCCTCGAACGTGCCGACCACCGCGGTAGCGCCACCCGGCGCCGCGGCGCCGCGCGGCTTCGCCACGAGGAGCTCGTGCGCGATGGCCATCGCCACCGGATAGAGGTGATCCGGACGGACGCGAAGCCGCTCGTCGGCGTTGGTCCCGGTGAGCGAGGAGATGGGCTCGATCGCGATCACGCGCATCATCGGGCCCATCTCGGGACGCCGCCGTCCGTAGAAGTCGCGCGCGTACTCGACCGGCGAGATCATCGTCCCGAGCGGATCCGCTCCGAGCGTGACGAGGAGATCGGCCTTGTCGAGGCGGTAGCGCGGCACGGCGCGCGCTCCGTACATGAGCTCCTGCGCCTTCAACAGCGCGTCCTGCGACACCGGGTCGTACACGACGTGCTCGGAGTTGGGATAGGACGCGAGGAATTGCTTCACGAGCGCCATCGTCGTCGGGCTCGTCACCGTGCCGGAGAGGAGCACGACCTTGCCGCGGCCGCGAGCCTCGCCGAGCGCCTGCGTCACCTTCTGATCGACCGCCTGCCAGGTCGCGGGCTTGTTGGAGCCCTTGCCGCGCCCATAGAGGAGCGGCCCCTGGAGCCGGTCGGGATCGTAGAGATTGAGGAGTGAGGCCTGGCCGCGAGGGCAGAGGGCCCCCTTGTTGAGCGGGTGGGCCTTGTTCCCCTCGAGCTTGATCGGGCGCCCCTCGCGCGTCTTCACGAGCACGCCGCACCCCGCGGGGCAATCGCCGCAGGTGGATGCGTAGTAGACGGGCACGCCGGGAACCAGCTCCTCGGGCGCGTGCACGTACGGGAGGATCTTCTCGACCGGCTTCCGCGCGCATCCGGCCGCGGCGAACGCCGCGCCGGCGCCGAGGAGCTTCAGGAATTCGCGGCGCGAGGGCGGATCGGCCGCATCGAGCGCGACCGCGTCCGACGGCTGCGCGAACTCCTGCATCGCGTTCTCGGGCAGCGCCGCGGCCTCGAGATCCACGGGCCTCGCCCAGTACTTGGGAGGCTTCGGTCCGCCGTCTACATGTGACATGTATTGCACTCCTGCGAAGCCTTGTTCTGACGGTGGCAGCTGATGCACCAGCCCATCTTCAAGTTCTCCGCTTGACGGATGACATCCTCGGTCTGGATCTGTCCATGGCAGGTCTGGCAGGCAATGCCGCGCGCCACGTGCCACCGATGGCTGAAGTAAACGTAGTCGGGGAGGCGATGCACCCGCACCCAGGGAATGGCCTTTCCCTCGTTATAGAGCTTGGTGACCTGCTGGATCGCGGGCTTGTCGGTGCGCACCACGAGGTGGCAGTTCATGCAGACGTTGGTCGATGGGATGGTCGCGTGGCGCGAGCGCTCCGCGTTGGAGTGGCAGTAGAGGCACGGAATCTTCCGCGTCCCCGCATGGAGCTTGTGGCTGAACGGGATCGGCTGCGTGGGGGCATAACCCACGTTGCTGAACGTGTCGAGAAACGCCCATCCGCCGAGCGCGAGCGTGACGACGATCAAGAGGAGGGTTATGAGCCCTCGATTCGACGGTTTCGACACCGCTTCGAGCTAGATCCTTCTCCGAGGGGGGTTCGAATCTGCCGTCCTAGCAGAAAACTTTGTGAATCTAATCACCAACTCCGAAACCGTCAAGCGGCAACGTAACCGCAATAGACACCAACGGCAATACTGGCGACGCCGGCCAGGGTCCGGGCCGTCCGGCCTAGCTTCGGGGCGCCCGTCCACGCGAACGGAAGGGCCAGGAGGCCGCTCAGGAGCGTCATCCCGCCGACCGACCCCACCCCGAAGATCCCGATCGTCACGAGCGCAACCCAGGGCGAGCGGATCGAAGCCAGCACGAAGATCGTGAGCGCGCCGCTCCCCGCGAGACCGTGCATGAGTCCGACGAGGACCGGCCTCCGGGCGCCCGGACTCGCGGGCGGATCGGCGCGCCGGCGAACCAAGGTCAGCACTCCGAGCACGATCAGCATGGCGGCCACGGCCAGCTCGAACCATCGAGACCAGGACGCGGGAAGCGGCGCGCCGATCAGGATCACGGCGAGGCCCACCCCCAGGAGCGATGCGGTATGCCCCAGTCCCCAAAGACCTCCCTGGAGGGCGGCGCGAGAGAGGCTCCGCTCACGGCTCACGATGGTGCCCATGGCCGCCAGGTGGTCCGGGTCGAGCGCATGCCTGAGCCCGAGAACGAAGCCGAGGAGGAGCGGTAGCTGGGAGCCGGACAGGTCGGGCATCGCGGCACTATAGGAAAGCAGGAGGCGAAAATCTATACTCCCGAAGTGACTGTGACGCCCGCTCCGATCTCGAACGCCCGTCTCGCGCCGGGCCCGCTCGGGCTCGACCTCGGCACCGATCCCGACCTCTGGATCCGGTCCCTGGACGGCCTTCCGCGCCCCTGGTTCGTCTACGAATCTCCACGCGGTGGCTGCGTGGTGGGATCGGGCGAAGCCGCCCGCTTCACCTCGCGCGGACCCGACCGCTTCCGCGAGACCGCGCGATGGCTTGACGCCTCGGCCAGCGCGGTCCGGCGCGACGGAGCGCGAACGAGCCCGGTGGCCGTCGGCGCGTTCGGCTTCGGCGATCAAGGCGACGCTGCCGTCGCGTGGATTCCCTCCTCGCTCCTCGTGCGCGAGGGCGAGGGTGGAGCTCGCGTCGAGTCGTGGCAGGGATCGGTCGAGAGGCACGCTTCCTCGACGGACGGCGCCGCGTGGGCCGATGGCGACCGCGACGCCTGGATCGAAGCGGTGGACGCGGCGCTCCGGCGCATCGAAGCGGGCGCGCTCGAGAAGGTCGTGCTCGCGCGAGCGCGCGTCCTGACCGGCAGCGTGCCCTTCGACCCGCTCGCATCCTTCCTCGCGCTTCGCGAGCGCTACCCCGAGTGTCACCGATTCCTCATCGGCATGGACGACGGGACGGCGTTCCTCGGCGCGAGCCCCGAGCGGCTCGTGTCCCTGCGGGGCCGAGCCATCGACGCGGACGCGGTCGCGGGAACGACCCGTGTGGACGATGGCGACGAGGATCGTGCAGCACGGCGTCTGCTCGACAGCGCCAAGGAACGGAACGAGCACGCCATCGTGGCGCGCGAGATCGAGGCGGCGCTCCGCCTGAGCGGCGCGAGCGCGGACGCGGAGCCCGAACCGTCCACGCTCCGTCTCCGCCACGTGCTCCATCTGCGCTCGCGGATCCGGGGCGTCGCACCGCAGGGCCTGGGCGTGCTCGATCTGGTGCGCGCCATCCATCCTTCGCCCGCCGTTCTCGGAACGCCGCGCGACGCTGCGCTCGAGATGATCCACGAGTGGGAGCCGCGCGATCGCGGCTGGTACGCGGGCCCCATCGGCTGGATGGGCGCGGATGGCGACGGAGAGTTCACGCTCGGACTTCGCTCGGCGCTCCTCGATGGTCCGCGCGCGCTGCTTCACGCCGGCGCCGGCATCGTCGGGGGTTCGGATCCGGAACGGGAGTGGGAGGAGTGCGACGCGAAGATGCGCTTCGTCGCGGAGGCGCTGCGTGGCTGAGGCGCGGTCGATGGAGGCGGCGGCGAGCGGCACGGCGCTCCTCAACCTCGAATGGGCGGAGCGGCTCATTGGGTCGCTCGCACACGCGGGCGTGCGCGACGCCATCGTCTGCGCGGGCTCCCGCTCCGCGCCCCTCGCGCTCGCCGTGGACCGCTCGGAGCTCCGCGCCCACGTCGCCCTGGACGAGCGCGCCGGCGCCTACTTCGCGCTGGGCCTCGCCAAGACGTCAGGGCGTCCCGTGGTCGTCGTCACCACCTCCGGCACCGCCGCCGCTAACCTCCATCCCGCCGTCGTCGAGGCGCACCACGCGCGCGTCCCCTTGATCCTCCTCACGGCGGATCGCCCGCCCGAGCTGCGGGACTGCGGGGCGGCGCAGACGATCGATCAGATTCGCCTCTTCGGTCCGGCCGTGCGCTGGTTCCACGAAGTCGGCGTGCCTGATGCCGACCCGGCGCTCGCGCCGTACGTGGCGGGGATCGCGCGTCGCGCGGTCCTCGCCGCGTTGGGTCCGCCCGCGGGACCGGTGCATCTCAATCTCGCGTTTCGCGAGCCCCTGGTGTCGGCGCCCGATGCGCTTCCGCCGCGCCAGGCCAACGCGGCGCCCGTGAACGACGACTCGGCGTGGCCCGAGCCGGTCGCTCCTTCGCCCCGCGCGATCCAGCGTGTGGCGCGGCTCCTCCGCACGAAGCGCCGCGGCCTCATTCTCTGCGGCCCCGAGGCAACGCCTGGCCTCGCCGACTCCGTCGCCAGGCTCGCGGCGGTGACGGGCTATCCGGTTCTCGCCGATCCGGCATCACAGGTGCGCTACGGCTCGCACGACCCCACGCGCGTGCTGGGCGCCTACGACGGCTTTCTCCGCTCCTCCTCGTTCGCGGGACGCCACGCACCCGAGGTGATGCTCCAGTTCGGCGCGCCGCTCACGTCGAAGGCCTTCCATCTGTACGCCGCCCGCTACCCGGATGCGCTTCGCGTGATCGTGGACGACGGCGGCGCGCCCAGGGATCCCGCGCATCGTGCCACCGAGATCATCCCGTCCGGCGCCGCCGCGACGGCGGACGCGCTCGCGGAGGCCCTCGCGCGGGGCTCCGATCCCCTTCCCTCCTGGACCGAGCCCTTCCTCCAAGCGGAAGCGGCGGCGCGCGACGCGGTCGCGCGCCATCTCGCGCACACCGCGGGTCTTTCCGAGGGAAGCGCCGTCGCGTCGCTCGCCGAGGCAGCACCCTCGGAGATGGTTCTCTACATGGGAAACAGCATGCCGATCCGGGATCTCGATCTCTTCGTCCCCGCATCGTCCAAGCGACTCCGCGTGCTCGCGAATCGCGGAGCCAACGGCATCGACGGCGTCCTGTCGAGCGCGCTCGGCGCGAGCGCCGCGGGGCCGGCGCCCGTCCTCGCGGTGGTCGGCGACCTCTCCTTCCATCACGACCTGAACGGCCTCGTCGCCGCTCGCGAGAGGGGCATCGCCGCCACGATCGTGGTCGTGAACAATGATGGCGGCGGGATCTTCTCGTTCCTTCCGATCTCGCGCCACGGCGAAGCGTTCGAGCGGCTCGTCGCGACGCCGCACGGCCTCACGTTCGAGCACGCCGCCGCGCTCTATGGCATTCCGTACGAAGCGCCCACGTCCCCGGACGAGCTCGCGTCGTCCGCGCGCGTCTCGCTCGAGCGGCGCGAGACGCGCATCCTCGAGATCGCGTCGGATCGCGCGCGGAATCGCGCCGACCATGAAGCGCTCTGGAGGGCCGTGATCGCCGCCGTCGACGGAGGGGCGTCGTGAGGGGCTGCGTCGAGCGTCATCGCATCCAGGCGGATCGCGTGAGCTACGCCGTGCGCACGTATGGCAGCGGGGCCGCGCAGGACACCCTGGTTCTCCTGCACGGCTTCTCCGGATCCGCCAACGACTGGCGCGACATCGCGGAAGCCGTCGCCGCATCCGGGTACCGCTCCATCGCGGTGGATCTGCCGGGACATGGAGGCACGGACGCCCCGTCCGATCCTCTGTGCTACAGCCCGGAGACCACGGTCCGCGGGATCGCGGCCATCTTGCAGTCGCTCGGCGTCGGGGCGGCTCACTGGGTCGGCTATTCGATGGGCGCCCGGCTGGCGCTCCGCGCCGCGTTCGACACGCCATCGCGCGTGCTCTCGTTGACGCTCGAGAGCGCCTCGACCGGCATCCCCGACCCGGTCGCGCGCGAGGCGCGGCGCCGGAAGGACGAGGACCTCGCGAGCGAGATCGAGAAGCGCGGCATCGCGTGGTTCGTCCCGCACTGGGAGAGCCAGCCGATCTTCGCCTCGCAAGCCTTCCTGTCCCCGAGTCGCCGCGAAACGCAGCGCACCCGGCGGCTCCTCCAGCGACCCGAGGGATTGGCGCGCTCGCTTCGCGGGCTCGGCCAGGGAGCTGAGCTCGACCTCACCGACCGCCTCGGCTCGATGGGGCAGCCCGCGCTGCTCGTGGTCGGCGCGCTCGACCCCACGTACGTCGCGAACGCGAATCGGATCTCCACCCTGCTCCCGAACGCTTCCGTGCGGATCGTTTCGGGGGCGGGCCACAACGTTCATCTGGAGCGACCCGAGGAGTTCGCGCGGGCTCTGCTCGATCATCTGGCGTCCGCACGGCGGGCACACCCAGCCGGCGCGCTCTCATCCCCGAGGAGCCACTCATGACCATGACGGCGGCCATCGCCTGGACATCCGCGAAGACCTATGACGACATCCTCTACGAGAAGGCGGATGGGATCGCCAAGATCACCATCAATCGCCCCGATGTCCGGAACGCGTTCCGGCCGAAGACCGTCAACGA
>Ga0207703_10000907_pt1 | contig 28985 bp, 26 predicted proteins | sample KBSSwiS12_FD_184304 | JGI IMG/M metagenome (GOLD analysis project Ga0207703, IMG submission 184304) | Switchgrass rhizosphere microbial communities from Kellogg Biological Station, Michigan, USA - KBS Switchgrass S1-2 (SPAdes) (version 2) | ecosystem: Host-associated > Plants > Roots >...
CTGGTTCCGCGCCCATGGCGAGATGATGCCGGCCGACGGACTGGAGGCGCTGCGCGCCAAGGACGCGATCCTGTTCGGCTCCGCCGGCGACCCGCACATCCCGGACCACATCACGCTCTGGGGCCTCCGCCTGAAGATCTGCCAGGGGTTCGATCAGTACGCGAACGTCCGGCCGACGCGCATCCTTCCCGGCATCGACGCGCCGCTCAAGCGCTGCGGGCCGAACGACCTCGACTGGGTGATCGTGCGCGAGAACTCCGAGGGCGAGTACGCCGGCGTCGGCGGCCGGGCGCACCAGGGCCATCCGATCGAAGTCGCGACCGACGTCTCGATGATGACCCGGGCCGGGGTCGAGAGGATCATGCGCTTCGCCTTTCGCCTGGCAGCATCGCGGCCGAGGAAGCTGCTCACGGTCGTCACCAAGAGCAACGCCCAGCGCCACGCCATGGTGATGTGGGACGAGATCGCGCTGCAGATCTCCCGGGAGTTCCCGGGCGTGAGCTGGGACAAGGAACTGGTCGACGCCTGCACCGCACGCATGGTCAATCGGCCGGCCTCGCTCGACACGCTGGTCGCGACCAACCTGCATGCCGACATCCTCAGCGACCTGGCCGCGGCGCTCGCCGGCAGCCTGGGGATCGCGCCCACCGGCAACATCGATCCAGAGCGCCGCTACCCGTCGATGTTCGAGCCGATCCACGGCTCGGCCTTCGACATCATGGGCTTGGGCCTGGCCAACCCGATCGGCACCTTCTGGTCGGTGGTGATGCTGCTCGAGCACCTCGGCGAAGGCGCCGCCGCCCATCGTCTGATGCAGGCGATCGAGCAGGTCACCGCCGAGCCAGCGCTGCACACCCGCGACCTCGGCGGCGGCGCGACCACGGTGCAGGTGACGCAGGCAGTCTGCGACCGGCTCGCCGGCATGTCGTCACGCCGCGCCGCCTGACCGACGTCGAATCCCGCGACGGAAAGCCGATCGTGGAGTAGTCTCTCGCCCGCTCCCGGGCACTCGTCGTGCCAAGACGGAGCAGGAGTCCACCATGAAGTCACTGCTCGCCCTCGCCGCCTTGTTCGCCGCTCATGCCGTGTCGCACGGTGCCGAGCTCGTCGTCACCATGAACGGGGCCACTGCCGCCGGCACCGGCGCTGCGGCCGGCACCGTGCGCATCGTCGAGACGCCCTATGGCTTGGCGTTCTATCCGGCGCTGACCGGCCTGCCGCCCGGCCTGCACGGCTTTCACGTCCACGAGAAGCCCTCGTGCGCGCCGGGCGAGCAGAACGGCGCGATGGCGCCGGCGATCGGCGCCGGCGGCCATCTCGACCCGGCTGGAACGAAGAAGCACGGCGAGCCCTGGGGCGACGGCCACCTCGGCGACCTGCCGCCGCTCTTCGTCGCGGCCGACGGCAGCGCCTCGGCGCCGGTGCTCGGCCCGCGGCTCAAGCTCGGCGACGTGGTCGACCGGGCGCTGATGATCCACGCCGGCGGCGACAACCATTCCGACCATCCGGCGCCGCTCGGCGGCGGCGGCGGCCGGATCTTCTGCGGCGTGATCAGCCGCTAGATCGCAACGCTTCCGGTCGCCGCGGCAGGACCGGGGCGGCGCCTCAGCGCGGCAGGCCCAGGCCGCGCTGGGCGATCAGGCTGCGCTGGATCTCGTTGGTGCCGATCGAGATCACCCACATCAACGAGTGGCGCAGGCCCTGCTCGTAGCGGCCGTGGCGCAGGGCTCCGGCCGCCCCCTGGGAAAGCGCCGCGCGCGGCCCGAGGATCTCGAGCGCGGCCTCGCCGAAGCGCTCCATCAGCTCGCCCGAGAACACCTTGCTGATCGCGCCCGTTTCAGGCGGCGTGGTGCCGCTGGTGGCGAGCTCGGCGCAATGGATCATGAGGCGGCGCCCGACCTCGATCTCGGCGGCGAGGGTGGCGATGCGGTCGCGCACCAGCGCGTCGTCGCGAAGGGCGGGGCCTGCGGCGCGGACGTCGCGGCAGAGCAGCTCGAAGGCGTGCGCGACCTTGAGGACGATGCCGCCGCCGACCGTGCCGCGCTCGTTGGCCAGGGCATCGGTCAGCACCTTCCAGCCACCGTGGAGCGGACCGATCAGGGCATCGACCGGAACCCGCACCCCGTCGTAGAAGATGTTGGCGAAGCTGCCGTCGTACATCGTCGTCGCCGGCTTGATACTGATGCCGGGCGAATCCATGGGCACGACGAACATGCTGATTCCCGCATGCGGCTTGGCCTCGCGGTCGGTGCGCGCCGCCAGGAACATGTACTTGCCCCAGTAGGTGGTGGTCCAGATCTTCTGCCCGGTGATCACCCACTCGTCGCCCTCGCGGATGGCGCGGGTGCGCAGCGACGCCAGGTCGGAGCCGGCCTCGGGCTCGCTGTAGCCCATGCCGTGCATCGCCTCGCCGCGCAGGATCTCCGGCAGGAAGCCCCGCTGCTGCTCGGCGCTGCCGAACATCATCAGTGCGTTCGCCTGGACGGCGGCGCCGATGCGCGGCGCCTCGGCTCGCTCCATCATCTCCAGGAAGGCGATCTGCTCGAGCGGCGTGCGCGCCTGGCCGCCGAACTCGCGCGGCCAGCCGAGGCCGAGCCAGCCGGTCTTGCCGAGGTCGCGGGCGAAGGACGGGTCGAATTCGCGCTCGTGGAAGTCCTTGCGGTCGTACGCCGCCTTGCGCTCGCCGCTCCAGTGCTGCTCGAGCCAGGCGCGCACCTCGGCGCGAAAGGCGTTGCCGGCGGGGCCGAGGTCGTATTCGGGCAGCGTGCCGTCGGGGTCGTCGAGCAGGTGCGCGGCGAGGTCGCGGCGCGCCGCGGCGGCGCCACCGAGCGCGACCGTGTCGAGATGGGCGCGGCGGAAGTGGCGCGGCGCCTCGTGCTCCTCGGCATAGCCGATGGCGCCGAAGGCATGCTGGGTCTGCAGCGACGCCTGGCGCAGTGCCGGGCCGCCGAAGGCGACCGCCGCGGCGGCGAAGTAGCGCCAGTCCGGCAGGCCGAGGTCGAACGCCTCGGCCGCGTGCTCGAGCGTCGTGCGCACGCCCTCGAGGGCGATCAGGTTGTCGGCGAGCTTGTGCTGGATCGCCTGGAAGCGGCCGATCGGCTGGCCGAACTGCTTGCGCTCCTTGGCGTAGTCGACCGCCATCTCGAAGGCGCGGCGGGCGCCGCCGTGCGCCCGGGCGAGCAGGGCGAGGCGGGCGACGCGCAGCACGTCGGCGAGCGCCCTGTTCTCGAGCGGCACGAAGACGGCGGGGACATTGGCCAGCAGGATCTCGGCCCAGCCGTTGGCGCCGAGCGCCCGGGTGGCAAAGACCCGGCTGCCGTCGTGCCCGCCGAGGGCAACGATGTCCAGGCCCGGTCGGCCGCCGCCGCGGGTGACGACCAGGTGGGTCGCCGCCGCCGCGCCGTCGACGAAGCGCAGCGTGCCCGAGAGCCGGTCACCGCTCCAGCTGAGTTGAGCTGCGCCGGCGCTCGGGTCGAGCTCGCCGAAGCTCCAGCAAACGCGGGCGCTGCCGGCATCCAGCCGCGCGAGCAAGTCCTTCACCGGCGGCGACGCGTCGCTGCCGGCGAGGGCGAGGTTGAGGAGGCCGGCGCCGAGCAGCGGCGCCGGGCAGGCGGCGCGGCCGAGCTCCTCCATCGCCACCGCCAGCTCGCGCAGGCCGCCTTCCGACGGCTCGCTGCCGAGGCCGGCAATGCCCTGCTCGACCAGCCCCGACCAAATCGTCGAAATCGCTTCCGGCTCGCGGCCGCGGGCGACCGCTGCGTCGGCCGGCCAGTGCTCGGCGAGAAAGCGGCGCAGCGAATCGCGCAGCAGCGAGCGTTCCTCGCCGCCCGGCAGCGACGCGGCATCGAGGCCGCTGCGGTCCCTCATGCGCGCGCCCGGCCGAAGGTGCCCTTGGCGCGCAGGGCGGCGAGGGCGGCGGCGTCGAGGCCGAGGGCGTCGTGCAGCACCTCCTCGGTGTGCTCGCCGAGGCCGGCGACCCTCGGCTGCGCCGCCACCGGCGTGGCCGACATCAGGTAGGGCACGTTCGCCACCTTGTAGCTCGCGTCGCCCGCGCCGATCTCGACGAAGAGGCCGCGCTCCGCACACTGCGGATCGGCCATCGCCTCGCCCACGCTGCGATAGCGCGAGCACGGCACGCCGGCCTTCATGAAAATCCGTTCGCACTCGGCGCCGGTGCGCAGCGAGGTCCAGCGCTCGATCAGCGCCAGCAGCGCCGGCCAGTTCGCCTCCTTGGTCGCCATGGTGGCGAAGCGCGGGTCGGTCTTGCCTTCGGGATAGCCGATGGTCTCGAACAGCACTTCCAGGTTCCTCTGCGTCACCGCGGCGACCATCACGTAGCCGTCGCTGGCGCGCACCGGCTCGTAGACCTGGCGCGGCCGTTCGGGCGGGAACTGGGCCGCCTGCATCTCGTAGATCAGCATGCCGAGCACCGAGTCCATCAGCGAGACGTCGATGTGCTGGCCGCGGCCGCTCTTCTCGCGCTCGTAGAGGGCGAGCTGGATCGCGCCGAAGGCGTAGGAGGCGCCCATCACGTCGGCGATGAAGATGCCGTTGTTGGCCGGCCGGTCGCCGCCGCGCTGATACTGGTTGTAGGCGAGCTCATAGCCGGAAGCCGCGTGGATCACCGGCGCGTAGGCCGGCGCGGAGGCCATCGGCCCGGTCTGGCCGAAGCCGGAGATCGAGGCGTAGATCAGGCGCGGGTTGTCGCGCGACAGGGTCGCGTAGTCGAGGCCGAGCCGCTTCATCACGCCCGGGCGGAAGTTCTCGACCACGATGTCGGCCTGCGCCGCCAGCTCGGTGGCGAGGCGCTTGCCGTCCTCGGTCTGCAGGTCGAGGACGATGCTCTTCTTGCCGCAGTTCATCGACGCGTAGTAGGTGCTGACGCCGGCGCGCAGCGGCTCGCGATGACGGACGACGTCGCCGTCGGGCGGCTCGACCTTCACCACCGCGGCGCCGGCGTCGGCGAGCATGCGGGTGCACATCGGCCCCGACATGACGATCGTGAAGTCGACGACCTTGAGGCCGGCGAGGGCCGGCGCGCGCGTCGCTGCGGCGGCGCTCATCACTGGAACACGGGCCTGCGCCGTTCCTTGAACGCCTTGGTGGCTTCGCGGTGGTCGGCGGTCTCGAAAGTCACCTGCTCCAGAGCCATCGAGGCTTCGAGCAGGTGGTTGACCCGCTCCTTGACCACCTGGTTGATCGACAGCTTGGTCCAGCGGATCGCCCAGGTGGGGCCGTGCGCCAGCTCGGAGGCGATCTTCTTCGCCTCGGCCAGCACCTCGCCCGCCGGCAGGCAGTGGCCGACCAGGCCGATGCGCTCGGCCTCGCGGCCCTTGATCAGGGTGCCGCGCATCAGGAACTCCTTGGCCTTGGACACGCCGACCAGGAGCGGCCAGACCACGGTGCCGCCGTCACCCGCGACCAGGCCGACCTTGTTGACGTGGCTGTCGCCGATGCGCGCGTCTTCCGACATGACCGTGATGTCGCAGAGCAGGGCGATCGTCGCCGCCAGGCCGACGCAATCGCCGTTGATGGCGCAGACGATCGGCTTGTCGAGCTCGAGCAGGCGGTTGACGATGCGCCGGCTGATCATCGGGTCGTGCACCTCGCCTTCCTCGAGCACGTCGCCGCCGGGGCGCTCCGACATCGCCTTGACGTCGCCGCCGACGCTGAAGATCGGGCCGGCGCCGGTGACGACGACCGCGCTCACGGCCATGTCGTCGGCGAGGTCATCCCAGATCGAGCGCAGTTCGCGGATCAGCCGCTGGTTGATCGCGTTGCGCGCCTCGGGGCGGTTGAGGGTGACGGTCGCGACCTTGTCGGCGACCTCGATCTTCAGGTCTTTGTAGTTGGCGTAGCGGGACATGGTTGAGCCTTTCGAAGGATGGGAGACGGATCGACCGATGACTCGGTCGATGACTAGTCGGTGCGGATGTTGTTGTCGCGGATCACCGGCGTCCAGCGCGCGACTTCATCGGCCACCATCTGGCTGAGCTTCTGCGGCGTCGTCGTCTTGGCGACCACGCCGAAGGTGGTGAAGCGCTGCTGGATCTCCGGGAGCTGCACCGCCGCGCTGATCGCGGCGTTGAGCTTGGCCACGAGATCGGCGGGCATGCCGGCCGGGCCGATGATCGCGAACCAGCTCTCGGCCACGTAGCCCGGCAGCACCGAGCCGATCGTCGGCGTTCCGGGGGCGAGCGGCGAGGGCTCGGCCGAGGTCACGGCGAGCAGCTTGAGGCGCTTCTGGTGGATGAACTCGTTCATCGCCCCCGAAGGCGTGGTGATGAGCAGCTGCACCTCGCCGGAGACGGCCGCCGTCGTCGTCGGCGCCTGGCCCTTGTAGGGCACGTGGGTCATCTTGACGCCGGCGCGGTTGGCGAACAGCTCGGTCGCGAGCTGGCCGAACGAGCCGATGCCGGCCGAGGCGTAGGCCACCGGGTTGGCCTTGGCGTAGTCGATGAAGCCCTTGAGGTCGTTCGCCGGCACCGAGGCCGGCACCACCGCCACCATCGCCGCCGAGGAAACCAGGGCGATCGGCGTGAAGTCCTTGACGCCGTCGTAGTTGGCGTCCTTCACCACCGACGGCGTCACCGCGAGGTTGCCGTTGTTGACGAAGAACAGGGTGTAGCCGTCGGGCTTGGCGCGGATCACCTCGCGCGCCGCCAGGATGCCCGAGGCGCCGCCTTTGTTCTCGATCAGGATCGGTTGGCCGAGCGCCTTCTGCAGCGGCTCCTGCAGCACCCGCGCCATGTTGTCGGTGGAGCCGCCGGCGGCGTAGGGAATCAAGAGGCGGATCGGGTGGTCGGGGTAGGCCTGGGCCCGCACCGCAAGGGGCGCGACGGCCGCGAGGGCGGCGGCGGCGAGCAGGGCGCGGCGAACGGTAAAGCGCATGGTCTCTTGTCTCCTGGTGGGTTTCACTGGAGCAGGTGGCGTGCGATCACCACCCGCTGGATCTGGTTCGTGCCTTCGAAGATCTGCGCCAGCTTGGCGTCGCGCATCATCCGCTCCACCGGGTAGTCGCGGGTGTAGCCGTAGCCGCCGAAGATCTGCACCGCGTCGGTGGTCGCTTTCATCGCCATGTCGCTGGCGACGCACTTGGCCATGCTCGCCAGGACGTTGAGCCGGTCCCAGTCGCCGGCGTCGCCGGCGCGGGCGCATTCGTACACCAGCGCGCGCGAGGCCTCGATGCCCATCGCCATGTCGGCGAGCATGAACTGCACGCCCTGGAAATCGGCGATCGGCTGCTTGAACTGCTTCCTCTCCTTGGCGTAGGTGACCGAAGCGTCGAGCGCGCCTTGGGCCAGGCCGACGCACTGCGCGCCGATCGTCGGCCGGTTGAGGTCGAGGGCGCGCAGCGAAGCGCGAAAGCCCTTGCCTTCCTCGCCCACCAGGTTCTCGATCGGCACGCGCACGTTGTCGAGGAAGATCGGCGTGTTCGGAGCGCCGCGCCAGCCCATCTTGCGCTCATGGCGACCGAAGGTGATGCCCTTCATCTTCTTCGGCTCGAGCACGAAGGCGCTGATGCCGGAGGCGCCCCGATCACCCGCGGTTCGCGCCATCAGGACGATGTACTCGGCCTCGACGCCGTAGCTGCACCATTGCTTGCGACCGTTGATGACGTAGGAGTCGCCGTCCTTAACGGCCCGGGTCTGCATCGCGCTGACGTCGGAGCCGGCCTGCGGCTCGGAGATGGCGATCGCCGTGACCACGCCGCCGGCGGCGATCTTCGGCAGGAAGCGCTGGCGCTGCTCCTCGGTGCCGAAGTGCAGGAGCGGCATGATGAACATCGTGTTCAGGCCGGCGATCGAGCCGCAGGCCGGCGAGTGCCGCGAGATCTCCTCGCGGGCGATGCACATCAGGGTCAGGTTGCCTTCGGGGCCACCGTACTTCTCCGGCACCCAGAGCTGCATCAGGCCCATGTCGCCGTAGATCGGCAGCAGCTCGGTCGGGAAGCGGTCGGTTTCGTCGATCTCGGCGGCGATCGGTGCGACGTGGCGCTCGGCCATGCGGCGGATGCTGTCGCGGAAGGCGAGCTGCTCTTCGGTGAGGTTCATCGGACGTTCCGGCAGGTGGGCTGATAATTGGCACCTTGATTCAATGGTGCTACCATTCAATTATCGAAGCGGAACCGACTGACGTCAAGCCCGTGCGCAATGTGCGGGCAATGCGGCACAGTACGCATGGCATCGCGATCCCAGCGATGCGCTCCTCGCAGCAGCAAAGGTCTCGCCCATGCAATACCGCAACCTCGGACGCAGCCCCCTCAAGGTCTCGGCGCTCTGCCTCGGGACGATGATGTTCGCCGACCAGACCGATCTGGCCGAGGCCCGGCGCATCGTCGAGCATGCCCGCGGCGCCGGCGTCAACTTCATCGACACCGCCGACGTCTACTCGCGCGGAGCCTCGGAAACGATGGTCGGCGAGCTGATCGCCGGCGCGCGGCACGAGTGGATCCTGGCCACCAAGCTCGGCAACAAGATGTCCGAGCAGGCCAACGAGACCGGCTATTCGCGGGCCTGGATGCTGCGCGAGTGCGAGGCGAGCCTCGGTCGCCTCGCCACCGGGCACATCGACATCTATTACCTCCACCGCGACTACGACGGCCTCGATCTCGAGGAGCCGCTCAGGGCGATCGACGCGCTGCTGCGTGACGGCAAGATCCGCTACTGGGGCGTCTCCAACTTCCGCGGCTGGCGCATCGCCGAGGCGGTGCACGGGGCGAGGCAGCTCGGCATGCCCGGCCCGGTCGTCTGCCAGCCGTACTACAACCTGCTCAACCGGCAGCCCGAGGTCGAGGTGCTGCCGGCCTGCCTGCATCACGGCATCGGCGTCGTTCCCTACAGCCCGATCGCCCGCGGCGTGCTCGCCGCCAAGTACACGCCGGGCGCGCCGCCGGCCGCCGGCACCCGCGCCGGCCGCGGCGATGCGCGGATGATGCAGACCGAGTTCCGCGAGGAGTCGCTGTGCGCCGCGCAGACGCTGAAGGCGCACTGCGAGACGAAGGGCGTGGCGGCGTCGCATTTCGCCACCGCCTGGGTGCTGGCGCACCGGGCGGTGAGCTCGGTCATCGCCGGTCCGCGCACCTTCGCCCAGTGGCAGGACTACCTCGGCGCGCTCGATTGCCGGATCGACGATGCCGACGAGGCGCTGGTCGACGGCCTGGTGGCGCCGGGTCACCCTTCGACCCCGGGCTACAACGACCCGGCCTATCCGCTGCCGCCCCGTCGCGCCTGATCTCAATGGTGCTACCATTCTTCATGAGGTGCGAACGATGAAGGCATCGGGCCCGCCGGCGGCCAAGGCCGCGGCGGCCGCGCCGCGCGCGGCCCCGGTCTTCGAGCCGATCCACACCCGGCGCGCGTTCGAGGAGATCTGCGAGCGGATCCGCGCCCAGATCGCCGCCGGCACCCTGCGGCCCGGCGACAAGCTGCCGGCCGAGCGCGAGCTGGCGCTGCAGCTCGGCGTCGGCCGCAACGCCCTGCGCGAGGCGCTGCGCAGCCTGGAGATCGCCGGCATCGTCCGCCTGCAGAAGGGCGCCAAGGGAGGAGCCTTCATCCAGTCGGGCGACGCCGACCGCATGAACGACGTGGTGCGCGACATGCTGAGCCTGGGCTCGATCTCGATCGCCGAGCTGACCGAGTCGCGCCTGCACATCCAGGACCTGGTGGTGCGCCTGGCCTGCGAGCGCGCGACCCGCGCCGACCTCGATGCGCTCGAGGCCAACATTGACGAGACCGAGCGTGTTACCGCCGCGGGCCGCTATCTCGAGCGGGTCGAGTGCTCGCGCGAGTTCTACCGCCTGCTCGTCGCCTGCGCCCACAACCAGGTCCTGACGATGATCGTCCGCTCGATCACCGAGATCCTGATGCAGTTCGTCTACGGCCGGGTCGCCGCCGGCGGCAAGCCGCAACCCCGGCTGGTGGAGAAGCGCCGCGCTTTTCTGGCGGCGCTGAGGGCGCGCGACGCCGAGCTGGCGACGCGCCTGATGCGCACCCATCTCGCCTCCGTGCATCGCCTGCTCGAGCCGTTCACCGATGCCTCGGCGGGACGGCTGCCGGTCGTCGTCGGCGTCTGAGCCGGCGCCGCAGCATCGCGATGGCGCCGGCCGCCCGCCCTTCGCCCGGCGACGCGCTGGCCGGTCTCCGGGTGCTCGACTTCTCGATCATGCTGGCCGGTCCCTACTGCGCGCGCCTGTGCGCCGACATGGGCGCCGACGTCCTGAAGATCGAGCCGCCCGAGGGCGACGACATGCGCCAGCGCGCGCCGCTGCGCGACGGCCAGAGCGCCTACTTCGGCCAGCTCAACGCCGGCAAGAAGAGCCTGGCGCTCGACCTGAAGCTGCCGGAGGCGATCGCCCTGGTGCGCCGCCTGGTCGGCGAGGCCGACGTGCTGATCGAGAACTTCCGTCCCGGCGTGATGGAGCGGCTCGGCCTCGGCCAGGAGGCGATGCGGGCGCTCAACCCGAAGCTCGTCTACTGCTCGATCTCCGGCTACGGCCAGAGCGGGCCGGCGGCCGAGCGCGCCGCCTACGCGATGATCGTCCACGCCGCCAGCGGCTTCGACCGCACGCTGGCGCGCTACGCCGGCGAATCGGATCGTCCGGCGACCGGGGCCGTGTTCGTCGCCGACGTCCTGGGCGCGATCTTCGCGTACGGCGCGATCCAGACGGCGCTGGTGCAGCGCGCCGGCACCGGCCTCGGCCAGCACGTCGACGTGGCGCTGATGGACAGCATGCTCAACCTCCTCGTCTATGAACTGCAGGAGGCGCAGTTCCCGGTGGCGACGCCGCGCCCGACCTACGGCCCGCTGCGCGCTGCCGACGGCGACGTGCTTGTCGTGCCCATCACCGCGCGCAACTTCGCCGCGTTGTGCGAGGTGACCGGCCTGCCGGAGCTCGGGAACGATCCCCGCTTCGCGACTTTGCCGAAACGCAGCGCCCACTGGGCGGAGATGATGGCGCTTGTCGAGCGCTGGACCCGCGAGCGCAGCGTGGCCGACTGCGTCGCTGCGTTCGAGGCCGCCGGCGTTCCCTGCTCGGCGTACGGCGATCCCGGCGACGCTCTTGCCGATCCGCACCTCGTCGAGCGCGGCCTGTTCGGCCGCATCAGCGATGCCGCCGGTGCGTTCACCGGCGTCAATCCGCCCTGGCGGATGTCGGGCAGCGCTGCCGAGCTGCGCGGGCGGGTGCCGGCCATCGGCGGCGACCGCGATGCGGTGCTGGCCGAATGGCTGACGGCGGAGGCAACCGAGATCGAGCGCTGGCGTGCCGCGGGCGTGTTCGGCGCCGCGGCCTCGGCGCCGCGTGAACGCTAGTCGGCGAAGGCGACGCGCCGCCCGGCGGCGGCGTCAGGCGGGCTTCGGCCGCGCCGGGATGTTGAGGCCGCGAACGACCGCCGGCCGTTCGAGAAAGGCGGCGAGGACCCGCTCGACGTTCGCGAAGTCGGCGATGCCGACCAGGTCGCCGGCGCCGTAGAACTTGATCAGGTTGTTGATCCAGGGGAAGGTGGCGATGTCGGCGATCGAGTAGTCGTCGCCGGCGAGCCAGGCGCTCTCGCCGAGGCGCCGGTCGACCACCGCCAGCAATCGCTTCGCCTCGGCGACATAGCGGTCGCGCGGCCGCTTGTCCTCGTAGTCCTTGCCGGCAAACTTATGGAAGAAGCCGATCTGGCCGAACATCGGCCCGATCCCGCCCATCTGGAACATCAGCCACTGGATCGCGGTGTAGCGGCCGGCCGAATCCGCGGGCAGGAGCCGGCCCGACTTGTCGGCGAGGTAGATCAGGATCGCGCCCGACTCGAACAGCGGCAAGGGCTTTCCGCCCGGCCCGTTCGGATCGAGGATCGCCGGGATCTTGTTGTTCGGGCTGATCGAGAGGAACTCCGGCGTCATCTGATCCCTGGCATCGAAGCGCACCAGGTGCGGCTCGTAGGGCAGGCCGGTTTCCTCGAGCATGATCGATACCTTCACGCCGTTGGGCGTGGGCAGCGAGTAGAGCTGAATCCGGTCGGGATGGCTGGCGGGCCACCTGCGGGTGACCGGGAACGCGGAGAGATCGGGCATGGGGTCCTGCTGGCGAGGTGAGCGGCGATTCTGATAGCCCTCGCCGTTCTTTGCTCGCGCCAGGTGCGGGAGGGGTTCGGGAAGGCCGCGGCGGGTCGCGCTGCTCCGCTCATGTCCCCCGACCCGCGGCTGCGCCGCGGCTCTCCTCCTAATACTTCGCTGCGCAGCGCGCCCCACCGCGCCCCTCCCGAACTCCACCGTCGGATGAGAGCACCGGGCGTGGGAACCCGATGCCTTGAAAGGCGGCCGGAAAGCCGCGCGGCCTAACGAGTGAGATTCAGGAGCGGATGTAAGCCCACCCCTGCTGCTGCTTCCTCATCACCTCGACCACGCCCGAAGGCACGTAGCCGATCTCCGGCAGCATGTCGGGCGCGGTCAGCTTCATGCCGTTCATCGTGTTCTGGCAGGCGTTGACCTTGACGCCGCTCTTCAGCGCCTCGGCGATGCGCTGCTTGACCGACGAGTCGCTCTTCAGCATGTTGATGCCGGGACCGTAGGCCACGAGCTCGATTTCCACCGGCTCGCCGCCGACGCCCTCGCGCAGGTTCTGCATGTTGTTGAGGATCAGGGTCCAGCGCGCCGGATCGTTGTCGGTCACCTGGAACAGGGCCCGGTTCTTCGCCATCGCGGACTGCGCCACGACGAGCTGCGGCAGGGCGAGCGCGAGCAGCGCGGCGCTCGCGGAAACGAGGAAGAGGCGGCGGGGAGTGCGGCTCACGGGTTCTCCTTGAGGGGCAGGGTCAAAGCGGCAGGCCGACGTAGTTCTCGGCCAGCGCGGTCGAGGCGGCGGTCGAATGGACCAGGTAGTCGAGCTCGGCGGTCTGCATCTTCTGGCCGAAGTCGCCGGTCTCGGGAAACTTGTGCATCAGCGAGGTGAACCACCAGGAGAAGCGCTCGGCGCGCCAGACCCGGCGCAGGCAACGCTCGGAATAGCCGTCGATGCCGGCGTCGCTGTGCTCGAGGTAGTGCTCGACCAGGGCGCGCGACAGCAGACCGACGTCGCCGGCCGCGAGGTTCAGCCCCTTGGCGCCGGTCGGCGGCACGATGTGCGCGGCGTCGCCGGCGAGGAAGAGCCGGCCGAAACGCATCGGCTCGGCGACGAAGCTGCGCAGCGGCGCGATGCTCTTCTCGATCGACGGGCCGGTCACCAGGGACTCGGCGGCTTCGCGGTCGAGGCGCAGCCTGAGCTCGTCCCAGAACGCGGCGTCGCTCCAGCGCTCGACCCGGTCGTCGGACGAGCACTGCACGTAGTAGCGGCTGCGCGTCGCCGAGCGCATGCTGCAGAGCGCGAAGCCGCGGGCGTGGTTCGAATAGATCAGCTCGTGCGAAACCGGTGGGGTTTCCGAAAGCACGCCGAGCCAGCCGAAGGGATAGACGCGCTCGAAGGTCTTCAGCGCTTCGGCCGGCGCGCTCTGCCGGCTGACGCCGTGGTAGCCGTCGCAGCCGGCGATGAAGTCGCAGCGCAGCTCCTGCTCCTGGCCGCCGCGGCGATAGCGCACGCAAGGCGCCGTGCCGTCGAAGCCATGCAGGCTGACCTGCTCGGCCTCGTAGACCGTCGGCAGGCCGGCGGCGGCGCGCAGCTGCATCAGGTCGCGCGTCACCTCGGTCTGGCCGTAGACCATGACCTGCTTGCCGCCGGTCAGGCCGTGCAGGTCGATGCGGTGGCGGGCGCCGCCGAAGCAGAGCTCGATGCCCTGGTGCGGCAGGCCCTCGGCATGCATCCGCGCGCCGGCGCCGGCGGCGTCGAGCAGGTCGACCGTGACCTGCTCGAGCACGCCGGCCCGGATCCGGCCCAGCACGTAGTCGGGATCGCGCTGCTCGAGGATCACGCTCTCGACCCCCGCTTTCGCCAGCAAGGCGCCGAGCAGCAGGCCGGCCGGCCCGGCGCCGACGATCGCAACCTGCGTCCGCCGGGCGGCGGTCACGGCGCCTCCGCTTCCGCCGGGCGGGCGCGCCAGAGCGCGAGCAGCTCGGCCTCTCTCGCGCGCGTGAGCTTGCCGCGGCGGCGCGGGTCGTCCTCCGGTGGCAGGCCTTCGTCCATCACCGCGGCGACGGTCTGCTCCAGCGGCCGGGTCGTGAGCCGGGTGCGCTCGGCGCGCTGGATGTCGACCCGCGAGAAGCCGTGGTTCTCGGGATCCGTCGAGGGCAGCCAGAGCGGTAGCTCCATCCACGGCTCGACCTTCTGGGCGAGGAGGAAATCCTCGGCCACCGGCACCGGCTCGGCGGGCGGGGAGCCGCGCTTCTCGGCTTCATCCTGGCAGACGGCGACCAGCTCGCTCCAGCAGCAGGCGGGGCCGTTCGCCGGCCCGGTGCCGTTGAAGGCGCCTCGCTCGCCGCGCTCGACCAGGCGGACGATCCAGGCGGCGAGGTCGCGCACGTCGATGAACTGCAGCGGCTCGTCGTCGCCCAGGTCGGGCACCAGCATGTCGCCGCCTTTGAGGGCGCGCCACGGCCAGTGGCTGAAGCGCCCGCTGCGGTCGCCCGGGCCGACGATCAGGCCGGGACGAACGATGAGAGCGTGCTCTCCGAACACCTTCTGCACCTCGGCCTCGCAGGCCGCCTTCTGCGGCCCGTAATGGGCGAGGTCGCGGTCGGTGGGAGCGATCTTCGAGAAGTCGGCGAGCGGGTCGATCTCCCGGATCGGTGAATGGCGAGACGAGGCATAGGCCGAGACGCTGGAGACAAAGCAGTAGGTCTTGACGCCGCGCAGCGCCTCCGCGCTTCCGCGCACGTCGGCCGGCACATAGCCGCAGGTGTCGATGACCGCGTCGAAAGGCTTGCCGGCGAGCGCGGAGAGATCGCCGGAGCGGTCGCCGACGATCGCCTGCACGCCCTCGGGCCAGGCGCTTTGCGCCCGGCCGCGGTTGAAGACGGTGAGCTCGTGGCCGCGTTCGAGCGCACCGCGCAGGAGGGCGGCGCCGAGGAAGACGCCGCCGCCGAGGATGAGGATGTGCATGGTCGCCCGATCCTAGGCCCTATCGATGCCGATCGGCATCGGCGTCCACGCGGGGGTCGTGCCCGGCGCGGCCTGGGCGATGTGCCGGCGCGCCTCGCGCGGGGTGCAGCCGTGCCAGCGGCGGAACGACCGGGTGAACACGCTCGGCTCGGCGAAGCCGAGGATCTCGGAGATCTCGGCGAAGCGCAGGGTCGACTGCCGCAGGTACTTCAGCGCCAGGTCGGCGCGCACCTGGTCGCGCAGCTTCTGGAAGGTGGTGCCGTTCTCCGCGAGCTGGCGCTGCAGGGTCCGCGGCGAGGTCGCGACCGCGCCCGCGATCTCGCCGACCGTGCAGGCCGAGAACGGCATCATCGCCCGGATCGCGCCCTCGATCCGCGACAGCGCGGACTCGGGCGTGCGCAACTGGCGGCCGGCGAGGACGGCGCTCATCATCCGCCGCGAGCGCTCGCCGGCCGCGGCCACCGGCCGCGCCAGGACCTCGGCCTGGATGCGCACGGCGTTCCTGTCCTGGTCGAACGACAGCGCCGGCCCGAAGACGCGGCGATGCAGGCTCAGATCGGTCGGCGCCCGGTGGCAGAACTGCACCGAGGCCGGCTCCCAATCCGCTTCGGCATGGTGGCGGATCTCGTTGCAGAACAGGGCCAGGCCGAGCTCGACCACCTGCCGGTCGTCGATCGGCAATTCCTTGGCGAGGTGGTAGGTGACGAACACGCTGCCGTCGCCCGCCGGCTGGGCACTGACGCTCGCGCCGCGGGTGTGGATCACGAAATAGCGGCAGAGGTCGGAGATCAGCTGGCTCACGGTGTCGGCGCTGCGCATCAGGAGCCAGAGCGGTCCGAGGCCCGACAGGTCTTGCCGCCCGGCCAGCCGCAGGCCGAAGGTCGGGCAGTCGCAGCTCTTCGCCGCCTGGGCGAGAAAGGCGACGACGCCGGCCGCGGGAACCGGCATGTCCGGATCCTCGAGAATCGCCGGGGCCATGCCCGACAGCCGGCAGATCTCCGCCGGGTCGCCACCGAGTTCCCTGATCAGCGGTGCCGAGCCGGCCAGCACGCCGCTGCGCACCCATGCGCCAGACATCGAAGTGGGCCTCCGAACAAGTCCCTCGTTGGCACGCAGAGTCAAGTATCTGGCGCGCAATGTCAAGCGAGCGCGCGCTGCAAAACATACCATCACGGCCTTTCGCGATCCGCTCGTCCCGGGCGCCACCGCCCCTGGACAACCCGATTGCGCCGTGAGCCGGACCCGGCTTCACCCCAGGAATCCGCATGTCATTGTTCGACCACCCCTTGGCCGGCGCGCCGGCTGCGTGCCTCGGTTTTGCCGCACGCGCGCTCGGCGCTCCCCCCAGCACCTGCCAGCCGGCTTGCGAAGCGGAGGACCGCGGCCGCTGGCTGCAGGCCCGAATGCTCTGGCTGATCTGCGGCCTGGTGACCTTGTTCGGCTGCTTCTACAGCGTCTACTTCCTTTCGATCGGCTTCTACCTGGCGACTCCCGTCGGCCCGGCCTGCGTCGCCGCCAGCGTCATCGCGCTGCGCTACGCCCGATCCACCGGCCGCTATTGCCGGGCGATCGACATCATCGGCGTGCTCCTGTTCGCGATGATGGCCTTCGTCACGCTGTTCCAGGACGGGATCCACTCGCCGGCGCTCTGGTGGCTGGGCGTGCCGACGATAGGGGCGCTCATTGCCGGCCGGTTGGCGCTCGGTGCGGTGCTCTCGATCCTGTTCGTGGCCCACGTCGCGCTGCTCTACTGCCTCGGGCCGGGCTCGATCGGCCCGATCTCGCTGCTCACCGCCGACCCGGCGCTGCAGATGGCGATGTCGATGAGCCTGTCGGCGGTGTTCGTCTCCCTGTGCGCGGCGCTTGGCTCGCACTGGAGCAACGAACTGCGTCGGGCGCTGGAATTCGCCCGCGAGGCGGCGCTGGCGGCGACCGCTGCCAAGGCCCGCTTCGTGACCCAGGTGAGCCACGAGATCCGTATCCCGCTGCAGGGAATGATCGGCGCGACCGAGATGCTGCGTCAGCCGACCCTCGGCGAAGGACGGCGCGCCAGCCTGGCCGAAGTGCAGTCGCAGAGCGCCGACGTGCTGATGGAGCTGGTCAACGACGTGCTCGACTTCTCCAAGCTCGACGCCGGCAAGGTCGTTCTCGAACGCCGGCCGCTGCATCTGGCGGCGCTGGTTCGCGAGGTCGAGGCGTTCTTCGCCCCGGAGGCCTGCGTCAAGGGGATCGAGCTGGTCTCCACCTGCTCGCCCGACGTGCCCGAGCTGATCCTCGGCGACAGCACACGAATCCGCCAGGTCGTCGCCAACCTCGTGGCCAACGCGATCAAGTTCACGCCCACCGGCGGCGTCCACGTCCATCTCGGACTCGACGGCGAGGCGCCGGGCGACACCGCGCAAGGCCATCGTGGCATGCGGGTGCGGATCCAGATCGCCGACTCCGGCGTCGGCATCGACCCGGAGCGCCTCCCGTCCCTGTTCAAGCCCTTCCAGCAGGCCGACGAGAGCATCGGCCGCCGCTTCGGCGGCACCGGCCTGGGCCTGTCGATCGCCAACGACCTCGCGCAGCTGATGGGCGGGCGGATCGAAGTGACCAGCGCGGTCGGCCGGGGCAGCACCTTCACGCTGGTGATGCCGCTCGTGGCCGCCGAGTTGCCGGCCGGGTTCGAGCCCCTGATCCAGGCCGGGGGCCCGGTGCGCGAACGCTCGCCCGCGCCGAGCCGGCCGGGCGGGGAGCCCGGCCGGGCGCCCGGGCCGCTCGCCGGCCGGACCGTCGTCATCGCCGAGGACGATCCGGCCAACCAGGCGGTCGCCGTGGCCATGCTCGAGGCGTTGCAGGTCCGGCCGATCGTCGCCTCGACCGGGCACGAGGCGCTGTCGGTGCTCGCGACCACCCATCCGGTCGACGCCGTGCTGATGGACGTGCAGATGCCGGGCCTCGACGGCCTGAGCGCCACCCGCGCCTGGCGCAAGCGCGGCGGCAGCGCCGCGACGGCGCTGCCCTTCGTGGCGATGACCGGCAGCACCGAGCCCGAGGACGTGGCGGCCTGCCGCGATGCCGGCATGGACGTCGTCCTGACCAAGCCGTTCACGCTCGCCGAGCTGGAGCGCGCTCTCCTCAAGGCGATCGATCTGGCGGGCGCCGAGCCAGCGCCGCCGCGCGGCTGAGGCTCAGGCGTCCAGCGGCGCCGCGCAGGCGGGGCAGAAGCGCGCGCCCGAGGGCGCCTCGACGCCGCACTGCCGGCAGAACCGCCTCAAGGAGGCTGCGCCCGGCGCGGCAACCGGCCCTGAAGGCGGCACGGCCGAGGAGAGCGCGGCGGCGGTGTACAGATGCCGCTCGATCTGTGCCGCCGAGTCGGGCGCGGCGCCGGTCGCGGCCTGCATCGCCCGCTCCCCGGCGCCGAGCGCGGCGATCCGGCGCTCGTCCTCGCCGCTGAACGGCGCCACCAGGATGCTCTGGCCGCGGGCGAAGGCGGCCAGCTCGGCGGCCAGCGCCTTGGTCTCCTGCTCGGTGGAGAACATCGCGGTGACCTGGCGCGCATCGTCCTTGCCGAAGACCACCGACTCGATCCGTGCCCGCCAGACCCGCAAGGTCATCGCCTCGGTGCGGACGACGCTGTTCTCGGTGTTGACGCGACTGGTGAAGTTGTTGCCCGTGCCGATGCTCGAGGTCTGCCAGTTCCCCATCATCTCGACCCAGACCAGGACCGATTCGAAGTTGAACCGGCCCCAGAGCCGGGCCGCCGCCTGGAAGCAGAAGGCGGCGACGAACGCCAGGATCGCCGCCGTGCCGGCGAGCGAGAAGCGGTTTTCCTGCCACGGCGCGCCGACGTCGAAATTGCGCACGAAGGCGAGCGACAAACCGATCCCGCCGATCACCAGCGCGGTCGCGTAGAGGTCGAGTAGCAGCAGGACGCGATGGCGCTCCCCGGCCAGGGCCGAGGCCAGGGTCGGCGCCTGGGTGCCGGTGGTCGGCAGCGGCTGGCTTTCCTCGAACAGCTCGCCGGCGAAGCTGCCGGAAGGCGTCGCCGCGGTCGTCACCGGATCGATGCGGGCATAGCGGCGGTTCGGGATGCGTTCGGTCCAGCTTGCCTGCATCAGCCGGTCGAGCTCGTCCATCAGGGTCGCCGGCGGCGCGTTCATCGACAGGCGCAGCTGCTCGACGCTGGCCCGCGTCTGCGGCGCATCGTCGACCTGGGCCAGCACCGCGGCCATCGCCAGGCCGCAGGCGACCAGCGCCGTGCACAGCATCACGAAGGTCTGGGTGTCGAGCGAGAAGGCGCCGAGCGAGGGCAGCTTGGCCGCGACCAGGCCGATCGCCACCGGGGCGAGGATCGCCGTGGCGATCAGGCCGACGAGCGACAGCGTGCCGACCCGGGCCCGGTGCTGCGTCAGCACCGGCTTCAGCAGGAACACCAGGCCGAAGGCGAAGTACAGGATCGCGATCCATGGCCGGGTGACCGGGCTGCCGAACACGAACCAGGAGAACAGGAAGCTGACCAGGGTGGCGGCGATCGCCGCCAGGTTGAAGGCGTAGAGGCGGGCGAGCTGCTGGACCTCGCGCGGGGCGGTGATCAGGGTCGGGGCCCAGTGGTAGAGCAGGCCTTCGACCGCGCCGGCCGGCTCGGGATAGGTGAGGCCGCCCTGGCGCAGGATGTCCTTGATCTTGTCCGCGGCGGGCGAGCCTCCGGTCGCACCGCCGGGGATCTCGGGGGCGAGCGAGGCCGGCCGGCCGCGGCCGAAGAAGAAGCGCAGCCGGGTCGCCGCCGTCGCCGCCGCGGCCAGGCCGGCGGCGATCAGCAGCAGCCCAGCCAGGATCGGCGCGGCGGCCAGGCGCAGCGCGCTTTCCTGCATCGCGCTTCGTGCCCAGAGCAGGCTCAGCACCCCGGCGCCGACCAGCAGCAGCGCGCACAGCCAGAGCAGCCGGTTCTGCAGCCGGTAAGGGTTGGGAAGCTCGAGGCGTTTCGATTCGGAGCCGTACTCGTAGGTCATGGCAAGCCTCGGGGCGCGGGAATCGGGGCAGTTTAGGGGCTAGTCCGGTCCTTGCTGCCCGCGGGCTCAAGGCCAGCGCCGGGACGCCGATAACACCGCCAGCCCCGCCTGCCGTTGCGCGCGGGGCGCAACTGCATGAAGGCCGCCACCAGCACCATCACCCCCGAGATCGACGTCCAGGCGCTGCGCGTCGGGATGTTCGTCCACCTCGACGTCGGCTGGATGTCGCATCCGTTTCCGCTCAGCAGCTTTCGCATCACCACCCCGGCGCAGGTGGCGACGATCCGCTCGCTCGGCCTGGCGCGGGTGCGCTGGAGCCCGCAGGACAGCGACCTCTCCCTGCTCGACGGCGGCGCGCTGACCGCGGCCGCGAAGCGCCCGGCCAGCGCCGCCGCCAACGATGACGGCGGCTCCGGCGGCGCCGCCGTGGCGACTGCCGAGGCTTGCGCGGAGGTGGACGCCCGCCCGGGGCCGGCGACCGAGCCCGGCCGGCTCGAGCCGGCGGCGCTCTCGCCCGAGGAAGGGTCGCGCATCGCCCGGCAGATGCGGCTCGAGGCCCAGCGCGAGGCGCAAAGGCTCTGCGAGCGGCAGTACGGCGAGGCCTCGCGCGCCTGCCGGCACACGCTCGAGCTGGTGACAGCCCGGCCGGCCGAGGCTCGGGCCCAGGCCGAATCGCTGACCCGGGCGCTGGTCGACAAGATGATCGACGCCCGCGAGATCTGCATCCGCGTCCTCGCCGAAGGCGCGGGCGACAAGGCGTCGATGCACGCCATGAACGTCGGCATCGTCTCGCTGCTGATGGGCCGTTGCTTCGGCTTCTCGGCGGAGGAGATCCAGGATCTCGGCGTCGGCGCGCTGCTGCACGACATCGGCAAGCTCGAGCTGCCGGCGCGGCTGCGCTACCGCGAGGACAACTTCTCGCCGAGCGAGCTGCGCGTCTACCAGGAGCACGTGGAGACCGGCCTGGTCCAGGCAAAGAAGATGGGCCTCTCGGCCGGGGCGACGGCGGTGATCGCCCAGCACCACGAGCATGCCGACGGCAGCGGCTTTCCGGCCGGCCTCAACAGTGACCGGATGACGATGGCGGCGCGGATCGTGGCCCTCGTCAACCGCTACGACAACCTCTGCAACCCGCGCCTGCCGGCCCGGGCGCTGACGCCGCACGAGGCGCTGTCGCTGCTGTTCGCTCAGGGCCGCAGCAAGTTCGACACCTCGATCCTCGGCGCCTTCATCAAGATGATGGGCGTCTATCCGCCGGGCTCGACGGTGCAGCTCACCGACGACCGCTACGCCACGGTCCTCGCCGTCAATTCGTCGCGACCGCTCAAGCCGAGCGTGCTCGTCCACGATCCGGCGATCCCGCGCGAGGAGGCGCTGGTGCTCGACCTGGAGAGCGCGGTCGGCCTGGGCATCCGGCGCAGCATCAAGGCGCAGCAGCTGCCGCCGACGGCGCTCGACTACCTGGCGCCGAGCCCGCGCATCGCCTACTTCTTCGAGCCGGCCGCGGCGCTCGAGGCGGAATGAACCCGGCGCCGATGGCACCATGAACAATCCCCTGCCGGTCGACCGGTTCAGCGTCGCCGACGCGGCCCGCCGCACCTGGCCGCACCTGATCGAGTCGATGCTCGAGGCGATCTGCCTGATCGAGCCCGAGGGGCTGCGCATCGTCGCTGCCAACGGCCCGGCCGGGCGGTTGCTCGGCGTGCCGGCGGCCGAGCTCGTCGGCCGCGACATGCACGAGCTCGCGGCCACGCCCGAGGACGAGTGCTTCTGGCGCGAGGTCGCGGAAAACACCACCGCCTGCATCGTCTCCGATTCGTTCGTCGCCCGCCCGGGCGGCATCCCCGTGCCGGTGACGCGCCGGGTCAGCCGGATCGAGCCGGCACCGGGCACCGTCCTCTACGTCCTGGCGCTGCTCGACCGCAGCGCCGAGTTCGAGGCCGGGCGCAGCGCCGATGTCGTCAAGGCGGAGCTGCAGGCCACGCTCGAGTCGGTCAGCGACGGCGTCCTGGTGACCGACCTCGCCGGCCACATCAGCCACTTCAACCGCCGTTTCGCCACCCTCTGGGACCTGGCCGACGAGATGCTGCTGCTGCGCGCCGACGACGAAGTGTTCGACTGGATGCGCCTGCAGGTCGCCGAGCCGCGCGCCTACATGATCCGGCTGGCCGAGATCGACGCCGAGACGATGCTCGAGGCGACGGACCGGTTCCTCTTGCGCTCCGGCCGGCTGATCGAGCGCACGACCGCGCCGCAGTGCAGCCGCGGCGTGCCGATCGGCCGGGTCTTCTGCTTCCGGGAACGGCCGGATACGCCCCCGCGGACATAGGGTTCTGCGTGCGGCGGCGGGCCTCGCGCCTTCGTAAACTCCGGTTTGCGAAGGAAGGGACCATGTCTGCCATTGCCGGAACCGCTGCCCTCGAACAACGACTGGAACGCCTGACGCCGCCGCTGGCGGTGGTGCTGCCCGGAGGCCGACGCATCGGCTCGAAGGACGCCGCCGTCACCGTGCGGATGAACGACCTCGCCGCCGTCACCCACCTGGTGACCGGGCGGATCGGCAAGGTCGGCGAGGACTACGTCGAGGGCCGGATCGACATCGACGGCGGCATGCGCGACGTGATGGCCCTGGCGGCCGAGCTGATGGCCGGCGACCCGACCGAGGTCGACGTGGTGGCGGTGGCGACGCCGGTGAGCTGGCTGCAGCAGCTGGTCCACCTGGCGCGTTCCAAGGCGCGGCACCGGCCGGAGGTCGACGCCGAGCAGATCCAGTTCCACTACGACGTCTCCGACGACTTCTACGCCCTCTGGCTCGACCCTAAGCGGGTCTATTCCTGCGCCTACTATCGCGATGCCGGCATGGACCTGGCGGCGGCGCAGGAAGCCAAGCTGGACCACATCTGCAGGAAGCTGATGCTGAAGGAAGGCGAGCGCTTCCTCGACATCGGCGCCGGCTGGGGCGGACTGCTGCTGCACGCGGCCGAGAACTACGGCGTGCAGGCGCGCGGCATCACCCTCAGCCGCAACCAGCACGCCTATGTCAACAAGGTGATCCACGAGCGCGGCCTGGCCGGCCGGGTGCGGATGGACCTGCTCGACTACCGCAGCCTTCCGGACAACGAGCCGTTCGACAAGATCGCCTCGGTGGGCATGTTCGAGCACGTCGGCCGGGCCCAGCTGCCGGCCTACTTCGCCAAGATCCACGGCCTGCTCAAGCCCGGCGGGCTGCTGCTGAACCATGGCATCACCGCCGGCGGCACGCGCAACCACCAGCTCGGCTCGGGCCTGGGCGATTTCATGGAGCGCTACATCTTTCCCGGCGGCGAGCTGCTGCACGTGTCCAAGGTGCTCGAGGCGACCAGCGAATCGGGGCTCGAGGCGGTCGACGTCGAGAGCCTGCGCCCGCACTACGCGAAGACGCTCTGGGCCTGGAGCGACGGCCTCGAGGCGAACGTCGCGACGGCACGCAGCGTCACTTCCGAATCCGTGGTCCGTGCCTACCGGGTCTATCTGGCCGGCAGCGCCCTGGCGTTCGAGCGCGCCTGGATCTCGCTGCACCAGATGCTCTGTGCCCGGCGCACCGGCGACCCGGGGTCCGGACCGATGCGCGGCGCACAATCGGCGTTTCCCTTCAACCGCAGCTACATGTACCCGTAGGCCCCGGCCGGACGGTACGCGACGACAGCGATGCTCTATGTTTTCCGGTCCAAGGCCGCCGCCGATCTCATCATGCTGGGCCCGGTAGGCGACCAGCTCCTGCGCATCGTCGGTCGCCAGCCCTCGCCGAGCGGGATCATCGAGACGGCTGCGCTGCCCGCCGCGATCCAGGCGCTGGAGGCGGCGGTGGCCGACGAGCGCGGCCGGGGCGGCCAGCGGGGCGATGCCGAAGACGATCCGAAGGAAAAGCGTGTCGGACTGGCCCAGCGCGCCTGGCCGATGATCGAAATGATGAAGCGCGCGATGGCCGAGAAGGCCGACATCGTCTGGGGGGCCTGATGAAGCTTTGGAGCGACAGCTGGGTGAACGGCGAGCGGATTCCGGTGCGCTATGCGGCCGGCCGCCTCGACACGCCCGAGGGCGTGACCTTCGCCGACAACCTCAGCCCGCACCTGGCCTGGAGCGATCTGCCGGTGGGCACCCGCTCGCTCGCCCTGATCTGCCACGACTTCGACGTGCCGAGCCGCGGCGACGACGTCAACCAGGCCGGCCGCGAGATTCCAGCCGACCTGCCGCGGGTCGACTTCTTCCATTGGCTGCTGGTCGACCTGCCGGCGAGCGTGAGCTCGCTGCCTGCGGGCACGTTTAGCGAGGGCTTCACGGCCCGCGGCAAGCCCGGCCCGGCGGTCGCGGCACCGGGCTTCACGATGGCGCGCCAGGGCATCAACGACTACACCGGCTGGTTCGCCGGCGACCCGGCGATGGCCGGCGACTACTACGGCTACGACGGCCCGTTCCCGCCCTGGAACGACTCGCTGATCCACCACTACGTGTTCACGCTCTATGCGCTCGACGTCGCCCGGACGCCGATCGAGGGTCGGTTCGCCGGCGCCGCGCTGCGCCAGGCCATCTATCCGCACGTCCTGGGGGCGGCGACGCATTCCGGCACCTACACGCTGAACCGCCGCCTGCTCTGATGGCCGACGGCATCGCGGCGTCCGCCCAGCGGCCGCCCGGCACCCCCGATCCGCACGAGACGCACCTGACGCGCGTCGTCGCCGTTCGCCACGGCGAGACGGTGTGGAACGCCGAGATGCGGATGCAGGGCCAGCTCGACACCGCGCTCAGCGCCCGCGGCCGCTGGCAGGCCGGCCGGGCCGCCGAGTCGCTGGTGGGCGAAGGCATCGACGCGATCTTCGCCAGCGATCTGGAGCGAGCCTTCGACACCGCGCAGGCGCTGGCCCGCCGGCTCGGGCTGCCGGTCACCACCGACGTCGGGCTGCGCGAGCGCAGCTTCGGCGCCTTTCAGGGCTACACCTACGCCGATATCGACCTGCGCTGGCCGGCCGAAGCGGTGCGCTGGCGGCATCACGATCCCGACTTCGCGCCCGAGGGCGGCGAGACCCTGCGCGAGTTCAGCGCCCGCGCGGTCGCCGCCTGCCGCCGCATCGCCGCCGGCCAGGCGGGGCGCTCGATCGCCATCGTCACCCACGGCGGCGTGCTCGACGTCCTCTACCGCGCCGCCGCCGGCATCGAGCTCGACGCGCCGCGCTCCTGGGAGCTCGGCAATGCGGCGATCAACCGGCTGCTTTACACGCCGCGCGGCTTCACCCTGGTCGGCTGGAGCGACACCGCCCACCTCGAAGGCGAGATGACGCTCGACGACGGCAGCGAGGGCGACCCGGTGCGGCCGGTCGGGCCGGCGCGGCGATGAGCGCCGCGGCCGAAGCCCCGGTGCCGAAAGTCGGCGACCCGGTCGCCGCGATCGACACCCCGGCGCTGGTGATCGACCTCGACGCGATGGAGCGAAACCTCGCGGCGATGGCCGACTTCGCCCGCGCCCGCGAGGTGCGCCTCAGGCCGCACGCGAAGATGCACAAGTGCGCGGCGATCGCCCGCCTGCAGCGCGCCGCCGGCGCCGTCGGGGTGTGCGTGCAGAAGACGAGCGAAGCCGAGGCGCTGGCGGCGGCCGGCATCGACGACATCTACATCTCCAACGAGGTGATCGACCGCGCCAAGCTGGCCCGGGTCGCCCGCCTGGCGACACGGGTGCGGCTGGCGATCGCCGTTGACTCGGTCGAAGGGATCGAGCGTCTGGCGGAAGCGGTGCGCGAAGCCGGCGCGACGATCGATGTGTTCGTCGAGGTCGACGTCGGCCACGGCCGCTGCGGCGCGCCGGCCGCCGCGGCCGGCTCGCTCGCCCATCGCGTCGTCTCGCACGCCCCGCCCGAAGGGGGGCTCCGCTTCGCCGGCCTGCAGGCGTACCACGGCGCGGCGCAGCACCTGCGCGGCGCCGGGGAGCGGGAAGCGGCCTCGCGCCATGCGGCGTCGCTGGCGAGCGCGGCCCGTGCCAGCATCACCGCCGCCGGCATCGCCTGTCCGCTGATCACCGGCGCCGGCACCGGCACCTTCGCATTCGACACCGCCAGCGGCGTCTGGGGCGAACTGCAGGCGGGCAGCTACCTCTTCATGGATCGCGACTACGCCGACAACGTGCCGGCGCCGAACGCGCCGCGCTTCGAGCATGCGCTCTTCGTCAAGAGCCAGGTGATGAGCCGCGGCGCCTCGCACGCGGTGGTCGATGCCGGGCACAAGTCGCATGCGATCGACTCCGGCTTGCCCCGGGTCTGGCGGCGGCCGCTGGCCTACGCCAACGGCGGCGACGAGCACGGCCTACTGCGCCTGCCTACCGATGGCGTGCCGGCCGACCTGCCGCAGCTCGGCGAAACGGTCTGGCTGGTGCCGGGACACTGCGACCCGACCGTCAATCTGCACGAGCGTTATGTGGCGGTGCGGGGCGGAATCGATGCCGGTGTGGTCGAGGCGGTCTGGGCGATCGAGGCCCGGGGCTGCGTGGGCTGAGGGCGCCGGACGGTCACCGCTTGGCGCCGCCCGATCTTTCCGGGGCGGCTCAGGCGACCGTCGGCAGGCCGGTCGCGATCATGGCGACCATCCCGGTCGCGCAGGCGATCGCGAAGGCGGCGGTGACGAGCGTGGCGGCGATGTGGTCGAAGAGGGTGTTCATGGCGATGTCCTCTTGAGCTGTTCCGGCGGACCCGAACCGTTTCTTTTCGGGCCTGCGGTCAGTGTCGGAAACCGCGGCCTTCGCGACCAGTAAGCAAGACACGGCGGATCAGTGACTTCGGTCACTCGCCCATTCGACGAGCGATTCAGAGGACGCCTTCGCCCAGCAGCTGCGCCAGCAGGCGCACCGGCAGGGCCGGTTCCGCCGGCGCCTTCGGCTCCTCCGAACGCACACCGCCTCCACGCGACAGCCAGCCCAGGCGATCGCCCTGCTGCTGCACCTTGTAGCTGCCCAGCTCCTGGCGGACGCGCAGGTACTTGGCGACCAGCCGCGCCAGCGGGGCACTGCGGATGACGATGCCGGCTTCGGTGTTGACCCGGGCCGAGCGGGCGTCCATGTTCATCGAGCCGACGAAGATGCGCTCCTCGTCGATCACCGTCAGCTTGGTATGCAGGCGGCCCAGCGAGCTGCTGCCTTGGCCCGAGCTGCCGTACGACGCGCGCTGCTCGCCGCTCGCTTCAGCCATCGGCATCAGCTCGTGCAGGTCGACGCCGGCCTGCAGCAGCTCCGGGCGATGGTTGGCGTAGCCGTAGTGGACCAGCGGCTCGTCGGTGGTGGCCAGGGAGTTGGTCAGCACCGAGACGCCGACGTCGCGGGCTCGCAGGCCGACCAGGGTCCGACGAGCCTCGCCATCGGGGACGAAGTAGGGCGAGGCGATCAGCACCTCGGACCGGGCGGAAGCGAGCAGGGCGGCGTGCGCTTCGGCCACCGTCGGGGTCGTGATCTCTCCGAAGGCCTTCTGCGGCGCGTCGGCGATGACCTCTGCGCTGGCCTCCTCGAGCTCGACCCGGCCGGCCGCGAGCTGGGCCTCGACCGACTCCGTGCCCAGGGGCGAGGCCGGCGAGGGCGCGGCGGCTTCGACCTGGCGGGCGAAGGCCTCGCGGGAGGCGGTGCCGGTCAGGCTGCCGATCGGGTACGCGACCTCCGAGTTCCAGAAGCGATCGAACAGCCTGGCCAGCTCGGCGACCACCGGGCCGCTGGACAACACGTCCATGTCGATGAAGTTGGCGTCGCCGCCGCGATCGAAGTACGCGTCGGCGATGTTGCGGCCGCCGGTGATGGCGAAGCTGCCGTCGGCGATGAACAGCTTGTTGTGCATCCGATGGTTGATGCGCGAGAACTGGTGCAGCGAGAGCACGATGCGCTGCTCGAAGCCGCCGCCGCGCACCGGCAGCGGGTTGAACATGCGGACCTCGATGTGGTCGTGGGCGGCCAGGCCGGCGAACAGCGCGTCCTGGCCGGTGGCGTACAGGTCGTCGACCAGCACGCGGACGCGCACGCCGCGGGCGGCAGCGGCCTGCAGCTCGCGCAGGAACTCGCGGCCGCTGGCGTCGTCGGCGATCACGTAGTACTGGACGTCCAGGGTCTTCTCGGCGCGGCGGATCAGGGCGATGCGGGCGCCGAACGCCTCGGCGCCGTCGGTCAGCAGGCGAAAGCCCGAGACCTCCCGGCTGGCGGCCGCCGCGGTCGACGCGGCGGCGATCTTGGCCAGCGGCGTGTCGGCGACGTCGTGGCGGGCGTAGGACACGGGCCGCTCCACCTGGCTCGGCAGGACGGCGCAGCCGCCGAGCGCGACCGCCACCGTCAGCAGGATGGCTCGCCAGGCCAGGCCCAGGCTCGCTATGCCGCTGACGACCACCGCCGCCCAGGCCAGGGCCCGGCGGGCGGCGGCGAACTCGGGAGGAAGACGGTTGGTGAACATGGCGGGGTCTCCGGGGAGCGTCGGCTCGGGGTCAGAACGAGCCCAGGGTCGTCGTCACCACCACCGAGACGCTGGCGACGGCGAAGGTGAAGGTGACCAGGGCGGTGGGGATGTCGTCGTAGAAGGTGTGCATGACAGGCTCCGGTGGTGCCGACCGGAGGCGAAGCTCGCCTGAGGCCGGACGTCAGTCTCGAAACAAGGGTCGTTCACGACGAGTGAGCAAGAGGCCGGTGGCGAGTGACTTTCGTCACTCCGTCGCTTGGCGACCGATAATTCGCCTCTGGAATACGGCCTCGGCCCGGGAGTGCGGACGCTGTGGACGAAGATCGCCTGCCGATCCCCCTGATAGGGGCACTTGCCGAGCACGGAAACACCCGGCCGTTTCGCGCCAACACGATCCTCATCACCGAAGGCGACGCGGGCGATTCGCTCTACATCGTCCTGACCGGGCGGCTGCGCGCCTTTGCCAGCTCGGAAGACGGCCGGGACGTCATCCTCGGCGAGTACGGTCCGGGGGAATACGTCGGCGAG
>Ga0207703_10000908_pt1 | contig 28936 bp, 23 predicted proteins | sample KBSSwiS12_FD_184304 | JGI IMG/M metagenome (GOLD analysis project Ga0207703, IMG submission 184304) | Switchgrass rhizosphere microbial communities from Kellogg Biological Station, Michigan, USA - KBS Switchgrass S1-2 (SPAdes) (version 2) | ecosystem: Host-associated > Plants > Roots >...
ACGCGACCGGCTTCGCCCAGATTGCCATCGGCATGGGCACTGACACCGTCGCGAGCACTCGCGTTGGTACCAGCAACGGCAACGGCAACGGCGGCGCGGGCGCGGGCAGCGGCATTGGTGCGGGTGCGGCCTCTGCCGGCGGCGCGGGTGGTGCGAGCACCGGCGTTGGTGCGGGTGCGGCCTCTGCCGGCGGCGCGGGCGGTGCGAGCACCGGCGTTGGTGCGGGTGCGGTCTCTGCCGGCGGCGCGGGTGGTGCGAGCACCGGCGTTGGTGCGGGTGCGGCCTCTGCCGGCGGCGCGGGTGGGGTGACCATCGAGCAGGCGCACTTCGACATCCAACGCCTGGAGTTTGCAGCCGCCTATCGCAGCTTTCTACAACTGACGTTGGCGACAACAGACTTCGGCGCGCTCAACGTCGGCGGCCGCGCTATTGGCGACATCGACATAACAAACGACGCGCTGACATCCGTCAACGCCCGCATAACAAACGTCAGTATGGCCGACGCCACCGCCCGCGTGTCGTTGGCCAACGCCAACGGCGAGATTCACTGGTCATCCGCGGCAACAGCGCCACGGGTCCAGATCCCGGCGGCGGGACAGATCCCCGCGGCGGGAAACATCCCAGCGGCAAGAACCATGGCGGAGGCGGGACACATCACCGCAGCGGGGAACACGCCGGCGACGCCGCCCGCCCCGGCCACCGCGGCGACGATCGCAGCGGCGACTACCAACGCCCCGACGGCCGACACGGCGACGGCCAACGCACCGACGCCTGACGCCCCTACCGCTGACGCACCTGCAACGTCAGCGGCTCAACCCCCGCCTGGACCGCCGCAGCCGTCTCAACTCAGCTGGAGCGCCAGCAGCCTCTACGGCCTCATCGGCGGTCCGGTGCAGATGAGGTTCGTTGCCTACGGCAGCCGCTTCGCCCTGACTGACAACACCCGCTTTCCGCTGTTCGATGGCGCCCTCGTCGTCCACAAGCTGGACGCCCGCAACTTCGGCCCCGACGCCGAGTTGGATTTCGACGCTCATCTCGAACCCATCAGCATGCCCCTGCTGTCCAAGGCCTTCGGTTGGCCCACCCTGAATGGCCAACTCGCCGGCCGGGTGCCTGGCGTTTCTTATCGGAACCACGTGCTCACCGTGCAAGGCGACCTGAGCGCCAACGTCTTCGACGGCACCATCGTCGGTAGTCGCTTCAAGCTCAACGACCCGCTCGGCCCTTGGCCGCGGCTCGATGCTGATGTGACCGCACGTCATCTAGACCTGGATATGCTGACGCACACCTTTTCCATCGGCTCCATCTCCGGCCGTCTGGACGCCGACATTAAGGGCCTGGAACTGTTCAACTGGTCCCCAGTCGCCTTCGACGCCCGTTTGCAGACGACGCCTGGCGACAAGTCCGAACACCGTATCAGCCAACGCGCGGTCACCAGTATTTCCAGCGTCGGAGGGGGCGGTGGTGGCGTCACCGCCGCGCTGCAATCGGGCGTTCTTCAGTTTTTTAAGACGTTCCACTATGACCGCATCGGCATCAGCTGCCAGCTGAGGGACGAGGTGTGCCTCATGAACGGTCTGGAGCCGGCGAAAGGTGGGTACTACCTAGTGAAGGGACGTGGGCTGCCGCGTATCGATATCATTGGCAATGCTGGCAGGGTGGACTGGACGCAGCTCGTGTCACAGATTTCGGCCAGCATGCATTCACAGAACATCACCGTCCGTTGAGGAGACCGAGATGCGAAGGCTTCTACCATTCAAATTGCTGGCGCTGAGCTGTCTGTTGGCAGCCTGTGTGACAGTCAACGTCTACTTCCCCGCGGCCGCGGCGGAGCAGGCTGCCGACCGCATCATCGACACGGTGACGAGTCAGCAGAAGTCCAACGACAACACCACGCCGCCCAAGTCACCGCCGCAATCCCGTGCAGCGCCTGCTGGCGGGCAGCCCATGCTCGCGGCAACGTCCGCGCGCGTGGCGCAACCTGTGTTGTTGGCCGCCGCCGGCGCGCTGCTCAACCTGCTGATCCCCGCCGCCGAGGCCCAGGGCAACCCTAACCTCGACGTCTCCGACCCGCAGATCCGCGCTGTGACGGCCTCCATGCAACAGCGCTTCGGTCAGCTCCAGAAGTACTTCGCTGAAGGCGTGATCGGCCTGACCACAGACGGCCTGGTCGCCGTCCGCGACCAAAACGCCGTGCCGCTTGCAGAGCGCGCTACCGTGACGCGGTTGGTCACGGAAGATAACCGCGACAGGGAAACGCTGTACGCCGAGCTGGCGAAAGCCAACAAGCACCCCGAGTGGGAGCCGGACATCCGCCGCACCTTCGCCCGTCGTTGGGTCGAGCGCGGTGCCCAGGGCGGCTGGTATTACCAGGACGCCGGCGGAAAGTGGGTACAGAAGTAACGCGCCAGTAAGACCAACGCCTGCGGTGGTGGCAGACCCGCCGCAGCGTTGAGTTGCGGCCACCGCGCCGGCGCGAACAGTGGCGGAGCTCGGCTTCCCTGCAAGCTTTGGGCGTCCCATCGCTGCGAGCGAAGCAAAGCAGCTCCAAGGACCACGCGCGGCATAGCGGAGAGGGGCTGTGGCGTCGGCTTGTGCGCAAACCAACACGGCGGCACAACAATCAATTCGATCTAACCGAACGTCCCATCCCAATCGCTCTCGTCGGGTTCAGCGCACTCAGCCGACGCCACAGCCCCTCTCCGCTAGGACGTGCCCGAACCCGTGGCACCCTCCCCCCGCCGAAGGCGGAAAGATTTCAGCCGCAGGCTCATCAGCGCACAGTCTACTTGCCGTGCGCCTTCACCCGCCGCAGGACAGCAGCGGCAAACGTCTCCGCCGACTCCGCCGCGTGGACGAAGAACAACGACGGCTCCGTCATCTCCAACTCCAGCAGGCACGGCGCGCCAGCGTCGTCGCGGATCAGATCGACCCGCGCGTACAAAGGCGTGCCGAAGGGCACCACGCTCACCACCTTCTGCGCCAACCGTATCTCATCATCCCCCGGCACCCGGGGTGTGATGCTCTCAGCCGCGAATAGCCCGGAGGTGGCAGCACCGCCCGGCGGCAGCAGCGGGCCCTTGCGGATGGCGTGACTGAAGCGCCCTTCGAAAAACATCAGTGCCGTCTCGCCCTGCTTGTCCACCCGCGCCAGGTACGGCTGCAGCAACACACTGCGCCGCGCATCGAGGAGCCGCTTGGCGTGCGCCACAGCCGCATCGAACTCGGTACGCCGATGTCGCTGCGTATCGCGGGATCCAGCTCCGACGGCCGGCTTCACAACCAACTCGGAGGCCTGCGCATGCACCTCGAGAAATCGCCGCAGCTTGGCGGCAGGATCCTCTCCAGGCTCAATGAAGGTGCTGGGCACCACGGCCGCGCCGGCAGCCGCCAGCTCAGCCAGGTAATGCTTGTCTGTATTCCAACGAACGAGCTGCAAGGGGTTCAGAACCCGGGTCAATGAAGATGCCCGCTCAACCCAGGCGAGAAACTCCGTGACGCGCTCGGCGTAATCCCAGGCAGAGCGCAGTAGAGCGGCATCAAACGAGCCCCAATCCACCTTGGGGTCGTCCCACTCGGCGATCTCCACCTCGCACCCGGCCTTCTGCAAGGCCATATTGAGAGGCGGCTCATCTTCATCCAACCCGCGCGCCGGGCGGGCGGTTACCAGCCCAATCTTCAATTAACGACCCTTCAATCACGAGTCCCCGAGCCGCGATTCATCAGCATCACGGCCACCATGAACATCACAACCACCGCCGCGGTCATGAGGCCGAAAGCCATCCCTACATTGACATCCGATGTGCCCAGAAATCCATACCGGAAGGCGTTCACCATATAGAGAATCGGGTTGGCGTACGAGAGCGAAACCGCCCAGGAAGGCAGCAGGCTCACCGAATAGAACACGCCCCCGAAATAGGTGAGCGGCGTCAACACGAAGGCCGGAATGAAATTCACCTGGTCGAAGTTCTTGGCAAACAGCGCATTGAGAAACCCGCCCAGCGAAAACGTAAGCGACGTCAGGATCACGGCGCCGAGGATGATCAGGATGTGGTGCACGTGCAGATGGGTGAACAGCAGGGCAACCGCCGTCACCGCGCTCCCAACGAGCGCGCCCCTGACCAGCCCACCCGTGCAATACCCGGCGACAATCAGCCAGTTGGGCAGCGGCGAGACCAGCAACTCTTCAATGTGCTTGCCGAATTTAGCGCCGAAGAAGGAGGACACGACATTGCCGTACGAGTTGGTGATCACCTGCATCATGATCAGCCCGGGGGCAATGTACTGCATGTAGTCGTAGCCACCCATCGCGCCGACACGCTTGCCGATGAGCGAGCCGAAAATGACGAAATACAACGTAGTCGTCACCGCGGACGGGACAATTGTCTGCCCCCAGATCCGGATGATCCGCCCGTACTCCCGGATGACAATGGTCTTGAATCCTACCCAGCGGATGGCCGAAATGTTGAGCTGCGGCTCGGCCGCCGTGTTCACTGCCACATCCATCACTGTGCCGCCGCGGCAGGCGCGGCGCCTCGCTCTACCAGTCGCATGAAGATCTCCTCCAGGCGGTTGACCTTGTTGCGCATGCTCAGCACCTCGATGCGGGCGGCCGAGAGCTCGGCAAACACTTCATTGAGGCTCTGCTCCTTCGTGATCTCCACTTCGAGCGTGTGGTCATCCGCCAGCGTAGCCGCGAGCGCGTGGCCCAGCTTCGGGGCCTGTTCCAACCGGTCGCGCAGGTTGAAAACGAAGACTTCGGTGTTCAGGCGCCGCAGGAGCGAGCTCATGCGGTCACGCTCAACGATACGCCCGCCATCAATAATGGCGATATTCCGGCACAACGTCTCCGCCTCTTCCAGGTAGTGAGTCGTCAGGATGATCGTGGTTCCCCGCTCGTTGATCTCGCGCAGGAAATCCCACATGGAGCGGCGGATCTCGATGTCCACACCGGCGGTGGGCTCATCCAGGATCAGGAGACGCGGTTCATGCATCAGTGCCCGGGCAATCATCAGGCGGCGCTTCATGCCTCCTGAGAGACCGCGGGACATGTTGTTCCGCTTTTCCCACAGCTGCAGCTGCCGCAGATATTTCTCGGCCCGCTCGCGCGCCACGGCCCGCGGAATACCATAAAACCCCGCTTGATTGATGACAATCGTCAGCGGGGTCTCGAACATGTTGAAGTTGATTTCCTGCGGCACGACGCCGATGCAGGATTTGGCCGCCTCGAGATCCCTGTCGATGTCGTGGCCGAAGACAGCGGCCGTACCGGCGGACTTGTTGACCAACGAGGTCACGATGCCAATGAGGGTGGTCTTACCCGCGCCGTTGGGACCCAACAGCGCGAAGAAGTCGCCCTGCTCGACATCCAGGTCGACGCCCTTCAGTGCCTGGACGCCGTTCTTGTAGGTCTTCGTGAGACCCCGGATCGACAATGCGTTGACAGTAGTCATTACTTCGCAAAATACCGTTGTACGTACTCTTCGTAGGTGCCTTTGTCACTCGCCTCGATCGAGGCCTGCTTCGCCAGCGACTCGGCTGCCTGGGAAGCAAACTCCGCGAGCCGCTCCTCGTTGGGTGGATACAACCCGAGGAAATAGTCCTTGTGGGCCTTGGACATGCGCAGCGCCAGGTCGAAAAACGACTCATCCGTGGTCGTGAGCTCTTCCATCAGCCGGGCCGATGGGGTCAGCGCCACATTGTTGACCTTCGCCGCCTGCACGGCCAGGGCCTGGGAGTACGGCTTCGCCGCATCGCCCATATCCAGCACTTCGCAGATACCCGACATCTGGTCGAGCAATTCCTGGGCCCACTCCTGCATGGCCACGGCGCGCCCGTCGCGCGTCAACGTGAGTCCCGGCTCGCGACCGCGACGTGCCACGGTAATGTGATTCTGATCCAGCGCTTCCTGCTCGGTATCCCCGATTGGCGGACTGTCCTTCAGCAGGCAGAGTGTCAGGAACGCTTCGAGGAAGCGCACCTTGTTCTGATTGACGCCGACGGGATCAAACGCGCTCACATCCAGCGCGCGAACCTCAACATACTCGACACCGGCCCGCTGCAGCGCCTTGGTCGGGCGCTCGCCCGAGCGGGCCACCCGCTTCGGCCGGATGAAACTGTAGTATTCGTTTTCGATCTGCAGGACGTTGGCATTGACCTGCTGGTACTGACCGCTGGCGTCCTTGACCCCCAATGCTTCGTATGGAGGATGCACGGTCGAGATGGCGCGCGACAGATCGCGCACATACTCATCCAGGCTGTTGACGGAGACACTCAGCCCCGCCTGGTTGCGATTCCGATAACCAACATCACTCATGCGCAGGCTGGTCGCGTACGGCTCATAGGCCGTGTTGGCAGTGAAATCCGCCAGCCCGGCATTGCGCCCCTTCAGGAAGGACTTGCAGACCACCGGCGACACGCCAAACAGATACAACACGATCCAGCCGTAACGCCGGTAGTTACGCAACAGATCGAAGTAACTGGCCGAAATGAAATCCTGGCCCCGCTCGCGGGACTCGCGGATGTCCGCGTACGCTTCCCAGAAAGGCAGCGGAAACGAATAGTTGAAATGCACGCCCGAGATGGCCTGCATCATCCGGCCATAACGCAACGACAGGCCACGGCGGTACACGGTCTTCATCGTGCCCACGTGTGACTTGCCGAACTGGGCGATGGGAATGTCCTCATCGCGCTTGATGGCGCAGGGCATGCTGGTGGCCCACAGCAGCTCATCACCCAGGTGGCGATAAACGAACTGGTGCAGGTCGAGCAGGTACTGCAGCAGCTCCCAGCTGCGCGTGAAAGCGGGAGTCACCAGCTCTATCAGCGATTCGGAAAAGTCGGTCGTGATGTGTACATTCGTCAGGGCCGAGCCGAGGTCGCGCGGATGCGCAGTGGTTGCCAGGACGCCATCGGGGCGCACACGCAACGACTCCTTCTCGACACCCTTGCGCCCGCCCTGCAGGATCTGAGGCTGGCCACCGTTGACGAGGGCCGACAAACGGCGCTCAAAAACCCGATCGATGCCTGGCCTGCTCATGGTGCGGCTACCTTACCGCCGCAGCTCGGCACCAGACGTATCGATTTGGAGGGATTGACCTTGGCCAGCATGAGGTATTTGCCTGACATCTTAGCGTGTTATACGAAAGGGGTTGCACCCTGCAAGGGACTGCGCCCTGTAAGGGCCCGGCATCTTGTGCCCGAAAGGAGCCCGAATCAATGATCGGTATCATCGGCGGAACCGGCCTGTATCAGATGGACGAGCTGCAGGTCACCGCGGTTCGTGAAGTCACGACGCCGTTTGGCGCACCTTCTTCTCCGATCGTGCTGGGAATGCTGCAAGGACGCAATGTAGCCTTCCTCGCCCGCCACGGACTACACCATGACCTGCTGCCGAGCGAGGTCAACTATCGGGGCAACATCTGGGCACTCAAGAGCGTGGGGGTGCGCACTGTCCTGGGGGTCTCCGCGGTCGGGAGTCTGCGGGAGCAGATCCGCCCGGGCGATCTGGCCCTGCCGTCCCAATATCTAGACTTCACCAAGGGCCTGCGGGCGTCCACTTTCTTTGGACGCGGCCTGATCGGGCACGTCTCGATGGCCAACCCGACTTGCCGTTATACGAGCGGGCTGGTGGCCAACGCGGCGCGGGCGCTGGAGCTGACCCTCCACGAGGACAAGACCCACGCGGTCATTGAAGGTCCCCGGTTTGGAACCCGGGCCGAAAGCATTTTCCTGCGTAACAACGGCGCCGACCTGGTGGGAATGACCAGCGTTCCGGAGGTGTTTCTGGCGGTCGAGGCCCAACTGGGCTACTGCACTATCGGCGTGGCCACGGACTATGACTGCTGGCTGGATGATCCCGAGCACCCTGTATCGGCCATCGAAGTCGCCAAGCTGTTCCGCGGGAACCTCGAGCGCGTCCAACAGCTGCTGGCCCATGTTGTGACGGAGTATCAGGATGATGAGACGCGGGGGTGCCGGCATACGCTCGAGGGGGCGATCATGACTCCCCGGGAGCGGATGACGGGGGAACAGAAAGCGTTAGTGAGCTTTTTGAGCCAGTAGCTCGAAAGCCTTGCTCGTCAGCGACAACCAGCTGGTGCTGGCCGTGGCTTCCTCCAGCTCCGCGGCCGTTTGCCGCAACAGTGAGTCGGCTGACAGCGCTTCCAGCCGGCTCGCGGCATATTCATAGCCCGCCTGGATCGCCTGCTCGAAGGCGGACCAGTTGAGCATGTCAATCTGGGCCAGCGGCGGTTGCAACAGCAGGTCGGTCTTTTCACGGTGCGCCGCCGTCATGGCACTGCTGTTGACCATGCCCGCGCGCCACAGAATCTGGAAGATGTTGGGATGGTTGCGGCGTACCCGCAGCCAACTCAGCAGCTGCCACGGTAAGGGCACGTCGACTTCTTCACTTGTTGTGGTAAAGGCTCGATCCGCGCCGACGTCTACACCGATAACCGGGCCGCGGCCCAACTCGCGCATGGCGTCCACGGGGAGGTTGTTCATTGTGCCGCCATCCACCAGGACTTCGCCTTTGTGGACTATCGGCGGGAGGACTCCGGGGATTGCAACAGAGGCGCGCAGCCACAGCCACAACAGTCCGCGCCGGTGGACTTCGCAGTGACCGGTTGTGAGGTTGGATGACACACAGAAAAACGTGAGGGGGAGATCTTCAATGTCGATATCGCCGCAGTCCTTGCGCAGGAGTCGGCTGACCTTGCGGCCGGAGACGAGAGATACGAACGGCAACGTGTAGTCGCGAAGCGGCTTGGCTTTCACGAACGCTGCGTGAAAGCGCTCCTTCAATTCCTCCACGCTCCAGCCTTGCGCAATGCCCGCGCCCAGGATGCCGCCCATGCTGGTGCCACCCACGAGATCTATTGGTACGCGGGCCTCCCTCAGCGCCTTCACGACGCCGATATGGGCAAATCCCCGAGCGCCACCGCCGGACAGGACCAATCCAACACCGCGCCCGGTGAGCATTCTCGCCACGCGGAATGTATCGGAGGTGCCCGTGATGTGATGGTGTGGAATATTCGGCTGATCGGCGAGCCAGCGCTTGGCGGCTCCGCGGCTGATCTTCCCGTCGTGCAAGAGAATCAGCTCCGCTCTTTGTGGGGCCATGCTGGATTCACGGGCGTTTGCGAGGGCTTCCCAACGACCGGCGGGGGCGTCAGCACGCGCCAACAACAACAGCGCATCGGCCTGTCGAACGCACAGGCGGCTCCAACGGCCCGGGTTGGGATCGCCTACGTACACCACGAAGTCGTTGACGGTCTCCAGCTTGTGGAACCAATGGCTGGTATGGGATTCGGCGCGAACGCTCCAGACCAACTCCGTGCGCCCGAAGCGGCTCAACGCTTTGACGAAGTCGCTTGCAAAGCCACCGACATCCACTTCGACACTTTGCGGCAGCAACGTGAAAGTACGGGCGCTGTGCCGCGGGCCACGCGGACGGTTTTGTGTTTGCTCCAGGCGATCGACCGTGAGCCGGGCAATGCGCAGCATGGCTTGGGGATGCCGGCCGAACACGGCGTTGAAAGACTCGCTGGAGATGCGGGCCAGCTCGGTATCCCGCAGTGCAGCAACGCTGGCAGACCGGGGCCGCCCTGAAATGAGTCCCATCTCACCCACGGTGGCCCCCGCCAACACGCGGCCCATGAAGCGGCGCCGGTCACGGTTTTCCGCGTTGTCGCAGGCGAAGACACCCAGGCACCCGCTGAGCACCACAAACATGGCGTCAGAAGGCTCGCCCGCGGCAAACAGGGTCGAACCGCCGGGCAGGGACAGCCACTCGGCGACGGCCGCGATCTGTTTGAGAATCACGGGTTCGAGACCGGCAAACAGCGGCAACGCGCTGAGGACAACGCTCAGGTCGGAGCGCCGCAGCACGGTCTCTTCAGGAATGTCCCCCTCCATGCCGCATCATCGCGCGGCGGGAGGGTGCGACGTTAGTCGCGGGAACGGATTGTTAGACCGGGGTCACAGACATGCTGCCGCGGCCGCCGGCGAGGTCTTGCCGTGTCAGCGCCGGTTGGTAGCGTCGACCGCCGCCGTGCCATGCGCCCCGCCCCAGCCGGCACAATCCATTGCTGCGCCAGATGGCCCTCAGCGATCAGCTGGCTCGAGGGCGCGCGGGCCACTGCGCCGTCAGGCCAAATGTCATCGCTCGATAATGGCAGTGACGCCCATGCCTCCTGCGGTGCAGGCGGAAATCAGGCCGCGGCGGGCGTTGGGATCGCTTGCCAGAAGCTTGGCCAGCGAGCTGACGATACGGGTGCCGGTTGCCGCGAACGGGTGCCCGATCGCGATGCTCCCGCCCTTCACATTGAGCCTGTTGCGATCGATGCTCCCGAGCGGAGCCGACAACCCCAGGACTTCCCGGCAATACTCGGGCGACTCCCAGGCCTTCAAGGTGCTCAACACCTGGCCGGCGAAGGCTTCATGAATCTCGTAATAGTCAAAATCCTGCAGCGTCAGCCCGGCATCCTTCAACATGGCGGGCACGGCGTGCGCGGGGGCCATCAGCAACCCCTCCTCGCCACTCGCGAAATCAACAGCCCACGCCTTGCCGAAGGTCAGATACGCCAACACCGGCAGGTTGCGCTCAGCCGCCCACGACTCACTCGCGAGCAGCACAGCGCTTGCTCCGTCAGTCAACGGCGTGCTGTTGCCAGCCGTCATGGTGCCGCCGTGGAGGTCAAACGTCGGGCGAAGCTTGGCGAGCTTGTCGATGCTCGTGTCCTGGCGGATGTTGTTATCGATTTTCAACCCGGCGTAGTCAACAACGAGGTCGCTGTAGAAACCCTCCTGCCACGCCGCCGCGGCCTTCATGTGGCTCTCGTAGGCGAGTTGGTCCTGGTCTTCGCGGGAGATCTTCCAACGCTTGACCATCAGCTCCGTGCTCTGGCCCATGGACAGGCCGGTGCGCGGCTCAACCACTGCCGGAAGCACCGGTTTGAAGTGTTGTGGCCTCAGGTTCAGAAAGGGCATGAAGCGCTGCAAGGCTGACCGGCCACGGAAGCTCTGCAGAAGAATCTGTTGGTACGCGCGCGGATAGACAATGGGCGCGTCGCTGATGGAATCGGTGCCTCCGGCGATGCCGGAGTCAATCTGACCCAGGGCGATCTTGTTGCCGATCATGATCGCGGCTTCGAGACTCGTGCCGCACGCTCGCTGCAGGTCCACTCCCGGCGTCTGCGGATGGAGTCCCGCGGACAACAGCGACTCACGGGTCAGGTTGTAATCTTTGGTGTGTTTGATCACCGCGCCAGCGGCCACATCCCCCAACCGGACCCCGGTCAGTTTAAAGCGGTCCACCACCCCGCGAAACGCAGCGGTGAGCATGTCCTGGTTGCTGGACTTGGCGTAGGCGCCATGCGCCCGTGCGAAGGGAATCCGGACGCCACCCACGATGGCGACGCGTCTGACTGATGAGCCGACGAGCATTGAGCCTCCCTCCCGACGATAGGTTCAACTAGGCAATTCGGAGGATTATCAATCATTTCCATCATGTGGGCACGTGCTCAGGCTGCAAGCTTTTGCAGCTGCGATCACTGGGCTATCCTTCCCGGCCCCCCTCCCTCCCCGGGGGGATTGAAGAACAGAACCTCCAACCCGAGATTCCTGGCTTCCGGCCGGCCAGAAGGCGTCATTCCATGCAATTGAAAGATCCCACCCTGCTTCGGACCCAGGCCTACATTCAGGGCGAATGGGTCAACGCCGCCAACCACGCCACGCACGAGGTTCACAACCCGGCCACCGGTGAAAAGGTGGGCACGGTGCCCGACATGGGCGCCGCCGAGACCCAGCGTGCAATCGGCGCGGCCCACGCGGCCTTTCCGGCCTGGGCTGCCAAGACAGCCAAGGAGCGCGGAACCATCCTGCGCAAATGGTTCGACCTGATGATCGCCAACCAGGACGACCTGGCGACAATCATGACCGCCGAGCAGGGCAAACCGCTGGAGGAATCCAAAGGAGAGATCGCCTACGCGGCCTCCTTCATCGACTGGTTTGCGGAGGAAGGCAAACGTATCTATGGGGACGTGATTCCAACACCTCAATCCGACAAGCGGCTGGTTGTGTTGCGGCAGCCTATCGGTGTCGTTGCCGCCATCACGCCGTGGAACTTCCCGGCAGCCATGATTACTCGTAAGGCCGGCCCTGCACTCGCCGCGGGTTGCACGTTCGTCTGCAAGCCTGCGCACCAGACACCCTATTCCGCCCTCGCAATGGCCGAACTGGGCCGACGCGCGGGCATCCCGGCCGGTGTGTTGAATATCGTGACTGGAAAGGATGCCATCGCCATCGGCGGCGAAATGACTTCCAACCCGAAGGTGCGCAAGATCACCTTCACCGGTTCCACCGGCGTCGGCAAGAAGCTCATGGCGCAGTCGGCCGGGACATTGAAGAAACTATCGCTCGAGTTGGGCGGCAATGCGCCGTTCATTGTGTTTGAGGATGCGGATCTCGATGCGGCCGTGGCGGGGGCGATTACCAGCAAGTACCGCAATACGGGGCAGACCTGTGTTTGTGCCAACAGGTTCCTGGTGCAGAGCTCGGTGTACGAAGCCTTCACCAACAAGCTGGTGGATGCGGTCTCCAGACTGCGTGTGGGTGACGGGTTGAAGGGCGCAACCGATCAGGGACCGCTCATTGACGCCAAAGCCCTGGCCAAGGTTGAACAACACGTCGCGGATGCCGTCTCCAAAGGCGCCCGGATTGCGCACGGCGGCCAGCGTCATTCCCTGGGTGGGACGTTCTTCCAGCCGACAATTGTCACGGGTGTTACCAAGGACATGCTGATGGCGCGCGAGGAGACTTTCGGTCCTGTTGCGCCCCTGTTCCGTTTTGAGACAGAAGCGGATGCGATCCGGATGGCGAATGACACTGAATTCGGCCTGGCTTCCTACTTCTACACGCGCGACCTGGCCCGTTCCTGGCGCGTCGCCGAAGCCCTGGAATACGGCATCGTGGGACTCAACACGGGCCTGATCTCGAACGAGGTGGCCCCGTTCGGGGGTATCAAGGAGTCGGGCATCGGCCGCGAAGGGTCCAAGTACGGGATCCTCGACTACACCGAGCTGAAGTACCTGTGCGTGGGAGGGCTCACCTGAGACTGTATGCTCACTTTTGCGTACCTGTCAGGCGACAGGTAGTGCGCAACGTGTGGCTTACGGTATCGTGATCCCATGCGCTACATAAGCTCACCCGACTTCCATCGGGACGGTGCCGAACGGATCGGCATATTGCTGGTCAATTCCGGCACTCCGGCCTCGCCGGCGCCCAAGGACGTTCGCAAGTTCCTCGCGGGACTGCTGGGTGATCCGCGTGTAGTCGAACTGCCGCGGGCGCTCTGGTGGCCCATCCTTCACGGGGTGATCCTGCCGTTCCGGCCGTACCGCTCAGCGAAAAAGTACCGGAAGATCTGGACCAGGGCGGGTTCGCCGCTGCTGGCGCTGTCTGAAAATCTGCGCTCGGAGCTGATTGGAACGCTGGCGCAGCGGATGTTGGCACCGCTCTCCATTGAGCTGGGCATGATGTACGGTGGCGATCCGACCGTGCCGCAGGCGCTCACGCGGCTGCGTGAGTCGGGCGCCCAGCGAATTCTGGTCGTTCCGTTGTTTCCGCAGTACTGCGGCGCGACGACCGGCGCTGCGTATGACCAGGTCAACAATGAGCTGCGCCGTTGGCGTTGGCTGCCTGAGCTGCGGTATGTCGCGGAGTATCACGACTATCCAGGCTACATCGACGCCCTGCGGGCATCGGTGATTCAACAGTGGGATACCCACGGCCGGACTCAACATCTGTTGATGTCCTTTCATGGCATCCCGGAACGCTATTTTCACAAGGGTGATCCGTACTTCTGCAAATGCCAGAAGACGGCCCGCCTGCTTGCGGATGAGCTGCTGCTGAAGGACAACGAGTGGAGCGTGAGCTTCCAGTCGCGTTTTGGCCGGGATGCGTGGCTCAAGCCTTACACGAGCACGGTGCTCGAAGAGATGCCGGGCCGTGGGACACGGCGCGTGACTGTTGTGTGCCCCGGGTTTGCCATCGACTGCCTGGAGACGCTGGAAGAAATCGAGATGGAGAATCGCGATATCTTCATGGCGGCCGGCGGCGAGCAGTTCCAGTATGTGCCGGCGTTGAACGCACGCCAGGAACATGCGCGTTTCCTGGCGGATCTCATCGCACGTCATTGCCAGGGATGGACGCATGTCGAGCTCGGGCTGCGCCCCGCGGGCGCCGCGCGCGGCGCGTCCGCCTGAGCTGACATCGCTTCAGCGTCGTGCTCGGGCGCTTTCACGAGATCAGCATTACGACCGCGGATATCCGCGCGTCGGTGGAATTCTATGAGCGCCTGGGATTCACCCAGGCGCCCACGACGGATACCTGGTCACACCCGTACGGCGTGCTGACTGACGGCAGGCTGTTCATTGGTTTGCATCAGCGGCGGGCACCAACACCTGCCCTCACCTTCGTGCTGCCGGGGGTTGCGTCGCATTTGTCCATGTTTGAAAACCACGGCGTGGCGCTGACTGTTTGCAGAACGGGCGATGAGGTTTTCAATGAGATCGGCTTTCTGGACCCGTTCGGGCAGCCGGTGACGGTTCTGGAGGCTCGGACGTACTCGCCGGTGGCGCGCGAAGAGCATGAAGTGTCTTTGTGCGGCTATTTCAGTGAAATCAGCATGCCGGCGCGCAACTTCGAGACGGCCCGGGTGTTCTGGGAGCCGTTGGGGTTTGTTGCAACGGATGAGGCGGAGGACCCGTACGTCCATCTCGCCTTCACCAGCGACCACCTGGACATTGCGTTTCATCGACCACGCACGTTCGATGTCCCGATGCTGGTTTTCCGGGATTCGGAAATGCCGGCGCGCATTGCCCAACTTCGGGATCAGGGCGTTCGGATGTCTGAATCCATGGAACTGCCTCGCGGACTGGATCCCAACTCCAATGCGTTGATTGAGTCGCCGGACGGGACGTTGCTGTTACTGCTGCACGACCCGGGCTAACTGCCTTTGGTTTTCGCTTCGTGGGCTACGAAGTGGAATCTCACCTTCATTTCATCCTGGACTGCCAGCGCGCCTAACATGGCGGTGAAGGGCGTCAGGCCCAGATCGGATTGTTTGAGTGGCAGCTCGCCGGAGGCTGTCAGCTGCCCGTTCGCCAACGAGTAGGTTACGGGAACAGAGATGATGTGAGTTTGGCCGCGGACGATGATCTGGACGTCGGCTCGCACTTGCGAGGTGGGCGTTGGGGTGTCGATGTGTTGGGCGGTCAGTAGGATTTCGGGGTATTGCGCACCGTTCAGGAGCGCTTCGCTCAGCATGTTGCGGCGTGTGCCTTCTTTGGCTGAATCCGGTACGTCCTTCGGAAAGTCGGGGCCTTCCTTTGCGCGCAGGTCCGGCTCGTCAATCGCGAGTTGGGCCACGGGGATGTGCAGCTCGAATGTTGAGTGCGAGACATCTTCCGGCACGTAGAACGTGCCGGTCACATCATGTGACGCGATCACGTGGTTGTGGCCGACTTTCGCGAGGGTGCCGCCCCGGAACGCGAGAATGGTCAGCAGGGACTCACTGGAGGCAACGTCGAAAGGACGTCCTTCGTGCCGCTGAATAGGCGCGGGTGGCGCTACCGTGCCAATTTTCGCCGCCGAGGCAGGTTCCGGACCCTGCGGCCGGGTGGGGCATCCCGCCAAGGAGGTAAGGATGAATCCCGCGGCTGAAACGCTCAGAAGCAGGTATCGGCGTTCGATTCGCATGTAATATCGGTCTCCGAAGCAACAGGGCCGCGCGAGCTACGTGAGATGAGCATTCGAAACACACCCACCCGGTGGGGGCACATCGCCCAATTCCTGCATTGGCTGATTGTCATACTGATCATCACCCAGGTGATCCTCGCCAATATTGCCGAGGACCTGCCCATCGGGCCGAAGAAGATCGAAGTGTATGCGTGGCACAAGTCGGTGGGCATCACCATCCTGTGTCTCGCCATCCTCCGCCTGCTGTGGCGGTGGGCGAACCCCACGCCGGAACTGCCCTCCACCCTCAAACCGTACGAGCGCGCGCTCGCGAAGGTCACCCATTTCGGCTTGTACCTGCTGCTGTTCGCGCAGCCGCTCACCGGCTGGATGATGACCTCAGCCCGTGGGTTCCCGGTGAGCTGGTTTGGGTTCTTGCAATTGCCGGATTTTGTCCCGAAGAACAAAGCGCTCTACGAGGCCATGAAGGACACCCACGATACGCTGGCGTTGGTGCTGTATGTGATCATATTCCTGCACGTGGCCGCCGCCTTGAAGCATCACTTCTTCCTGAAGGATGATGTGCTGCGGCGGATGTTGCCGTTTACAAAGAAATCCTGAGGATCTTCAGAGCATGAAACTGTTGGTTTCGAGTGTTGTTTCTCTTCTGGTCACTTCTGGTGCATACGCCGCCGACGCGCATTACGCGCTGGATCCCGCCAAGAGCACCCTGGAATATCAGTTCACCCAGGCGGGTGCGCTGAACAAGGGGAAGTTCAAGAAGTACACGGTCACGCTCGATGTCGCGGGAGATGCGCCCAGCAAGCTCGATGTTGTCATCGAGATGGGCTCACTCGACACCGGCGACCAGGAGCGTGACGACACGCTGAAGACGGCCGATCTGTTCTCCGTGGCCAAGTTTCCGCAATCGCGCTTTACGTCCACCCAGATCACAAAGACAGCCAACGGCTACGACGCAGTTGGAAAGCTCACGATCCGAGGTGTCAGTAAGGACGTCCGTGTTCCGTTCACATTTTCGGCCGCCAACGGGTCGCTGATAGGCAAAGTGACCATCAAGCGACTCGACTACGGTGTCGGACAGGGCGACTGGAAGGCAACTGACCAGGTAGGCAATGACGTTGCGGTTACGTACGCCCTACACCTGGCCGCTCACTGACCGCCGAGCTCTGACGATCACGGCAGGCTTCGCCCGCCCCCAAGGCCGACAACGGTCGGCCCGTCACTGGCGATACGTGTGTAGTTTCGATGTACAGAGGTCGTAAATCGATCCCATCAAAACCTGTACAGAATGAGTCATCGCAATCTCGATGCCCTTGAGCGCGGCTTCCTTGATGACCCGTGTCAGAGCATCGAGTTGCTCCGGTGTCAGGTTCTCCGGGAGTTTGGTGGTAATTTGCACAGAGGGCACTTCTTCCACGATCTCCCGGAGCACGTGATAGACGCAGTCGGCCTTGGCCCGCATCAGGGATTCATCGTCTCCAAACAACGAGCCGATAGTGACCAGCCCATCCACGGTCTTTTCGTGAGTCTGTTCCCACTCACGCTCGGTTCCGAAGGCGACATGTATGACTTCACCCATACTGGATCATCCGCGTGGCCTGCTGGGGGCATGCTCGCAAGTTCCGTACCCTTTATATGGGTGATCCATCACGCCGCTTCATGCCCTCCGGCGTGGCCATCATGTCTACGTCCGGGTCTGAGTAGTAGACGTGGTCGCCAGCGTCGCGGTTGCTGATCTCCAGATAGACGGCCGGTTTATCACTGCGATTGATGAGTTGATGGCCATCCTTCGCACCTGCAGCAAAACCGGCGCAGGAGCCAGCTGTCAGGGTCTGCTCGCCGCCATCGGTTCGTAGTACGACTTCACCTTCCAGCACGAAGATGAATTCCTCTTCGTGCGTGTGCCAATGGCGCATCGACGACTCTTTGCCCGGAGGCAATGTCGTGCGGTTCACGCCAATCTTCTTCAGCCCGAGCTGCTCACCGAGCTCCCGCTTTTCACGGGGCATGACCCGGGAACGGTACGGTTCCGGGTAACTCGTCCTGGATTTGGGATCCACTGACAGTGGATCCAGCGCAGGTTTGATCAGTGGCATGCGGGGCTCACTTCTTGCGGGCTGCCTTCTTCGGCTTGGAGGATTTGGCAGGCGCCTTTTTCGGGGGCGCTGACTTCTTCATGGAAGACTTGCGGGCGGTCACTTTATTCCCGGATGGCTTGGCGGATTTCTTTGCCGCCTTTTTGGCAGCGCCCTTCGCGGCTGCAGACCTGCCCCCGGGCGCCTTGCCAGCGGCAGCACCGGCAGCCTTGCCAGCCGCCTTGCCGGCTGACTTTGCGGCGGCGGATTTACCTGCCGATTTTTTGCCAGCCGATTTGCCGGCAGATTGCTTCGCGCTGGCCGAACCCTGAGTCGCTGACTTACCGGCAGATGACTTCGCGCCCGCCGAAACCTGAGGGGCTGATTGACCGGCGGCGGACTTCCCTGTGGCTGACTTGCGGCCAGCGGATTCACCTGCAGACTTTTTGGTGGCTGCGGACTTTTTGGCGGCTGCCGACTTCTTCGGAGCGGCCGCCTCGATTGCCGCGTCGGCGACATCCGCGTCATCGGCGTCATCGGCGTCGTCAGCCCCGGCACTGGCACTGCCGGAGTCGGCCTCGTCATCATCGGCATCGACTGCGACAGGCGCCGCGGCGACAGGCAACTTCGGCGACTTCTTCCGGACAGCCTTTTTCTTCGGCGCCGGCTCATCATCATCTTCCGCGGCGGATTCCGCGGACACGGTTGATGCTGGTGCAGGCACGGCGGCGGGCTTCCATTCGGCACCCCGCAACTGCTCGAGAATGGCCGGATTCTCCAGCGTCGAAACGTCCTGCAGGATTTCCTCGCCGCGGGCGATTGATCTCAACAACCGGCGCATGATTTTGCCCGAGCGCGTCTTGGGCAGGTTGTCGGAGAACCGGATGTCATCCGGCTTCGCAATGGCGCCTACCTGCTCGCCCACCCAGCCGCGCAACTCCTGCACCAACGCACTGACATCTCCCGTCGGGCGCTCGCCACGGAGAACGACGAAGGCAAACACTGCCTCGCCCTTGACCTCGTGCGGTCGGCCAACGACGGCAGCTTCAGCAACACGCGGGTTGGCAACCAACGCTGACTCAATCTCCATGGTCCCCAGCCGATGACCTGCCACATTCAACACGTCATCGATGCGGCCCATGATCCAGAAGTACCCGTCCTTGTCGCGACGAGCGCTGTCGCCGGCAACGTAGTACTTATTGTTGAACTTCTCCCAGTACGAAGCGATGTAGCGATCATTGTCGCGCCACAGCGTGCGCAACATCGATGGCCAGGGTTTCTTGATAACCAGGTAGCCGCCGGCCTCGGGCCGGGTCACCGGCTTGCCGTGATCATCAACAATGTCAGCCTCGATGCCCGGCAATGGAAGGGTGCATGAGCCCGGCTTGGTCGCTGTTGTCGCTGGCAACGGCGCGATCATGATCGCGCCCGTTTCCGTCTGCCACCAGGTATCAACAATGGGGCAGCGCTCCTTGCCGATCACGCGGTGATACCACATCCAGGCCTCGGGATTGATGGGCTCGCCCACCGTACCCAACAGTCGCAACTTTGAAAGATCGTACTGCCCCGGCCAATGGTCGCCGAGCTTCATCAACGCACGGATCGCCGTGGGCGCCGTGTAGAAAATAGTGACGCCATGGGTCTGGCAGATCTTCCAGAAGCGCCCGGCATTCGGGGTCGTCGGCGCGCCTTCATACAACACAATGGTTGCGCCATTGGCCAACGGCCCATAGGCAACATAGCTGTGCCCGGTGACCCAGCCCACATCGGCCGTGCACCAGAACACATCGTCTTCCTGCAGATCAAACACCCAGCGGCTCGACACTTTCGACTGCAGCAGATAGCCGGCGCTGGAATGCTGGATACCCTTCGGCTTACCCGTGGAGCCAGAGGTATACAACAGATACAGCGGGTGCTCAGCTTCGACCCATTCAGGCTCGAGTGTTGGTTGATGCCCCTCGATCGCGTCGTCCCACCAGATATCGCGTTTCGGGTCCATGACGACCCGCTTGCCCGTACGCTCGAGCACGATGACCTTTTTGACGCTGGGACAACCCTCCGCCAGCGCCTTGTCCGCGGCTGCCTTCAGCTCAACGACGTTTCCGCCGCGCCACCCGCCGTCCGCAGTGATGACGACCTTGGCCTCGGTGTCAATGATTCGATCCCGCAGCGCGGGAGCGGAGAACCCACCGAACACCACGGAATGAATGGCGCCGATGCGGGCGCAGGCCTGCATCGCGATCACGGTCTCCGGGACCAGCGGCATATAAATGACCACGCGGTCGCCTTTCTCGACGCCCTGCGCGCGCAAGGCGCTGGCAAAACGACAAACCTCGGAGTGCAGCTCGCGATAGCTCAGGTGGCGCGTGCCACCGTTCTCAGCCTCAAAAATAATTGCAGTCTTGTGACCGCGCTCCGCCAGGTGCACGTCCAGACAATTGAATGACACGTTGAGGCGGCCGTCGGTGAACCAGCGATAGTTCGGCGCATCCGAATCATCGAGAGCCTGGGTGAACGGCTCGTTCCAAACCAGTTCCTTGCGGGCGAGATCGGCCCAGAACCCGACGTAATCCTCGGCTGCGGCGCTCCGGAGCTTCTCCAGATCTTCTGGCTTCAGGCCAGCCTTCGCGGTAAAGACTTCCGGCGGGGGGAACGACCGTTCTTCCAGCAACACCGACTCGATGTTCTTAGCATCCATAAGCTGCCCCCTTTTTAGAGCACTGAAACACTCAACGTGTGCATATTTGAGCATAGCGGAGTGGCGAACGGCACACTCGATACACACGACAGCGGTTGGCGCTTGGCACGACCCCTTTTTATGGCGTAGAACGGCAGCTAACCCTGCGATTTATTAGTGCTGATCGTGCGTTCCACATACTCGTACTGGCTCGTAGCGCTGCTTGCGTCGCTGCTGCTGACGGGCTGCGGTTCGGGTACTCCTACGCGTGCGGCGCTCGCCCAAACCTGCATTCAAGTCGGCGGGTCCCGCGAAAGTACGGTGAGCGTCCGGGCGCCGGACGATGGAACTTTGCGCGTCCGAATCCAGGAGCACGGCGTCTCCCTGTCCGCCAGTCTGGACGGCGATGCCGGCAGCGCGGGCGAATCACCTGTTGAGCGCCTCGGCATAATCGAGCTCATCGCGCACTCCAAGCGAGGTGACGCGCATTCGATCGTAGTCAAGGCAATTGACTCCCCGGATATCACTGGCGAATTTTGTGTGCGCGCGGATTTGATTGCGCCATCCGACCGCGCACACACGTCCGCCGCGACTGCATTCGCGAACGCCGGCCGCGCGACCCGGGCTCACGATTGGAACACTGCGTTCGATCAATACCTGGCCGCCGCCCGCCTGTTCGACCAACTGCGCTCGCGACATTCGTCGGGCGCGGCCCGGCAGGCCATGGCCGAAATTGCTTACCTGCGCTTGGACAACAAGCGTGACAGCTACGCGCTGGCGACCGAGGCGTTGGCAAACTACGGCAGCGAGGTTGAGCCGTTTACGAGCGGCGCATTGATCGGACTGCAGAGTAAGACACTTTTTGAAATGCCCGGCCTCGATGTGAGCGCAATTGCCCCCCGCATGCGTCAATTGCTGGCGGGCGCCCGAAAGTCCCTGCGGAGTACTCCGTTCGGAGCGCGCGAGTTACCGCGACTCCAGATCATGGAGGGTTTTCTCGAATATCGCCTCGAAGCCCGCGGGCCCGCGCGCGCCGCGTTCACGGAGGCGGCGCAAAGCTGTCGACAAATGCGCGACTGGGATTGTTATGCCCTGGCAAACCAGGATCTGGCCGCGTTGGCGTATGAGAGCAAGAACTACACCGTGGCCCTGTTTGCATTTGGCGACGCCTTGAAGCAGCTTCCGCCCGAGCTCGATCCGAAGCTGGCGGCGGATATCTGGGCCAACTATGGCTCGATGCAGGGTCGCGTGGGTCTCGTCAGCAGCAGTCAACGTTCGTATGCCACGGCGATGCGTGTTTACGGGCAGCTCGGAGATTGTCGGGGAGTCCGGCGGAGCCTGCAGCACTCGGGCAATCTGATGGTGCAGCTCGGAAGTATCAGCGACGCGAAAAATGACTTGCAGCAGGCCGTGTCACTCGATTGCGTCGAGCTGCTCGCGGGTGCCGCCGGGCCGGGTACTCGCTACACAACCACTCCCTGGTGCACCCGACTGCTCAATCCGGCGGAGCTCGCGACCGAAGACAAAATGATCCTGCTGTATTCGCTGGTGTCGATGGGGCATGTATTGCAGTTGGAAGGGGACTCGGTGCGCGCCATGCAGTGCCTGGACGCCGCGGGCCCATATGCGGATATCGGTCGACTGCAGATGCGACTCGCAAACGCCCGCGGCGAAGTGCTTCTCGAGAACGACAAACCCAGGGAAGCGCGCACTGCATTCGAACGCGCGCTGCAGATTGCGGATGAATCCAAGATCCCGCCGGGCCACGAGTATCGCGGATATGCACAGTTGGGAATCGCGAAATCGGCTCTTCTGACGGGTGATTTCGACCAGGCAATCCGGGACGGACGGGATGCGGCACAGGCAGGCGTCAAACGCGGGGACATCGACCAGACCGTGACGGCACTGAAAGTGCTGGCCGCGGGCTTCCGGGGCCTGAAGCAACCGGCGCAGGCCGCAAGAACCCTCCAGATCGCGGCTGATCTGATCGAGACCGTGCCGATCGACGAGCTCGACGGCGAGAAGCGCGCCACGTATCTCGCCACGCAGCACAGTGTTTTTTCGGAGCTGACCGATCTGTATGCCTCCGACGACAACGCAACTGCGCTGGCTTTCGTAACTTCCGAGCGGGGACGAGCCCGCAGCCTGCGCTACGCCGCCAGCCAGTCCCAGGGCGATACGCCGGTGGATCCGACAACACTGCCCGAAGCCCGCTATCAGCGGATGCTGCAACATGTCGTCGAGTTGTCCGAATCGAAAACCAACCTTCTGGATGCGCTCGCCCAGGAGGCGATCCACGCGCGCAAGGCGGAAGATCCGTTCGATCAGCAGCAACTCACGCGGACGCTCGCGCAACTGAATGCCACTCTCGTCGAGTACTCCGCCGGCCCCCGCGACATGTTTGCATTCATTGTGAATGAGCGCGGTCTGCACGTCGTACGCCTGGGCGACCGGCAGAAAATCGCCACTGCCGCGGCCGAGCTGCACGACCGCCTGCTCGATCCCGAGTCGCCCCGGTCGGATGTGCGCGCCGCCGCCCGGCAGCTCGCGCAGTTGATGTTGTGGCCGCTGACGGCCCAACTCGGCGCCAAGCGCCTCATCTTTGTTCCCGATGGGGGCCTGCATACCATCCCATTCAACATTCTGCCCTGGTCCGCCGCGGCGGCCGATCAGTTGGTGCTACAACATGCGGAAGTGTCGATTGTCCCGTCGGCGCTGTTTTTGACCCGGCTGCAGGCAAACATCCCGCCGCGTGTCAGCGCACCCCGTGTCGAGTTGCTGGGTGACCCTGTATTCAGGATTGCCGATTGGCACAATGAGTGCGCTGACCCAGTGAGCGCGCTGAAGACGGCACGGACGATGCGCACCGCCTCGGATTGGACAGAATCGCTGCCCCGGCTTCCCGGCAGCCGCGCAGAGGTGCAGATGGTTGCTCGCCTCACTCAACAAACCCGGCCATCCAGCCACGTGGAAATGCTGCTGGGATGCGCGGCCGTGCCATCGGCCTTACGCCGTGCAGCCAGCGGGCGCGTGGATCTTCTGCACATTGCAACTCACGCACGCGTGGATTCGCAGCGGCCGCGGCTTTCTTCGTTGGCGCTCACGCCGGAAAATCCCGCCGATTCCAGGTCTGGTGCGTTCGGCCTCCTGGACATCCTCGGCTTGAAGTTGAGTACCAACCTGGTTGTTCTGAGCGCCTGCGAAACATCGCGAGGACGCCTGTTGCCGGGTGAAGGCGTGCTCGGTCCCGCGCAGGCTTTCCTCCAGGCCGGCGCCGGGGCGGTGATAGCGAGCTATTGGCGGGTAGATGACCTCTCTACCTCAGCTTTCATGCAACGGTTTTACAAATACCTGCTTTCCGAACACTTGCCGGCGGCGACAGCCCTGCGTCGGGCACAACTGGAGGTTGCGGAAAGCTCGGGCACGCACGATTGGGCGGCCTTTGCTTTGTACGGCTGGCCTGACAGCTCCATTTAACCTTGCTGTTTCGGGCACCTTTCATCGTTTGCGCTCAAGATTTCCTGAGATAAGGAAGGAGGTCGCAGCAGTGATCTCCCGGCGGATTCATTGCCACCGCCCACTTCAGGAGATCACCTCATGCCCTCTTCCAGCAAATTCATCCTGGCCTCAGCCATCGCCGTGCAGTGTTTGGTTGGAACCCTCGCCGGCGCCCCGGCGCAGGCTGCGGATATTCCCGACAACTTCTTCCAGGAATGGACGGTTTCCAAAAACTGCACCGAGCAGCATGCGGGACTCTCCGCCCACGTTCCGTCGGGCCTGAAGTTCAAGATTTCCCGGGATACGCGGACTGATGATGGAAGTTATGTCTTCCAGGCTGAAAACACCGCAAAACAGCGCTGGAACGCCAACTGGAGCACAGTCAGGCTGCAATACCGCCCGGGTACCGCAATGAAGGCGCTGCCGGCTGATTTCGAGTGCATTCCCGGCCAGGAAGCGAGCTCTTCCTTCCTCGCCATGTCCAACTATGCGCAGGCCACCGAACCGCAGTACGAGCAAGGCCACTGGTACGGCCTGGCTCGCATCAACGGCCAGTTGGAACATATTCTGATTTTCCCCAGCAGCTCGGCCTCCGGCCCGAGGGCGGTCATCATCATGCAGTCGGTCACGGCGGCCAATTCCCTGCAGCTCGATGAGAACGGCGTGATCCACCTCGAGTGAGGAAAAGAATCCGCCCCGAGTGGGCGAGCCTCGGGCGGGGCTCGTCCCACTTCAGGGTACCTTTAGTCTCATAGATACCGCCAGTCGTCTATATATGGCCTAGAATAGGCCGCATGACGCGCCGCACCGTCCACGTCGCCGGCCTGTGCGGCCTGCTCACTACTCTCGTCAATGCTCTGGCCCCGTGCGTGTGGGCTCAGGGGTTGCCTGCGAGCACACCGTTTCAGTGTCAACCTGTTGCGTGCTCAACACTCTCGCCGTCGCTTCCCGTGGACGACGCGAGCAACAACGACTGCGCGTATCGCGCGGGCAATCTCTGGTGGATTGACTACGTTGCGGGGTCACTCACCTGGAGCGACCATAGGCCGGTCAAACCTGTCATAGTCGCCATATTCGATGATGGCGCTTTTATCGATCACGAAGATTTACGTAACCAGCTCTGGACCAACGACGCTGAAGCGCACGGCAAGCCGGGCGTTGACGATGATGGCAACGGTTATGTCGACGACGTCCATGGATGGGACTTTGTGGATAACAGCCCGGACGTATCTCCCAAGGGTGAATGCCAGTCGCGAATGAGTCACGGCACGATGATGGCCAGCCTGGCGGCGGCCGAGCGAAATAACGGCACCGGAATTGCCGCACCGGGATCCGACGGCGCGCATTTGATGATCCTTCGGATCGTCGGTTGTAACCGTGGCGTCAACGACGACGCGAATCCTGAACGCCTCACACGGGCACTGGATTATGCAACACGGATGGGAGCGCAGATTTTGAGTTTCAGTTCGCACTGGTATGCCACGACGCCTGAGCTGGACAAGGCGTTTGCGGAAGTCGCAGAGAAACGTGACGCGCGTCACCCTGCAATCGTGGTCGCAAGCGTCCCCAATAAGGGCGAACCGCAGACCGGTTATCCGGCGGCGTACACCTTCCGGCGAATCGTCCGGGCAATTCCTATTGGAAACGACGACATGATCTCCCCGGGAACGACGGTAGCGCCTGCGGGCCTCAACCTGGGGGCTCCCAGCGCGTGCGTGATCGGCGCAGGAAGATCACCCGATCACTACAGGGTGGAACAGGGAAGCTCAAACTCCACAGCGATTCTATCGGGATTACTAGCCGGCATATGGGCGAGGCCGCCCTATGATAAATTGACTACTGACGAGTTCCTGGCAAGGGTCGTACAAGGGCGGATGGTCGCATCTCCGCGTCGTTCGAAGCCTGGGTCACGGACCCCGTACCAAGACGGGGTGCCGATAGCCGATGCTTGTCTTCTGGAAACGGAGCGCCGGAAAGCGCGCGTTTGTCGCCAGCCAGGATCGCAGCGGGAACCGCGTCCATGAACTATACAGAATCACCGACGGCAGACATCCGCTCTGAAAAGCCGCTCGAAAGGAGCGATAGCGGCGATTTGTCCCTCGTGGAAGCCGTTGCCGAGCGCACCGGCCTGCAAAATCAACTTTACGTGAGATATCGGAGGCCTTTGCTACAGGTATTCCTCCACAGGCGTATCGCACGCGATGCGGCTGAGGACCTGTTGCAACGCACGTTCCTGCAGGCGATCAAAAAGATTCGCACTGAAGGACTGGATGACCCGAGTAATCTGGGAGGCTATCTGTATCGCACGGCCTGCAAGCTCGCTACCGCCTACTGGCGCGGGGAGCTTTCCAGGCGGCACGACAACGATCGCGAGCTGCTGTCGAACCTCAAGGACGAAGCTTTGTCGCTGGAGGAGCGACTCGACCACGAGCAGTTGGCGAAGTGTGTTCGCGACCTCATGGTGCATCTGCCCGTGCAGCGCGACCGTGAAGTGTTGGAACGATATTACCTCCATGAAGAGCCCCGCACTGTCATCCGAGAGTCTTTGCAATTGACTGACATGCAGTTCAACCAGGTCCTCTGGCGCGCCCGGCAGCGCTTCGGCGACATCCTTCGCAGGCACGGCCTCGCCAGCAGCGAGGCGGCGTCTGCGCAATCGACTCGTGAGGGCTAGGGAGGACCATGGACCACATACAGTTCAAAGCCAATCAGACTGCCGCCGGCTACGTAGCCAACGGCCTCGATGAGAGTACCCAGGAGGCATTCGAGCTCCACATGATGGGTTGCTCCGAATGTGTCGCTGACGTGGAAGTCTGGCGGGCCATCAAGTTGGAAATGCCGCGACAGCAGGGCACTGTGCGCACGCTCACGCCCCGGCGCAGGCTGGCCGCGTTCAGCGACTGGCGCATGGCGGCCTCCCTGGTCGGCGCCGGAGTGCTCGGCGCAACTGGAGGCTGGTTGGGAAAAGCCACAACGGCCACGGACCTGGACTCGACGCGGACGGTGGTGTTCAACCTCCCTTCCGTGTCACGCGGTGCGGACGAGTGCACCGCCATGCGACTGGCGTCAGACACCCGCCTAGCCGTCCTCCGTGTGCCGGGGATTTCCAAAGATCTTCGTGTCGTCGCGCTCGACTCGGAAAAGCGCGAGCTGCCAGCCGCCGCTTACACTTCCCGCATTCAACCTGACGGCAGTCAGCTGTTGAAGATCGATGCTGCGCTGTTGGCCGGTCGCCAGGTCCACCTGGAAGCCCGCCGTGCGGATGGCACGGGCGAGCCGCTGGGCTGCATCACGGGGTCACTGCCTTAACCTAACGGCAGTTGTCCCAGCCGTTCTCCCTGGCGGCGCAGGAAGGGTCCGAACCCGAGGTGGTCATACAGGCCACCGAGGGCAGACAGATCAGGTAGTCGGCGTCGAAGTCCTTCAACGCCGATGCCTAAATCCATGTCACAGGTGATCCGCGTGAGCCGCTGAGCGAGGTAAACATCCTCCCGGTGCTCGCGCAGCTTGTCGATGAGCGTCTGTGCGCCGCGCAGCTTCATCGCAGCCACCCGCGACAGATTCCCGTACAGATCATCCAGCGATTCGAATTCCTTCATGAGGGACGCGGCCGTCTTCGGCCCGACGCCCGGCACACCCGGAATGTTGTCGCTGGTGTCGCCGGTCAACGCGAGAAAATCCGCGAATCGCTCCGGAGCCACACCGTAGTGGCGCTCGATGTCGTGATAACCAAACTGATCGCGCGCGCCATAATCCCAGAACAGGTCGCCGGCCCGCACCAGTTGCGCCAGGTCCTTGTCCCGCGTGATGTACGCCGAGCGGACACCCGCATCCCGCATCTGACACGAGAGCGTGCCGATGATGTCATCCGCTTCGTACTCCGGGTGCGTGAACACCGCCAGCCCCAGGCGCCGGCAGACTTCGCGGCAGTGCTCGAACTGCGCCGCCAGATCCACCGGATGCGGCTCACGATTGGCCTTGTAGGCCGGGTAGATGCGGCTGCGGTAGGAGTTGGGCAGGCGCTGATCAAAGGCAACGGCCATGTATCGTGGCCGCACGCGCTCGATCAGGTCACCGATGAAGCGTGCAAAACCAAACACCGCGTGGGTGGGATTGCCGTCGCGGTCGACCATGCCGGGATAAGCAGAGTGATACGCGCGGAATACATACACCGACGCGTCAACGAGGAAAATCAACGTCGCTGACTCACGACAACCAGCGTTGGATGCGGTCGTGTAACGGGCTCGTACGGGGGAAGTGCGCGAGCAGATACTCCATCTGGTCGGCGAGCACGCGCCGGCCCTTCAGGAAAATATATTCCGCGTACGTCGGCGTGAAAGGCACGGCAATGAGCTGCATCTTCGCCTGCTCGGGGGTTCGCGAGGCCTTCTGATTGTTGCAGCGCCGACAGGCCGTTACGACATTCGTCCAGATATCAATTCCGCCCTGGCTGAAAGGCCTGACGTGATCCCGCGACAATTCACGTGTTGGAAAACGCATGCCACAATACATGCACAGAAACGCATCACGCCGGAACAGTGTCTGATTGTTCAAAGGTGGAACATAGTCGTGCCGGGTGTTGCCCGGATTGCCCGTGTGACCAACTGTCGCCACGATCGAGTTGACTTCGAGCACCGTGCGCAGTCCACTCGCAGCGTTGACACCACCATAAAGTTTGTAGAGAGGAGATCCACAGGTATAAGCCACCTGTTCCTGATGGTAGAGTCTCGCCGCTTCCTTGTAGTCGATCCATTCCAGGGGCATGCCGGCGATATCGGTGCGCAGGACCAGTTGCGAAAGAGAACGGGCCCCCGGGCTCGCGACGATCCGCAAGTCATCCTGGTTGCCGAGGTCGGCGCGGTCTAGATCTATGCCTAGCATGGGCGCTGTAAGATAAAGCACTTTTATGCAAGAATTCAACAAC
>Ga0207703_10000910_pt1 | contig 28872 bp, 27 predicted proteins | sample KBSSwiS12_FD_184304 | JGI IMG/M metagenome (GOLD analysis project Ga0207703, IMG submission 184304) | Switchgrass rhizosphere microbial communities from Kellogg Biological Station, Michigan, USA - KBS Switchgrass S1-2 (SPAdes) (version 2) | ecosystem: Host-associated > Plants > Roots >...
GCAGAATGAAATTCTCGGGCTTGATGTCGAAGTGGATGACTTCCTGCAGATGCACGCTGTGCACGGCATCGGCGAGCGCCGCACCGATGCGGGCGACGTCGTTTGCCGCCACCGGTGCCCGGGCGAGGATCGTGGCGAGGCTTGCGCCCTCGATCCATTCCATCACGATATACGGCGCGGTGTTGACATCGCCTGCCGCTACGAAGCGCGGGACGTGTGCCCCGCTCAACCGGGGCATGATCATCTGCTCCATCTCCAGGCCGATGATGCCCGTCGTGGATCCTCCGCGCCCGAGGAACGGCGCCTTGAGAACGAGCGGAAAGCCGGGCTCCTTCCCGGCGGGCGCGGTCACGCGGTAGATGGCGCCGGTGCCTCCCTTGTGGATGCATTCGCCGAGGCGATAGCCGTCGATGAGCGCGCCAGGATGCAGTCGTTCGCGCATGATGGAAAACGGGATCGGTCGACAGGAGGGCTGCCGGCCTAGATGCCCAGCTCCACGCGGTAGGCCAGCGAACCGGGCAATCCGCACTGGCGGATCCTGTCGGCGGCAGCCATCGCATCGTAAGGAACACGGAAGAACGTAAGTTGCTGGGCTTCAAGATCGAACATCGCATAGGCGGCCGCTGGATTGCGATCACGCGGCTGACCCACCGACCCGACGATCGCGACCCAGCGGCGGTGGCTGCGCACCGGAATGGCGGTACCTGGAAAGGGCCGGAATTCACTCATCCGCCCTTGCGCGTTCTCGAAATAGAGAACCTGATCATGCAGGTGACCGCAGAAGGTGTAGCAAGCATTCGCCGCATCGACGCAGCGCTTTGCGGCTGCCGGACTGTCGATGTAGTCCCAGCGATCCGGAGCGACGGCCGAGGCATGAACGTAGCAGACGGTCGCGTCGCGAACCACGAGCGGTAGCGAGGCGAGGAATCGCCTTTGCTCCTGGCTGAGCGTCTCGCGCGCCCAGTCCAGCGCGGCGCGTGACGCGTCGTTGAAATAGCCTCCGCTCGCTTCAATGGCCTCGTCGTGATTGCCTTTGATGACTATTGCGCCTTCCGCGGCGTACCCAGCGACGATCTCAACCACTTTCCGCGAGTCGGCGCCATACCCGACGAGATCGCCGAGAAAGGCGAAGCGCTCGGCACCGCGGCTCCGAGCGTGGTCCAAGCACGCGTTCAGTGCCTCCAGGTTGCCATGAATGTCGGATAACAGCGCGGTAAGCAACGGACACGATCCCACGGGTTAGCACGATACGTGGTCGAAATGGGCCCGGGTGGGCCCGAAAGCCTCTTGCGCAGGCGACCGCAGGGCAAGCACAAGCATCCGATTCAATATATCGGTATCCCCCGTGGCCGACGCTGACCCAGGTCAAGGGTGCGGTACCTGCCGCGCTGATTTCGGACCGGGCAGCGTCAATAGTTACTACAAACCGTCTCTTCTATGTTCGCTAACGCACAGACGCTAGCCAGGCTGGAAATTTAGATTTATCAGTTCCATTACGGAACCGCCGGCGTGCGGCCACGACGTTGGGGAGGAGATGCCATGTCCAGCTCGGCCAGGTTCGCGTCCCTAGCGAGAACAGTGGTCGACCACCGCATGTCCACGCCGGTCAATCGGCAAGCCCTTCCGACATCGGCGCCGGCGACGGTCATATCCATTCACGAGCCCAGTGCGCATTGCGCTTCCTGCAGCATGCGCGAGTTGTGCCTGCCGGTCGGCCTCGAGCCGGACGCCGTGCGGCAGCTCGACCAAATCATAAGCAGTCGCACCCGGGTCCGGAAGCGCGAAAGCCTGTACCGTCCCGGCGATCTTTTCCGTGCGGTGTATGCAATTCGACTGGGAACCTTCAAGACGACACTGCTTGCCGAGGACGGCCGCGAGCAAATCACCGGGTATCACATGGCCGGCGAAGTCGTCGGGCTGGACGGAATCAGCAACGACCGTCATGCCTGTCAGGCGGTCGCGCTGGAAGACAGCGAAGTGTGCGTTCTTCCCTTCAATCAGCTCGACGCGTTGACTCACAAAATACCGCTGCTACGGCGCAATCTCTATCGCTTCCTCGCCAAGGATGTCTGTCGCGACCAGGACATGATGCTGCTGCTGGGCAGCCGATGCGCCGAGGAGCGGCTGGCGCTCTTCCTGCTCGACCTTGCCGACCGGCAGGAGAGGCGAGGCTATTCGTCGAGCGAATTCGTGCTGCGTATGACGCGCGAAGAAATCGCCAGCTATCTCGGATTGAAACTGGAGACCGTCAGCCGCCTGTTCTCGCACTTCCAGGAGATAGGCGTGCTCCAGGTGCAGGGTCGCGCCGTCAAATTGCTCGATCTCGCGGCGCTCAAGAAGTCGGCAGGTCAGGGCGGATGACTTAAGCGCGCGCGGCGCGTCCAGCCAAGGCTCCATCGGCTTTGCGCGCGACGAGACTGGAAAACAGCCGGCTCAGGCCGGCTCTCGTCGTCCGGCCAGGTCAGCCATCACGGTGTCGCCAGCACCCATTTGACCAGTCCGGTGATCTCGGCGGGACTGGCCTTCACCGCGGGATGGTCCTTGCCGCCGGAGATTTTGTCCACCAGGACCTTCTCCGCATCGGCTTTGCCCTTGTACTTCGCGGCAACCTCCTTGAACGACGGCCCCACTTTTTTGGTATCCACGGCGTGGCAGTTAAGACAGCCGCTGCTCTTGGCGAGCGCTTCCTGCGCGTTTGCCGCACCGGCCACCGCAAGCGCGAACGATGCCGCGATGATCAGATTCAGTGCGATCGATCTCATGGTCGCTCCTCCATTTCCTGCGCTGGCTTGTAACGTGAGAACGGGCGACCGAACTTCCAATTCATTTTATCGTGCCCGTCCCGATCGCGGTTGACCGCCGCGCCAGCAGCCGCTCGACCCAGGTGCGGCAAATTGTCGCGTCAACCGGCAGCTTGGGGTGGGGTACCAGAGCCGGTACGTGCGGCCGGAAGGGCGATGGTGATTGCGGGAACTTGCGTGCGACCCCGCCGACTAGGATACTTGCGCGATCACGGTCCGATGTTGCGCGGCATCGACTCGACGATCGCGTTTGCGGTATCGCTCTTCTTCTCGCGCTCGCGGAGTCCGACGCAGCGATCGGGCATGACGTGGAGACCTGTATTCGAGGGCGTCGCGCCGACCATGATCGATGCTTTCGTGACGCGGGCCGACCGGATGCTCGTCAGCAATCCGCCGCCCGATGCGCGCGGCGATTTTTCTTTCCCTGGAGTGCCGTCATGACGGAACAAAGTGTTTTCGACGCATTGCGTGCGTCGCGACTCGGGACCGAACTGTCCGACGAACAGGCTCGCACGCTTGCGGGCATCGTCGCGTTCCGCGATCTCGCTGCGGGCGAGATCCTGGTGCCCGAAGGGACCTCCGACAATCACCTGTATGTCATCGTCACGGGGGCGCTCGATGTCGTCAGGCAAGCCGGGAAGGACGAACCGCTGACGCTGTTTACACTGGGCGCAGGCGATCTCGTCGGCGAGCTCAGCTTCATCGATGGCACCAAGCATTACGCGTCGCTGGTCGCCACCAGCCCCACGCGTGTCTTCGGTATCGAGCGCGAGAAGCTCGAATCGCTGCTGCACGCGCATCCGGATATCGTCTATAACGTGATGCGGGCGATCGTCCGCACGGTGCATCAGATTCAGCGGCGGCTATCGATGCATTCGGTCGAGCTCGCCAATTACATCTACAAGCAGCACGGTCGCTATTGAAATGGAAACGGGGCCGCTGCGCGGCCCCGTTTCCATCAGAAGTTTGTTATCGCGGCGCGTCGAACTTGTATGTGACGAGCAGGTAGAAGATGTTCTGGCTGCCGTTGGTGAACGCGTCGTTGCCGTTGAGGTAGCTCAGGCTGGCGTTGCTCGCGACGCCCGGATACGGCGCGACGTACTGGTAGCCGTTGGTGGCAATGTCGCTGTGGCTGAACTTGCCGTACGAATACCCGCCGGTGAACGACCAGTTCTTGTCGTACGCCCAGCTGCCCTTCAGGTTGAAGTACTGCTGCGTGCTGCTGTCGAAGTCGTCGATCGGAAGCACGGGCGGGTTGTTGAGGACGATCGGGTTCTGGAAACCGAAGGTCGCATTGCCCTTGTTGTTGATGTAGAGGTACGACGCCGACAGCTTGAGCTTCTCCATTGCCTGCCAGTCGCCGCCGACGCCGATCATCCACGTCTGGTCCTTGGTCGCCGAATTCCAGTTGTACGACGCGGTGGTCGAGCCCGGCGACTGCTGGTAAGGCGGCGCGAATGGGTTGTAGCAATTCGGATTCGCCGCGGTACAGAAGCCCGGCGGTGGGTCCGGGCCGCCCGCGACGGTGCCGATGTAGCGGTGGTTCGAGGGGTACTTCGCCTGCTCCCAGCTGCCCCAGGCATTGAGCTTGATCGTCTCCCCCGGCGTCCAGTTGCCGCTCAGGAAATAGCCCTGGCGATCGGAGCTCGTCCGGCCGAGCGTCACGTCGTCGTAATCAACCTTGCCCCAAGTGCCTTCGAAGGAGACGCCGACCGCGGGCATCGGCGTCCAGTCGAGGTACAGCTTGAGGAGGTTGGTCGTGTTGCTCTGCATGTCGAACGCCGACGTGTACGCGAGCAGGTAATTCGGGTCGTTCGGGCTGAGGCCGTTGGTCGTGAAGTTGCGCGTGGCGTCTCGGTTGATGTACTGGTACTTGAGGCGCGCCGACAAGGTGTCGAGCATCGTGTTCTTGTACTCGGCCCACAACCGGTTCCAGTGCGCCTTGTCGTAGTCGACGCGCGTCTGGTCGAGGTCGTTGTAATCCCAGCCGAAGCCCAGCCGGTTGCCAGCCATGAACTTCCACCACACGTCGAACCCGACGTTGTCCTTTTTGTAGTTGAAGAGCTCGTTCTCACAGTTTCCCTGGGTCGTCGTGGGTGGGTTGCCGAAGTTGCCGCAGCCCATGCTCCCCACGGGCGGATTGTTCGGCGCGTTGCCGAACCTCACCTGCGTCGAGTTGTTCTCGAGCTTGGTCCAGTAATAGAAGACGCGGGTGTCGACGTTCTTGGCGGGCACCGCGGTCCAGGCCAGCGCGAGCGACTGGTTGACGTGCTCGCCGTTGAACGATCCGGTGTTGGGGCTTGTCGGGTTGTAAATGCCGCCCGAGTCGAGCGCCGTCAGCCCGAGGCCGACGTCGCTCGTCGTCTTGGACCATGTGTAGCGCGCCGAGATCACCGACCGCCAGGGCAGGTCGCGATAATTTCCGGAGAGCGTGAACTTGTTGAACGTGTTGTTCGGCGGCAGGTACGTCGTGTCGAGCTGGTTGCCGCCGAAAAACGGATTCGTCCACTTGAGCGTCTGGTTGTCGTTGTCGAACTGGCTGTAGTCCCAGCGCACCGCGAAGGTCGCCTTGCTCGTCTGGTAGCCGCCTTCCACGCCCCAGTTGCTGGTCGTGTATTGCGTCGGGAACGCGAGGTCGGAGAAACCGTTGCCAGGGCTCGAACCGTTGGCGCCGGACCCCACCTTCGTCCCGCTGAAGGAGACCTGGTTGCCGTCGACCCGGAAGTACCACGGGCTGTTCTTCTGCCACTCGGCGTAGCCGCCCGCGTCGCGACGATCATAGCCAAGCGTGAAGTTGCTCCAGTTGCCGGGCGGCTGCGGCGACGGAAGCGCGCCGAGCGGGAACGTGGCGGTCAGCGTGTTGCTGCCGATGCCGACAAACGGCGAATAGGCGTTGGTCGAGAAATTGTGCGGGATGTCGTTGAGGTACGCCCCCGCCTTGAACACGTCGTAGATGCCGCCGCGCAGGAACATGTACTGGTCGCTGCGGCCGAAGTTCTCGCCGTAACCCTGGAACCACGTCGTGCTGTTGCGGCCCTGCGCGCCGACGTTCGACAGCGCGCCGTTGCGAAGGTCCTGGTAGAGGTCGAGCTGCGCACGGTCGAAGGCGCTGGTGTTGTTGTAGATGCCGCCCAGCGTGGCGGTGCCTTCGACGCGCATCGGGTCGGCGGCGTCCTGGGCGAAGACGGGGGCGGCAGCGAACAGGCCGGCGATCAGGCAGTAGACGGTCTTTCGGCACATGGCGATCCTCCCGACCTATCGCGTGAAGAACTTGCCGCGGGCCGCGGGCGCGTTCGAGCCGTGGACCGCGTTGTGGCAATTGAGGCAGGCGCGGGCAATGAGCCGCGTGTTCACGTTCGCGTTCGGCTGGCCCGTCTTGTTGGTACAGGCAGAGGACGTGTCGCCCGGCAGGCAGACCCAGCCGCCCGCCGCACCGTAGATCGTGCCCGGATGACGCGAGCCGTCGTGGCAGTCCTGGCACAGGTTCGGCGCCGATTCGTTCAGCAGCTTGGCGTGCACCGAGCCGTGCGGGTTGTGGCAGGTCGCGCAGTTCTCCTCGACCGGCGGGTGGCTCCAGACGTACGGCCCGCGCTTGTCGGCATGGCACGAGTAGCACTGGTCGTTGATCGTCGGCTGCTTCAGCATCGCCGGCGTGATCGCGCCGTGCGGGTTGTGGCAGTCGGTGCAGCGCACCTTGCCCTCGATGATCGGGTGATGCGACGGCTTGAAGTTCGCCGCCCGGATCGGTTGATGGCATTGCCAGCAGATTTCCGCCTGGTTCGGGAGGAACGTCGTCACGAACTTGTTGATCGACGGGGCGAGCGCCTTGCCGTGGATGCTGTGACAGTTGCTGCACGTCACTTCGTTGAGCTGGTGCTTGCCGGATGTCCAGAACGCGAGGTTCCGGTTGCCCGAGTGGCAGGTCAGGCAAACGCCGGTGCGCTCGTCGGCGGTGTGACCCTTGCCGAAAGGATTGGCGGGCTTGGCCTTCGTCGGATCTTTCAGGTGCTCGCTGGCATCGCCGTGGCAGGCCTGGCACATGCTTCCGCTCGCGTCGTTCTTCGCGCCATGCGGCGTGAGATCGATCGCCCTCCACTTTTCCTCGTGGCAGTTGGCGCAGATCGGTGTCGTGTCCGGCTTCTTGGCCTCCGGGCTCTGCGCCGTCGCGGGGAAAGCAAGCCATGCGCCAACCAATGCCACGATTCCGGCAACGGCAAGAGTGGATTTCGGTAGCATGTGCCCCCCGACTCATTCGTTACGCGCGGCGGCAGCCACGCGCGCTCGTGCTCAGACCGCAGAATCCATTCTAGTACCGGTCCCGTCGTACCGGGGTAGCGATTCGTGCTGCGGCATACTGCGACATAGTGTCGCTGTTGCGAAAATACCCACTTGATTCGACAGCGCACCCACACTAATTTGGCAGTGGCGCGATGGGAACGACCGTCAACGTGCGGATACCCTGGGCGCCGTGGATCAGCACGCCCTCGATATCGGCGGTGGCCGACGGTCCGGTCATGAATACCCCATAACGGGCGTCGAATTGCGCGCGCTCGTGATAGGCGTGATGCAGGTTGGCCACGATCCGGGATGGATCCAGCAGGACGACCAGGTGTTGCGCCAGGAAACCGAGCGTGTTGACCCTGAACTCTGCTTCGGTGAGCCACACCGACCCCGTCTCCGCCACGCCGAACAATGCGCGCACCACGCCCACATCGACGTCATCGAGGTCGGCCGGCGCTCGCGCGTCGGCGATCGGACGATTGCCCGTGACTTCGGGTGTCGCCGAGCAAACCACTTTGGCGTCGGGGAACAGGCGGCCGATCAGCGCGTCCAGGTCGCCATCGGCGGGCGGGTCGGCAACCTTGCCGCCCATCCGCAGGACCGCCCCCTTGAAGCGATCGAGCGGCGAGTCGATGTCCGCATCGAACGTCGGGACCGCGGGCAGCGGCTGCGGCGGCGGCTGGTTCTTGCGCACGCGCGCGAGGATGTCGTCCCGGCTGCTCATTTCTTGCCCCGGTTCTTGAGGTACCACTGGCGGAAGGTGAGCGGCGGCGCTTCCGGGACTTCGCGCTGCTTGCCCCACGTATTGAAGCGGCTGTACATGAGGAAACGCGGCAGATGCTCGATGCCGGCGCCGGCGCCCTCGACCGCCGCCCGATACAGCTTCGGATTGCTGAGGACCTTGCCCGCCACCTTCATCGCTTCCTGTTTGACGAAGGGCAGCTGGTGGCGCTCGGCAATGATCTGCCGCCACTTGTAGATCTGCTCGTGGATGTTGATCTTCACCGGACACACGGCGGTGCAGCTGCCGTTGAGCGTCGAGGCAAAGGGCAGCGAGCTGTATTTGCGCAGGTTGAACGTCGGGTCGATGATGACGCCGATCGGCCCCGAATAGGTCGCGCCGTAGCTCAGGCCGCCGCTTCGCCGGTATACCGGGCAGGTGTTCATGCAGGCGCCGCAGCGGATGCACTTGAGCGAATACCAGAAGTCGCTCATGCCCAGCCGTTCCGAACGTCCATTGTCGACCAGCACGATGTGCATTTCGGTGCCTTCGCGCGGCGCGCGGAAATGCGACGTGAGCTGGGTGATCGGCGAGCCGAGTGCGCTGCGCGATAACATCCGGACGAAGACGCCGAGATGCTCGATGCGGGGGATCACCTTCTCGATGCCGATCGACGCGATGTAGAGCTTGGGCAAGTGGACGCTCAAGTCGGCGTTGCCCTCGTTGGTGCACACGACAACGGTGCCCGTCTCCGCGACGGCAAAATTGGCGCCCGTCATGCCCGCATCGGCCGTGAGGAAATAGGGCCGCGTGTGCTGGCGCTGGCTCTCGGCCAGGTAATGAACGTCGCTGTTTTTCGGGTCGGTGCCGATGTTCTCGGAAAACACCCTCGCCACGTCGGTCTTGAGCTTGTGGACCGCCGGTACGACGATGTGGCTCGGCGGCTCGTCGTCGAGCTGCTGGATGCGCTCGCCCAGATCGGTCTCCATGACCTCGATCCCCCGATTCGCGAGGAAGGGCCGCATTTCGCACTCGTCAGTGAGCATCGACTTGGCCTTGACCAGCGTGCGCGCATTACGCGCGCTCATGAGGTCGAACACGATCTGGTTGTGCTCGGCGGCGTCCTTGGCCCAATGAACGTGCGCGCCGTTGCGCGTCGCGTTGCGCTCGAATTCCTCCAGATAGTCGGCGAGGTGGGTCAGCGTGTGCTCCTTGATCGCCGACGCCAGCGAACGCAGCTCTTCCCACTCGGGAAGATGCTCGCTCTCCCGGTCGCGTTTCTTGCGCAGATCCCACAGCCGCTTGTCGTGGAAGTCGAGGTGGTCCTTGGCCTTGATGAACTTCGAGGAGCCTTCCGCGTGGTCGATGCGCTTCATTGCTCCGCCTCTTGTCTTGCGCGGGGCGCGCTCATTCGCGAGCCCCGTTCAGAATCTGGGCAATGTGGATGAACTTGATCGGAAGGCCCTGGCGCTCTGCGCATCCCTTCTGATGCATGATGCAGGACATGTCACCGGAGACGATGTACTCCGCGCCCGCCTTCCGGTGGTCGGTCACTTTGTCGTAGCCCATTTTCGCCGACACCGGTTCCTCGAACACGGAGAACGTTCCGCCGAAGCCGCAGCATTCGTCGGGACGCTCCGGGGTCACGAACCTGATCCCTTTCACCTTGGACAGCAAATCGTGCGGCTTCGAGAAGGGCGTCTCGTTGATCTCGGACATCTTGGCGGTCCGCAGGGCCCGCAGCGACGCGCAACCGTTGTGCAGGCCGACCGCGTGCGGGAATTCCGCCCACGGGAACTCGCGGACCTTGAGCACGTCATGCACGAACTCGACCAGCTCGAAGGTCCGCTGCCGGACCTGGACCGTCTCCGCGGTCTGCGGAATGGCGGTGAGGTTCTCGCGCACATGGTGCGTGCAGCTGCCGGAGGGCGTGACGATATAGTCGTAGCCCGCAAAATTCCTGACGAACAGCGCTTCGGTAGCGGCCGCATCGTCCTGGCATCCGCTGTTGCCCATCGGCTGCCCGCAACAGGTCTGATTCAGAGGGTAGACCACTTCGACGCCGAGGCGCTCGAGCAGCTCGAGCGTCGCGATCCCGACCTCGGGGAAGAACGCGTCCACGTAGCAGGGGATGAACAGGGCCGCTTTCATCAGATGCATTCCTCCGCCGATCGGCGCTTGTCGTCAGGATCGCTCCCCGCGCTCGCATCGCGCACGCTGGCGCACGCGTCGACCAGGTGAACGATCGAGCGATAGGGAAAACCCGCCTGCTCCGACAAGCCGATTTCGCACGTGCGACTCGACGAATAGCCATGCGTGCAACCGGCCGGAATGGCGCCTTTCAGACGGCGCAACGCGAATTCGTTCAGTTCCGGGCGATTGAAGCCCTTCTCTCCCGCGAAGCCGCAGCACAGCACGTCGTCGACCGCGATGACTTGAGGACTGCAGCGTCCGGCAATGGCCGTCAGCTTGTCCACCGTGCCCATCTTGCGCACACTGCACACCGGATGCACGACGACCGGCTCGCGTCCCGACGCGATCGCGACGCGCGGCAGCACCGTGTCGTGGATGAACTCGATGCTGTCCTGGATTGCCAGTCGCCCATGGCAATAGCGTTGCATCCGATACGCGCATGGACTCGTGTCGAACACGATCGGCCAGCGGCCGTTGTCGCTGGCCTCGCGCAACGCGTACTCCAGCTCGGCCGACTTCATGTCGGCGGCCGCCGCCAGACCCTTGCTCTCGAACGGCTGGCCGCAACAGAGCTCCGCGAGCGCCTTCGGATAGATGACGTCGAATCCGGCTTTGTGGAACAGGCGCTCGGCCGCGACCGGCAAGGGCTCCGTGTCGTCGCCGCGTTGCGCCCCCATGTTGCGCGCGGCACAGCTCGGAAAATAGACGATGCGCTCCGCGCCATGCGCGGCCGGCCGCTTTCCGGGTCGGAAATTGACGGCGCGCGGCAGCGCGGGCGACCACTTGGGGATCCGGCCGCCCGAAGCGTGGCGGATGCCGTCGAGCGAACGCTGCATCACCCGCGTGCCGACCAGCCCGTGCAGCACGTCGGCCGCGGCAAGCCCCGCGCGAACGCCGGAGGTCGTCAGCGCGTAATGACCGGCGACCGCGCCGGCCACGCGCTGCGCGAGAGGTCCGGTGCGGCGTCCGCGCAGCGCCTTGATCAGCACCCCGGTTTCGATGCCGACCGGACACGCGGTGGCGCAAAGCCCGCAAGCGGCGCAGGTGTCGATGCCGTGATAGTCATAGAGCGAGCGCAGCGTCGCGGTCGCCGCCGCTTCCTCGCCGGCACGCTCGCGGCGAGCGATCTCCCGCCAGCCGACGATGCGCTGCCGCGGCGACAGCGTGAGCCCGCGCGACGGACACTTGGGCTCGCAGAACCCGCACTCGATGCACTTGTCGACGATCGGATCGCAGGCAGGCAGCGGCTTCAGGTTCCTGAGGTGCGCGTCGGGATCGTCGTTGAGGATTACGCCGGGATTGAGCAAGCCCTGCGGATCGAACAGCCGCTTGATCTCCCGCATGAGCGCATAGGCTTCGGCGCCCCATTCGAGCTCGACGAAGGGCGCGACGTTGCGTCCGGTGCCGTGCTCGGCCTTGAGGGAGCCGTCGTACTTGTCGACGACCAGCTTGCATAGCGCGTCCATAAAGCCGCGGTAGCGCGCGACCTCGGCCGCCGCGTTGAAGTCCTGCGTGAACACGAAGTGCAGGTTGCCTTCCAATGCATGGCCGAAGATGATCGCATCGGGGTATCCATGCAACGCGAGCAGCCGCTGCAGATCCAGCGTTGCTTCGGCCAGCCGCGATACCGGGAACGCCACGTCCTCGATGATGACGGTCGTGCCAACCTTGCGCATGGCGCCCACCGAAGGAAACATGCCCTTGCGCACGTTCCAGTAGCGCGCGCACTCCTGCGCGTCGGTCGAGAATCGCACCGGCGCGTGGGTGTGGACGCCGGCGAGTGCCGCCTCGATAGCGTGGACCTGCGCGGCAAGCACGCTCGGGTCCGGTGCGCGGGTCTCGACCAGCAGCGCCGCGCCATTCGGTCCGACCTTGTGCAGCGAGTCGGGCAAGCCAGGCTTGCCTTCGACCGAGCGCAGCGCGGCGCGATCGGCCAGTTCCACGGCCGCCACCGGTTCGGCTTTCAGTATCGTCACCGCGCGGCACGCCGTTTCCAGGTCGTCGAACAGGATCAGCGCGCTCGCCTTGTCGGTGTAATCGGGGACCGTGCGATACGTGATCTCGCTCAGGAAGCCAAGCGTACCCTCGGACCCGATCATCAGGTGCGCGAGGATGTCGATGGGATCGGTGAAGTCCACCAGCGCATTGAGGCTGTAACCGGTGGTGTTCTTCATCTTGAACTTGTGGCGGATGCGCGCCGCCAGCGGTTCATTGGCGCGCACGGCGTCGCCCAGCGCAGCGAGACCTCGAACCAGACCGGGGTTGCTCGCCGCGAATGCCGCGCGACTGGCCGCATCGCCCGTGTCGACGACCGTACCGTCCGCCAGTACCACGCGCAGCCCCGCGAGCGTCTGGTAGCTGTTCTGGGCCGTTCCGCAGCACATGCCGCTTGCGTTGTTGGCGGCAATGCCGCCGATCATCGCGGTGTCGATCGACGCCGGATCGGGACCGATCTTGCGGCGGTATGGTGCGAGGCGCCGATTGGCCACGGCGCCGATGACGCCCGGCTGCAGCGTGATGGTTTCGCCGCCCGCGCCGGGCGTGCAGCAACGCCAGCCGTCCCCGAGCATCACCAGCACCGAATCGCTGATTGCCTGTCCCGACAGGCTGGTGCCGGCCGCACGGAACGTGACCGGCGTTTGCCATCGCGCGCAGAGCGCGAGCAGACGCCGAAGCTCGTCTTCGCTCTCGATGACCACGATGATCTTCGGCACCAGCCGATAGAAACTCGCGTCGGTGCCCCAGGTCAGCAGCCGCAATGGGTCCGTGATGAGCCGCGACGCGGGAACGAACGTCGCGGCTTCACTGTAGACACGATCGTACGGCGCCGGCAGATCGCCCGCGAACGCTTGATCGGACAGCGGCGGCATCGTCACACCCTGGCGCGGCGCCCGCGGCAACCGTTCCTAATGGACGAGCAACGTGAATGGGTAGACATAGGCTTGCGCCATCACGAGCAGTCCCATAAGCGCCGCCAGCGCAAGGCTGTGGAAGAACACGTAGCGCAGGATCTCGCCTTCGTGCCCGTACCATTGCGTTGCGGTCGACGCGACGACGATGCTCTGGGCATCGATCATCTTGCCCATCACGCCTCCCGCACTGTTCGCCGATGCCATCAGCACCGGCGACAATCCGAGCTGTTCGGCGGTGATCTTCTGCAGGTTGCCGAAAAGGACATTCGACGAGGTGTCCGAGCCGGTCAGCGCAACGCCCAGCCAGCCCAGCATCGCACCGAAGAACGGATAGAGGTAACCGGTGTGGGCAAAGGCCAGGCCCAGTGTGGCGTCCAGCCCGGCGCCCTTGGTCGTGAACCCGAGCGCCAGCATGGCGGCGATGGTGAGCAGCGAGTAGCGGACCAGCTTCAGCGTGCGCCCGTAGGTCTGGACCATCTTCGACACCGACAGACCCATGACAAGACCCGCAACGATAGCGGCAATAAGGATACCGGTCCCGGTCGCCGACAACCAGTTCAGCGTGTAGACGGCGGCCTCGGGCGTCGGCTTCACCACCACCGGCGGGACCCGCACGACGAGGTTGTGCAACCCATCGATCGGAAACTTGAGGATCGAGACCTGATTCAGCAGATCCTTGATTTGCGGCAGTCCCCAGAGAAAGACCAGCACGCTCAGGATCACCCAAGGCGTCCAGGCCTTGAACACCTGTGCGCGTGTGAAGCCGGTCCCCACGCGCTGCGCCTGGGCCTCCGCGTAGCTGACGGTGTCGCCTTCGCGGCTCGTCGACAGCCAGACCCGCTGCGGGTGCCAGACCTTGAGGAACAGCGTCAGCGCACCCATCGAAGCGATCGCCGCGATAACGTCCACCAGCCATGGGCCGTGAAAATTCGACACGAGGTATTGCGGTACCGCGAAGGCGACGCCGGCCACCAGGATCGCCGGCCAGATCTCGAGCATCCGGCGAAAGCCGACGAACGCCCAGATCAGCCAGAACGGCACCAGCAACGAGAAGAATGGAAGCTGGCGTCCGACCATCCCGCTCAGCGCTTGCACATCGAGTCCGGTCACCGCGGCGAGCACGACGATGGGTGTCCCCAGGGCGCCGTACGCCACGGGTGCGGTGTTGGCGATCAACGAGAGACCGGCAGCGGCCAGCGGCTTGAAGCCCAGGCCCATCATGATCGCGGCCGTGACGGCAACTGGCGTCCCGAAACCGGCGGCGCCTTCGAAGAACGCGCCGAAGCAAAACGACACCAGCAGCAATTGCAGCCGGCGATCGTTGGTGATCCCCGTGATGCTCTTCTGCAGGACATCGAACAGCCCGGTGTCGGTCGTGAGCTGATACATGAAGATGACGTTGAGCACGATCCAGCCGATGGGCAGCAGCCCGAACAGCGCGCCGAGCAACGCCGACTTGCCGGCCATCTCGACCGGCATCCCATAGACGAAGATCGACACCGCCAGCGCTACGAACAACCCGAGGAGCGCCGCCCAATGCGCCTTGATGTGGAAGAACGCGAGCGCGCCCAACAGGACAACCACCGGCAGCGCCGCGCAGACCGTGGAAAAGACTGCGTTGTTCAGAGGATCGTAGACTTGTGACCAACTCATTGTTCTCTCCCTGACTTGCCGTCCGCCGGCGAAGTCGACCCAATGTTTGTTGTGCGACGGTGATCGCGCAGTCCGTGAACAGACTCACTGCCGCAGTTGTCTGCCGTTCCGAGACCACCGCCGGAACTCGTGCCTGTGCAACTTACCCCCAGGCCTACCGGGCAAGTTTGATGTAGGTCATGTCTCGGGCGAGGCAGCCGTCGACGGCGCGTTTGACCGGGAGTCCCGCGAATACCGCCTTCAGCGTCCGTTGATCCAAGTCAAACAGATGGGAGTGGGGCCCGCTTACTGTACGCAATCACGATGACGCCCGCGGTCGCCTGCGCCGGGATCGTTAATTCCAGGGACGCAAGACGTGCACATGGACACCATGAACCCCTACGTCGTCTTCCTGCTCTACCTGTTGGCGATCCTGGGCTTCGTCGGCGTCACGCTGGTAATGAACCATGTGCTGGGCCCGAAGCCGGTCGCCTCCGCAATGAAGCTGGAGCCGTTCGAGTGCGGGGCAATTCCTGTCGACACGCGCAACGTCAAGGCCGTCCCGATCAAGTATTACGGCGTCGCCATCGCCTTCATCCTGTTCGACCTGGAGACCGTCTTCCTGTTCATCTGGGCGCTTGGCGCACAGCCGCTCACGGGCTTCATGCTGATCACTTTTTTCATCTTTGCCTTCCTGCTGGTCCTGATCCTGTTGTACGTCTACAAGACGCGGCTGCTCGAAGCCGTGACTGAATGACCATGGCGGCGACGACCATTCCCATCCACGCTGCGAAGCAGCGCTCGCCTTCGTTCGAATACCTGTCGACGAAAAAGGACGAGCTGGTCGGATGGGCGCGCAAGTTCTCGCTGTTCCCCTATCCGTTCGTGACGGCGTGTTGCGCGATGGAGTTCATGTCGGTGAGCTCCTCGCCGTACGACACCGACCGCTTCGGCGCCGCGCTGCCGCGCTTCTCGCCGCGGCAGTCGGATCTGCTGATGGTGGTGGGCACGCTCACTCACAAGCAGGCACCCATCCTCCTCAAGGTCTACGAGCAGATGTGCGAGCCGAAGTGGGTGATGGCATTCGGCGCGTGCGCCACCAGCGGCGGCTTCTACCAGAATTACGCCGCGGTGGCCGGGATCGACAAGATCATCCCGGTGGACGTCTACGTTCCCGGCTGTCCGCCGCGGCCGGAGACCGTCATCGACGCCATCATGATGCTGCAGGACCGGATCGCGCGGTCGCAGCATCTCATCGTCAACGACAGGTTCTGATCATGGGCACACAGGTGTTCGACGTCGTGCAACAGCAGCTCGCGCCGATGACCGGCGAGTTCTCGCGCTCGCATGGAACGCTCGTCATTGCATTGCCGCCGGCCGCGCTGCTGGATATCGTGCGCCGCCTCAAGTCCGAATTCGGATTCGATCTGCTCCTCGACGTGACGGCGGTCGACTGGCCCGGACAGGCGCCGCGGTTCGAGGTCGTCTACCACTTCTACTCGACGACGCACCGGGTCCGGGTCCGCCTCAAGACGCGCGTCCACGAAGCGGACCCAACGGTGGACTCGCTGGTTTCGCTGTTCGGATCGGCCGGCTTCATGGAGCGCGAGTGTCACGACATGTACGGGATCGTCTTTCGCGCGAATCCCGACCTGCGTCCGATCCTGCTCTACGAGGGCTTCGCCGGGCACCCGCTGCGCAAGGATTATCCCAAGCAGCAGGAACAGCCTCTCGTTCCTTATCGGACATGAAGAGCGCGTCGGTGCCGATCACGCTCCCGAACCCGGTTCGACCCGCCTTCGAGCAAACCGAGCACGATGGCGAGGTCATCGTCAACATCGGCCCGTCGCACCCCGCGACCCACGGGACGATCCAGGTGATCGCCGCGCTCGACGGCGAGAAGATCAACCGCGTGGACGTGCATTGCGGGTACCTGCATCGCGGCTTCGAGAAGGAATGCGAATCCCATACGTGGGCCAACCTCATCCCGTACGTGGACCGGCTCAACTATTGCTCGGGGCTCATCAACGATTTCGCGTACTGCGACGCTGTCGAGCAGCTGATGGGCATCGAGATCACGCCGCGCTGCCGCTACCTGCGCACGCTGCTTTCCGAGTATTCCCGCATCGCGGATCACCTCACCTGCATCGCCGCCTCGCTGATGGAGCTCGGCGCGATGACGGCATTCCTCTACCTCGTGATGATCCGCGACTACGTCTACGAGCATCTCGCCGCGCTCACCGGCGCGCGCGTCACGTACACCTACGGCCGCATCGGCGGGCTCGCGCGCGACTTGCCCGATGGCTGGCTCAAGCGGCTCGACGAGATTCTCACCCAATACGAGGAATTCATCGGACGGATCCACGGGCTGATGGACCGCAATCGCATCTTCATCGATCGTACCCGCAACATAGGCGTGATCTCGTCGGCGGACGCCGTCAACTGGGGATTCACCGGCCCCATCCTGCGCTCGACCGGCCTGCCCTGCGACCTGCGCAAGGATGCCCCCTATCTTGCCTATGCCGAGCTGGATTTCGACGTGCCGGTCGGCATCAACGGCGACAACTACGATCGCTATTACGTGCGCATGCGCGAGATGGACGAGTCGGTCTACATGATCCGGCAGCTGATGGAAATGCTGCCTGATGGACCGATCAATGTGGACGATCGCCGCTGCACGCTGCCGGAAAAGCAACTTGTGTACACGGAGATCGAGTCGCTGATCAACCACTTCAAGCTGATCATGGATGGACCCGCCGCGCCTGCCGGCGAGGTCTACGCGGCGCACGAAGCGCCCAACGGCGAGCTCGGCTTCTACCTCGTGAGCACGGGCGGAGGGACCCCGTACAAGGTCCATGTCCGGTCACCGAGCTTCGTGCACATGGGCGGATTGCACCGCCTGCTGGAGGGCTATCAGCTCGCGGACATGATCCCGACGTTCGGGTCGGTGAACATGATCGGCGGGGAGTGCGACAGGTGAGCCATCGATGAAGCATCTGCTCCCCGAATTCGACGCGTTGCGCGCCCGCTTCCCGGCGGGATTCGAGTCTTCGCTGGTGCTGCCCTGCCTGCGGCGCATGCAGGAAGACCAGGGTTTTGTCGCCGACACCGATATCGATGCGCTGGTGGCCTATCTTGGCGTCCCACGAATCCAGGTCGAGGAAGTGCTGAGTTTCTACACCCAGTTCCGGCGCAAGCCGATCGGCCGCTGGCACATCCAGGCCTGTCGCAACGTGTCCTGCTCGCTGTGCGGCGGCGAAAGGATCATCGAGCACCTCGCGAACAAACTTGGCATCCGGCCGGGACAAACCACGAGTGACGGACGCTTCACGCTGTCGACGGTCGAATGCGTCGCCTCGTGCGGCAGCGCGCCCGTGGTCCTCATCAACGACACCTATCACGAGCGCGTGAGCCCCGAGCAACTCGACGCGCTGCTCGAGACGTTGGCCTAGCATGGCGAAGAACACGAAGCTGCTGATGACCTTTCCGGTCACGCCGACCTCGCACACGCTGGCCGACTACCGCGAGCGGGGCGGCTATGTCACGCTGGACAAGGCGCTGCGCGAGATGACGCCGCAGGAAGTGCGCGCAGAGATCACAGCGTCCGGTATCCAGGGCCGCGGTGGGGCCGCGTTTTCCATGGGTCGGAAATGGGGCGTGGTGAATCTCAACGACGGCCAGCCACACTATCTGTGCGCCAACGCGGACGAGGGCGAGCCCGGTACGTTCAAGGATCGGTGGATTCTCGAAGAGGCACCCCACCTGCTGCTCGAGTCGATGCTGATCGCGTCCTATGCGCTGCAGGTACGCCATGCGTTCATCTATATCCGCGGCGAATTCGACTTGCCCTACCGCCGTCTCGCGGGCGCGCTGGCCGAGGCTTACGCTGCCGGCTATTTCGGCGAGGAAATATTGGGCACCGGTTTTGCCTGCGACCTCGTGATCTACCGCGGCGCCGGCAGCTATGTGTGCGGCGAGGCGTCCGCGCTGATCACGTCGATCGAGGGCAAGCGCGGTTATCCCCGCAACCGGCCGCCGCGCCTGACTGTGCGCGGCCTGTACCAGAAACCGACCGTCATCAACAACGTCGAGACGCTGTCGAACATCGTCGGCATCATCGCGCACGGCGCCGAAGCGTTCAAGCAGGTCGGCACCACCAAGAATCCGGGGACGCGCCTGATTTCCATCTCCGGCCATATCAACCGCCCGGGCGTGTACGAAATCGAAGTCGGTTATCCGTGGGCCAAGTTCATCTACGAGGACTGCGGTGGCATCCCCGGGGGGCGCGGGCTCAAGGCCATCATTCCGGGCGGCATCTCCACCAAGGTGCTCACGGGCGAGGAAGTCGCACCGCTCAATCTCGACAACCAGGAGCTGGAGGCGGCCGGTTCGTCGCTCGGCTCGGGCGGCATGATCGTCATCGCCGAAGGCACATGCATGGTGCGGCTGCTGCAGGTGATGCTGCGCTTCTACCATCATGAGTCGTGCGGCCAATGCACGCCCTGCCGCGAGGGTATGGGCTGGCTGCATCGGATCATCGACCGCATCGTCGCGGGCGAAGGACGACCCGAGGACGTCGATCGCCTGTACCAGGTATCGAAACTGAACGACGGCAACACGATCTGCGGGATGGGCGACGCCGCCGGCTATGCGACGGTCGGCATCCTCAACAAGTTTCGCAACGAGTTCGAGTATTTCATCGAGCACAAGCGCTCGCTCTGCGACGGCAACCTGGAATGCCATGCCTGAGATCTTCATCGACGGGAAATCGATTCAGGCCGAGCGCGACCAGACCGTGATGCAGGCGGCGCTCGCGCACAACATCGCCATCCCCTATTTCTGCTATCACCCGTCGCTGTCGATCGCCGGCAATTGCCGCATCTGCGCGGTCCAGGTCGAGGGCCGCAGCTGGGTGGAAATCGCCTGCAACATGCCGGTGAGCGAGGGACTGCGCGTGCTCACCGACTCCGAGCAGGTGCGGGCCTACCGCAAGGAGTTGATGCAGCTCGTCACGCTCAATCATCCGGTCGACTGTGGCATTTGCGACAAGGCCGGTGAGTGCACGCTGCAGGATTACCACTACCAGTACAACGGCTCGCCCTCGGTATCGAACGAGCCCAAGGTGCGTTCCACCAAGTTCCACCCGCTTTCCGAGCGCATCGTGCTCGACAACGAGCGCTGCATCCTGTGTTCGCGCTGCGTGCGCTTCACGAAGGAAATATCGAAGTCGAACGCGCTCGGGATCACGCAGCGAGGCGATACGTCGCTGGTGCGCGCCGCCGAAGATCATCCGCTCGACGACGATCCCTACTCGGACAACGTCATCGATATCTGTCCGGTGGGCGCGCTGCTCTCGCGGCCCTTCCTCTACAAGGCGCGCGTCTGGTATCTGAAACCGACTCCGTCCGTCTGTCCGGGTTGCGCCCGCGGCTGCACGATCCAGATCTGGCATCGCAAGTCCGAATGGAAGCTCAACGCGCTCGACCCGCGGAAAAATGTCAGCATCGAGCGCATCACGCCGCTCGAGAATCCGGCGGTCAACGGTCCGTGGATCTGCAACAAAGGGCGCGATCTCGCGCAGATCTTCGAGCGTCCGCGTGCGGAGCAGGCGATGCAGAAGGGGAAGTCCGTCGATCTGCCTGCGGCGATCGCGGCCGCGGGCCGGCTGATCGGGGACGCCAAGCGGCCCGTCGCGCTGGTCTCGAGCTGGGGCTCCAACGAAGAGCTCGCCGCGTTCAAGCAGGCGCTGGGTGGACGCTTCGCCGCTTTCGTCAAGGAAGATTGGGTGCCGCAACCGGGCGAGCGGCTCGACGACGATCTGCTGATCCGGGCGGACAAGAATCCCAATACCGCGGCCGCCCGTGCGCTGTTCCCGGCGCTGGCTGATGCCGCGTTCACGCTGGACGACGCGACGGACCTCGTGCTGATCTGGGGCGAAGGCTTTGATTTCTCCCGGCTGCCGGCGCGAGCGCGGACCATCGTCCTCGACGCATACGCGCAACCGGAGCACCAGGGCGCCGACGTGTTCATCCCCGTGAGCATCCAGACCGAGCGCCGCGGGCACTACACGAACTTTCAGGGCGTGGTGAGCGCGTTCGAGCCATGCTTTCCGAAAAAGCCTACGGTGGCGGACGCCGAGACGCTGTTCGCAGCGATGGTCGCAACAGGGGTACCCGCGTGATCCAGGACCTCGTCGTCAACCTGCTGTTCATCGGCTACGCGGTGACCGTGCTGCTGGTGTTCGGCACGGTGCTGACCTGGGTCGAGCGCAAGCAGGCGGCGATCATGTCCGACCGCATCGGCGCGAACCGCGCATACGTGCGTATTCCCTTCACGCAGTTCAAATTGATCTGGTGGGGCCTCTTCCACGGCCTGGCCGACGGCCTCAAGATGATGTTGAAGGAGGACTTCAGGCCGAATTCCTACGACCGCGTAGCCTACGCCATCGCGCCGTGGGTGGTGTTCACGCCAGTGCTGCTGGTGTTCGCGGTGATCCCGTTCGGCGGGACGCTGCACCCAGGCGAGCTCGTGCCCGCGTTGGCGGGCTGGTTCGGCGACAAGGCGTATCCGCTGCAGATCGCCCGGCTCGACGCGGGACTGCTGGTCGTGTTTGCCTTCGGCGGCTTGACGATCATCGGCGCCATGCTCGCGGGCTGGTCGTCGGACAACAAGTTCTCGCTGCTCGGCGCATTGCGCGCCGGCTCGCAGATGATTTCGTACGAGCTGATCATGGGATTGACGGTGCTGGGGTTGATTCTCATCTACGGCACCGTCGATCTGGGCGCGATCGCGCAGCAGCAATCCGGCGTGGTGCTGGGCGTGCTGCCCGCATGGGGAATCTTTTTTCAGCCCTTCGCCGCAATCCTGTTTCTCACCGCGGCCATCGCGGAAAACAAGCGCATCCCCTTCGACCTGCCCGAGGCCGAATCCGAGCTCATCGCCGGTTACTTCACCGAATACAGCGCGATGAAGATGGGCCTGTTCATGTTCGCCGAGTTCATCGAGATCGCGATCATCGGCGCGCTGTTCACGACGCTCTTCCTGGGCGGCTACAACCTCCCCTTCATGACCGACGCCGGGTTCGTCCTGCCCGGGGGTCGCGAGTTTCCGCTCGCCCACGGCGTCGTCGTCGTGCTGCAACTCGTCGTCTTCCTCGCGAAGGTGCTGCTCGTGTGCAGCTTCCAGATCCTGGTGCGCTGGTCGCTGCCGCGGTTCCGGTACGACCAGCTGCTGCGCTTTGCCTGGAAGTTCATGTTTCCGCTGGCACTCATCAACCTGACCGTGACCGCGGTGGCGGTCTGGGCGCTGGGTGCTCACTAGAGAACCGGCGCGCGAGCATGCAACTCTACAAGCGCAAGGAGTATTGGAACAGTCCCACGATGTCGTGGTGGGAGCGCGCCTATCTGTTCGAGATCGTGCGCGGGCTCAGCATCACCGGCGGCGTATTCATGCAGAACATGTGGCGCTGGATGACCGGCCGCAAAGGCGCGCTCACCACCTATTACCCCGAGGAAACCCGGTCCGACTACGCGGCGAACAACCGCGGCAAGCACGTGCTGACCCAGCGGCCGGACGGCACGCCGCAGTGCATCGCCTGCAACATGTGCGCGACGGTGTGTCCGGCCAAGGTCATCGAGATCGAGGCGGGGTTCGACCCGGACGACCCGGCGCATCCGAAGTACCCGGTGCGCTTTGAAATCGATTATTCGCGTTGCATCTTCTGCGGACTGTGCGTCGAGGCCTGTCCCGAAGACGCTATCCGCATGGTCAAGGAGGTGCCGAACCTGCCCACATTCGACCGTCGCGACATGTGGCTGGGATTGGAGGAGCTGCTCACGTGGAACCCGCAGAGCGATGTCGCCAAGCCCTATCCGGGTAAGCGCGGCGACCGGCAGGACGCGAGGAAGCCATGATCGAAACGTTGCTGCTCTGGCTCTTCGCCGGCACGGCGTTGCTCGCGGCGGCGGCGATGCTGGTGCTGCGGCACCCGATGCGGGTCGCGCTCGCGCTCGTCGTGACGATGCTCGCGCTCGCGGGCGTCTATGCGCTGCTCGGCGTGCACGTGATCGCGGTCTTCCAGGTCCTGATCTACGTCGGCGCCGTGATGGTGTTCATGGTGTACGTGATCATGCTGCTGGACGTGCGCGATCGCTCGTACAGCGGCAAGTTCTCGCGGCTCCTCGTGCCCGGCATCGTGGGCTTTCTGTTGTTGCTCGCGGTGCTCGCGCATGCGCTGTGGCAGGACCTGCCGGCGCCGTCCGGCGCGGCCGGCGAGACGGCTTTCGGCGTCCAGCAGTTCTCGGTTGCGTTCCTGAACGAATACTGGCTGCACTTCGAACTGATCTCCGTGCTGCTGGTGGTCGCCGTCGTCGCCGCATTGGCGGTCATCAAAGTGGGACGGCGCGACCATGGATAAGACCCAGATGCTCGTGGCGCTGAGCGCGGGCCTGTTCGCACTGGGCCTGCTGGGCGTCATCGTCCGGCGCAACGTGCTGGTGATGCTGATGTGCATGGAGCTGATGCTCAACGGCGTGAACGTCCTTTTGGTGACCTTTGCGCAACAGTCCCACTCGACGGTGGGAGCGGTGCTGGTGTTCCTGGTGTTCGTCGTGGCGGCCGCCGAAATCGCGATCGCGATCCCCATCGTGCTGCTGCTTGCGCGGCGCAAGCGCACGCTCGACATCGATGCGTACGTGGACCTGAAAGGATAGCGGGTGGACCGGCTGCTCACCGTGATCGTCCTGCTGCCGCTGGCCGGATTCATCATCAACGGCCTCCTGGGCAATCGCCTCGGCAAGCGGTTCGTGTCGGTCGTCGGCTGCGGGCTGCCGGTCCTCGCCTTTGCCGCCGCGATTGTCTGCCTGCTGGACTTGCGCACGAGCGGATTCGCGCCGCTGGTCGAGACCGCCTACACGTGGGCGGTCATCGGCGACCGCTCGTTCGAGATCTCGTTCTACTTCGATCGCCTCACGGCGGTGATGGTGCTGATCGTGACCGGGGTCGGCTCGCTGATCCACATCTACTCCATCGGTTACATGAAGGAGGACACGAGCTACGCCCGCTACTTCGCGTACCTGAACCTGTTCCTCTTCTTCATGCTGCTGCTCGTCCTGGGCCGGTCGCTGCTAGTGCTCTTCGTCGGCTGGGAAGGCGTCGGGCTGGCGTCGTATCTGCTGATCGGCTTCTGGTTCGACGATCCCGACAAGGCGCGCGCGGGAAAGAAGGCCTTTCTCACCAACCGCATCGGCGATGCGGGGTTCCTGCTCGGCATGTTCGTGCTGTTCCAGGCGCTGGGAACGCTGGAAATGGACAAGATCAACACGGCGTTCACGAGCGGGACGCCGCCAATGGTTTCGGCAAGTCTCGTCGGCATCCTGCTGTTCATCGGCGCCTGCGGCAAGTCGGCGCAAATTCCGCTGCATGTGTGGCTGCCCGACGCGATGGCCGGACCGACCCCGGTCTCGGCATTGATTCACGCCGCGACGATGGTAACGGCCGGCGTTTACCTCGTCGCGCGCCTGTCCGGCATCTACATGCACGCACCGGAGGCATCCGCGGCGATCGCCGCGGTCGGCGTGATGACGGCGTTTTTCGCGGCCACGATCGCGCTCGTGCAGACCGACATCAAGAAGGTGCTCGCGTATTCGACGATCTCGCAGCTCGGCCTCATGTTCGTCGCGCTGGGCGTCGGCGCCTACGGTGTCGCCATCTTCCATCTCTACACGCACGCCTTCTTCAAGGCGTGCCTCTTCCTGGGCGCCGGCAGCGTCATCCATGCGCTGGGCGGCGAGCAGGACATCAACAAGATGGGCGGGCTCGCGCGGAAGATCCCGATCACCTTTGCGACGTTCGCCGTCGCCACGGCCGCCATTGCCGGCATTCCGCCGCTGGCCGGCTTTTTCTCCAAGGACGAGATTCTCTGGTTCGCGTTCGCGAGCAGCTTCGGCGGATCGACGCTGCTGTACGTGGTGGCCGCGGGCACGGCGCTGCTCACCTCGCTCTATATGTTCCGGTTGCTATGGCGCACGTTCTTTGGCGCGTCCCGCTTGAGCCCCGAAGCCGCGCATCACGTCCACGAGTCGCCACCCTCGATGACTGGCATCCTGATCGTGCTGGCGGCGCTGTCCGCGGTCGGTGGATTCGTAGCACTGCCCCACTTCCTCGAGCCGCTGTTGCCGCTGCCTGAGGTGCGAGCCGAACTCGTCGCCTTCGAGGCGCCGCTCCTTTACGTTTCCGTAGCGCTGGCCTTCGCCGGGCTCGCGGGCGCGGCGTTCCTGTATGGCGGCAACGCCGAGCGCGCCGAGCGGCTGCGCCGCGGATTCCCGATGCTGCATCGCGTGCTCACCGGCAAGTACTTCGTCGATGAGGCTTACGAGCGGTTCTTCGATCGCCCGCTGTTCTGGATCTCCGAACGCGTATTCCTGCAATTCGGCGATCGCAAGCTCTTCGACGGCACGCTGCACGGCATCGCCGGACTCGGACGGAGAACGGCGTCGGCGCTCGCGCGCGTGCAAAACGGCGATCTGCACCTCTATGCATTCCTGGTGCTCGCCGGCATCGTCGCTACGCTTGCGTGGAGCTGGCACCATGGCTGACGCCGGGCTCCTCAATGTCGTCCTGTTTCTGCCGCTGATCGGTGTTGCTTCTCTGGTCGCCGTGCCCGCGCTCCAGGACAGCGCGGTGCGCCGACTTTCGCTGACCGTGATGGTCGCGCAATTCCTGTTGTCGGCGTGGCTCTACTTCCATTTCGACGCAGCCGCCGAGGGACTCCAGTTCGAGACACGGCTGCCCTGGATTCCGGCGTGGGGCGTGTATTACCAGATCGGTCTCGATGGCTACAACGTTCTGCTGGTCCTGCTGACGACCTTCCTCGGGCCGCTTGTCGTCGCGGGCGCGTTCACGGCGATCACCAAGGACGTCAAGCTGTTCTACGCGATGGTCTTCGTATTGCAGTTCACGATGCTCGGCACCTTCGTCGCGCAGGACCTGTTCCTGTTCTACCTGTTCTGGGAGGCGATGCTGATCCCGATGTTCCTCATCATCGGCATCTGGGGCGGCGAGCGCCGCATCTACGCGACGCTCAAGTTCGTGCTGTACACGGCGTTCGGCAGCATCCTGATGCTCGCCGCGGTCATCTATCTCGTGTATTCGCTCAATGCGACGACCGGCATCACGTCGTTTGCGTTCGCCGACCTCTATCGCGCGGAGCTCCCGCTCCCGGTGCAAACGATCCTGCTCGCCGCGTTCGGTCTGTCGTTCGCCATCAAGGTGCCGATCGTGCCGTTGCACACGTGGCTGCCCGATGCGCACGTCGAGGCGCCGACCGCGGGTTCGGTGGTCCTGGCCGGCGTGCTGCTGAAAATGGGAACGTACGGCTTCATGAAGCTCGGCTTTCCGCTCTTTCCCGACGCCACCCGCGAGTTCGCGCCGCTCATCATGGCGCTGGCGGTCGTGAGCATCATCTACGGCGCCTGCCTCGCGTGGGTGCAGACCGACATCAAGAAGATCATCGCCTATTCGTCGATCAGCCACCTCGGCTACGTGATGCTCGGGCTCATCAGCCTCGATCTGATCGGCATCCAGGGGGCCATCATCCAGATGGTGAGCCACGGCATCGTTGCGGGCGGGCTGTTCCTGATGGTCGGGATGGTCTACGAGCGCTGCCACACGCGCGAGCTCGCCGCCTATGGCGGGCTCGCCAAGCTGCTGCCGGCGTATGCGGTGTTCTTCGCGCTGCTGACGCTGGCGTCGATCGGATTGCCGACGACGAGTGGCTTCACCGGGGAATTCCTGGTTCTCCTCGGTGCGTTCAATGCCACCTGGCCGCAGTATCAGCAGGGCGTCACGCTGCCGCTCCTGCTCAGCGCGGGCGCCGTCACCGGCGTCGTCCTGGGCGCGCTCTACATGCTGTCGTTCGCGCAGCGCTTCCTGTTCGGGCCGACCAAGGCGCCCCACCAGCCCGTCGTCGACCTCAACTTCCGCGAGAAGGCGATCCTGGGCTGCATCGTGGTCGCCATCTTCACGCTCGGTATCTTCCCCGCCGAACCGATGAGCAAGACCGAGCTCGCCGCGCGGCAGTATCAGCAATTGGTGGCCAGCCACCGCACCGGGACGACGGTCGCGCTGCGAACGGTGGAAGGTGCGATCGTTTCCCGGGCTGAGCCTCCGAATTTGACAACTCCAACCACGACAGGGAGTGCGCGATGAGCTGGCAGATCCTCTTCACCGCGATGCTGCCCGAGCACATCCTGCTAGCGGGCATGGTCGTGCTGATCGGGCTCGAAATCGCATCGCTGGCGCGCGTTGCGTTTGTTGTTTCCGTGTGCGTGGTGACCGCGGCCACCGTCGCAGCGGTCTCGCTCGCCGCAACGGGCTATGCGATGGCGCCGTTCCCGGAGCAATTCTCGGTGGCGCCCGACGCGCTGCTCGCCAAGGCCATCGTGCTTGCACTCGCGATTCCGGTGCTGCTCATTTCCCGCGACGATTTCGCCGATGCGCAGTTCCATATCCTCGTCATCGGGTCGCTTTACGGGGTCTGCCTGCTGCTGTCGGCCGACAGCTTCCTGATCCTGTTCCTCGGGATCGAGTTGATGTCGCTGCCGGTGTACGTGCTCGTGCTGCTCGCCTTCCAGCGCACGCAAAGCGCCGAGGCGGCGCTCAAGTACCTCGTGCTGGGCGGAACCGCCACGGCCACGCTGTTGATGGGCGCCGCCCTGCTGTACGGCGCGAGCGGATCGCTTTCGCTCGCCGCATTTGCCGCGGCACTGAGCTCGTCCGACCCGATGGCCAGCGTGGGGGTGGTGCTCGTCATCGTGGCGTTTTTCCTCAAGGCGGCGATCGCGCCCTTCCACACGTGGGCGCCGGACGCCTACGAAGGCGCCACCGTTCCGGTGACCGCGTACATGGCGACGATCGTGAAAGCGGGCGTGCTGCTGGCCGCCGTGCGCCTGTTCGGCGCGGAAGCCGTCCCGCGCCCGATGGCGGACCTGATTGCGCTGCTGCCGCTCGCGTCGATCGTCTGGGGCAACCTGGCCGCGATGCGCCAGCAGAGCTTTCGCCGGATGATCGCGTATTCGTCCATCGCGCATGCGGGCTACTTGTTCTACGCATTCCTGGGCGACGGGCCGGGTCGGTTCCAGGCGGTCGCCTTCTACGTGCTCGCGTACGGATTGATGAATGTGCTCGCCTTCGCCTCGCTGCCGCGCGCCGAAGACGACACCGCGCGGGATCGCCTCGACAATCTCAAGGGACTGTACCAGCGCGAGCCCTTCGCCGCCGTGATGATCGCCATCGCGATGCTGTCGCTGGCCGGCATCCCGCCGTTCCCCGGCTTCGTCGCCAAGTTCCTCATCTTCAGGAACGTGTTCGCGGCCGGCTATACCACCTATGCGGTGCTGGGTCTCATCGCCAGCTACATGGGCATCTACTTCTACCTGCGGGTGATCCAGTATCTGTTCATGAGCCCGGAGGCGTCCGTTGCGCAGCGACCGCCGTACGGCCGCGCGGTCCTAAGCGCCAGCTTCCTTTGCCTGCTGGCGGTCGTCGCGATCGCGGTATTCCCGGGTTGGGTCATCGGCCAGTTCTGAAGGGCGACGGTCGGCCACCGTGCGGACGGGAAGCCGGTTCGCAGCGTCATTTCGGCACGTCACCCGGCTCGGACTTTCCGGTGTACGCGATGCCGATGTCGGCCGGCGCATTCATCTTGACCACCTTGATGAATCCGTAGCCCATGCCCTGGTGGCAGGCATTGCAGTCGTTGATGACCGCCGTGTAGGCAGTCTCGAATACCTTGAAATCCTTGGCCTGAATCGCCTTGTTCACGGGTGCGAACGTGGTGTCGTAGAAGCCCTTCCACACCTTGTATTCGGCCGGCTTAGTGACGCTGGCGGGGTTCATCGACCCGTTCATGTACTTCGCCATGTAGGCCGCAAGCGCCCAATTGCCTTCCTTGGCGGCAAAGTAGATGTTCTGGAAACGGTCGCCGACTTCGCGCATCGGGATCGCGAACTTCGGCAATGCGCCCTTGAGCTCGTCGACCTGCTTTTGCAGGTCGGCCTGCGCGAATGCCATAGTTCCGTTCAACGCGAGCGCCATCCCCGCGAGAACCACTGCGCTTTTCCTCGTCAACATCGTAGGACTCCTGTCGTCAAGTGATGGGGTCCGCCATCGCGGATTCCGTCCGGATGTCGAACGTCCGGAACCTTTCTAGACCAGCGTTGTGCGTCTACTTTTGCAGCGTCAGGATCCAGTCCACCAATTCCTTGATGTCGGCGTCGGAAGCAAGAACGTTCGGCGGCATGGCCGCCTCGCCCCAGACATGCGTGCCGCCCTT
>Ga0207703_10000913_pt1 | contig 28784 bp, 21 predicted proteins | sample KBSSwiS12_FD_184304 | JGI IMG/M metagenome (GOLD analysis project Ga0207703, IMG submission 184304) | Switchgrass rhizosphere microbial communities from Kellogg Biological Station, Michigan, USA - KBS Switchgrass S1-2 (SPAdes) (version 2) | ecosystem: Host-associated > Plants > Roots >...
TTCGAAATAACGACACCGCCGGCCGTGGTTCCCAGGGCCGTGGCGTTTGACGCCATCAGAGTTCCGGCTGAAACCGTGGTCGCTCCGGTATAGGTGTTGGCACCGGAGAGAGTGAGTGTGCCGGTCCCTTGCTTCACGACCGTGCCAGTGCCACCGATTACGCCCGAGAAGGTTGTGGAGACATTGTTGGCACCGGAGGCAAGCGATCCGCTGCCCAGGATGATGTTGCCAGCCCCCGCAATCGACCCTGCAGTCTGAGCGAAGTTATTCAGGTTGAAGGTGGCACCGGAAGCCACGGTAAGGTCCGATGTCGCGGCGATCCGATTGGCCGCGCCCAATGTCAGCGTCCCGGCGCCGACGATAGTCGGGCCCGAGTAAGTGTTGGCGCCCGACAGGGTCATCACTCCAGTGCCAATCTTCGTCAGTCCACCGCCAGTGCTACCTGGAGCACCTCCGGTGCCGCTGATGACGCCGCTGAAGGTGGTCGAGGTGTTGTTAACCCCAGTCGTGAGTGTGCCCACGCCCATCGAGACGTTTCCGCCGGTGGTGCCGCCACCTGCCAAGGAGCCGATGGTTTCCGACGTGTCGTTCAGCGCAAGGGAGACCCCGGCGGTGTTGGCCAAAGTAACCGCGGACGTGTCCGCAATCGCGCTGCCACCGAGCAAGCTCAGCGTCCCCCCGCTGACGGTGGTCGTGCCCGTGTACGTATTGGCACCGGACAAAACAAGGGTGCCGGTTCCGCTCTTGACGAGCCCACCCGTCCCCGAAATCGCCCCGGAGAAGGTCGTCGACGTATTGCTACCACCTGCGGTGAGTGTCGCGCTCCCCAAGGTTATGGAACCAGCGCCCCCAATCGACCCCGCCGTCTGAGCGAAGTTATTCAGATTGAAGGTGGCACCGGACGCTACGGTGATATCCGACGTCGCGGCAATCCGATTGGCCGCGCCCAACGTCAACGTCCCGGCGTTGACTATAGTCGGGCCGGAATAAGTATTGGCGCCCGAGAGGGTCATCACCCCGGTGCCAATCTTCGTCAGGCCACCGCCAGTGCCACCTGGAGCACCGCCGCCGCTAATGACCCCGCTGAAGGTGGTCGAGGCGTTGTTCCCGCCAGTGGTGAGCGTGCCCGCGCCAAGGGAGACATTTCCGCCGGTGGTGCCTCCACCAGCGAGGGAACCGATAGTCTCCGCACTGCCATTCAATGCAAGGGAAACGCCAGCGGTGTTAGCCAAAGTGAATGCGGATGTGTCTGCAATCGCGCTGCCGCCCAGCAAGCTCAGAGTCCCGCCGGTCACCGACGTTGCGCCGGTGTAGGTGTTGACACCTGATAAAGTAAAAGCACCAGTGCCGTTCTTGGTGAGTCCCCCCGTGCCCGAGATCACTCCGGTGAACGTGGTGGACGTGTTGTTCGCGCCAGCGGTAAGGGTTCCCGCACCTAAAGTGACTGAGCCGTCACCTGCCAGGGAGCCGGCCGCCTCCGCGAAATTATTGAGATTGAGCGTCGCGCCGGAGACGACGGTGATGGCGGACGTCGCAGCGATGCGGTTCGCGGCACCTAGCGTCAGAATTCCCGCATTAACGTTGGTGGCGCCTGAGTAGGTGTTGGCTCCGGAAAGGACCAAGATGCCGTCGCCCAGCTTTGTCAGTGAGTTGGCACCGCTGATCACTCCGGAGAGAGTCAGGATGTCGCTCACGCCAGGGGTGCTGATAATGCTGCTACCGCTCAGCACCACACTGCCCGCAACGGACGCGGTGCCAGTTGCGATGAGTGCGCCGTTACCACCAACCCCAGTTCCATTGAGGTTGAATGTCTCGGCACCGACTGCCACACCGTTGACGTTGACCGTCGCTCCATTGGCGACCACGACGCCGCCAGCGGTGCTGCCAAAAGCCGCGGCGCTCGACGCCACCACTGTCCCAGCGGAAACGGTGGTTGCGCCACTATAGGTATTCGCACCGGAGAGGGTGAGGGTTCCGGTGCCTTGCTTGATGATCTGGCCGGTGCCGCTAATGACACCGGACAACGTGGTGGAAGCGTTGTTGACGTCTGCAGTCAGTGCGCCGCTTCCCAGGACTATGTTGCCAGCACCGGAGATCGATCCGGCTGTTTGCGCGAAGTTGTTGAGGTTAAAAGTGGCGCCGACGGCCACTGAGATATCTGACGCGGAGGATATGCGGTTAGCGGCGCCGAGCGTCAGCGTTCCAGCGTTGATCAACGTCGACCCTGTGTACGTATTGACACCTGACAGTGTCATTGCGCCGGTGCCGACCTTGGTTAACCCGCCTGTACCGCTGATTACGCCTGTGAACGTAGTGGCGGCGTTACTACCACCGGTTGTAAGAGTCCCTGCACCGAGGGCGACAGTCCCACCTGTAGTGCCACCGCCGGCAAGCGATCCAATCGCTTCAGAAAATCCATTCAGGGCAAGACTGACTCCAGCAGTGTTGGTCAAAGTAACCGCGGCGGTGTCCGCAATCGCACTGCCGCCCATCAGGCTGAGCGTGCCTCCGCTGACGGTGGTCGTGCCGGTGTAAGTATTGGCACCGGATAAAACAAGGGTCCCGGTCCCGCCCTTGGCGAACCCGCCCGTGCCGGAAATCGTCCCGGAAAACGTGGTGGACGTGTTGTTGCCGCCGGCAGTGAGCGCGCCGGTACCCAGGGTGACGGAGCCGCCGCCGGCAAGGGAGCCCACCGTTTGAGCAAAGTTGTTTAGATCGAACACCGCGCCCGGGGCGACCGTGACCGCGGAAGCGGCCGCAATGCGACTCGCGGCACCGAGCCGTAGTGTGCCGCCATTGATGGTCGTTGCGCCTGTGTAGGTGTTGGCGCCGGACAAAACCAGCACACCCGTATTCTCTTTATCCAGCGAGCCCGATCCTGAAATGACTGAACCCGCGGCCTGGGTGACTCCACCGCTCGAGTTGAATGTAAGGACACCCCCGTTGGTGTTGATGTTTCGGAGGTTGGCGATTCCGCCGCCGCCGGCGTTCAGGGTGACATTGAGTGCGCCGGTCGTGGAAGTGACATTGGCATTGGTGTTGAAAGTGATCTGGTTGGTGGCGTTGAGCGTGAGTGTCGCCGCGCCGCCGGCTGTTTTTGCTATGGCGTTGGCAACGGTAATGTTGCCCGCGTCAGTCCCGACGCCCGCTGTATTGATCGTGACATTCGTTCCACCATTCAGAGAGGTCTGAATGGTAGTAACGTTAGCGACCGCGCCTGTGGCGCTGGGCGTGAAGACCCCACCGCCGAACGACCCATTCGAGGTCGCGGCAGTCGACAACGTAACGTCATAGGGATCCAGAAGCCACTCTCCGGGGCGTCCGGCCACCGCAGCAGCGTCGACCGAGCCGCTGGCATCGAGGTAAGCTTTCCCCGAAGTCTCGACATGGCCGCCGTTGCCCCCATCCTCACCACGGGCAGTGATCGTTCCGGCAAACCGAGTCGACTCGTTTGACCAGATTGCGACCGTGCCGCCGTTGCCATGCTCCAAGGCATCGGCATGGACAGCGGCCGCAGGAGAAACATACGAAGCCGCGGTACTGAGGCCCCCAACGGATACAGTACCGCCGCCGGCGCTGCCTGAAGCGTCAATCACCGCGCCATCGAACAGCCCAACCTTGTCACCCGTGACCTCAACATGTCCGCCTGACTCTCCCGCGGCCTTCCCCGAGGCATCGAGCGTGCCGTTGGTTGCGACTACGCCGTCCATTCCTCCATCGAGGACAATGACTCCATTCTTTGAGCTGACACTGCGGGCCTCGACGATGCCCTCATTGTTCACGACAGTGGAAAGGAGAGCATCCTTGGCCCGTGCGGTCAGGATGACCGTGCCCCCATCGGCCTGGATCAGTTGTTTGTTGGATACGAGTGCATCGACCGCCTCACGGTCGACGCTGAAGTTGACGAGATGGCCGTCGTTGAGAGTCAGCGAACCCTGCCTGCCGGCGCCGAGGGCTACGGTCCCGAGTTTGGCCGTAATGACGCCTTCATTGATCACCTGCGGGCCGAGCAGGGCGATATAGCCCCCGTCACGTGCCTGCAGCGTTCCCCGATTGATGACAGAGCCGGAATGGTCACCGCCCGTCAGCGTGAAATGCCCGGCCAGAAAGTCCTCAACCGAAATCTGCAAACTCGACGCGAGCAGCGCTCCCACGCTGACATGCGCTCCTTGCCCAAACAACACGCCATTGGGATTCAGCACGAACACCTGACCGTTGGCGGACAGGTTGCCGAGGATGACAGACGGGTCCTGACCGAGTACCCGATTGAGCGCAATCGCCTGGGACGACGGTTGCTTGAACAGCACCGATTGGCCCGCCCCGATATTGAAGCTTTGCCAGTCAATGGCCAGCCGGGAGCTCGTCTGGTCGACCGTGAGAACGGAGCCTGATTGAGTTATCTGTCCATGGCCGGCGACCGTTGTTCCGCCAACCGGCAAAGCTTCCAGGCAGGCGCTGTTCGCGGACAACACCAATCCAACTGTGACACAGATCACAGTCCTCGCAGCGGCCTGGCGGGTGTTGTTCGGGTACGTTCCCATGCCTCCAATTACTCAGCAGGACTTAAGTCTTGTTGAGTTCGGAGAATAGGGGAGCGCCCGCCTGCGTTATGTGATGTGGCTCTTAGATAATTGCAGTGCAGCAAATCGAAGTGTGACGGGGTGCTGGGATTTCTCCGGCAAGTCCGATGGCCAGGTTGAAAGCGTCACGCAAGGTGTTGAGTTAGGCCCGCCACCGGGGCACGGTGGCGGGTCGATTGTCGAGCGGTAGATCAGCGGCACCAGTAGTCGTCGTGCGGGCCGCACTCGTGCCAACCGCGCTCGTGGTAGTAACGGTGGTGAGGACGGTCGTAATAGCCCTCGCGGGGCGTCGCGACTATGCAACCGGTCATGAGCGAGATCAGTCCCAGTAGAACGCTGGCTTTGGCTAAAAGTTGCATGCGAAATCTCCTTCCTCCGGGGCTTTGAAGAATCAACGCCATGCAGCGTGAAAAGATCCCGGACGGCTCAGCTTGGGTTTTTATACAGTGGCCGTAGCGCGGCCGGTTGCTGCCGCAGCAGCTCCCGGGCTCGCAGCAGGTCGGGGTGGTTGGCGTCGACTGTGTTGGCGAGATGTTTGACGGCCACCTCGAAGGCCTGCCGGGCCTGCGTGTGATCGCCCAACCTGTCGAGCGCGCGACCGAGCATCAGCGACGCCAGGCCGGTACGGAATGACCAGGGCAGATCGCCCCGAAGGGTGGTCGCCTTGTTGAGCGCGGCCCTTGCATCCTCCACCGCCGTGTTGGGATCGCCTCCCAGCAGGTCGGCTTCCGCCTTCCCGAGGTCAATGTCCAATGGCGTCGTCAAACCATGAGGCGAGGCGGCGGCACGGGTGAAGTGCGCCTGCGCGTCCTCGGGCTTGCCGGCTGCGATATCCAGCATGCCCCGCGCGACATCCAGCTTGACTGACATGAATGAGCCGGCGGCCTCCGACGGCCCCAGCACTTCGGCGGCTTCGTCCAGGTATTTCGCGGCCCCCGCCAGGTCGCCCAGCCGACGTGAGGTATTGCCCAAGCCGATCAGGAAGGTGACCCTGGAATTGCGGTCGTGGGTCCCTTTGGAGTCGAGCCCCGCCTGATAGGCCGCAAGGGCCGCGCTGTATCGGCCGATGAATTCGAGTGACTGGGCCCGGTTGATCATGAACACCGGGTGCGGGGTTGCCACGCGCTCCGCCATGACACGCAGATTTTCTTCAAAGATCGGCAGTGCTCGCAGCGGCTCCCCGGCTGTCTGATATGCAACAGCGAGGTTGTTGCGCGTCGTCGTGGCGTTCTCACCGCGATCGAGCCCGAGCTGAGCGTACATTTCCAACGCTTCGGCAAAGGTGCTGAAGGCTTCGCGATTGCGGCCCACTCCGTAATAGCCTTCGGCCAGCAGGGAGGTGTAGTTCGCTATGTGGCTCTTGGAGGCCAGCGGTGTCATTCGTAAAACCGACAGTGCCTCCGTTGCGTAACGCAAAGCCCCTTCCCGATCATCGAGATGCAACGCAATGATGCTGCGGTCACGCAGGCAATCCGCCCGGCCCGAAGAGCGTACCCGGGTGCTTTGAAGTTGCTGCTCAATGGCGGGTAGGGCTGCCTCGGGAGATTGCGCCTGAGCAACCGCTACGGCCCGCCCGCATACCAATCGGGCTCGTGCTTCGTCATCCGGGGAATCCTTCACCAGCGCGAGCCCCCGGTCCAGCAACCGGATGGCTTCCTCGTGATCGCCCACGTCGTCACGAAATGCTCCCAGCAACAACAATATTGAAGCCTGGCTTTCGGGATCGCCGCTTTTGTCAGCCAGTATGAGTTTTTCACCCCGCTTCACCATGTCGCTCACGGTGACAGGGCTGTCTGCTGCCGCGGCCTCCGTGATCAGGGCATCCAGAAAATCTGTTACCGCTGCCGTCCGGGTGGCCAGCGCGAATGCGCGCCGGCGCTCCGCATTGACTATCAGCAAGGCCGTCAACAGGCCCACTCCCACGATGACAGCAGCGCACAGACCCAACCAGTGGCGTTGAACAAATTTGATGGAGCTGTAGAGAGCCACTCCGCGTCGTGCGCTGACAGGTTGTCGATTGAGATATCTGACGAGATCTTCACGCAGCGCATCCGCGGTGGCATAACGCTCCGTGGGTCTCTTGCTCAACGCCATCGCCAGGATGGCATCCAGGTCCCCCTTCAACTGCTTCTTCAACGGCCCGGTGGCAAATTCCGAGGCGGGGGCTATGCGCCCATCGATGGCTGCCCGGACGCGCTCGGCTCGTTTGCCAGATGCTACGAAGGGATGGCGTCCTGTGAGCAAGACGTACAGGAGCATTCCAATCTGGTAGACGTCCGTGGCTGTCGATGACGATTCACCGAGCAGTTGCTCGGGAGCTGCGTACTCTGGTGTGAGCGCCACTTCCTCAAAGCGGGTCAGTGTAGGGTCGTTGTCGTCGGAACCGGCGCGCAGGAGCTTTGCGATCCCGAAATCCAGGAGCTTCACCGTCCCATCCCGCGCGACCAACACGTTTGTCGGCTTGATGTCACGATGAATGATCAGGTTGGTATGTGCGTGCGTGACGGCAGCGATGACATCCAGAATCAGCCGGACCCGTGCCTGCACCCCGAGATTGTTCGATTCGCAGTATCGGTCGATGGGCTCGCCGTCCACGTATTCCAGGGCGAGATACTGGCGTCCGTCGAGCGTGCCGGCATCGAGCAGACGCGCGATGTTCGGGTGGGTCAGTCGTCCGAGGAGTCGTCCCTCATGGCGAAAGCGCTCCTCCAGTTTTGGCTGAGCGACCGAACGCTCGAGAAACTTGAGCGCGCAGCGACCTTCAAAGCGGCCGTCGCTACGCGATGCGAGCCACACTTCCCCCATGCCGCCACGGCCGAGGAGACGTTCGATCGTATAGGCGCCGGCCAGCCGGCCCGCCAGCGATCCGGAAAACAGTGACATCAATGTGGGACTTTCCGCGGGGGAGGCGTTCAGAAAGCCACTGTCCTCCAGGCGCTGGTGCTGGATGAACAACTCACGCAAGCGGCTCGCCAGAATCGGATCAGAGCGATCGAGCTCCGTGAGCCAGGCTTCGCGTTCCGCGGCGGACAGATCGAGTCCCTGATCCAGTGCGGCACTGATCCTTTGCCAGTCAGGCGGACCGGGCGGCGTTGAATTCATGCGCTATTCTAGCGTGCAAAGGAGGGATTACGTTGAACACCAACGACTGGTTCATCCGTCCGCAGCCGAAACTGGCGCCGGCCGCGAGGTTGATCTGTCTCCCTTATGCAGGCGGCAGCGCCGCCACCTACATCCCGTGGTCAAGATTGCTGCCCAGAGAGGTTGAGCTGATTGCCCTGCAGCCCCCGGGCCGCGGCTCCCGCATGGCGCAGATGCCCCATTCGCAGATGCAGCCGCTGGTCAGTGAGCTGATGAGTGTGTTTCCCAAGGTGACCGACCGGCCTTATGTGATCTTTGGTCACAGCCTCGGCAGCCGTGTTGGCTTTGAATTGGTCCTGCAGTGTCAGATGAAAGGGTTGCCGCTTCCGGCGCGCTTCATCGCCTCCGGCAGCCGGGCACCGCACCTGTTCAAGCCGGAGCCGCCCATACACGACCTGCCGGATGCGCAGTTCGTAGAGGCGCTGCGCGATCTGGATGGGACACCTGAAGAAGTGCTCAACAACAGTGAGCTCATTCAGTGGCTGTTACCCGTGCTGCGCGCCGATTTTCGGATTGCGGACACGCACTGCGCACGCCGGACCTCGCTCAATTGTCCACTGACGGTTCTCGGGGGTACCGAGGATGAGACGGTGAGCGTCGCGGAGATCGAGGCCTGGAGAGAGGTCGCCGCGAACGAGTGCGATATCCATTGGGTCGAGGGTGGACACTTCTTTGTTGAGCGCAACCGGGAGTGGGTACTGGAACAGGTGAACGCCGTTCTCGTCCGTGTGATTGCCTCACGTTCGGCCCGTTTGCACTTGTAACGGACCCGCGGCGCGAGTACTCTGCCGCCGCCTCCAACCTTCCCAACTGCAGGAGGAGAGCCATGTACCTCATTGCAATCCGCTCGATCGAACCGAGCCTGCCTGCCGCCTAGCTCCCTTCGAGCCCGGACGGCCGGGCCGGCTCTCGACGCTTCAATTTAACAATTGAGTTTGCACACGCGCGTAGCGCGCGCTTGCGGTGCGAGCCATGCGGACGCGCTTTTTCGGCGTGCTTCCGCATACGGGAGCCTTTTGCCTTGAGTAAATACAAAGCTCGTCAGTTGTGCCGGCAGGTGCAACGAGCATTGAATCTTGCGTTGGCGGAGCGTGGGTCGGACCCCACCCTCGAACAGTTGTATGTTGTTGATGTCACATCCGAGCTCGGCTGTGGGCATCTGCTCGTGCATGTGACGGTGCCGGATGACCGGCCCATGCCGGACGTCCTGGCCAGTTTGCGAAGGGAAGGGCCGCGCTTGCGGGCGCAGGTCGCCCACGCGATCAATCGGAAGCGTGCGCCGGAATTGACGTTCATGCCGTTGATGTATGTGGGAGGTGGCGATGGTTGAGTCGCTGCTTCCCCCATTACATACATGGCTCGTCAATCCGCTTCACGGTGACGTCCGGGACGCAATTGGACGGCTTCGCCGTGCGACAGACGTCCAGCATATCGCGGTAATGCCAGACGTCCACCTTGCCGCCGACGTTTGCATTGGTGTGGCAATGGGGACTACGCATCTGATCTACCCACAGGCTGTCGGTGGTGACATCGGCTGCGGGATATTGGCGGTGCCGTTTGATGCAACCGCGGACTGCATTGCTGACCCCGCGCGGCTGCTGGCCGAGTTTTCCCATGCCGTGCCGGCCCGACGTTGGAATCGAAAGTCGGCTCCCGATCTGCCCGGAGAGCTGGCCCACGCCACGCTGAGTTGCCCACCACTCCAGAAAGCCTGGCGGCACCAGGCTGCGCTCGAATTCGGAACGCTCGGTAGTGGTAATCATTTCGCGGAGTTGCAGGCGGATGGTGATAATCGTCTTTGGTTGATGGTGCACACCGGATCGCGGGCTATCGGGCCCGCAATCCGGGATCACCATCTGGGTCAGGCTGAAGCCATCGGGTCCGGATTGCGCGCACTCGATGCCAACAGCTCCAAGGGTCGTGACTATCTTCACGATGTGACCGTCGCTCGCAGTTACGCTGCCGCCAATCGGCGTCACATCGCCCTGAGCATCGGAACGCTGATCGCCTCGACGTTGAACGTAACGTTACAGTGGGACCTCGCCATCATGAGCGATCACAACCACGTTGAATCCGAAATTCACTCCGGCCGATCACTTTGGGTGCATCGTAAGGGAGCAATGACAGCCGCAGAGGGCGAGTGGGGTGCATTGCCCGGCTCGATGGGAGCGGCGAGCTTTCATGTTCGAGGCCGGGGTTGCCCCGAAGCTTTGTGTTCGAGCGCGCATGGCGCCGGGCGCCTGATGACTCGCACCGCGGCGCGCCAGAAGATTTCTGCTCGCGAGCTGCAAAGACAAATGACGGGCATTTGGTACGACCATCGCCTCGCGGATCAGCTTCGCGATGAAGCTCCGTCCGCTTACAAAGACATTCGCGCTGTCGCCCGAGCTCAACGTGAGCTCGTGAAGATCGCGCGAGTGTTGCGACCATTGCTGAATTACAAAGGCGTTTGAGTTACTGTTGGCACATCGTCAACTGCCACTGACCTGGCGCACGAAGTAAGGTGTGAATGAACAATCAAGAAGCGTTTGACATCGCGGTCCTGCATCTGCTGAATCAGGCGCACGGCTGCATGTCGTCGAGCGGGAAGGGCCAATATCGCGGAACGAAAGGCGGCAAGAGTGGACTGGGTGCCCTGATTCCCGACCGCCTCTACTCGAATTCGATGGAAGGGAAAACCATTCACCAGGTGCTCGCCACCACCGGTCCCGGTTATGACGAGCTGCGTGAGCACCTGAAGGGCGTGTCGCCCCGCCTGCTGACTGAGCTCGGTGAGATGCACGATCGCATTGGCCGGTGCCTGCCGAGCTTGTTCCGGGACATCGTTCTCGATGGCTGTCCCCGCGTGGCGCAGAACTTCAGCCTGTCGTTGAAGTGGGTTCGCGTGTGGAAGACCTATCGCAAGCTGCCGGGACCTCAGATGTTTCCGCGCAAGCCGGCCGCTACTCAGCCGGTGCTCGTGCTGGCTCCGCAGTTCGGTGCGGAGAAGCGGGATCCCTCGAAGGGAGCTCTCGAGAACGTCGCCTCAGCCTGACGACAGCGAGAGTGCCGTAACGGCGCGCGTCAGCGATAGAAGATGTGGTTACCAATAGTGGTAACCGCGGTCCGCGTCCTTGCCCAGCCCGGGCGCACCTTCGTCGAGTGATAGAAGAGTGCGCCTGAAGCGATGGGATCGTGTGTGTCGTCGTAGACGGCCGTCGCCACTGTCATGGCGCGCTTCCATGCCGGCCCGTCTTCTGGCGACAGGGCACCCAGCTCCGTCCACGAGAAATCTGCCACGGGTCTTTTCCTTACGGGATCCCACCGCATCTCGTGGACGACCGCACACACGGTGTGCGGGAAGTGCTCAGCCCTCGTCCTGTTCAAGGTGACTTCGGCCACGGCGTACTGACCTTCGATCGGTTCGCCCCGGGCCTCGAAATAGATGTTCTCTGCAAGACACTGCAGATCGCTTTCGCGCCGGTTTGCCCGCTGTATTTCCCGCTGCATGGCGTGCGTGTCGACCGGCACGGTCTGTTTCCCGCCGACGTACGCGAAAATGACGATGCCGACGATAGCCAGAATAGGCACCGAGGCCATCGCATAGAACCACAGCCCATCCCGGCCATTGAGCAGCCAGTAAGTGGCCAGTCTGCGCCGCCAGATTGTTGACTGGATGCGCGCTTCACGACGCAGCGGTTCGAACATGGTGATATGTACTATCGCGCTAACTTTCCGCGGAATCTGTGCACGCCATCAAGCATTGAGGCGACAGAAACGTCAGGATGCGATGTTCTGTTGCTTTGTATAGCTGTATGCCGAGCCAGGCTGAAGGACCAACCATGGCGGACTTGCGTTTCGCACGTGCATTTCTCGTTGTATTGACCGGTGTGGTTGGCGGATGTGGGGGTAGCAGCGGCGGTAGTGCGACAACCGGCGGTGATACTCCTCCAACATCATCATCGCCGCCGCCGGTTACAACCCCCTCGCCGCCAACTCCACCGTCGCCGCCAAATCCACCTTCGCAGCCTGATCCGCCATCGCAGCCTGGTCCGCCGCCGCCGTCCAATACGCCACAGATTGCTGTCACGCTCAGTCCGGCGACCGCCTGCGTGCTCTCATCCAGCCAGCTTCAGATCACCGCCGCCGTTGCCAATGATGTCAACGATGCGGGAGTTACCTGGTCATTGAATTGCTTTGGAACGGGTTGCGGCTCATTGAGCGCCATGAGCGCTCATTCGGTCACGTACACCGCTCCCATTGCTGTCGTTCCGCCCCAAGCCTTTGCAGTGTCTGCCCGGTCCAATGCGGACCCGACGCGATCGGCCACCATCCAGGTAGTCAGCACAGATGTTTCGGTTGCCGTCAGCCCGAAGCAAGTCGCTTTGACAACGTCGCAGAAGCAGGTGTTCACGGCTGCCGTCGCCGCGGGTTGCGGCTCATCTGAAGTGACCTGGAGTGTCGACGGTGTAACCGGAGGGAATGCGACTGTCGGCACAATAGATACCAGCGGAAAATACATGCCCCCGGCCAGCGCGGGAATCCATGCGATCTCCGCTGTCAGCCTGCAGGATCCGACCCGATCAGACTCAGCCCGCGCAGGGGTCACTGACCTGTCCGCCATCGCGACGTTTCACTATGACAATGCGCGTACGGGTCAAAACACAAAGGAGTATGTCCTGGCGCCGGAGACAGTCAACAGCGGTTCATTTGGAAAGATATTTTCCTGTGAAGTCGATGGCGACGTCTATGCGGAACCGCTCTATGTGGCTAACGTGCCCATCGACAACGGAATCCACAACGTTGTGTTCGTTGCAACTCAGCACGACAGCGTCTATGCGTTCGACGCAGATCTTCACGAGTGTCGTACGTATTGGCACGACAACTTCCTGAGCACAGGCGTGACCCCCATCTCTGCCGCTTCCGCGGGGGAGACCGGCAACATGAGCGAAGTCGGGATCATCGGTACGCCCGTCATTGATGTGGCCCATGGCACACTGTTCGTTGTCGCCGCGACTCAGCAGAGCGGTGGGGCCGCAAGCCAGATGTTGCACGCGCTCGATCTTGCGACGGGCACCGAAAAGGACCACTCGCCGGCTGCGATCACAGGAATCGATCCGCTCATACAGAGTCAGAGATCGGCACTGCTGCTGTCAGGTAACACGGTCTATGTCTCGTGGGGGTCTCACGATGACCTTGGCCCTTACCACGGGATCATGAAAGGGTACGACGCGACCTCGCTCGCGCCGGTCTCTACGTTCAACAGTACGCCCGATGGCGCCAAGGGAGCCATCTGGATGGCCGGCTCCGGCCCGGCTGACGATGGTGCCGGCAGCATCTTCCTCGCTACCGGCAATGGAACTTTCGACAACGTGAACAACACGTTGCCCATGCTCGCACCGAGCGACGATCTGGGCGATTCGGTGGTGCGATTGTCCTCCGGCCTGACGGTCAGTGGCTTCTTCACGCCGTACACGCAAATGAATCTGTTCAACTTCGACCTGGACCTGGGCTCAGGCGGCGTGGTGTTACTTCCTGATTCCGCGGGCAGCACAGCTCATCCCCACCTGATGCTGCTGGGGACGAAGGATGCCTCCCTGCTTTTGTTGGATCGGGACAATCCGGGCGGTTATACCTTCAATGGGCCGGACCAGATCGTTCAGTCCCTGTCTTTCTCGGGCCCACCGGTCAACAGCTACGGTTTTTTCAGCACTCCGGCCGTCTGGAGCGGCAGGGTCTTCCTGGCCGCGGGCTGGGATGTGCTGAAAGCCTATTCCATCAGCAATGGAGCTCTGTCGATGTTTCCGGTCGCGCAGAGCATCGAAAATCAAGGTCTGATGGGCGCCACTCCGGTTGTCAGCTCGCGGGACACCAGCAACGGCATCGTGTGGGTGCTCAACAATTATGCGAGCGGGACGGTCAACGGCGGTCAGTCCGGTCCGGCGATTCTGCGGGCTTACGATGCAACCAATCTCGCGCTGCTCTATGCCAGCGATGCCAGCCCTGCCGATGCGTGCGGGCCCGCTGTGAAGTTCACTGTGCCGACCGTTGCAAATGGCAAGGTGTATGTGGGAGGGCAGCGGCAGCTGACTGTCTACGGCCTCTTGCGCTAACTCGAGATGCAAATTGGGCTGGCGCGTGAAACGATAGACCCCAATGTATTCGTCAAGTGGGGTCAGCGTGCAGAAACTGGCGGCGATGACAATGGGGTTCGTGGCACTCATGACGCTTTCGGGCGGCCACGCGAAGTCGATGGATCACGGCAAAGCCGATGCGCAGGCGCTCGAGCTCGCAAAACAGGCCATCGCGCTGCGTTCGGTCCGGGGGCCCGGCAACCAGGCGCCGCAAGTCGCGGCACTCTTCAAATCCGCGTTGGTCGCGGGGGGCTTTGCCGACACGGACGTTACGGTTACCCCGGTCGATGACACAGCCTTTTTGATTGCGCGCTGGAAAGGCAAGGATTCGAAGCTGAAGCCGCTCATCATCTCCGGGCATATGGATGTGGTTGAGGCCAAGCCGGCCGACTGGGAGCGTGATCCTTTCACGCCGGTTATTGAGAATGGTCTTCTTTACGGTCGTGGCGCCAGCGACATGAAGTTGGACGATGCACTGGCCGTCGCAAGTCTCATCGAGCTCGAGAGGCAAGGCTACAAACCCCGCCGCGACATCGTGCTCGTCCTCTCGGGTGACGAAGAGACCACGATGAAAACGACCGAAATGGCGTCCAGGCAGCTGTCGAATGGAGAGATGGTTCTCAACGTCGATGGCGGCGGCGGTCAGTTGGACCCGCAAGGCAAGCCGCTGTACTTCTCCTGGTCCGGCGCCGAAAAAACCTATGCCGATTTCGAGATGACCGTCACTTCACCGGGCGGTCACAGCTCGCGTCCCTACGACCCGAATGCCATCACCGAGATGTCCGCCGCGCTCGTGCGCATCGGGCAGTACCAGTTCGAGCCGGAGCTCAGTGATCTGACCCGTGAGTATTTCAAGGCGGCCGCCAATTACGAAAAGCCTGAAATAGCCGAAGCGATGCGTGCTTTTGCCGCGGACCCGACCGACTCGAAGGCGATCGCCACGTTGCGCGGTGACCCTGCAACAGTGGGAAAGATCGGTACGACCTGTGTTGCAACCATGATCAAGGGTGGTCATGCGCTCAACGCATTGCCCCAGAGCGTCACGGCTGACATCAACTGCCGGATCTTCCCGGGACATCCACGCGAGGCAATCATGGCCGAGCTGCAGCACGCTGCAGCCGATCCGGCGATTAAATTCAAGGATATCTCAGAGGGTAGCGTTGCAACGGATGCATCGCCGTTGCGTGCCGATCTGGTCAATGCAGTCACGAAGGCGATTCACATCGGTTATCCGGGCATACCCGTGTTTCCCACGATGTCCGCGGGTGCGAGCGACAGCATGTGGTTCCGAAAGGAGCACATACCGAGCTATGGCGTGGCTCCGATCTTCATCAAGGACAGCGATCGGTTCAGTCACGGCCTGAATGAGCGTGTGCCCGTGGCCAACATAACGCCGGCGATTTCCTACATGTTGTCGTTGTTCACTGATCTGTCGAAATAACCCGATACACGCGCTCGAACCGCGTGCGTTCCACGATGCCGTGGTCCCCTGGAGCATACTGGATGAGCCAATCGTGGCTTTCGCCCTGCAACGAATCGCCACCCGCCATTCGATCAACACTGAAACGTTGATTTATCTGCCTGGCGAGAACGGCGACCGGCCGGTTCCGGTACTGGCCTGACTCGCCCCGGATAGTTGGCGGTACCGGATCGTACCTGGCTTCGAAACGATCCCGGGATACGCACCAGCGATCACCGGTGGATCCGGTTACCAGCGCATCACCCGCGGCATAGTGGTTGACACCCACGGCGCTCACGAGCTGACCTCGCTCCGTAGCGAACTCGACCGCGACCCTCTCATCCTTGAGGGCGCGCCGCGCGGCGGGGTCTGTTGTCAGGTCGGGGTTGTCGAAATGTAGAGTCATCAGGGCGCTCATTTGAGTTGGATGCCGGGGTACCAGCCGCTGGCTTTCAGCAAGGCGTGCGGATCCGTCATCTGCAGAATCTCGCGCAGCGCGCGCCGCTTGTCCTCGGAATGTTGGTAATAGGCTTTGACGATGCGATAGCCAACCCAGTATCCGAGGTCGCCGTGTTTTTCGTAGGTACTGTTGTATAGCCATTTGGACAAGTCTTTCTGGTCCTCATCGGGCACGAAGGCAGTTTCGATTTCCTTTTCCCGGCCGCGCGTTTCCGCCTCGAGCTGCGAATAGGACGGGGAGCCCGCGGTCAGCTCCGCCACGAGCTCCGCGGCTCCCTCAACCAGTGAGCCTTCCAGCACGGTGGGGTTTTCGTCGTCCACGATCGCTCCAACTTGTTGCACGTGGGCATATTCATGGGCGATGACATACACGAAGCGGTCTTCGAGGTTGGGATTGAGCCAGTCCGTGCCACACAGCGCTTCCAGTCCGATCTGCACCCCCGTGTCCGGGCTGCCGATGCCGACTGGTTTGCCGCGGCCCACGGCAATCGTGACCGGTGGAAAGCGGGCCTCCGGGTAGAGCTGGCCGAGCTTGCTCAATGCAAGGGTCAGCCGCTCCCGCACCTTGGGAAGAATCCCTAAGCAGGTTTTGGCGCGTTGATAGATTTCCGGCTGTTTGGCCAGGGTGTCGGCCATTCGCTGGCCGGTGACTTTCCTTGCCTTGGCCAGCTCGTGCAGTCCATCTGATCCCTTATCCAGGTACTCCTGCTGGAGTTGGTTCGCGGTCGGATGGCCGCCGGTTGAATCATAGAGCGCGAAGAACCGATTCACATCTTCAGTGTGGATCGCGGGGGTGCCCGGGACGGCATGGACCGCGGTGGCTGCGAGTGTCGAGGCGGCGGTGGCCGGAGGCGCGGCTGCGAGTGTCGTGGCTGCCGCGATTGCCGCGGTTCGGGCGAGGGCGCGCATCATCATCGCCGGATTGTAACCGGGGGGAACCGGCCGGGGGCTCCGGCATTGTGTGTGGCAGTAACCGAAGTTTCAGCCAGGGTCTCGGTTCCTCAGGAGGGCCGTCGTGAAGTGGGCAGGCATGTATTTCTTTGGATTCGTCATGCTGCTGGGCGGACTGCTGGCCGCGCTGTGGAAGCTGGGTTTCCTGGCCAGAATCGGCACTACGTGGACTTTGATCGGATGCGCGGTTGCGATCGGGCTGGGAATCATGATCGCGGTCAGTAACAGCGGCGCCAAAGAGAATATTGAGATCAACCGGAAATAGTCCGGGTGTCCTCGCGTGCGCCCCTGCCGGGGCTGGGGCGCACACTTGGCCGCATTTGTTGGCGCGATTTACTTGTCTGAATGCTTTCCGGACGGGGGCGCGATATGAATGCGCGCTTCCACCGACGTTGGTCCCGTTCCGATGACCTTCGTGCCATTGTGCAGAATCGCAGTTACCTGCCAAAGATAGGTGCGTCCCCGACGCAGTGGCTTCCGCGGCCGCCAGGACGTCGTCTTCACTCGGGTGTGTGCCACGGGGCGCAATCCTTCGTCGACCAATATCACGGCGTACTTTGTCGCTCCCGCGAGTGGTTGCCAGGTGAATTCGGGGCGGTCATCTGAGATTTCGTCACCGAAGGGGCCTAGCAGCGCGAATGTCGTGCTGGCTGCTGGTGCCCCCGCCGCTGCGGCCGCCATCGCTGGCGCTTGTACCGCAGGCGCTTGCGCCGCACGCGCTTGAGACGTGTTTGCCGCCTGCCTGGCCGGTTGGGTCGTTCCCGCTGCCTGATTCCCCGCCGCCGAGGCCATCGCACTGACCGTTTGCGCAGCCTGTCGCGCGGTACCGATTGGCTGGGTAGTCGCTGTCGCCGGCGCCGTGCCACGCGACTGGATTGCCGCCTGCGGCGCACCGGTCACCTGGTTGCTTGCCGCCATGGCCGCCGTGCGGGGTTGGGCTACAGGTTGCTGAGCGCTTGCTACAGCCGTTCCGCGCGGTTGCGCCGTGGGTGTTGCGTGTGGCTGCGGCGCCGTTGGTTGCACCGTCGCGGCTGCTGGCACGGTCGCCGGTGCGGCGCCACGTGGTTGCGCTACGGGCACGGCGCTCGGTGCTGCTGCTGGTGTGGCGCGCGGCCGTGCGCTAGCGATTCGGGTGTCGTGTGCTTCCGCGTTCGGCTGCGCCGCCGTGGCTTGGGGAGCCGCCGTGGCCTGCTGAGCCGTCGCTACGCCGGGACGCGCCGCTACGGCCGTCGTCGTCGCTACGGCCGGAGCCGACGTCTGCGTGTCAGCAGAAGAGGCCGCCTGTGCACCATTTCGCGCCGGCGCTGCAGCAGCACCTGACGCCGCCACAGCCGCTGCGCCATGCAATCGCGGTTTGACGAACTCAAACCACCCCACCGCCGCAGCCGCCGCAACCACAACAGTAACGGCTGCCGCAGTCGCAGCAGCCTTGAGCTGCTTTTGCCGCTTGCGCCGATCCAACTCGCGCCTGAGCGACCCACCAATTGAAAGTCCCGCCTGGCTGCTCTTGAAGTTCCGCAGATCCTCCAGCTCGGCACGGCACTCATCGCAGGAGTCCAGATGAGTGCGGCAGAAATCCAAACGCGGCCCGAACAACTGGCCGGTGATATACGCGTCCAGATCGCCCTGCGAAACGTGCCGGATCGCCGATCCAGCGACCGGCGATCCAGAGATCGGTGATACAGCGATCGGTGATACAGCGATCGGTAATACAGCGATCGGTGATCCAACACCGGCGGGCTGAGTAACCAACTTGGGCTTCGAGCCCGCTTCCTTGTCTAACACATCTTCCAACACGTCTTTACTGCCTCGCGTCACATGTGACGATGCCGCATGTCGCAAATATGTCGGCAAAAACATTTTCCGCAGGTTGCCAGGCGAGCGCCGTGACCCGCTTGGTGGTTTCTGCAAACGTGTCGCCTCCAGGCGACCCCATTTCGTTGCGTCGAAGCAAAAAAACAGGTTTTTCCAGCCGGTTCAGTTACAGTTCAGAAACGCGGGCGTCACTTTCCGAGCCTGTCGGCACATCCAGCACCATCTTAGATCGGACCCCACACGATTGTCAGGCAGTGATGCGTTCACAATGGCTGAAAGCTGTCTCAGTCTGAATGCCGTCCCGGTTTGAATGCCGTGCTCGATGCAAGCGTCCGCGCAACATCCGCCGATACCAACATTGACACCGTGGACACTGCGCCGATGGGAACGATCATCAGTACTTCTGATGACCTGTGGAACATGCTGGCCTTCGAGCTAGATCGTCATACGCATCGGTCCGATGCCGGGATCCGTACGTCCGGGCTTGCCGGTCTCGATCTTCCCGGCAAAACGACGTACGAAGTTTGGAATGTTCTTCAATGTGACGAGGAAGTCGAACCAGTGGTCACTCTTCAAAAGGAGCCAATGCTCGCGGGCTTCCGTTCCCGCCCCCACACGCACAGTCCGCGTACGTGAACCAGCAGTCGGATAGTGCTCATCGAGTGCAATGGTAAAGACCATCGGTTTGGTCCCGTCATTGCGCATGATGAGTTCCGCGCCGCCCGTGTCAGGATGCAGCATGATCGCTACTTCGGCATGTGGCGCATCGGATGTCAGTGAACCGGCATAGCGGCGCCAGAAACCATTGGGGCCGCGCAGCGTCAGATCATAGGCATTGAGTGGGCCGTCGTCGTGCCACTGCTCGCTGATGAGTCGATCGCCCGCACCGATCGTGTAGTGCCACGGCTCTTGCAGATCTAAATTGTCGTGCACGCTGATCACCGCCCCAGCATTGCCACGATTGATCATCTCCAACCGCAATCGCCCCTCGGCAGTCACCGCGGCGACTACGTCGATGTCATAAGGCAGTGGCCGGTGAGGGCGTTGCCCCGGCATCTGCGCGGTGGGCGACTGCACCTCTGGAATATCGTTTGCACTGCCAGCATCGGACCGTGCGATGCGCTCGAGAAAGTCATTAGTTGAAGGAAATTTCGGTAGGGGAGTTCCACGCGCCGAAGCGGCGAAGTCGAAAGCAGAACTAAGATCACCGCACACCGAACGGCGCCACTCGCTGATATTCGGCTCACGCACGCCGAAGCATTTCTCCATGAAGCGAATTACAGACGTGTGGTCGAACAGTTCTGAGCAGACATATCCGCCGCGGCTCCAAGGCGACACAACGATTGCGGGCGCTCGAATGCCAAGGCCAATCGGGTGCTTGCCCGGTTCCAATACATTATCGCCACTGTAGTCCTTCAGCTCCCCACGCAATGGCACTGTGCTCTTTCCACGATAGTCACCGACGGGTGGAACTGGCTGTGGCATGTGGTCGTAGAAGCCACCTGCCTCGTCGTAGTTCAGAATGAATACCGTTTCAGCGAAAACATCCGGATTGTCGACCAGCGCTTCAATGAGACGAGCTGTCACATGCTCACCTTTGGCAGGAACAGCCTTGGGATGCTCGGACAAGTCCGCCGCCGTGACTATCCAGGAAACCTGCGGCAGACGGCCGCCCTCGACATCGCGTCGAAAAGCATCGACCAGCTGCACGCCGTCAGAGCGTGTCCGATCAGACCCGGATTTCGACTCGCTCACCCAGGAGCGACAGCGTTCGTATAGTTCTGAGTGCAAGGAACAGGAACGGAAAGCGGGGAAGAACGACATGGTGTTATCCCCAAAGTTGTCGTACTCCTGATAGACCTTCCAACTGACGCCGGCTGCCTGCAATCGTTCGGCATACGTTGTCCACTGGAATGCATCTTGACGGTGCAACTTGCGATCCTCAGACATGTCGGCCGAAGGCGTATCGTCCTCGCCGTAATTGCTCATCTCTGGTTCGCCGCCGACACCGCCGCCGCCGTTGCAACCCGTGAACAGATGCAGGCGGTTCGGCTGAGTCTGCGTCATCGTCGAACAATGGTAGGCGTCGCAGATAGTGAAGGCGTCCGCGAGGGCGTAATAAAAGGGTAGGTCGCCGGCCGCGTAATGCAGCATCCGATTCTGCAGCTCCTGGCTGTGACCCCAGCGATCAAATCGTCCCCGGTTGAAAATGTGCAGATTTTCCTGGTGCGATTGTTCGGCGCCATCAACCTTGAAAGAGCGCGTCGTCTTCGAGTCACCATGGAAAGGCAGCACGTAGCCGTCGCCGTGTTGCTTGGAAGGCTGTGCCCACACGGTCTTTCCACCTGGCAGCCGCAACGGTCGAGGATCCCCAAATCCGCGCACGCCGTTCAACAAGCCGAAGTAGTGATCGAAGGAACGGTTCTCCTGCATCAGCACCACGACATGCTTGACGTCCCGAATCGAGCCGGTCGTGGCTCGCGCGGGAATCGCCATTGCCCGCTCGATCAGGCCGGGCAGCAACGATCCGGCCGCTCCGGCCAAGCGCAGAAACTGTCTTCGGGATGTCATCGTCATGAGGCTCAATATCGCTGGTATCGTCCAGATATCACGAGTCGGTTGAATTGTATCAACCGTTGTTGAGCGGCATGCCGCAGTCGATGATGGTTCGTCCGCGTCGCAGTCGGCCGCCCGGCCCCCGGGGACCCGCGCATCAGAGCCGTAGCCCCAGGATTGGGGGATCTGGCCGGGCAGGGCTGGACGACGCCCCAATTTGCTGCGTAAGCTTCGCGAAAGATTAGGACGACCGGGGGAAGAAAAATTGGGGGAGAGGGCCTGCCCGGGATTGGTGGGGCGCTGTACCACTGCTTCGGAGTCATCGATTGCCCCCGCAGGTCCATGTCGCACCGGCCGAGTGCCCTTTCCGGTAGGTCCCGGGCGCACGATTGCCCTCTCTGATCTGAGCATCCCTCAGGCGGTCCGCATCCTTGCCGAGTCGATCAAGACCCCTCAGCCGCCCGCTCGGCCCACCACGGTGGGATTCCTCAACATGCGTAACCACGTTGCCGCCAGGGCGAGTCTCGCCCTCAGTGAGGCATTCGCAAAGATGGATTACGTGTTTGCTGACGGCGTCGGCCTTCAGATCGGCCGCAGGCTCCTGGGGTTGCCGCGTTTTCAGCGCGTCTCCGGAACTGACATGGTGCCGGCGCTGCTGAACGATGTGGCCGTCACCGGATGCCGGGTGTTTCTTCTGGGAGGAACTGCGCAGCTCTCGAGTGTCGCCGCCATGCGGCTGCCTGGGTTGTTCCCTGGCATCACGATCTCAGGTTATCAGCACGGCTACTTCGACGCCTCGGAAGAGGCCCAACTCCTGGATCGGATCAATGCGTCGAAGAGCGACTTGCTGTTGGTCGGCATGGGAACTCCCAGGCAGGAGCTATGGTTGTTGCGCAATCAGGCCTCGCTCGAGGTCAGGGTAGTTACCTGCGTCGGCGGGCTATTTCACTACTGGGCGGGTGATCTGCGTCGATCGCCCAGAATCCTCATACGGGCTGGATTCGAGTGGGCCGGCATCCTGCTGCAGCAGCCCCACAAATGGCGCATCTACACCATCGATGCCATTCGCTTTCTGATCTCACTCGTGTTCAAAAGGGAGCCCAGCTCGTCTGATGAGCCATTCTTTTGACATATCACCTGCGCGTTTTCGCATCAAGAAGATTGCGCGGCGTGCGGCTGTCGCAATGGGCGGCTTGATCCGCGCGGTCGATCCGGGGGACGTTCAGTGCATCCGGGTTCTGACTTACCACCGGTTCGAAGGCTCGCCTCTGGATCCATGCTCAGTGGATGCAAATGTATTCTCAGAGCAACTTCGCTGGCTGAACGAGCACTGCGAGGTCAGCACCCCAACGGCTTTTCAACATCTGATGTTGCACGGGCCATCGCCCTCGGCGCCGCATGTGTTGATTACGATCGACGACGGCCACATTTCGGTGGCTCGCCACGCTTTGTCTGCCTTGTCCGAATACGGAGTAAAGGCAGTGATTTTCGTCTGCCCCGGTCTGGTGGAAGACGAGGAGCGGCAGGCTGGTTCACGGCCTCGCGAATTCATGGGTTGGGACGAGCTCGCGGCCTTGCACGAGGCAGGGCACGAGATCGCTCCCCACGGCTATACGCACCGATCATTAGGGCGCATGCCCATTCAGGATGCACTGGAGGAAGTTGATCGCAGCACCTCTCTCCTCGAGGCCCGCCTGGGCATCAAAAGCCGCTTCTTTTGTCTTCCATTCGGCACCCGCGCCGACTGTTCCGCACCTCTGCTCGCCCGGTTGCGACAGTCCGGTTACCGATTCTGCTTTTCTTCGATGCATGGCGTGTGCAAGCCGGGAGTTGATTCCCTGACTTATCCGCGATTGAAAATCGAAGGAGGTCCCGAGTCGGATCTGTTTCCCGCGATTGTCCGCGGTTGTCTCGATCACTGGAAGTGGGTGGACACCTACCTCTATGCCGCGCAGAGCAGGAACCGCATGTGAATGTCGCGAACGCCCGGGCGCCGACGGAAGCAATTATTTCGGTTACCAACCGATGCGATGCGCGTTGCACGATGTGCAACATCTGGCAGCTGGACCGTCAGGAGCTGCTCACGGCGGATGATTATCGCCGCGTCATTCCGAATACACTCGAGAATGTAAACCTCACCGGAGGGGAAGCTCTCCTTCGGCCGGACATAGTTGATGTTGCAAGCGCAATTTATGAGGCCTCAGGCGGCGCGCGCGTCATACTCGCAACCAACGGATTCCGGCCGCAGCGCACGCTCGCTACGCTGCGAGAGGTTGTTGCTCGCATTCCCAACCTGGGTGTGGCCGTTTCGATTGACGGATCGCAGGCCACGCATGATCGGATGCGCGGCGTTCCTGGTGCCTATGAGCGCGCCACTGAAACCATCGAGGCGCTCAACTCGATAGGGATCAGCGATGTCCGCGTTGGATTTACTGCGACTCCCGCCAACATCCACGAGCTCTGCGACGTTCACGAGTTTGCCGAATCGCTGGGCGTCGAATTCGCAGCAACGGTGGCCCAGAACTCCGACATCTACTACTCGACCAGCGACAACTCCCGCGTTCCTGCTGATCTGGTTGAGACGCATTTCGGCGCGCTCATTGCGGCACGGTTGGCATCGCGATCACCCAAGCAGTGGTTGCGCGCCTACTTCGATAATGGCGTCATTCATTTCGCAAAGACCGGCGAGCGACGCAGCCCGTGTGATGCTCTGTCCGGATTTTTTTATCTCGCTCCCAACGGGGATCTTTATCCGTGCCTCACATTGTCCACTGCAATTGGAAATGTCCGCGAACGGTCATTTGCCGATCTGTGGTCGAGTGAACAGGCCCGCGCCACCCGTGCGGAGGTGAGCGGCTGTCGAAAATGCTGGATGGTGTGCACGTCGCGAACGCAGCTGAAAAAGCGTCCTGTTGAAGTTGTCGCTTGGATCGCCCGAGAGCAATTGAGGCATGCTGCAGCCAATCTGTTCTAACGCACCGGCGAGTGAGGCCAGCCTCGAGAAAACTCTGCACATACTGAATGGCGAGCAATACTCGGGGCTCGAGCGGGTGGTGGATCATCTGGTGGAGGCGGCGCCCGAGTTCGGTTATTCGCCGCATCTTGGCCTGCTCGTGCCCGAAGTCATGATCGGCCGCATGAAGTCCCGGTATATCACTGCATACGATTTGCAGATGCGTAGTCGCTTCGACTTTTCGATTGCACGGAAAGTCGCAGAACTCGTGCGCAAAGGCGGGTTCCGGCTGATCCACTCGCATACCGTGCGTAGCGCGATGGTGGCCGCGCGTGTGGCGAAACTGGCTGATGTTCCCTGGATTCATCAGGTGCACAGTTGCGCTTTGCGTGAAAGCCATCGGGTTATGCAAAATCTTGCGAATTTCTGGACGGAGAAAGTCGTTCTGCGACGCGCCGATCAGATCATTTCGGTGTCGGAAGCCCTTGCCGACTATGTCGCGTGCCATTACGGAGTACGCAGGGATCGAATCGTGGTGGTGCGAAACGGAGTGCCACGCAGCTCGTTAGCTGCGCCCAACACTCCCGCGGCACCGGTGCAAACCATCGCCGTCGTTGCACTCTTCAGACCCAGAAAAGGGTTGCATGTGCTCATCGACGCCCTGTCTCTGTTGGTCCGTGACGGACACAAAGTAAGGCTGCGTGTCGTTGGAGAATTCGTGGAAGCTACATACAAAGCGCAGATCGCATCTCAGATAGAGCAACTGGGGTTGGGCGAGGTAGTTGACCTGATGGGATTCACCAGTGATCCGCTACAACAATATGCTGACTGTGATCTGGCAGTACTTCCGAGTTTGTACGGCGAAGGGATTCCGATGACCCTGCTCGAGGCCATGGCGGCTGGCCGCCCGGTTGTAGGCTCTGACATTGACGGGATAAGAGAGGTCCTCATGGATGGCGCGGGGATCCTGGTGCCCCCTGGCAATGCCCGAGCTCTGGCAGATGGGATATCCCGGATCCTGCGTCAGGAAACGCTTGCGCACGCCTTGTCCGAGGCAGGTAGAAATCGTCAACTGGCAAAGTACGATGACGCGCAGATGCGACGGGAGGTCTATTCGCTATACGACCGACTAACGTCGTAACCCGGCATCAACCGCCGCAAGCCAGCTTAACAGCCACCGCGCATAAAACGCCCCCGCGAGGGGGCGTTTCCGAAGCGACACATGGAGTACACGCTGCTGTCGATATTGGGATCACGGCCGCGCCGGGTTGGCGCTGACTGCGATGATCGGCCCCAGCGGAACGTGGTCGTCGTTGCGGCCAGACGCCGCGAAATAAAGACTGGAGACATTGCCGTCGAAATAGAGCGCCGTTGGGCAGGCGAGCCGGTCCCGAAACAGCAGGGCGAAATCATAAAAATTGACCGGGTCCTCACTGATCGCAAACACGACATGATCGCGGCTGACGACTCCGACGCCGTTACGGATCAGGCGTGACGTTCCGGATGCGCTGAAGGAACTGTTGATCTGGCCGTTGCGCACCAGGAGCGGACCGGACTGCGTTGCGTCTATCACGGGCTCCTGCAGTAACTGGTACTCCGAGCTTTCCACCACCTGCGCGCCGAACGTCGAGAGAACGAACACGCCGTTGGGTTTGAGATAAAAGTTGCCGTAGCCGCTCGCCAGGTTGAGCCGGTGTAACTGCTTACCCCGGGTGACCAGTAGTCCGAGGGCCGAGTAGTCGGTGCGGAACATACCCGCGTTCATGGCGAACAACAGTTTGTCGCCACGCTTGGCCAACGAATCGGACAGCTTCTGGAAGCTGTTGAAGGGCGCGCCGGCGTCGTCGTAGAGGAACAGCCGCAGCCGATCCGTGCCCAGGTTCACATGGCAAACCGTTGAGTGCGTGCCGCGGAATTCGATTTGTGAGCATTCCACGGCTGCTGCCAGCGCGGGGACTGTGCACAGCAGGACGAGTCCACAATTGCGCAGGGCGCGTAGGTGCATGGGTGTGTCCTTCGCGGTAAGCCATCGGGCGTCTCTATTCGCTATTGTATCCTGAGCTGCGCAAGATGGCGCACGCCCGGGTGCGCGAAGCCAAGCGGTGCCTGCTGCGCGCGGGCCACCGTGCTCAACATCCATACAACGGCGAAAGCAACCAGCGTGTTGGGAACGCCATCCGCCGCGTGCCCATCGTTCGGCGGGCTCACCATCCGCAGCGCGGTTGCCTCGATTCCCTGCGTCGTCGGTCTGTCCAGTTGCCGGAAATGTGTGCCGGCGCAACAAATTGCAGGCCCGGTGCCACTAACATGCGACAGCGGGCTCTGAGTTGCCAGCCCACAGGTGCGTCCAAAGATCAACGGCAGCCCCTCACTCATTCCATGAACGCAAATATCAACCAAACAGGCTCCAATCTGAGTCTGCAGCCTGATGCGCTCAGTCTGCAACCACAGGCCGTCACTTGTCCAAAGTGCCAACACAAGAGGACTGCGGCCGACCAGGGACCTGCCTGGCAATGCCCGAACTGTGGCATTGCCTATAGCAAGGCTACGGCGCAGGCAGATGGTGTCGTTGCGCACAAAGTCATCAAAACCTCCGGCGCACACGCCAAACCGGCAATCGACCGCGGCGAGTGGGAAACCGTGACGCCGGGCGTCATTTCACTGTCCCTGCAGGGACGCCTCGGCCGCTTGCGCTATATGGCCTACACGTGGCCGATCATGGCGCTGAGCGGGTTGGGGATGGCGGCGGCAGTCCTCGGTCCGTTGCATAAACAGGCCCCCAACATCCCGCTGCTGTTTCTCGTCGGCATCCTGTGGTTCTGGCTGTGGCTGCGACTGATGGCGCTGCGCCTGCATGACATAAACCGAAGCGCCAAGTGGCTGTTGGTGTTGTGGCTATTGCCGGCCGTGTTGGCCGCGGCCGGAGGCGGGCAGCAAATGATAGCGCTTGGCGGCGGTATTTTCTGGATCCTTGCGCTGTTGCTGAATGTCGTGCCGGGCTCGGAAGGTGACAACGACTATGGGCCGCCGCCGGGTCCCAATACTCTGTTGGTCAAAGTGGGCGCCGTCCTGTTCATTGCCTTCACGGCGCTGGCGGTGGTCGCCAATGTCAAGTACATGCAGTACGTGCGTTCCGGCAAAGTCCATGCCGCCGCGCCCTTGGGCACCCCCGGGCACGGGCAGTGACGCTGCGAAACATGCGCTCCACCCGAGTTGGATGATTTCCAAACCTGGGAGGGACAGGTGGCGGCACCCATCACTAGGTGCGCTTCTCGCTCAAACTCCGCTGGAGTTTGAACGCGCCGGAAACGGTTTGCGCCACGCTTCGATCGCGTCGATCTGATCGTACCAGCGCTGCACCTCGCGGAATTCGTTCAATGGCAGCTCCGCATTCCGTGCGTACGGGGAGGGGGCCTCGAGGGTGCACTACCTGCCGATCGAGTCCCTGTCGCTCACCTTCACCGCCTCCTACACGGACCCGAAGTTCCTGGATGCCTCCTGCGTCGGCGCCTCGACGTTCAACGGAGTTGACTGTGTCAGTACGGATATCTGAGGTTGGACTACCCGGTCCTCAGCCAGTCCCCCCTCGAAATGTGAGCGTAGGCTCCCAGATAAAATGGCGCGCCGCACCAACGTGCGTGGTGCGTCTGCCGTCGTGCCGCTATCGACAGGACTCGACAAATCGCGACGTGGAGAGAGAATGGACTTACTGTCGCGGTCAAATGTCGATCCGAATTGGAGGATGGGCACAATGACAGAAAATGCTCCCGCTACGAGACTCCATTCGTTCGAAGAGAGTACGCGCACGGGGTTGAGCGTAAAGTCGATTGCCCAGGCATTCCTCGACAACCTGCTTTGCGTGTACGAGAGTTTTCTCGAGGTCTCTTCTGTCGACGATCAGTACAGAGCTCTCGCGCGCACCATTCGCGATCACCTGCTACATCGGTGGGTACAGACGATCCGCACCTACCAGGAGGTCAATCCGCGCACAGTCTGCTACCTCTCGGCTGAATACCTGCCGGGGCCCTTGATGGACAACAACCTGCTGAGCCTCGGTATTCAAGAGAACACACGCGAGGCGCTGGCGAGCCTCGGAATCGATTTGAACACGCTGATTGCCTACGAGGTGGAGCCGGGACTCGGAAACGGCGGACTCGGCCGCCTCGCTTCGTGTTTCCTGGATTCGCTTGCGACGCTGCAAATCTCCGCCATCGGTTATGGCATTCGCTATGAATTTGGGATTTTCAGCCAACTGATTCGTAACGGCGAACAAGTCGAATGCACGGACACTTGGCTGCATTTCGGTAATCCATGGGAGATTCGCCGGCCGCACATCGCGTACGATGTCAAGATCGGGGGCCATACGCAGTGGTATTTGGACAGCCAAGGTAGATCGCGGGTCCGCTGGGTCGAGCGCGAGGTTTTCCGAGGCGTTGCGGTCGACACCGCGATCGCCGGCCACGGCGTTAAGACAGTAAACCTGTTGCGGTTGTGGTCTGCGGAAGCCATGGAAGCATTCGATTTTCGCGTCTTCAACGAGGGTGATTACGCGGGAGCTGTCATGCGTGGGGTGCGTTCGGCCACTATCAGCAAGATTTTGTATCCCAACGATGAGCCTGAAATCGGCAAGCGCCTGCGCCTCCTCCAGGAGCACCTTTTCGTCACGTGTTCCTTGCAGGATATGCTGCGCATTCACCAAGGCACGGGTCAAGCTCTGGAGTCTTTCCACACCAAATTCGCCGTCCAGCTCAACGACA